>Ga0206129_10000073_pt1 | contig 162072 bp, 147 predicted proteins | sample Helgoland_Spring_8_FD_148616 | JGI IMG/M metagenome (GOLD analysis project Ga0206129, IMG submission 148616) | Pelagic subsurface seawater microbial communities from Kabeltonne, Helgoland, North Sea - Helgoland_Spring_Bloom_20160502_2 | ecosystem: Environmental > Aquatic > Marine > Epipelagic...
AAAAACAAGGTGATTTTTTGGGAAAACTGTTAGGAAAATTAACAGCTAAACCATCAAAATACATTACGACAATGCTTATTGGAAACAATATTGCCTTAGTAATATATGGTTTTAAAATGGGAGAAGTGTTGGTGCGGTGGTTTAAAACTTTTTTACCATCGGAGTACAATATTGTCAACTATTTATTTCTAGATTTAGAGTTATTATCTCAAACTATAATTTCTACTTTGATTATTTTGCTTACCGCAGAATTTCTACCAAAAGTATTTTTTCAAATTTACTCCAATACTTTACTGAAATTTTTCGCATTTCCAGCATATATCTTTTACCAATTATTTTCATTTATTTCAGAGTTTGTAATTAGAATATCAGATTTTATGTTAAAAACATTCTTCAAAACAGAAGGTGATGCTGTCGAGTTAGCTTTGACAAAAGTAGAGCTAGGTAATTTTATTACGGAACAAATGGAATCTATTGATGAGCATGAACAGGTTGATAGCGAAATCCAAATTTTTCAGAATGCATTAGAGTTTACAGAGGTAAAAGCTCGTGAAGTCATGGTGCCACGTACCGAAATCATGGCAATAGACATATCGGATTCTATCGAAAATTTACGTCAGCTTTTTGTCGATACAGGTTACACCAAAATTTTAGTATATAAAGATTCGATGGATGATATTCTGGGTTATGTACATTCCTTTGAATTGTTCAAAAAGCCAAAAAGTATAAAGTCTATTTTAATCAAAGTCGTCTTTGTTCCAGAGACAATTCTTGTTAAAGATGTGCTAAACCTTTTAACAAAAAAACGAAAAAGTATAGCTGTAGTTATTGATGAATATGGTGGTACTTCAGGAGTAATGACTGTAGAGGATATCATAGAAGAGTTATTTGGTGAGATTGAAGACGAGCATGACAGTGTCGAGTTAACTGAAGAACAGCTAACAGATGATAGTTTTAGTTTTTCTGCACGTCTTGAGGTCGATTATCTCAACGAAACCTATAAACTTAATCTTCCTGAAAGCGAATCATATGAAACTTTAGGTGGATTAATAGTCAATCATACAGAAGATATTCCGCAGTTAAAAGACACGATTATTATCGAAAACTTTAAGTTTACAATCATTGAAGTTTCATCCACTAAAATAGATAGTGTTCATCTTAAATTAATTACTGAAGATTAATCGCTTTTTATTCGTCTAAAAAAGAAGCGACATCCTTTTATTATTTGGGATAATATCTTATTTTCGCACACTTAATTTCAACAAATTAGATACCATAAAATGGCAGTTTTAAATAAAATCAGACAGCGTTCGCTAGTATTAATTTTAGTAATCGCATTGGCATTATTTGCTTTTGTTATAGGAGATGTTTTTAGAAACCTAGATTCTACTGGCGGTCCACAAGACATTATAGCAACAGTAAACGGTGAAGACATAAAAAGAGAACCATTTATGCTAGCAGTGCAAAACATGCAACAACGAACTGGACCTAATACTTCAGAAACTCAGGTGAAAAATAATATTTACAACGAAGAGTTAAGACGTATCATAATGAGTTCGGAGTTCGATAAGTTAGGACTTACCGTTGAGAAAGATAAGATGCGTGAGTTGTTAGAAACAAGCTTTGGTAACTATCCGGAGTTTCAAAATCAAGACAGTATCTTTGATGTTAATAAAATGAGTGCATTTATTGCCAATCTAAAAGACATACAACCTCAAGGAGCACCTTTGAGTACATTCACTATCAATTACGCGCAATGGACAAATAACGAGCAGTCATTAGCCAATAACGCATTAACACAACAGTATTATAATTTGGTAAAAGCTGGTGTTAACGCAACAGTAACAGAAGCAGAAGACGATTACATTGCTGGAGCTAAAACTTTAGATTTAAAATACGTTCAAGTTCCATACACTACCATTGCAGATAGTTTAGTTACAGTGACTAAGTCAGATATTAATGATTACATTGAAAGAAATAAAGACACTTACCTAGTCGATGCTACCAGAGAAATTTTGTTTGTAGAGTTTAAAGAAGAAGCTTCTGTTGAAGATGAAGATGCTCTTAAAGCAGAACTTTTAGTGCTAAGAAGCGATAAATTAGAATTTAATGAGTCTACAAAAGGAACTGATACTGTATTTGGTTTTGACAACACAAAAAATATTGAAGCTTTTGTAAACTCTAATTCTGACATCAAATATTCTGCAGATTACTTTAGACCAGCTCAACTAGGTACTGCAAAAGATAGTTTATCAAATACTGCTATCGGAGAATATTACGGCCCATACAAAGATGCTGGCTATTACAAATATTCTAAGATATTGGATAAAGCAAGTAAAGCCGATTCAGTAAAAGTACGTCACATACTCATTCCTTTTGCCGGTGCTACAAGTGCTGCGCCTGATGTTATGAAAACAAATGAAGAAGCAAAAGCAACTGCAGACAGTATTTACAGTGTGTTAAGAGTTAATCGCTCTAAGTTTGTAGATTTATTAGAATTATCTTCAGATAAGGTGAGTAATGAAAAAGAAGGTGTTATTGAATTTGCTTATAACCAAGGATTTGCTCCTCCATTCAAAGCATACTCGTTTGACAATAAAAAAGGAGATATGGGTGTAGTCGAAACAAGTTTTGGTTACCATATCATAGAAATATTAAACCAAACAGCTTTCAATAATACATTACAATTAGCAACTGTAGCACGTAAGATTGAACCTTCAGAAAAGACAAATGACGATGTGTTTAATGCAAAACAAAAATTTGAAATTGCTGCTGAGACAGGTGACTTTAGAGAGCTAGCTGCAGAGCGTAACTTAACTGTTAAACCGGTTACTTTTAAAGAACTTGATGAGAATATCCCTGGATTAGGAAGTCAACGACAAGTGGTACGATGGGCTTTTGATAACGAAACTGAAGTCGGGGATTATAAAAGCTTTACTGTTGCAGGTGTTGGTTTTATTGTAGCACAATTAGTTGATGTTAATGAGGAAGGTTTAATGAGTGTAGAAGACGCTGCTGCTTCTGCAAGTACAGCTGTCCGTAATGAGAAGAAAGCAGAAATGATTCGTAAAAAAATTGCTACTGGTGCGTTAGCAGATATTGCTGCTGCACAAGGACAAACAGTAAAAAATGCCACTGGTGTTACAATGAGTAACACTACATTATCTGGTGCCGGTGCTGAACCAAAAATTGTTGGTGCTGCATTTGGATTAGGGAAAGGTGAAGTTTCTAAACCCATTGATGGAAATAGAGGCGTTTATGTGGTTGAGGTAACCAAAGTAAGTGAAGCTACTAAACTAGAAAACTATGCTGCCATCATAGCGCGCTTGAGTAATGCCCGTAAAGACAATGTTCAAACCAAGGTGTATTCTGCACTAGAAGCTGCAGCTGAAATTGAAGATAACAGAGCAAAAACAGTTTACTAACAAGAAATATTTATATAATAAAAAAGCCTTTGCAATTGCAAAGGCTTTTATGTTTTAAGAACGAAATTAATTAGCTTTTAATCATTTTATTATAAGGAATAATTGTATTAAAACCTTTAGCCTCAAAATAAGCGACAGGATTAGTTTTAGAAGTGACCATTACAAAATCACCGCCCCAAGCGCCAAGACTTTTTATGGCTCCATTAAAATCACTGAAGAGTACTTCTTTAACGGGTTTTAGATTTATGATTTTTGAAATAATATCCTCATGCAAAACTATAAGTGCTTCAAACTCTTTTTGATTGTCACATAAAATCATTTTATCTGATATATGATTGATTTTTGAGATTGAAGCTTTTAAATCACCTTTGTAATTTCGATAAGCAGCAATACCATCTCGACTATTTTGTTTCTGATTGAGATAAACAAAATAAATATGATTTTTAAAACTAGGATTAAAATCGACTGTTATCACCGAAGAATTTTTACCAGTCAACTGGTAAGAGATAGCATTATCGTTTTGTGCACAAGCAATATCGTAACCGCTTCCACCAAAAGTAAGTTCTAATAATTTGTAAGCATTAACATTTGCCCAATCGGCAACATTATTAATTAGAGTAGATGAGGTACCTAATCCCCAATTTCTATTAAAATCTTGAGTAGTTTTAATATTGAAACCGTTACTCTGTTTTAAGAAATTTGGGGTTAAAGAATTTACACTCCTTAATATCTCTATGAGTTTTTGAGATATTTTATTACTGGATGTGTAATTATTAGATAATATATTTTCAATTAAAAACTTATCATTAAACCAGATGTTATTGGATTCATCAAAGCTTTTCCAGTTTATGTAATCACTATTGTTGTTTTCAATCAAAAGTTGTTGACCAAATGATGTAGGCAATGCTAAAGCTTTTGCACCATCAAGAACCAGATATTCTGCAGTCAATAGAAGTTTTCCGTTACTTTTGAATTTAGTCATCAATTACGCTCTTAATTTTTCAATGGCTTCGACTACAGCACTATGTGTGACTGTATTTTTTTTAAAATGGTCAATAAGTTGTTTTTTTTCGGTTTCGTTTGCTTCAAACTGATTTAAGATGTTCATTAAGTGCATCTTCATATGTCCTTGTTGTATACCCGTTGTAGTCAATGATTTTAATGCTGCAAAATTTTGAGCTAAACCAGCAACAGCAACAATTTTCATTAAGTCTTTCGCAGATGGTTTTCCAAGCATTTGTAAGGCAAATTTCACTAATGGATGTAAACTGGTTAATCCACCGACTGTACCTAATGCTAAAGGTATTTCTAACCAAAAGCAAAATTCATTATCGTCAATACTACAATGTGTTAAACTAGAGTATTTGCCATCTTTTGAAGCATAAGCGTGTACACCAGCTTCAACTGCTCTAAAGTCATTTCCTGTTGCTAAAACAACAGCGTCAACACCATTCATAATACCTTTATTATGTGTCACTGCACGATGAGGTTCTACCTCGGCAATAGATACGGCTTGTTTGAATTTTTCAGCAAATTCTTCAGGGTTTAGTATATCTTTATCTTTTAAATCTTCAATCTTACAACGCACTTCTGCTTTTACAAGGCATTGTGGTACATAGTTGGATAGTATACTCATTACAATAGAGATACCATTTATCTTGTGAGTTTCAGTCTCATTTTTAAAAGTATCAGCAAATTGCTCTAGACAAGAATTTATAAAATTAGCACCCATAGCATCGAGCGTTTCAAAAGTAGCATGAAGTTGATAGTAGTTATCTAATTCTTCAGTTTTATCACGCAGTTCAATATCTAAAATTCCACCACCACGACGTTCCATGTTTTTTGTAATCGATGCGGCATCTGAAATAAGTTTTGGCTTAATAGCATTAAAATAATTGTGTAACTCATCTTTGTTACCACTAAAACTAAAATGAACTTGACCAATTTTAGTAGTCGAAATAACTTCAGCTTTAAAACCACCTCGCTCAAACCAAAATTTAGCAGCTTTACTAGCTGCTGCTACTACCGAACTTTCTTCAATAGTCATTGGTATTGTGTAAAGCGTTTTGTTGATTAAGAAGTTTGGAGCTACGCCAAGGGGTAAGTAAAAGTTGGTGATGGTGTTTTCAATAAATTCATCATGTAGTTTTTGTAATTTCTGGTCCGAATTCCAATACTGCATTACTAGGTTGCGAGAACTGTCATCATCATTGAAGTAAGTTTTAAGTATCCAATCAACTTTTTCGATTTTAGTCAATTTAGAAAATCCAGAAATTGTCTTGTGCATGATAATATTTCATTTAAAAACACAAAGATACTAGGATTGGCATAATATGTATTGCATGTTCTGGAATATTGCTGATTTCCTTAAATAATTGGGGTTTTTTGCATAATTTTTAGTAAACTTGACATTGCTTTATTAAATAACGAAGATTAATGAAACGAGCATGTTAGAAATTTTATTACAAAATGGAATTATTAATAGCGAACTGCATCTGACCTTCACAAAAAGAAAATATAGACAGATGAAATTCATGCGTTTTTTTACCATTATTGGTTTTCTGGTTACGATACATGTAACTGCCCAGAATAAACAAATTAGCCTAGAGGAAATTTGGAATGGTACGTTTAGAACCGAAGGCATGCAAGCGTTGCATTCTATGAACAACGGTAAACAATATTCAGTTTTAAATTTTAATAGGTCAAGCAGAATATCTTCAATTGATATTTATAACTATAAGACTTTAGAAAAAGTAAATACATTATTAAGCTCGTCAGATTTACCTGAAATCGTAGCTTTTTTTGATTATAGCTTTAGTAAAGACGAATCCAAAATTTTATTGACTACACAATCAAAACCTGTTTTTAGACGCTCAACTTTGGGCGAATATTATATATATGATACTAATACTAAAAAAGTAACTAAACTAAGTGATGACTTAGTACAAGAACCAACCTTTTCTCCTGATGGGAGCAAAGTAGCATTCGGTTTTCAGAATAATTTATATGTTAAAGATTTAAATTCTGGAGAACTTAAACAATTCACTTTTGATGGTGAAAAGAATAGCATCATTAACGGTATTACGGATTGGGTTTATGAAGAAGAATTTAGTTTTGTCCGTGCTTTTGATTGGAACGCAGATGGCAATAAAATTGCTTTTATAAGATTTGATGAATCTGAAGTGCCTGAATTTTCTATGGATGTTTTTGGTTCAGGATTATACCAAACACAACAGGTTTTTAAATACCCAAAAGCCGGTGAAGCAAATTCAAGAGTATCATTGCACTTATATGATTTAGAATCTGATGCGCTATCAGAATTAAAGGTTAGTAAAGATTATAAAGACTTTTATATTCCGCGTTTAGAGTGGACTAATGATCCAGATGTTTTAAGTGTTCAGTATATGAATCGTCATCAAGACGAACTGGATTTATGGATGATTGATACTTCAAATTCAAGTTCAGCTTTAGTCCTAGCCGAAACTGATAAAGCATATGTAGACGTTACTTTTAATCTTACATTTTTAAAAGACAATAGTTTTATTTGGACAAGTGAGAAAGATGGATATAATCATATCTATCATTATGCAAAAGATGGTGAGTTGATTAATCAAGTCACTAATGGTAATTGGGAAGTGACCAATTATTATGGCTTTAATGAGGAAGCTAATACTATTTTTTATCAGTCTGTGGAGAATGGCTCTATTAATAGAGATATTTATTCTGTTAAATTGAATGGAAAAAACAAGAAACGTCTATCCAAGCGTGATGGTACCAACAGCGCTTCGTTTAGTGCTGACTTTACTTATTTTATAAATACACACTCAAGTGCAACATCTCCACAAGAGTATACACTTAACGACTCAAAGTCAGGAAGACTTATAAAAAGTATTAAGGACAACGATAAGTTGACAAAAAAAGTAACAGATTACAAAACCTCTAAAAAAGAGTTTAGCACCATTTCAGTAAATGGGAATGACTTAAATATGTGGATGATTAAGCCTGCAGATTTTGACCCAAATAAAGAGTATCCATTATTTATGTATCAATATTCTGGTCCGGGTTCTCAGCAAGTGGCAAACCGATGGAACAGTGCAAACGATTACTGGTATCAGCATCTAGCACAGCAAGGATATATTGTGGCTTGTGTAGATGGAAGAGGAACAGGACTTAAAGGGGCAGACTTTAAAAAAGTCACACAAAACGAACTTGGAAAATATGAGGTCGAAGACCAAATTGAAGCAGCAAAAAAATTAGGCGGTTTACCTTATATAGATGAAACTCGAATGGGAATTTGGGGTTGGAGTTATGGAGGTTTTATGAGTAGTAATGCCCTTTTTAAAGGTAACGACGTATTTAAAATGGCTATTGCTGTTGCTCCAGTAACAAGCTGGCGTTTTTACGATACCATTTATACGGAACGTTATATGACCACACCTCAAGAAAATGCTAGTGGATATGACGAAAACTCTCCAATAAACCATGTTGACAAACTAAAAGGGGACTTTTTATTAATTCACGGTTCAGGTGATGATAATGTACATTTGCAAAATACGATGCGTATGGTCGAAGCTTTAATCCAGGCAAACAAACAGTTTGAATGGATGATATATCCAGATAAAAATCATGGTATTTATGGAGGCAATACAAGACTACATTTGTATAATAAAATGACAAATTTTATTCATGATACACTTGGAGATAAAAGAGATAAGTCTGAAACAACAGAAAAGACAAAATCAAAAATTAAAGGATAAACTAACTAAATACTAACTAATATAATTATATATGGAATTTAAATTTGGAGGTTCTGAAACGAATCAGAAAACCGTACTAGGTCACCCATCAGGCCTTTTTGTTTTGTTTTTCACAGAAATGTGGGAACGTTTTTCTTATTACGGAATGAGAGCATTACTTGTATTATTCTTAACAGCAGCTATCTTAGGTGAAGGTGGTTGGGGCTGGGAACGCTCTGAAGCATTAATACTTTATGGGTGGTATACAGGATTAGTATATATCACACCTATCATCGGTGGTTTTATTGCTGATAAATTTACAGGCTATAGAAATGCTGTAGTAATTGGTGCTTTATTAATGACTTTAGGCCATGCTTCAATGGCTTTAGAGGTAACAGCAGACATGTTCTTTTATTTAGGTCTAGGTTTACTGATTATTGGTAATGGTATGTTTAAACCAAATATTTCATCTATGGTTGGGCAATTATATAAATCTCAAGGAAAAGAAAAAGATGCTGGTTATACTATTTTTTATATGGGTATTAATGCTGGAGCTTTTTTAGGTATCTTATTATGTGGTTATATTGGAGAAAAAGTAGGATGGCATTATGGCTTTGGATTAGCTGGTGTTTTTATGTTTTTTGGTATGTTACAATTCTTTTATGCACAAAAAATATTTGGTAATATTGGTTTATCTCCAAAAAATACTGAAGATATTGATGATGTTTTTGAAGACTCTTTAGAGGATACTAAAGACGCTATTGAAGCTGTAGTAGACCATTCTTCAAAATCTAAAATAACATCAGATAGACTCAAGGTAATTGGGGTTTTCTCATTCTTTACTATTTTCTTTTGGTGGGCCTTTGAGCAAGCAGGTGGTTCAATGACTATTTTTGCTGCTGATTACACTGATAGAGTTTTAACAGGTGAAGGAGCAACTACTTTCAAAATCTTTAATACACTTCTAACTGTGGTTCCTATGTTGATCATTACATGGGTTCTAATGTTGCTTTTTAAACAGACCTTTAAAAAATACGCACTATCAAATATTTTGCTAGGTACAAGTTTTGTAATTATTTGGGGTATTGTAATTTGGATGTTACAGAGAGAATTTTACTCTGAAGAGTCAGAAGTGCCGGCTTCTTGGTTTGGGATTTTAAATTCCTTCTTTATAATTGCCTTTGCACCCTTATTTTCTAAGATTTGGGAGAGTAAATATAATCCTACTGGACCTGTAAAATTTGCTATTGGCTTAATGCTACTAGGTTTAGGCTTCGGAATATTGGCGTTTGGTTCTATGGGTATTCCTTTAGGAGCAAAAACGGCATCTGTTAGTATGATGTTTTTAATATTTGCTTATTTATTTCATACACTTGGAGAATTATGTGTATCTCCAGTAGGATTATCTTATGTTAGTAAATTAGCACCAATTAAGTTAGTAGGAATGATGTTTGGTATTTGGTTTGTAGCTAATTTTATAGCTAATTTAACTGCAGGTTGGACAGGTAGTTATATTGACCCAATTGTTGAGGAATATGGTATGGCAACTTTCTTTTTAATATTTACGGCTATACCTGTTGGAGCGGGTATTATCATGTTGATTCTTAACAAGACATTAATTAGAATGATGCACGGTATCCGATAAATATAAATAATAGTTAAAATAAAAAACGTTCTACATAGGGCGTTTTTTATTTTGTAAGTTTGACTCAGTAATTGCTACAAACAGGTAATGATGAAAAAGATAATTTTACTAACACTTGTATTGCTCACTGCAATCAACGTTTCTTCCCAAGAAATAAATTGGATGACTTTTGAAGAGGCAATTGCGCTACAAAAGAAAAATCCTAAGAAAATTATGGTAGACATGTATACCGTTTGGTGTGGGCCTTGTAAACTGCTTGACCGTAATACATTTCAGAATCAGGATGTTTCAAAATATGTTAATGAAAATTATTATGCTGTAAAGTTTAACGCAGAAGGGAATAAAGAAGTTAATTTTAAAGGCAATATTTTTAAAAATCCTAATTATGACCCAGCTAAAGCTCAACGACGTAACGCCTCGCATGAACTCGCTCAATACTATAGAATTCGTTCTTATCCAACCATTTTATTTTTAGATGAAGAAGCAAATTTAATAACTCCAGTTGTGGGTTATAAAACACCGCAGCAACTAGAGATTTTCTTAACGATTTTTAAGGGCGATAAATATAAAGAAGTAAAAACTCAAAAAGCTTTTAATGATTACTACGAAGCTTTCAAGCCTACATTTGGTCAGACTAAATAAGAATTCTTATTTTAATACAAAAGCTCCCTTTTCATAAGTGCTATGGAAAGGGATTTTTTTATTCATACAAGTCGTTTTCCATCTTTGTACATACGATTTATAATTACTTGCGTCAGCAATAATATATTTTGGTTTTAAAGAATCAATTAATCGGTTTAGATTTATTCTTGGCGAATTAGTGAGTAGAACATATTTAGACATAAGTTTTTTCGTCTCATAAACACCTAAGCTATCAACAACGAGTATATAATCATCTTTAAATGGATACACAAAGTTTAAGTTATCTATTGTAGTTAAATTTATATAGCGACCAACTTTATAATTCTTCAACGTATTATCTGATTTCATTTTAAGTGAATCAAAACTATGAGTAATCTGTAAATTAGTATTCCTTTTTTCGCCTATAATTGTCGCTCTATTTTTATTAAAAATAATAAATTCATTATAGCTGTTTTGGTGTTTTGTGTATAGCATAACACTTGAATACAAAAGAAGACTCATTAATGCATAGTTAAGATATTTAATTGTTTTTTCTTTCCATAAAAATATGACACTAATCAAAACTAGATAACTTACTAATAGGTGATAAAGACTAAATGAGACATCTTTTAACAGAAAAGTCTCAAACTGTGCGACCCAAACAATAAATGCATTTAATGTATCGATAATAAAACTGAAAACTTCAGCGATGACTTCAGGTAAGCTGTCTAATAAAGCTAAGAAAATAACAAATATTCCTAAACCTAAAATGATGCCCAGAACAGGAATAATAACCAAATTAGATATAAAAAAGAGTCCAGGAAATTGATGAAAATAAAATAAACCAAGAGGAGCAACTCCTAATTGAGCAGCTATGGTGACAGTCAAAATTTGCCAAAATTTATCGATAACTAAATTAGGAGTTTTCCAAAGTTTATAAAGCATTGGCTGAACGCTTACAATAGCTAAAACAGCCAAATAACTCATTTGAAAGCCAACATCAAAAAGGTAAATAGGCTTCACCAATAACATTAAAAATATTGATATACTTATCGTATTATAAATGTTAGTTGGGCGCTTTAGAAATTGAGCACAAGTAACAATACTAAACATAGTCACCGCTCTAGTGACAGATGGTGACAGACCAGCCACAAAAGCAAAGCTCCATAAAATTAGGATAATTAGTAGTGGTTTTATAAGGTGTTTGCCATATTTGAAACGATGCAATGGTTTGAATAACCAATTCAAAATCAGAAAAATAATGCCAACATGTAAACCTGAAACAGCCAAAATATGTATTACGCCAGCATTAACGTAGTTGTTATAAATCTCTGGGCTAATATCTTGACGCTGCCCTAAAAGCAATGCATTTATAATAGCTAAGACATCAGTTTTAAAATCATAATTTTTTAGTTTTTCATTGACTCTATTTCTAAAAGTATCGGCATAACCATTAATTGATTTTGAGGTGTTTTTTAGTTCAATAAATTCATCATTACTCAAATATATTTGATGATAAACATTACGTTGTTTTAAATAATTATTATAATCAAATTGAAAAGGGTTTTTTGGTTTTACAACTTCATTTAGTTTGTTGTTCGTAAAGTAAATGTGATCTATTCCTAAGCTTTGAGCAATTGAATCTTTTTGAAGGTTTATAAGTATTTGTCCAGATGATTTTGCTTTATTAAGGTTAAGAATTTCAGCAATATACTTTGTGTTATACGCATCAGGCTTTAATCGTTTTGTGACTTTGAAACTTATATCATTATAAGTTTCAACATTATTCTTTAAGTTGATGTAATGAGAGGAGTGAAGTGTTTCGTCATTTATCTTGGTATTTATAATTCCTAAGGCTACAAAAGTCAAAAATGTGAAAACTCCAAAAAGATAATTACGCTTTTTTTGTTTTAAAAATATGAAACAAAGACAAAATCCTACAAAAACTATCAAAAACAAAAATAGAGCTGTTTTTATGGAGATCTTAAAATAAAACCCAATTAAAACCCCCACAATAAGACAAGTGGTAAGCTTTATAATATTGAAATTAAGTAACTTCATTACAGAAAGTTACTACAAAATATTTATTTAAAGATAACGCCTAGCTTGAACGTAAGCCAAATACCAATAGCGTTCTGAGGTTTTTGAGACCATAACACCTCGACTTGAAGACGCATGAATAAAAGAAATTTCGCCTAGATTTACATCAGTTACAATACCAACATGATTTACTCTTCTGCTATTTTTATTTGTTGCAAAAAAGACTAAATCACCTTCTTGTACCTTTTTTATATCTACCCAATCTCCGGTTTTAGATAAGTCTCTTGTTGTTCTTGGCATAACCACACCATTTTCGCCAAATGCGTTGTAGATTAATCCACTACAATCAATCCCACGCTTGCTATTACCACCATATTTATACTTGGTGCCTTTATAAGATTTAGCCTCTTTAATAATGGCTTTCGCAGTATTTGAAATTGACTTTTCTGAAGGTTTAGGCTTTTTGGTAACGACTTTTGTTGTTTTACTAGTAGTCGTCTTTTTACGTTGTGATTTATTCTGTACAGATTTACAACTGCTTAACGATATAATTATGATGAGGAGAAAGTATAGTTTCTTCATTAAGATATTGCCTTGTATATCAGTTTAGCAGTATTTTCACTAGCACCTTTTCCGCCGAGTTTTTTCTCTAATTCATAATAATCCAAGAATAATTGTTCGCGCTTTTCTGGGTTTAGAATAGCTTCTAATTCTTTTTTTAAACGTTTAGTGTTTAGGTCACCTTGGATTAATTCTGTTACGACTTCTCGGTCCATTATTAGGTTAACTAACGAAATAAATTTTAAAGTTACAATTCGTTTTGCAATTTGGTAAGAAATATTACTAGCCTTGTAGCAAACAACTTGTGGCACCTTAAATAAAGCAGTTTCAAGTGTTGCCGTACCAGAGGTTACCAATGCGGCGAATGAAATACTAAGCAAATCGTATGTCTTATTATCTACAAAAGCGATATCTCTCGATTGAATTATAGATTGATAAAAACTAAAATCTTGACTAGGTGCGCCAGCGATTACAAACTGGTAATCCGTAAAATCATCAACCACACTAAGCATCACATCAAGCATCTTTTTTATTTCTTGCTTTCGGCTACCTGGTAATAATGCAATTATAGGTTTATTGCTCAGTTTATAACTGTCTCTAAAAGCCATTTCATCAACTAATTCTCTATATGAAACAGCATCAATTAATGGGTGACCTACAAAGTTCACTTCGTAACCATGTTTATCATAAAATTCCTTTTCAAAAGGTAAAATAGTGTACATGGCATCTACATAGCGTTTTATTTTTTTAACACGACTAGCACGAGATGCCCAAACTTGTGGCGAAATATAATAGTGAGTTTTATAGCCTTCTTCTTTTGCCCATTTGGCAATTCTGAGATTAAAACCAGAATTGTCTATAAGAACAATTACATCAGGTTTAAAAGATTCAATATCTTTTTTGCAAGATTTTATAAATCCTAATATGGTTTTAAGATTCATAATGACTTCTGCAAACCCCATAAAAGAGCGCTCTTTGTAATGGGTTACAATTGAACCACCAACAGTTTGCATTAAATCTCCACCCCAAAATCTAATATCTGCCTTTGGGTCTTCTTTGAGTAAAGCTTTCATCAAATTTGAGCCATGCAAATCTCCTGAAGCTTCACCTACTATGATGTAATACTTCATTCTGGCGAGTATTTAATAATCTTTAGTTTAATCAAAATCCCAAGAGTTTAATTGTTGTATAGCATGATGTGCTGTCAAATCAAATTGCACAGGAACAACAGATATATAATTGTTTTTTAAAGCCCACTCATCTGTATCTTCGCCATTATCCATATTTACAAATTTACCCGTAAGCCAATAGTAATCTCTTCCCATAGGATTGGTGCGTTTGTCAAATTCTTCTTCCCAATTAGCACGTGCTTGTCTACAAATTTTTATACCGCGAATATCCTTTTTCTCAGTATTAGGTATGTTTACATTAAGAACAACATCTTTTGGTAGACCGTTTTTTAAAACGTTAAGAGCAATCGTTTTGACAAAGGTTTTACTATGTTCAAAATTTGCACTCCAATTATAATCTAATAAAGAAAACCCGATAGCAGGTATATTTTCTATACCAGCTTCTAAAGCAGCACTCATTGTCCCAGAATAAATAACGTTTATTGAAGAATTTGATCCATGATTAATTCCTGAGACACATAAATCTGGTTTTCGGTCTAAAACTTCTCTAACTGCTAACTTTACACAATCTGCAGGTGTCCCTGAGCAACTGTATTCGGTTTGTGGTCCATCGTCAATTTTAACCTTTTCTACGTGTAGTGTTGAGTTTATAGTTATGGCATGTCCCATAGCGCTTTGTGGGCTATCCGGCGCAACTACTACAACGTCTCCAATAGTATTCATAACACTTATTAAAGTTCGTATTCCAGGAGCAGTTATACCATCATCGTTGATAACTAATATTAGAGGTCTTTTTGACATTTAAGGCGTTTTACATTCTATTCACAAAAATACTAAAATAGCTAGTAAAAGCCAGAGCTAAATGGTTTAACAAAAAATTAGTAACGCTTTGGTTTTATGGCACGATTTTTTCATCTATTTTAGTCAATTATATGTTGAAAAATATTTTCAATTTTAAAATGAGAGTTCACATGCGAGGGAAATATAAATTTTTATTATTAGCATTATTAATAGCATTCGCTTCTTGTAGTTTTACGAGTAAGGTAGATGCTGGAGATGGAGATAAAGATAAATTATTAGTTAGATTAATCACCTATTTACTAGATCAAGGACATTTTGCACCACAAGATATTAACGACGAATTTTCAGTACGTGTTTATGACGACTACATCAATCAGTTAGACCCTTTTAAACGTTATTTTTACGAATCTGACATCAAAGAGTTTGAGACTTATAAAAATGAACTAGATGATCAATTAAAGGCTTATGAACTATCATTTTTTGATATGACACACAAGCGCTTAATAGATAGAATTTCAGAATCTAAAGAGGTTTTCGATAAGATTTTAAACAAACCTTTCGATTACACAAAAGATGAAGCATTTAATTCGGACTACGATGAATTAGATTATCCTAAGAGTAAGCGTGATATGAAAGAACGCTGGAGAAAACAACTTAAATTCTCTACGATTGCTAATTATGACGAAGCTATTGAGAATAACAACATAATGGTTGAACAAGATGATAATGTTGCTCTAAAATCAGAAAAAGAATTGGAAGCAGAAGCTAGAGAAACAACAAGAAAATCTTTAGAAGAATTATATACTTACATGGAAGAACGTCAGCGTAAAGATTGGTTTGGGGTATATATCAATGCTGTTGTTAGTGAGTTTGATCCACATACATTTTATTTCAAGCCTGAAGACAAAGACCGTTTTGATAGAGATATGTCTGGAAAGTATGAAGGTATTGGTGCACGCCTGCAGCGTAAATTAGATATTATTTCTATAAGCGAGTTGATTAGTGGAGGACCAGCTTGGAGACAAAATAAATTAGAACCAGGTGACCAAATCCTAAAAGTAACTCAAGAAAACGAAGACGAAGGTGTAAATATCATTGGAATGCGTCTCGAAGATGCTGTAAAATTTATATTAGGAGAAAAAGGTACAATAGTAACTCTAACGATTAAAAAAGTAGATGGTACTGTTCAAGATGTTTCAATAGTTCGAGATGAAGTTGTGTTAGAAGAAACCTATGCCAAATCTTCCACGGTCATGAAAGACGGAAAAAAATATGGTCTTATAAATTTGCCTAGTTTCTATGATAATTTCGATACTTCTAATAGAATTAGTTGTTCAATAGATGTGAAACGTGAAATAGAGGCACTTAAAAAAGAAGATATTGAAGGAGTTATTTTAGATTTAAGAGATAACCGAGGTGGCTCACTTGGAGCTGTGGTTGACATGGCAGGACTATTTATCAAAGAAGGTCCTATTGTACAAGTAAAAAGTACAGCAGAACCAAAAAGAATATTAAAAGATACTGATAAATCTATAGTTTGGGATGGCCCATTGGTTTTAATGGTAAACGAATTGTCAGCTTCAGCCTCTGAAATTTTAGCAGCAGCAATGCAAGATTACAAACGAGCGGTTGTTATTGGTAGTGAGCAAACCTTTGGTAAAGGCACCGTACAACGTGTTGTAGATTTAAACAGAATGGTACGTAATAACTCAAACGGTGATTTAGGCGCAATTAAATTCACAACAGATAAGTACTACAGGATAGACGGTGGTTCTACACAGCTAAAAGGTGTTAAGAGTGATATTATTGTTCCAGACCGTTACAAATACATTGGTATTGGTGAACGTACACAAGATAATCCGTTGTCATGGGATAAGATTGACTCAGCAGACTATAATCTTTGGGAAAACTATTACGATTATGATATTGCCATCGAAAAAAGCAAAACAAGAATTGCTAATAATGAGCAATTAAAACTAATTGATGAAAATGCAAAATGGATAAACGACATTAGAGAAAATGAAACATTCTCATTAAATTATGATGCATATAAAAAACGTTTGGAGCAAAATGAAGAACAAGCTAAGCGTTTCCAGAAACTATCTGATTACAAAACTGACTTGACGTTTTATTCTTTGCCTTACGAGCTAAAGTTGGTTGAAAATGATTCAACTTTAAAAGAAAAGCGAAAGCGTTGGCATGTGAGTCTTAGCAAAGACGTTTATATAGAAGAAGCTTTAAACGTACTTAACGATTTAAAATTATCTTACTCTATAAAAAGTAATGTAGCAAAAATGAAGAATTAAAACCTGACAATTCATGTCAAAAACTAATATTTCATTATCAAGTTTAGCGCTCCAAAAATTCAAAAAGAATATTTGGGGCGTTTTCAGTTTTTGGGTGATTGTTAGTATTGGTTTAATATCTGTTTTTGCATATGTTTTGGTGCCTGATAATTCTAAAAATGCCAACCAAATGCATTTATCGATTCATTCTAAATCACCTGGATTTAAAGTTAAAATGTTAGAAGTTCCTAGTGATATAAGAGACAAATCCACGTTTATAACTAAACTCTTTTTCGGAAAAAATAATACAACTACCGAAATTCCTATTTCTGATTATAAAGTAGAAAACGAAAAGTTGATTTATACGGAATATGCTTCAGATGGCTTTGTTGGTCAAGAAAAAAGTTTGTCTTTAGTTGCTTTTCCAAACCATTACTACAAGAATTTTATAAAAGAGAGAATTTTTATTTTTGGAACAGATAAATATGGACGTGATTACTTAAGTCGTATATTAATTGGTGCTCGAATCTCCTTTTTTATAGGTTTTGTAGCGGTTTTTATTTCATTAATAATTGGGCTTTTTATGGGAAGTTTGGCAGGTTATTATGGAGGTAAGGTAGATGCGTTTATCATGTGGATAATTAATATCACTTGGTCAATCCCAACACTACTTTTGGTAATTGCCATTACTTTGGCTTTGGGAAAAGGGTTTTGGCAAGTATTTATAGCTGTAGGTCTAACAATGTGGGTCGAAGTAGCTAGAGTAGTACGTGGTCAAATTATTGGTGCAAAACAGTTGCAATATGTTACTGCGGCAAGAGCTTTAGGCTTCACAGATTTTAGAATTATTACCAAACATATACTACCCAATATAATGGCTCCTTTAATAGTAATATGCGCTGCGAATTTTGCTGCTGCTATTTTAATAGAGAGTGGATTAAGCTTCTTAGGTATAGGTGCTCAGCCACCAATGGCTAGTTGGGGCGCCATGATAAAAGACCATTACAATTATATCATTTTAGGGAAGCCTTATTTAGCGCTAATCCCAGGAGTTTGTATTATGGTTTTGGTTATGGCATTTATGCTTATTGGAAATGCATTAAGAGATGCTTTGGATGTTAAGACTTAATTTCTGGGAAAGAATTTGTCCCATTTTTCTTTCTTTAGATTTTTAACAAGTATTGTGACAGAGCCTTCTCCATTATAGATTAAAATTTCTCCATTCGGTTTTATTGCCGCAGAAGAGCCATACATAGAGCGATTTATAAATATGTTTTCTTTGAAAAAGTTATTTTCGTCTATAAAAAAGAACTCTTTTTTTGAGTTTTTCTTAGTTTTTATAATCATTCCGCTTTCAAATAGTTTAAAAAAAAACGCATTATGCTCCTTAAGTGTTTTTATATATGGTTTTAGATTTCGTTTAACGCTGTTTATTTTAAATCTATGCCATTTATTTTTTGCTACACTATCGTATAAGTCATCTTTAAAGTTATAATCAATAAATAAAATTTGATTATTAGGAATTTTAGATTTTGTTATTTTTTCTAATTCAGTTTTTATTTTTTCATAATTAGATTTACCATTCAAATAGCGATTAACTCCCAATTTAGCATATCTGATTTTGTCCTCACCAATCGAGTCCCATCTTGTTTGATTTCGTAGATTTTTATAAAATAAGCTTCTGCTAATTTCTTTTCCAAATTTATTTATGAAGACATATTCTTGGCTAAAGTTAAAATTAAACCAAAGTAAAATGGTGAAAACGCTAATTATGAGTTTCATTAGCTATAGGTTATTTCTCAAAGATTCAATCTCATCATTAGTCTCACCAATAAACCTTAAAACATGATCTTTGCCAATGGTTTTACTAGAAGATGTCACAAAATGAGGTGGTAATTCTTCCCAAAACTGTAAAAGGTTATTGCAATACTCTTTGACGTGACGTTCAATTGCTTTAGGCTTTAATTTATCCGCCTTTGTAAAGATGATAGAAAATGGAATCTCATGCTCGCCCAAATATTGCATAAATTCCAAATCTACGGGCTGAGGTTTGTGTCTAATATCTATCAAGACAAATGCAGAAACTAATTGCTTACGCTGTTCAAAATAGTTAGTTATAAATTTTTGAAAGGTCTTTTTCGATGACTTTGAAACTCGTGCATACCCATAGCCAGGTAAATCTACTAAGAACCAATTCTTATTAATTAAAAAATGATTGATAAGCTGAGTTTTTCCAGGTCTTCCAGAGGTTTTTGCTAAGCTCTTACGACCAGTCAACATGTTTATTAGCGAAGATTTTCCGACATTACTTCGGCCAATAAATGCATACTCAGGAAATGGTTGAGTAGGACATTTTGATACTTCTGAGTTACTAATTATAAATTCAGCAGATTTTATTTTCATGGCGCAAAGTTAAGCATCTTTGTGTAAAAGAGCTTGAGATGAAAGTATTGTAAATATAGATTTTAAAACTTTCGAGATTTTAACCAGCCCAAAAGTATCTTGTTAAACGCATTAGGGTGTTCCATCATAGCAGCATGGCCGCATTTGTCTATCCAAAATAAATCAGAATCTGGAAGTAATTCGTAAAACTCATCAGCAACTTCTGGTGGTGTTACGTTATCATTTTTCCCCCAAATAATACAAGTTGGTGTATGCATATTAGGTAAATCTTTGGCCATGTTGTGTCTAATAGCACTTTTTGCAATAGCCAATGTTTTGATGAGTTTATTTCTATCATTTACAGTTTCGTAGACTTCATCAACAATCTCTTTTGTAGCAACTTTAGGGTCATAAAAAACATATTGTGCTTTTTTCTTTATAACTTCATAATCACTTCGTTTGGTATAGCCACTTCCCATCGCGCTTTCATAAAGCCCTGAACTTCCTGTGATTACAAGACCCTTCACTTTTTTGGGATATAATTTTGTGTGGTATAAACCAATATGACCGCCTAGAGAATTTCCTAACAATAATACACTTTCATAACCTTTAAAATCTATAAATTTTTTCAGGTAGTTTGCAAAAGCCTTTACATTAGTTTTTAAAAGTGACATGGTATAAAGTGGTAATTCTGGGATAACGACTTTATAGCCTTTAGCACTAAAAAAATTAGTAACGCCATCAAAATTACTAAGCCCACCCATAAGTCCGTGAAGGACTATAATTGGTGTGCCTTCACCAACTTCGATGTATTTAAAATCTCCTTCTTCCTTTAAAAGGTGTGCCATGAATTAGTTAGAATAGTTAAAAACAAATATAGTTAAATACTTGGTATAATAACTTCAATTCTAATCCACATTTTTAATCTAATTATACAAGTTTTTGTTTGCGTTATTGACAATATTTTTTGTCGAAAAAATAAAAACTTATTAACAAAAGTGGTAGAATGTGGTAAAATGTGGGTATTTTTTCGATATATTTGATTTGCAAACTGAATTGCAACCTTTTTTGACCCAATAGATTGAATGCATTAATAGGAACATACGAAGTGAAAGCAGATGCCAAAGGAAGGCTTATGCTGCCAGCTGTTTTAAAAAAACAGTTGGCTCCTGTGATGCAATCTGGATTTGTCCTTAAACGCGCGGTTTTTCAGCCATGTTTAGAGCTGTACCCAATGCCAGAATGGGAAAAATTAATGCAAAAAGTAAACAAGCTTAATCGTTTTAATAAAAAGAATGATGCTTTCATTCGCCGCTTTACAGCAGGTGTAAAAGTCGTAGAGGTTGATGCTACAGGTCGATTGCTAATACCAAAAAATTTATTGTCTTTTTCAGGAATTACGAAACAAACAGTTCTAGCCTCTGCGGTTAATATTGTTGAAATATGGGATAAGGATAAGTACGAAAAAGCTATTGATGACGCAGCACTAGATTTTGCAGATTTAGCTGAGGAAGTTATGGGACAAGACGATAATGAAGATGGAGTATCATAGTGCGGTTTTACTAAAAGAAACAGTCGATGGTCTAGATGTAAAACCAGAAGGTGTATACGTAGATGTCACTTTTGGTGGTGGAGGACATAGTCGAGAAATTTTAAATAGACTAGGGTCACAAGGAAAACTATACGCTTTTGATCAAGATACAGATGCGCTATATAATACTATTGATGACGATAGATTTACGCTTATAAATGAAAATTTTAGATTCATCAAACGTTTTTTGAAGTTTCATGGTGTTAAAAAAGTAGATGGAATACTTGCTGATTTTGGAGTATCGTCTCATCAATTTGATGTCGCTGAAAGAGGTTTTTCAACCAGATTTGAAGCGGACATAGATATGAGAATGAATCAAGATAGTGCGCTTTCAGCTTTTGAAGTGGTAAACACTTATGAAGAAGAAGATTTAAAACAAGTATTCCTTCAGTATGGTGAATTGAGACAAGCACCAGCGATGGCAAAGGTGATTGTTGAAGAAAGAAAAAATGAAGAAATAAAAACTAGCGAACAGCTTAAGAGAGTTTTAAAACGCTTTTTAAATCATAGAAAAGAAAACAAGGTTTTAGCTCAGATTTACCAAGCTATAAGAATAGAGGTTAATCAAGAGATTGAAGTTTTAAAAGAATTACTACTTCAAACACCAGATTTATTGAAAGAAAAGGGTCGTTTAAGTTTTATCTCATATCACTCATTAGAAGATAGATTGGTAAAACGCTTTATAAGAAACGGAATGTTTGAAGGCGAACCTGAACGAGACATATTTGGCAATTTCGAAGTGCCATTAAAAAAGGTTGGAGGATTAGTCGTTCCAAGTCAAGAAGAAATTAAAATAAATAATAGAGCACGTAGTGCCAAACTTAGGATAGCAGAGAAATTGTGAAAAAAAGTATCTACAGCATATTAAGAGGTACATTTCTAATCAGTGATGATTCGTTTAAAAATTGGCGGGTCATTCTTTTTATATCATGTCTAGCCATAATCATGATTGCAAGTGCTCATAGTGCAGACAAAAAGGTATTTGAGATATCGAGTTTAAGTAATGAGGTAAAGGAATTGCGTTCTGCATTTGTAGATAATAGAGGTAAGCTAATGGGACTAAAAAAAGAATCCTATATAGAAACCAAAATGAAAGAAAAAGGTATAGGGATTTCATTAAATCCTCCAATAAAAATCATAGTAAAATCGTCAAATAAATAAGCTTTGGCAACAACAGAAACTAACATATTAAACAGATTGTACTTCGTCGCAGGCTGTATGTTTGTCTTTGCGCTTGCCGTAGTTTTTAAGCTGTGTACTATTCAGTTTGTTGATGGTGATAAATATCGTGCAATGGCACAAAAACGTACAATCAAACGTTTTGATATTCCAGCAAATCGAGGAAATGTATATTCTGCTGACGGTAGTTTGTTAGCAACCTCTATTCCAAAATATGATATAGCTATTGATGCGGTTACGTCTACTGATAAAAACTTTAATAAATACATCAAACCTTTGTGCGATTCTTTAGCTGTTTTTACAGGAAAAACTTCAAGTGGTATTGAGAAGAAAATCAGCAAAGCTCGAAAGACTAAAAATCAGTATTTGTTATTGCTTACAAATCTATCGTATTCAGAATTTGTAAGAGTTCGAAATTTTCCACTTTTTAAATTAGGTTCTATTCGTGGTGGATTTGTATATGACCAAACGACTAAGAGAGAACATCCGCTTGGCGGCATCGCTGAACGTTCAATTGGATATGAACGCAAAGATGAAAATAATTATTACACAAGGGTTGGTATAGACGGTGCATTCGGAAAAGATTATTTACGTGGTACAAATGGAAAACGCCTGAAACAAAAAATAGGTAAAGGCGAGTGGAAACCTATCCAAGATGTCAATGAAATTGAGCCTAAAAATGGGTATGATATCTATACAACTATAGATGTGAATATTCAAGATATTGCGCACCACTCGTTACTAGGACAGCTTGAAGAGTATGAAGCAGAACACGGTTGTGTAGTGGTTATGGACGTGAAAACAGGAGAGATAAAAGCCATTTCAAACTTAGGTCGTAATCGCGAAGGTAAATATTACGAACGGTTAAATTATGCAGTTGGCGAAAGTCATGAGCCAGGTTCGACCTTTAAAGTTATGGCAATGATGGCGGCTTTAGAGGATAAAGTTATAGATACTTCTACTGTTATAGATACCAAGAATGGAAGCAAAAGATTTTATGGGAGAACTATTTACGATTCTGGAGCTGGACATGGTAAAATTTCTGCAGCAAAAGCTTTAGAGGTATCATCAAATATTGGTCTAGCAACTATTATTGATGATAATTATAAAAATAATCCTGAAAAGTTTTTAAAGCGTCTTCGACAATGGCGCTTGAATGATACATTAGGAGTTTCAATTATAGGAGAAGGTATTCCAGATATACCTTATCCAGGAGCAAGTAATTGGAGTCGAAATGCACTGCCTTCAATTTCTTACGGTTACAATATGCGGTTAACGCCGTTGCAAACTTTGGCTTTTTATAATGCTATTGCTAATAACGGTCAATTAATTAAACCAAGATTTTTAAGAGCCGTAAAAGAGTTTGATAGAAATATAGAAGTGTTTGATAAAGAAGTTTTAGTAGATAAGATTTGTTCAGATCAAACTCTTTCAAAGATTAAAGACATTCTAAAAAATATCGTAGTAAGAGGTACAGGAAAAAAACTCTATTCTGAAACTTTTTCAATGGCAGGTAAAACAGGAACGGCTTGGACTGATTATGCTGATATTGAGGCGTGGAGAAAAGATCGAAAATATGTGTCTTCTTTTGCGGGGTACTTTCCGGTAGAAAATCCTAAATATTCTTGTATCGTAGTTATTCATAAACCAAGTACAAAAGTTGGTTTTTATGGTGCGGATGTTTCTGGTCCAGTTTTCAAACGCATAGCACAAAAAATATATACAGATACGCCTTTAATTGATGAGATTCAATCTGTGGAGTATAATAATCCTCAAGTTGTAAAAGATTTTGAGAAGTTCAATTCGATTTCAAACACCTATAAAACTATTATGCCAAATTTAGTAGGTGTTGCAGCTATGGATGCTGTTGCCTTTTTGGAAAACATGGACGTGAAAGTAAATGTAAAATTAAGAGGAAGTGGAGTGATAAAATCACAGTCTATTTCAAAAGATATAAAACTAAAGTCTAATCAAACCGTCGTCTTAGAAGCATCTTGAAACCTTTAAAGGACATATTGTATAAGGTTACAATTAATGCTGTTGTTGGGAGCACAAGTGTAACAGTTAACAAAATTGAATTTGATTCTCGTAAAGTAGAATCTAATGATGTTTTTATAGCACTTGTTGGAACAATTTCGGATGGACATGACTATATATCTAAAGCGATTAATGACGGTGCAAAGGCAATTATTTGTCAAGTTATACCAAATAATTTAGTAGATAACGTAACATATATAGAAGTTGAAAATTCTAATAAAGCTCTAGCCTTTATGGCGGCAAATTATTACGATAATCCTTCAGAGAATTTAAAGTTAGTCGGTACAACAGGAACTAATGGAAAAACCACTGTAAGTTCCTTGTTGTATCAGTTATTTAAAAGAGCAGGCTATAAAGTAGGTCTATTATCTACTGTAAAAATCATGGTTGATGATAAGGAATATAAAGCTACACATACAACGCCAGATTCATTAACGATTAATAAGTACTTACAACAGATGAATGATGAAGGTGTGGAGTTTTGCTTTATGGAAGTAAGCTCACATGGCATTCATCAAAGTAGAACTGAAGGCTTACAGTTTTCAGGAGGCATATTCACTAACCTTTCACACGACCATTTGGATTATCATAATTCATTTGCAGAATATAGAGATGTAAAGAAGGCATTTTTTGATGGCTTACCGAATACAGCTTTTTGCTTAGTAAACACAGATGACAAAAATGGCTTGGTAATGATGCAAAATACAAATGCAAAAAAATGTACCTACGCTTTAAAAACTTATGCAGATTACAGGGCACAGATTTTAGAAAATCAGTTTGGAGGTTTACTCCTTAAACTAAATGATAACGAAGTTTGGACAAAACTAATAGGCAATTTCAATGCCTACAATTTATTGGCCATTTATGCGACTTCAGAATTATTAGGTCTCGAAAATGAAGAAAGTTTAAGATATATAAGTGAACTCGAAAGTGTTAGTGGACGTTTCGAATATTTTGTTTCAAAAGAAAAGATTACTGCAATTGTCGATTATGCCCATACGCCAGATGCATTAAAAAATGTACTAGAAACAATAAACTCAATCCGTACAAAAAATGAAGAATTAATCACCGTCGTTGGCTGTGGTGGTGATAGAGATGTAGATAAAAGGCCTAAGATGGGTCACATAGCATCGGCATTGAGCACCAAAGTTATTTTTACTAGCGATAATCCAAGAACAGAAGAACCGCAATCTATTATAGACGCTATTGAAGCTGGTGTAGCACCTCAAAATTTCAAAAAAATAGTGTCAATCTTAGACAGGAAACAAGCCATACGTTCAGCTTGCCAAATGGCACAACCAAATGATATTATTCTTATAGCTGGTAAGGGTCATGAGAATTATCAAGAGATTAATGGGAAGCGAAACGATTTTGATGATTATAAGATTGTAGGAGAATTGTTAAAACAATTGCAAAAATAAAAATGATCGCCGAGCATACCCGAAGCGATTAATTATTGATTATAAAAAAGTAATAAATGTTATACTACCTATTCGATTATTTAGAAAAGCAGTTTCAGTTTCCTGGTGCTTCATTATTTGGGTTTTTGACATTCAGAGCTGCAATTGCAATGATTCTATCTCTTCTTATCTCTATTGTATATGGAAAGAGAATTATACGTTTTTTACAGAAAAAACAAGTTGGCGAAACGATTAGAGATTTAGGTTTAGAAGGTCAAGCTGAAAAAGCTGGGACACCAACTATGGGTGGTTTGATTATAATTTTAGCAACTTTAATACCAGTACTATTATTAGCTGAAATCGCAAATATTTACATCATTTTATTGATTATAACTACGGTTTGGATGGGAGCAATTGGCTTTATTGATGACTACATCAAGAAGTTTAAAAATAATAAGGAAGGTTTAAAAGGGAGGTTCAAAGTACTTGGTCAAGTTGGTTTGGGTATTATCGTTGGTGCAACTCTTTATTTTCATCAGGATGTGACTATGAAAGAGAAGTTGCCGATTGAGCAGCAAAAAGTGTTGTTAGCAGAAAATCCTGACATAGAACCTTTTAAATTATTTGAAGCTGAAGAGAAATCTACAAAAACCACTATTCCTTTTGTGAAAAATAATGAATTTGATTACGCAGATTTAATCACTTGGATTAGTCCAGGTTTAGAAAAATATGCTTGGATAATTTTCATATTGGCTGCAATATTTATAATAACAGCAGTATCAAATGGAGCAAATCTTACTGATGGTATTGATGGTCTAGCCGCCGGGACATCAGCAATAATTGTTCTTACTTTAGGGATTTTTGCTTGGGTGTCTGGTAATATTATTTTTTCAGAATACCTCAATATCATGTATATACCGCTTGTGTCTGAGATTACAATTTATATAGCAGCTTTTGTAGGTGCTTTAATTGGATTCTTATGGTATAATACCTATCCAGCTCAAGTATTTATGGGTGATACAGGAAGTTTAACGATTGGAGGAATCATTGCAGTAATAGCTATAGCAATAAGGAAAGAATGGTTGATTCCAATCTTATGTGGCATATTCTTAGCAGAAAACTTATCGGTAGTCATGCAGGTAAGTTATTTCAAATACACAAGAAAGAAGTTTGGTGAAGGTCGACGCATTTTTAAGATGTCGCCTTTGCATCATCATTATCAAAAATCAGGATATCACGAAAGTAAAATAGTAACTAGATTTTGGATTATAGGAATCTTGTTGGCCATCCTAACTGTTGTGACATTGAAAATTAGATAGATGAAAAGGCTTGTGATTCTTGGTGGTGGAGAAAGTGGTGTAGGTACAGCACTGTTAGGAAAATCAAAAGGATATGATGTTTTTATTTCGGATAATGGCGAAATAAAAAAAGAATACAAAGACGTTCTTATACATAATGAGATTACATGGGAAGATAAAAAGCATACAGAATCAAAAATTCTGAATGCAGATGTTGTAATGAAAAGTCCAGGAATTCCAGATAAGGTGACTATGGTAAAGCAGATTCGAGAGCAAGGCATACCTATTGTTTCTGAAATTGAATTTGCCTCAAAGTTTACCGATGCAACTTTAGTCGCTATTACTGGAAGTAATGGTAAAACTACAACCGCAAGTTTGGTTTATCATCTACTAAAACAAGATTTAGATGTTGGTTTAGCTGGTAATATAGGAGACAGTTTTGCTAAACAAATTCTTGAAGAAAATCATAATTACTATGTATTAGAAGTTAGCAGTTTTCAGTTGGATGACATAAAAGATTTCAAGCCAAAAATTGCCATACTAACTAATATTACGCCCGACCATCTGGACCGCTACGATTATAAGTTTGAAAACTATATCGCCTCAAAATTTAGAATTGTAGAAAAACAGACTGAAGACGATTTTTTCATTTATGATGCCGATGACCCAGTTATCGAAAATTGGATAAAATCAAACACCATCAAATCTAAAAAATTACCATTCTCATTAAATAAGATTGTTGAGAATGGTGCATATATAAAAGACAAAGAAATAATAATAACTATTGATAATAATCAAATAACTATGCCAATAAAAAAACTAGCATTAGACGGAAAACATAACGTTAAAAATGCAATGGCTGCATCAACAGCCGCTCACTTACTTAAAATTAGAAAACAGACCATTAGGGAAAGTTTAGAAAATTTTCAAGGTGTTGAGCATCGACTAGAAAATGTACTAAGGATTAATAAAGTACAATATATCAACGACTCAAAAGCGACAAATGTTAATGCTACTTATTTTGCTTTAGAAAGCATGCAAGCACCAACTGTGTGGATTGTTGGAGGTGAAGATAAGGGCAATGATTACAGAGAGCTTTTTCCTTTTGTAAATGAAAAAGTAAAAGCAATCATATGTTTAGGGGTTGACAATGCGAAACTGATGGAAAATTTTGGAAATATGGTAGATGTAATTATCGAAACTCAATTTATGAGTGAAGCTGTTAAAATTGCTTACAAGGTAGCAAGTGCAGGAGATAATGTTTTACTATCTCCAGCATGTGCTAGTTTCGATTTATTTGAAAATTATGAAGATAGAGGCCGTCAATTCAAAGATTCAGTTCGTAAGCTTTAATATATAAATGCAATCAGTGTTTCAAAATATAAAAGGTGATAGGCTTATTTGGGCTATAGCAACTTTATTAGCTATTTTCTCATTTTTGCCTGTATTTTCTGCAGCCAGTAATTTGGCATATACTGGCGGTTCAGGAAGTACATTTCCTTATTTATTTAAGCATGGTATGCATCTTTTTTTAGGCTTTGCGATAATGTATGCAGTACATCGTATTCCGTATCGCTACTTCAGAGGTTTGTCAATGGTCATGATTCCAATTGTGATAGTCTTATTGATAGTAACCGTACTCCAAGGGACAACCATAGACGGTGCAAATGCTAGTCGTTGGATTAATATACCGATAGTTAATATGTCTTTTCAGACATCAGCACTAGCATCTGTTGTTTTAATGGTTTATGTAGCACGCTATTTATCAAAAATCAAAGACAAGGAGATATCTTTTAAAGAGACGATACTACCATTGTGGATGCCAGTTTTTATTATTCTAGCATTAATATTACCTGCAAATTTTTCGACTACAGCTATTATTTTTGCAATGGTTATTTTATTGACTTTTCTTGGAGGATATCCAATTAAATATCTACTTGTAATTATTGGTTCAGGTATAATAGCACTTGTCTTTTTTGTTTTAGTAGCTAAATCTTTTCCAAATGTTATGCCAAATCGTGTAGACACATGGATAAGTAGAATCGAGAATTTTACAAATGGTGAAGATACTGAGGAAGATTATCAAATTGAGAACGCAAAAATTGCAATAGCTACAGGTATTTCGCCACAAGGTCCCGGAAAGAGTAAGCAAAAACATATTTTACCACAATCGTCATCAGATTTTATTTTTGCAATAATAATTGAAGAGTATGGACTTTTTGGAGGTTTATTTCTCTTAGTAATGTATTCATGGTTATTGTTTAGGCTAGTTATTGTTTCTCAGAAATCAGATACAATTTTTGGAAAACTTTTGGTGCTCGGCGTAGGATTACCAATCGTATTTCAAGCATTAATAAATATGGCAGTAGCTGTAGAGTTATTTCCAGTGACTGGACAAACATTGCCACTAATAAGTAGTGGAGGTACATCAATTTGGATGACATGTATGGCTATAGGTATTATACTTAGTGTTAGTGCAAAACGTGAAGAGATTAAAGCCCAAGAAGGACAAGAAGACAACCCATTAGATATTTTATCAGAAACCATCTAGAAAATTGAACAATAGCCAATCGACATACAAATTTATTTTATCAGGCGGCGGAACAGGCGGACACATTTATCCAGCAATAGCAATTGCAAATGAGCTGAAGTTACGATTTCCTGGTTCAAAATTTTTATTTGTTGGTGCAAAGGACCGAATGGAAATGGAAAAAGTACCACAAGCTGGTTTCAAAATAGAAGGACTTTGGATATCAGGCATTCAACGCAAGCTGACTTTAAAAAATCTAATGTTTCCCTTTAAATTGATGTCTAGTCTTTTTAAGTCAAGACGAATTATCAACACGTATAAGCCCAATGTTGTCATAGGAACAGGTGGGTTTGCTAGTGGTCCTTTATTACAGGTTGCAAATTCAAAAGGTATACCAACACTAATTCAAGAGCAAAATTCTTATCCAGGGATTACAAATAAACTACTGAGTAAAAAAGCCAATAGTATTTGTGTAGCGTATGAAGGTTTAGAGCGTTTTTTTCCTAAAGAAAAAATTGTATTAACAGGGAATCCAATCCGAAAAGATTTAATAGAAATTGAAAATAAAAAAATAGCTGGATCAAGTGAGTTCAATTTAGATAAAAACAAACTGACGCTTTTGGTTTTAGGTGGAAGTTTAGGTGCTAGACGTGTAAATCAATTGATTGAAAGTAAGCTAGAGTTTTTCAAAACTCATGACATACAACTCATTTGGCAATGCGGTAAGTTGTATCAAGAGGAATACAGTAAGTATAATGCTAATGATAATGTGCAAGTTCATACGTTTTTAAATACTATGGATTTGGCTTATGCTGCATCAGATATCATTATTTCTAGAGCAGGTGCAAGCTCAGTTTCGGAGCTCTGTGTGGTAGGTAAACCCGTAATTTTTATTCCATCACCAAATGTTGCAGAAGACCATCAGACAAAAAATGCACAAGCAATCACTGATAAAAATGCAGCAATTTTAGTTAAGGAATCTCAACTTGATTCTGATTTTAATACAGCTTTTGAGAAGCTTTTAAAATCTGAAGAGAGTAGAAATATTTTAGGAAAAAACATTAAAGAATTGGCATTGATTAATGCCACAAAAGATATAGCAGACGAAGTAGAAAAGCTATTGAGAATAAATGAGTAATAAAACAAATATTTATTTCATTGGAATTGGCGGTATTGGCATGAGTGCTCTGGCGCGCTATTTCGTAGCTAGCGGAAACAAAGTTTCTGGTTATGACAAAACACCTTCGGAAATTACAAAAGCATTAGAGAACATTGGTGTCAAGATTCATTTTGAAGATGCTATAAATGCTATTCCATTAGAATTTAAAAACCAATCATCAACACTTGTTGTTTATACACCAGCTATTCCAAAATCACATTTAGAATTCAACTATTTTATAGATAATGGGTTTGAAGTTAAGAAGCGTTCTGAGGTACTTGGTGATATAACTAAAAACACCTTTTGCTTTGCTGTAGCAGGAACGCACGGCAAAACTACAACAACAAGTATTCTTGGACATTTACTGAAAGAATGTAATGTTAATATGACTGCTTTTTTGGGAGGTATTAGTGAGAACTATAATTCTAACCTTATCGTAAATGGAACTGAAGTAACTGCTGTCGAAGCTGATGAGTTTGACCGTTCTTTCTTAACACTTTCTCCGGATTATGCTTGTATTACATCAATGGATGCAGACCATTTAGATATTTATGGAGATGCTTCAGAACTCAAGAAGTCTTTTAAAGACTTTACAAAAAAGATAAAACCAAAAGGAAAGCTATTTGTTAGAAATGGTTTACCTATTGAAGGAATAACATATGGTATTGAAGACAATTCAGATTACACCGCACAAAATATTAGAATAGAAAATGGTACATATGTTTTTGATGTAAAAACACCTATAACTATTCTCGAAGATTTCAAATTTAACCTACCTGGTAGACATAACTTGTCTAATGCATTGATAGCATTGGCGATGTCTGTAGAATATGGTCTCCCTCGACCACAGCTCGCCAAAGCTTTAGCATCTTATAAAGGTGTCAAACGACGATTTACCTACCAGATTAAGACGGATGATTTAGTGTTTATAGATGATTATGCACATCATCCTGAAGAAATTAATGCAGTACATCATGCGGTGCGAGAGATGTATCCAAATGAAAAGGTACTAGCAATATTTCAGCCACATCTTTTTTCTAGAACAAAAGATTTTGCTGATGAGTTTGCAAAAGCCTTATCTCAATTTGATGAAGTTATTCTTTTAGATATTTACCCAGCAAGAGAATTGCCAATAGAAGGCGTCAATTCTTCATGGTTATTAAGTAAGATTTCAAACCAAAATAAAACATTGATTGGTAAAAAATCACTAATAAAAAATATAAAATTAAGTTCGGCCAAAATTATTTTAACTATTGGAGCCGGAGATATTGGAGAAGAAGTAAAAACAATAAAAAAAGCATTGAGTATTGCGAGTTAATTACGGTTATATAAAAGTGTTGATTTTACTAGGTTTAGTAGTGTTTTTGTATGCATTTACAAATGCTAGAAACAAATCGCGCGTTGTCGCTAAGCCAATAGTGGAGTTTTTAGGTTCGGATAACTTATATCTAACACATGATAATGTTAGTAAATTGTTAATACAAAATCCAAGTGGTCTTAATAATGACAGCAAAGATATTATAGATTTGAATGAATTAGAATTTGCCCTGAATTCTAATCCGATGGTTAAAAATGCTGAAGTTTACATGTCAGTAAATGGAGAGGTTTCAGCAGAAATCGTACAAAAAAGGCCAATAGCAAGAGTGTATACAAATGCTTCATATTACATAGATGATGAAGGATCTTACATGCCGCTATCAGCAAATTATTCAGCAAGAGTGCCGCTGGTAACAGGTACGGTTTATAAAACCAAGTTAGATAGGGTTTATGAAATAGCTAAAGTTATAGATCAGGATAAATTTTTAAAACAACATGTTATAGAAATAAGTCAAGATCCAGATAAAAATATAAGTTTAAGATTACGTAAATACGACTTTAAACTATATATAGGTAGCTTAGATAAGCTCGAAAAAAAGATAAGCAATTTTAAAGCTTTTTATAAAAAGGCAATAAAAGATAAAACAATAAACACGTTTAGCAGTGTAAACTTAAGGTTTGATAACCAAGTGATATGCACCAAAAAATAGATTATGGAAAAGCATAATATTTCGGTAGGATTAGATATAGGAACCACAAAAATTGTGGCTATGATTGGTCGTAAAAACGAATACGGAAAAGTTGAAATTTTAGGCGTAGGAAAATCCAAAAGTCTTGGTGTCCATCGTGGCGTAGTAAATAATATTACGCAAACTATTCAGTCTATCCAACAAGCTGTCCAAGAGGCAGAGACTGCAGCTTCTGAAAAAATTGAAGGTGTTACAGTTGGAATTGCTGGTCAGCATATTCGAAGTTTACAACATAGTGATTATATCACAAGAGCCAATTCAGAATTGGTTATTGACGAAGCCGATATTGATAGATTAATCAATCAAGTACATAAACTTGTAATGCTTCCTGGAGAAGAAATTATCCATGTATTACCTCAAGAGTTTAAAGTAGATGGACAAGCCGAAATATCAGAACCAATTGGTATGTATGGCGGAAGATTAGAAGCTAACTTTCATGTAGTAGTAGGTCAAGTGTCTTCTATAAGAAATATTGGACGTTGTGTAAAAAGCTCAGATTTAGAGCTAGAAGGTATCACTTTAGAGCCTTTAGCTTCTGCAAATGCAGTATTAAGTCAAGAAGAAAAAGAAGCAGGTGTAGCACTTATTGATATAGGTGGTGGAACAACAGATTTAGCAGTTTTTAAAGACGGTATTATACGTCATACAGCAGTTATACCTTTTGGAGGAAATGTAATCACCGAGGATATAAAAGAAGGTTGTTCAATTATTGAAAAACAAGCTGAATTACTGAAAATGAAATTCGGTTCTGCATGGCCAGGTGAAAATAAAGATAATGAAATAGTTTCTATTCCTGGTTTAAGAGGACGCGACCCCAAAGAGATTACGTTAAAAAACCTATCTAAAATTATCCATGCTAGAGTTGTGGAGATTATAGAACAAGTATATGTCGAGATTAAAAACTACGGACACGAGGAGCAAAAGAAAAAACTAATAGCAGGTATTGTATTAACTGGTGGTGGAAGCCAGCTAAAACACTTAAAACAGTTGGTGGAATATATTACAGGAATGGACACTAGGATAGGTTATCCTAATGAGCATTTAGCAGGTGGAAGTGATGATGAAATTGCCAGTCCACTTTTTGCAACAGCTGTAGGTTTGGTTATGGATGGATTACAACGTCAAGACCGAGCTTTAGCCGAAGAAATAGAAGAAGCTGAGTCAGCAAATGAATTAGAAAGTAACGATTCAGATCAAGAAGAAATAATGAAAGAAGTACAAAAAGAGCGTCGTTCGTTTTTAGATAAACTAACCGAAAAAGTCAAAGACTTTCTTGATAACGCTGAATAAATAAAATTATAATTAATCAATCCAGATATAAAACCCATAACAAAGTTAATATGAGCAACAACAACGAATTTGGGAATATTGCCTTCGATCTACCAAAAAATCAATCCAATGTTATAAAAGTGATTGGTGTTGGTGGTGGCGGAAGCAATGCCATCAATCACATGTTTCAACAAGGCATCAAAGGTGTAGATTTTGTTATCTGCAATACTGATGCACAAGCCCTCCAAAACAGCGGTGTACCAAACAAAATTCAATTAGGTGTAAATCTTACAGAAGGTCTTGGTGCAGGCGCTAATCCAGATGTTGGAGAACAATCTGCAGTAGAAAGTTTAGAAGACATTAGACGCATGTTAGATACCAATACAAAAATGGTGTTTATTACTGCCGGAATGGGTGGTGGAACAGGAACAGGCGCAGCACCAATTATTGCTAAAATGGCACGCGAATTAGATATTCTTACTGTTGGTATTGTTACAATGCCTTTTCAGTTTGAAGGTAAAATGCGTAATGCACAAGCACATGAAGGTGTAGATAAATTGCGAGCACAAGTTGACTCTCTCATTGTCATAAATAATAATAAGCTTCGTGAGGTTTATGGTAATCTTGGTTTTAAAGCAGGATTCTCAAAAGCAGATGAGGTTTTAGCTACTGCTTCTCGTGGTATTGCAGAGGTCATAACACATCACTATACACAAAATATTGATTTACGTGATGCAAAAACTGTATTGAGCAAAAGCGGAACTGCAATTATGGGTTCGGCAACGGCTTCAGGGCAGACACGAGCTCAAGAGGCAATTATGAAAGCTTTAGATTCACCGTTATTAAATGATAATAAGATTACTGGTGCCAAAAACGTATTGTTGCTAATCGTTTCAGGTTCTCAGGAAATTACTATCGATGAAATTGGAGAAATTAACGATCATATTCAAACAGAAGCAGGACATGGCGCCAACATAATTATGGGTGTCGGAGAAGACGAATCGCTTCAGGAATCTATTTCTGTAACGATTATAGCCACAGGTTTTGATATTGATCAACAAAACGAAATTTCAAATACAGAGGCCAAGAAAGTTATCCATGCCTTAGAAGAAGATTATAAAGAAGAAGTTGAAGTTCAAGGTATTGAGCCAGCAATTATTTCTCCAGATATTGTTTTGGAGAAAGAAGACGCTAATGCACCAATTATTCACACATTGACTGAAGACGATTTTGAAGAAGAAACTCCAGTAATCGAGAATGAATTGATAATCACAACTGAATCTATAAAAAACATAAACGTTATTTATGACGAAGTTTTAGATGCAAAGCCAGTAACTGAAGAAGATTTTATCATTACGCCTATTCAACAAACCGAAGTAGAATTGGTAGATCAAGAAAAGGAAGAAGAACAGATTACTCTGACTTTCGACTTACCATTGTCTCAGTTTGAAGGTGAAAAAATCGAAGAACCAGAAACTGGAGATGAAAAAATGTTGTTTCATCTTGAAGAAGAAGTTAAAGATATTACAGTATCAGAACCAATAGAGTTAATCTCTGTGGATGTTTTAAACGAAGAAGGCGAGAAGCGTTATGTTTTAGATGATATATCTGTTGAAACTGAGACATCTATTAAGGCTAAGAAAGAAGTGGAAGTCAAAGAAGAGATTGTTTTCGAAAAGAAGACTTTACCGGCTGAAGAAACTAAAGAAGAAATACATGCTGAGATTGATCCGATGAACAGTCCTATTTCTGAAATTTTAAAAGCAAGAGCAGATGAGCGTCGTAAGAAAATGAAAGACTTTAATTACAAGTTTAATAACGCAAAAATAGATGAGATAGAAAAAGAACCTGCTTACAAAAGGCAAGGTGTAAATTTAGAACATGCTCAGCACTCTTCTGATACAAATGCTTCTAGAACATCTGTTAGCATTGATGATAATGATGACATTCAGTTAAGAAGTAATAACTCTTTCTTACATGATAATGTTGATTAATGGTTAATTCATTGAAGTACTGACTATGTACATTCAACGAACCCGAAAAGCCCCTCAGCTTTTCGGGTTTTTGTTTTAATAGTTTAGTATCTTCGCAATCCAAATTAATACAGTATTATGAGTTTACAAGCAGATATAATGACCGCAATGAAAGCGGCAATGAAAGCGAAAAACCAAACAGCTTTGGCAGCATTACGAGCAGTAAAATCTGAAATTTTATTAGCACAGACTTCTGGAGGTGATGGCGTATTAACTAATAACGATGAAATTAAGATATTATCTAAATTGGTAAAACAGCGTAAGGATAGTGCTGCAATTTTCTCCGAACAAAACAGAAATGATTTAGCAGAACCAGAATTGGCACAAGCAGAAGTTATAAGTCAGTTTTTACCAGAACAATTGGACGAATCTGCTATAACGGCTGCAGTAGAAAAAGTAATTGCCGATACTGGAGCCGAGGGTATAAAAGATATGGGTAAAGTGATGGGTATAGTAAATAAGCAGTTGGCTGGTCAAGCTGATGGTAAAACTATTTCTACAATAGTTAAAGAAAAATTAATGTCTTAACAAGATATTTCTTAAGGCCTCGTAGTTCAACTGGATAGAATATCAGATTTCGGCTCTGAGGGTTGGAGGTTCGAATCCTCTCGAGGTCACGAATAAATAGAATAACCCAAAAAATGCTTGAGCAAGCTCAGACATTTTTTGGGTTATTCTATTTTCAAAGCGGAGCTTTGAGGATGCAAAGCAATCCAAGCGAGTTTTGATATGGTATTTGGTCTAAACTTCAAGCATTTTTTGGGTTATTCTATTTTCAAAGTGGATCATTAAGTAAATTACTTTGAAATTACTCTTTTCAAAATTTAAACAAATTTTAAATAATGTTCTAAAACCAATTCTGGTGCTTCAATTAGAGGAAAATGTCCAATACCTTTCAGTTCAATAACATCAGGATTTGGAATTATTTCTTTATATCGTTTTACCAGGTTTTGGCCAGAAATTGGATCATACGTACCATTAATTAATCGAACAGGAATATTGGCTTGCTGAATAGCGCCTACCCATCGAGTTCTATTATCTTTTCTTTCTTGCATATATCGAATTAAAAGATGAAAAATATATTTCCCTCCATTTCTACTGATCAAATTCCAAAAATCATCTAATTCTTTTTCTGTTGGTTGGGTTTTGGGGCCAAATATTTTTTTAAAGTTCTTTCCTAATTTTTTTCGATTGAAAAGCCTTGACACGATGTATCCAACTGGACTCATTAATATTTTCTGGATTAATAACGGTTTATGAGTTTCAGGAAATAATCCACCATTCAACAAACAAAGAGATTTAATAACTAATCCCTCTTTTTTATCCCTAATCCGTTGATTATATCGTGCTAATAATTCTTGAGCAACTGTATCCCCATAATCGTGACTCAATATATTAATGGTTTTGATGTCTTTTGAGATTAGAAATTGTTCTATCAGATTAGATTGATCAAAAATACTGTATGGGTAATTTTTTGGTTTGGCTGAGAATCCAAACCCTATCATATCAAGAGTCAATACTCTATATTTAGAAGTAAGCTGTTGATATATTTGCCACCAATCCCATGAGGCTGTTGGAAAACCATGAATGAGTAAAATAATATCTCCTTTACCTTCGTCAATATTGAAAATTTGATGAGATTTATACAAGAAATATTCTCCTTTATTTTTCCAATATTCTAGAGTCATTTAAATTGTCTATTAAATCTGGGATTTTTTGGTGTTGCCTAACAATTGGATATGCGTATTAACTATATCCATACTATATTTTACCTAAGATAATAAATCTTTTATATCCAAAAAGATACTATTGGCAAGGTTCTTATAAATATGGTATCATATAAAAGGGCATTAGATTTTTTTGTTTTGAACATAAATAGTATTTCTAAAGCTGTAAATTTGGTTGTGTAAATAAGTATTTAGCTAAATTAATATATGTACAAAATCACCTTAATAGCAGGAGCAAGACCTAATTTTATGAAGATTGCGCCTATAATACATGCATTAGATAAGGCTAGACAATTAGTAGGATTACGTTATAGATTGGTGCATACCGGACAACATTACGATAAAAATATGTCTGAAAGTTTTTTTGAGCAATTGTCTATCCCTCAGCCTAATATTAATTTAGAATGTTCTGGAGGTTCACAAGCCGAACAAACAGCTAGTATTTTACTAGCTTTTGAAAAGGAATTAAAGGCTAATCCTGCTGATTTAGTTTTAGTAGTTGGCGATGTTACTTCTACAATGGCATGTGCACTAGTTGCAAAAAAACTTAATACCAAAGTTGCCCATGTCGAAGGCGGAATACGTTCTGGTGATATGACAATGCCGGAGGAAATAAATAGAATTGTAACTGATAGTATCGCTGATTATTTTTTTACAACCTCAGAATTAGCAAATCAAAATTTAAAAGCAGAAGGAATTAAAGAGTGTCAATTGTTCTTGGTAGGTAATACAATGATAGATACCTTACTTAAAAATAGATCTCGTTTTCTTAAACCTAAAATATGGGAAGACTTGGGTTTGAAGTCAAAGGATTATTTGGTCCTAACAATGCATCGCCCAGCAAATGTAGACGCCGAACAAAAGTTAGAAGAAATGCTTAGGGAGATTTTGCTTCAAACACGAGATATGCCAATTATTTTCCCAGCACATCCAAGAACTAAGAGCATACTTTCTCGATTAGATATCAAAGATCAAAGGCTTCATGTTATTGAGCCTCTAAGCTATTTAGAGTTCAATTATATGGTAGAAAATGCAAAAGCAGTTATAACAGATTCTGGAGGAATAACTGAAGAAGCATCTATAATGAATGTTCCGTGTTTGACACTACGCGACAATACAGAACGTCCAGAAACTATTGACTTGGGGACAAATGAACTCGTAGGTACAAATCCACAAAATCTAAAATCTTATTTGGATAAGCTTTTTAATAGGCAATGGAAACAAACACAAACTATACCATTTTGGGACGGTAATACAGCCAAACGTATAGTCAAAGTGATTACCAATAATTTTGTTAAGAATTAGCTAAACGTTTTAAGTTTGTAATGGTATTGGGTTGGTTTTCGCTTTTAAAAACGTGACTTCCGGCTACAAAAACATTTGCACCAGCATCTGCTAATTTTTTGATGTTTTGGTCAGTTACACCACCATCAATTTCTATTAGTGTGTCTAAACCTTGCTCGTCAATCATTTTGCGTAATTTTTTGACACGGTTATAGGTAATATCCTCAAATTTCTGACCTCCAAAACCAGGATTAATAGACATTAATAACACCATATAACATTCTGGTAAAATATCTTCTAAAACAGAAATTGGTGTGGTTAGATTAAGAACAATCCCAGCTTTACAACCAGCTGCTTTTATTTGTCTTAGTGTTCTGTGTAAATGCACAGTGCTTTCATGGTGTACAGTAATAATATCTGCACCTACTTTTGCGAATTCTTCAATGTAACGCTCAGGTTTTTCAATCATTAAATGCACATCTAATGGTTTAGTAGCGTGCTTTTTAATTGCAGCAATTACTGGCATTCCGTAAGAAATATTAGGTACAAAATGGCCGTCCATAACATCGATATGAAACCAATCTGCGTCACTATTATTTACCATTTCTGTGTCGCGTTGAAGATTCCCGAAATCTGAAGCAAGCATTGAAGGCGCTATTAAGTTTGAAGCCATTTTTGTGTTGTATTTTGTGTTATGGCAAAAGTAACTAAAAAGAAAATTACTATATCAATTTTATAACGCTAAACTATATAAAAAGTGAAACCCCGGTAATCAGCCGAGGTTTCTTTCATCAATCAAAAAACGAACAGTTATGTTTTGTAACTGTTGTTACCGTAATTCAGTCGTATTTTTTATAAAAAACTTACAGATTTACTGTTTGTTATTTCTCAAATATAAACAACTAAAATGATATTTTAAAACTTCTTTAACAACTCAACTAAAACTATACCTTAAAGTTTAGTGGTTGAGCCTTTTGAAGCTATCCTAAATACGTTTTTAATATTTTGCTTCGTGAGGTATGTTTTAACCTACGAATTGCTTTTTCTTTAATTTGTCTTACACGCTCACGAGTAAGGTCAAACGTTTCTCCAATTTCTTCAAGAGTCATTGGGTGTTGATTACCTAAACCAAAGTATAAACGAATAACATCTGCTTCACGTGGTGTAAGTGTTTCTAGTGCACGTTCTATTTCAGTACGTAAAGATTCGTGTAATAAATCTCTATCTGGGTTTGGAGACTCTCCACTACGTAATACATCGTAAAGGTTAGAGTCTTCGCCTTCTACAAGAGGTGCGTCCATTGATACATGACGTCCAGAATTTTTCATTGACTCCTTAACATCGTTAATAGTCATATCTAATTCTTTTGCAATTTCTTCAGCAGAAGGTGGACGCTCATGACTTTGCTCTAAAAAAGCAAATGTCTTGTTGATTTTATTAATAGAACCAATCTTGTTAAGTGGTAAACGAACAATACGCGATTGTTCTGCTAATGCTTGTAAGATAGACTGTCTAATCCACCATACAGCATATGATATAAATTTAAAACCACGAGTTTCATCAAAACGTTGTGCAGCTTTAATCAAACCTAAATTACCTTCATTAATTAAATCTGGTAATGTTAGTCCTTGATTTTGATATTGTTTAGCCACAGATACCACGAAACGTAAGTTTGCTTTTGTTAACTTCTCTAAAGCAATTTGGTCGCCAGCTTTAATACGCTGTGCCAATTCTACCTCTTCATCCGCTGTAATAAGGTCTACCTTACCAATTTCTTGTAAATATTTGTCTAACGATGCAGTTTCTCTGTTGGTTACCTGCTTGGTAATTTTAAGTTGTCTCATGTAATTTTATGTGTACAATTTTAATTACAACATCATGTTGTACTGTAGTTATACGTTACTATCTCAATAAATGTTACAAAAAGTAACATAACTTTTAAAAGAACTTCTTTAGTGCTTTAAAAAAATAAAGCCTATCAAAATTTTGATAGGCTTTATGGCAATTATTAGAAAGGGTTTACTTTTCTATTAATTTTTTATCTCTAATATACTACGATTTCTATGTTATATACGCATGTTAGGGGAAGATTTTATTTCTGTTAATATAATCGATTAACCTTAATTATTCCTCTTGAAAAGTTTGAGAGTCACCGAAGTTTGCAGACCTTGAATTTATAGCATCATTTGTGATAGCGTCTACAACTATAGCTACTAAACTTAAATTACTGTTATTCTCTATGCTTGCAGGTAGCATGCCTGTTATGGTTGTAGTGTACTCTTCTTCACCTACAATTTCGGCTGAAGGAATAAGTACTCCAAGTAAATCTGTAAAAGCTGCTCTTAATACATGATTGTGTTCAAAATTTACTAAAGGATTAACTCCGCCATAATAGCTTGTACCATTTGTTTGGTTGAATTCTAATCCATCTTCAAGTAAGTAAAGTACAATTTTCAAGATAGGGTTAGATATTTCACCACCAAATTTAACTTTGACCTCTACAGATACATTGTTCCCATTTAAAGTAGGTGACATTGCAAGGCCTAAATCTGCATTATCTCCTGTTAAGTTTGTTACTTGTGCAACATTATTTGGCTCTGGAAAAGTCCAATCAGTTGTGCGGTCCAACATTGCTGTTGGGTATCCAGTAAGATTGATCATATCCTCAAGAGCACCTGCATTAAAATTGTATGGATCATAAGATCCACTTGCTGGATTTGTATTTCCTCTGTGTATGGCGACTACAATTGCATCATCTGTTTGTCCATTTACTAAATCAATGGCATGAGATACTCTAGGGCAAAACTGACACCAAGTTCCAGTGTAATCTTCTATTAAAGCATTTTTAGTAAACTTAGTTGGAGGCGGCGCTACTGTCACTTGTAATGTGTTACTGTTTAATCCATCATACGTGGCTGTAACATCTAAATTACCTACAGTTGTTGTTTGGTATGTATTATTAGTTAAAGGTGTACCATTTACAGAAATGGTACTTTGGTTAGTAACATCTTCACTTGTATCACCTACTACTTGAAATGTTACAGTGTCACCTGGATAAATTGGAGCATTACCTACTCTAAATAATGAAATGCTTGTAATAACTGGCTCTGGGTCGACGGTTATTTGTATTGTATTGCTCGTTAAGTTCTCATATGTAGCACTGACGCTTAGTTGACCAGCAGAATTAGTTTGATAACTACTACCATTTATTGGTGTTCCGTTTACTGTAATGCTACTTGAGGATGTAACCACTGCATTTGTATTTCCTTTAACTTCAAAGGCAACAGTGTCTCCAGGGAATAAAGTCCCTGTTCCAACCCTTGCTAAAGTTATACTTGTAATAGTGTTTGTATTACCTCCTGGGTTCTCATCATCACTACTGCTGCTACAACCTAAAATTGTTAAAGCAAATAGAAAGAATAAAATTTTTGTTGAGAATCTAATCTTCATATTAATTATTTAAAAATTTATGATATTAAAATTATTTTATTTGCTTTTTAGGCATTATAATTGCGAATATATTAATAAAATGTTAAAATCAAAATATGAGAATTTTTTTCACTTTATGTCTTCTGTTTATCTCACTTTGTGTTAAGGCACAAGACATTCCAGAAGTCACAGTAAAGAATTTAGCTGGAGATGACATTTCTACTTCAGAATTTAAAAATTCAAAAGACATTAAAGTCATTAGTTTTTGGGCTACATGGTGTGTGCCATGTATTAATGAGTTAGATGCAATAAGCGAGATTTATCAAGATTGGCAGGACGAAACAAATGTTGAAGTTATAGCTATATCTACAGATGATGCTAGAACAAGACGTAGAGTAAAACCACTTATTAATGGAAAAGATTGGGAGTTTAAAATTTATGTAGACGAAAATCAAGATCTTAAGCGTGCACTTAATATCAATATTTTACCATATGTAATCATAGTTAAAGATGGGAAAATAATTCATACAAGAACAGGGTACACGCCAGGTAGTGAAGAAGAACTTTTTGAAATTGTAAAGCAACACACTGATTAATATTTTCCTATTCTATTATGAAAAAACTAACCACCCTAATTATTTTTTTGAGCTTTGTTTCGTTAGGACATTGCCAATTAATAGAGAACTTACGAGTAGGATTAGAAGTCAATGCTGCTTGGTATAATGATGACAAAAATACAGGACCATTTTTTGATTCTGATAACCAAGATTCAGATAAACATTTAAGAGCTAATAGCTATTTAAAACTCGATTATGACTTTTTGAAAAACTTTACAGCTACAGTGCAATTAGAATCGTATGAACCTTTGGCCTTGTTGAATTATTCTCCAAATTTTGATGGTACCAATTTAGGTATATACTCCTTGAACTATCGAAATAAAAAATTAGAAGCAACTGTTGGACATTTTTATGAGCAATTTGGTAGTGGTCTTATTTTAAGAAGTTGGGAAGATCGCCAATTAGGCGTTAATAATGCGTTATTGGGTGGTCGAGTCAACTATTCAATATTAGATGAGTTATCGATTACAGCATTGTATGGTAAGCAACGCGTAGGATTTAAAACTTCTGATGGAGAAATTTTTGGTGCTAACATAGAATATGACCTCTCTAAATCTTTAGGATTTTCAGAATCTTCAATTAGTTTAGGATTAAGTTATGTCGGTAGAAAGCAGGTTATAGATGTTATGAATCCAAAATATAATGAGCTAACAAATTCATTTTCTGGGCGTTTAGATTATTCAAAGAATAGCTTTTATGCAGGTTTAGAATATGTATATAAGTCTGAGGATGCAGCTGTACTTGCAGGTCAGTTAATTAATCAATTTGTAAATCCAGGAAGTGCCTTACTTATTAATACAGGATTCTCTAAAAAAGGTTTTGGTTTAGACGCTACTTTTAGAAGATTAGAGAATATGGCATTCTTTTCTGATCGAGAAAAAGCTGGAAATATATACTTGGAGAACAATGTAAATTTTACACCTGCTTTAACAAAGCAACACGATTATTTACTTACTAATATTTTTGTTTATCAAGCGCAATCTCAAGTTGTTTTTGCTGATCCTCAATTAACAGAAGTTGGTGAAATTGGTGGTCAAGTCGATATGTACTACAATATTAGAAAAGACACCCCATTAGGTGGAAAGTATGGAACAAAATTAGCTGTTAACGCATCTTATTGGTCAGGATTAAAAGGCAATTATGATTTTAATAACCTGTCTTATGATGTAGACTATTTAGGTTTTGGAGAAAAATACTTTTCGGATATCAGTTTAGAAGTAAGAAAAAAATGGTCTTCAAAGTTGAATACAATATTCTATTATGTTAATCAATATTATAATCAGAGAGCTATTGAGGATAACTTCTCAGGAGAACAAATTCAAACTAATATATTGGCCTTAGAGTCTATGCATAGATTAGGTAGTAAAGGAAAATCTTTGCGCTTAGTAGCTCAGAAGTTATGGTCTAATTCAGATAATCATGATTGGATAGGTGGTGTAGTAGAATATAACTTTAATACTAAATTCTCGATATATGCTAATGATATATATAATAGTGGAGATGATGCCGATACTACTGAAACACATTACTATAATTTTGGTGGTAGTTATACAAAAGGAGCTTCACGTTTTTCTCTAAATTACGGAAGACAACGTGCTGGATTAGTTTGTGTAGGTGGTGTCTGTCGCTTTGTTCCAGAAGCCACAGGGCTGTCTGCAAGCTTTTTATATAGCTTTTAATATCTAAAAAGAATTATAAAAATAAAAACAGCCACGATTTTACGTGGCTGTTTTTTTATTCATATTGATTAAAAAGAATTAATCTTCTTTCTTATCTTCTCTTGGTTTTCTGTCGTCTCTGCGATTGTCTCTGCTACGATTATCACGTCCACGGTTGTCACGACCTCTATTATCTCTACCACGATTATTATTTTCGCGTGGTGGTCTAGCAACATAACCTTCTGGTTTTGGTAAAATAGCTTTACGAGATACTTTTTCTTTACGAGTTCTAGAATCTACACCAAAGTATTTAACATCAAATACATCGCCCATGTTTACAACATCAGATACATTTTCTGTACGTTCCCAAGCTAACTCAGATACGTGCAATAAGACTTCGTTTCCTGGTGCATCCATATATTCTACAACAGCACCGAAATCAAGCATTTTAATAACTTTTACTTCGTAAACGCTACCAACTTCTGGCTTAAACAATAAAGAATCTATTTTTGCCATTACAGCATCAATACCAGTTTTACCTACACCTAAAATTTCAACAATTCCTTCTTCTGTAACTGGATCTTCGTTGATAACAATAGTTGTCTCAGTCTCTTTTTGCATTTCCTGAATTACTTTACCGCCAGGTCCAATTAAGGCACCGATAAATTCGTTAGGAATACGTCTTGTAATCATTGTTGGTGCATGCTCCTTAACTTCAGCATTTGGTTGTGCAATAGTATCTGTCAATTTCTCTAAGATATGTAAACGACCATCACGAGCTTGTTGTAATGCATTAACTAAAATCTCGTATGATAATCCTTTTACTTTAATATCCATTTGACAAGCAGTGATACCATCTGCAGTACCCGTTACTTTGAAATCCATATCACCAAGGTGATCTTCATCTCCTAAAATATCTGATAATACAGCATATTTTCCAGAATCTGCATCAGAGATTAATCCCATAGCAATACCAGAGACTGGTTTTGTCATTTGTACACCAGCATCCATCATAGCCATTGTACCAGCACAAACTGTAGCCATAGATGAAGAACCGTTAGATTCTAATACCTCAGATACAACTCTTACTGTGTAAGGACAATCATCTGGTACCATACCTTTTAATGCACGTTGTGCTAAATTACCATGACCAACTTCTCTACGAGATGTTCCACGTATTGGTCTAGCTTCACCTGTACAAAATGGTGGGAAGTTATAATGTAAATAAAAACGCTCTTCACCTTCTTGAGATGGCATATCTATTTGGTTAGCATCTCTAGATGTACCTAAAGTTACCGTTGCTAATGCTTGAGTTTCTCCACGTGTAAATACTGAAGAACCGTGAGTTGATGGTAAATAATCTACCTCACACCAAATTGGTCTAATTTCAGTTGTCTTACGACCATCTAAACGTAAACCTTCGTCTAAGGTTAAATCTCTAATCGCAGCTTTTTCTGCTTTACGATAGTAGTCAGATACTAATCCACCGTAATCTTCTAATTCTTCCTCAGAAAATGTTGCTTTCACATCTTCTTTTATTTGTTGAAAAGCAGCACTTCTCTCATGTTTAGCAGATCCAGCTTTAGCAATAGCATATACTTTATCGTATGCCATGTCATGTACTTTCTTCTCTAAATCTTTATCTTCTCTTTCTGGCTCATACTCACGTGTTTCTTTTTTACCAAATGCTTCTGCTAATTTAACTTGAGCAGCACACTGTACTTTAATATGTTCGTGAGCAAACTTAATAGCATCTGCCATTTCTTCTTCAGAAATCTCATCCATTTCACCTTCAACCATCATTACAGAATCAGCAGAAGCACCAATCATCATATCTATGTCAGACTCTTCTAGTTGTGCAAATGTTGGGTTAATGACAAATTCGCCATTTACACGTCCAACTCTTGCTTCAGAAATAGCACATTCAAATGGGAAATCTGATAATTGGATAGCCGCAGAAGCAGCTAAACCTGCCATAGCATCTGGCATAACTTCTGGATCATGAGACATTAACTGTATCATTACCTGAGTTTCAGAATGGTAATCTTTTGGAAATAATGGACGTAAAACACGGTCGACTAAACGCATAGTTAGTACTTCTCCGTCACTTGGTCTTGCTTCTCTTTTAAAGAAGCCACCAGGATAACGTCCTGCTGCTGCAAATTTCTCCCTGTAATCTACAGTTAAGGGTAAGAAGTTTACATCTTTTTGTTCGTAATTGGAAACAACTGTACATAATAACATACATTTTCCTGATTGCACCACAACGCTACCGTGCGCTTGTTTAGCAAGTTTTCCAGTTTCGATAGAAATTTCTCTACCGTCACCAAGGTCAATAACCTCTTTGTAAGTCTTTGGAATCATAAATATTTTAATTCAAGCTTAGATTTTAAAACATCAAAGCTTTGTTAAACAATGGTCGTTGTGTTGTTGTGTGTAGTTGTTGTTAGACCAATGAAAAACCGTGAGAGCTTCTTCAATTCGAGTTTTAGACGCTTTCGATTGCGTAATATGGTAACAAAAAACCACGCTGATAGGCGTGGTATTTGTAGTTAGATTATTTTCTTAATCCTAATTCTTTAACTATTGCACGATATCTTAAGACATCTTTCTTTGTTAAGTAATCTAGTAATGAGCGACGCTTTCCTACTAATTTTACTAACGAACGCTCAGTGTTATAATCTTTACGATTATTTTTTAAGTGTTCAGTTAAGTGGTTAATTCTTGCTGTAAATAGGGCAATTTGTCCTTCAGCAGAACCAGTGTCGTTTGCACCTTTACCGTGCTTTGCAAATATTTTTGCTTTTTCTTCTTTTGTAACGTACATGCTAATATTTGTGTAAATAATTGTTATGTAATCCGAAAGTCTTTCTTTCAGGCGGCAAATATAGAAAAAATTAAACTTCTACAAATCTAAAAGAGAATTATTTAGCTTTTTTTAAACACCTAATTAAACCTTTTAAAATATTAATAGTCATAACTGTATGTTAACAAAATAAATAAAAAAGGTTGCTAAATTTATCTCTTTGCGCAAAAGATTATGGCAATTAACTTCCCTCATTAACAATTTAATATTTTAACTATGAAAAATTTTAATTACGTTTTAAGAAATATTACTATACTATTAGTAGTTGCAGTGACATTAAACTCTTGTTCGGAAAGTAATGAAGATGTACTAATCGATAACGCAGCTAATGATGCTGTTGAGTTGGCACGTTCTGCAGAGGTAGATGCAGCTAGTTCTTCAGTAACAGATATTGTTACAGAAATTTTTGAATTTGACGAAGTAAATCCTAACAGTAGATTACAACCACCAGCATTACCAGATTGTGTAACTATAACAGTTGTTGTGGAACAAGGCTTTAGAGAAGTTACCATAGATTTTGGAACCGAAGGTTGTTTAGTTCGTGGACATATACTCAAAGGGCAAATAGTTTTCTCTTATACTAGAGATATCGAAGCTCAAGAAGTATTAATCACATACGATTTAGTAGATTTTTACTTTGATAATAAAAATGTTTTAGGAAGTAGAACAATTTTGAGAACGCGGGAAAATGATAATGGAAACCCACAATTTACTCACAACCTTGATTTCACAGTGATTTGGCCAAATGGCTTACAAGCTTCACGCAACGGAACAAAAATCAGAGAATGGGTTGAAGGTTTTGGTAGTGGAATTTTTAGTGATAATGTCTTTGAAGTTTCAGGAGATTGGACAACTACTTTTGTAAACGGAAATACACATACTTATGAAGTAATTACACCTTTACGAAGAGAAGTTATTTGCACCTATTTTGTTAGTGGGACTTTAGATATACAAAGGACAAATTTTGGTGGAATTTTTGACTATGGCAATGGCGATTGTGATAACCAAGCATCGTTTACCTTTAATAATGGAACAGAAATTTCCATAACCTTGAATTGATCTTAGTTAGATTGAGTTTTAAAAAAGAAAAGCGAGCCAATTGGCTCGCTTTTTTTATGCTCTTATAGGTTGGTTCTTTATTAAATCGATGTAAAGATTGACCTTCTTTTTTAATTCCTTTCTATGTGTAATAAAATCTAGGAAACCATGCTCTAGTAAGAACTCTGAAGTTTGGAAACCTTCAGGTAATTCTTTTCCTGTAGTGTCTCTTACAACTCGCGGTCCTGCAAATCCAATTAAAGCACCTGGTTCAGAAATATTAATATCTCCTAACATAGCAAAAGAAGCTGTCGTACCACCAGTAGTTGGATCAGTACATAACGAAATATACGGGATTCTGGCATCTGCTAGTTGTGCTAATTTAGCTGAAGTTTTTGCTAACTGCATTAAAGACAATGCCGCTTCCATCATTCTTGCACCACCAGACTTACTGATAATCATAAATGGTATTTTTTTCTTTAAGGCGTAATTTGCCGCTCTGGCAATTTTTTCACCTACAACACTGCCCATAGAACCTCCGATAAAGGTAAAATCCATACAAGCAATTACCAAATCATTACCCTTAGATTTACCAACAGCACAACGTACAGCATCGGTAAGATTTGTTTTTGCTTGAGCAGCCTTTAAACGGTCTGGATATTTTTTTGTGTCTTCAAATTTTAAGGGATCTTTTGATGATAATCCAGCATCCAATTCTTTAAACTTATTATCATCAAAAAGAATTTCGAAATATTCTTTACTACCTATCCTTACATGGTAACCATCTTCTGGACTTACATAATAGTTTTTTTCAAGTTCTTTAGTATCTATGATTTTTCCAGTAGGGGATTTGTACCAAAGACCTTTAGGAGTGTCTTTTTTCTCTTCAGTTGAGGTCTGAATACCTTTATCTTTTCTTTTAAACCAAGCCATATGTCGATTTTAGATTTTAGATGTACGATTTTAGATGTTCTAAAATGCGTAAGTTTTTTAGTTAGTTTAAATTCTGAAAAACTCAGAATAGCATACAAAATTACTCATTTTATGTATACTACTCAATATTTATGTTAGCTATCTGATATTCTAGAAGTAATAAAAAAATCCTGCTCCATTAATTTTGAAGCAGGATTTTAGTTTTTTGAGAATTATAACTTACAAAGTATTTATATTATTTAAATCTTCAAAAGCTTTCTTAAGTCTTGCTACAAAGGCATCTTCTCCTTTTCTTAACCAAACTCGTGGGTCATAGTATTTTTTATTTGGAGAATCTGGACCATCTGGACTACCAATCTGTGAAGCTAGATAAGCTTCTTTTTCACCCATATAATCTCGAACACCAGACATAAATGCATATTGCATGTCGGTATCGATATTCATTTTTATAACACCATAACCTATAGCTTCTCTAATTTCTTCTAAAGTAGAACCAGAACCACCATGAAACACAAAATCTATGTGGTTGTGAGGTAGGTTATATTTTTGTGAGATATATTCTTGAGATTTTTTTAGAATCTTCGGTGTTAGTTTTACATTTCCAGGCTTGTATACACCATGTACGTTACCAAATGCAGCTGCAATTGTAAATTGGTCACTTACTTTACTAAGCTCCTCGTAAGCATATGCAACTTCTTCGGGTTGTGTGTATAGTTTAGACTCATCTACATCGCTATTGTCAACACCATCTTCTTCACCTCCAGTAATACCTAATTCTATTTCTAGAGTCATACCCATTTTGCTCATTCGCTCTAGGTAATTTTTACAAATTTCAATATTTTCTTCTATAGGTTCTTCACTTAAATCAATCATGTGAGAACTATATAGAGATTTACCTGTTTCTTTGTAATGCTGCTCACTAGCGTCGAGTAAACCATCTATCCAAGGCAATAATTTTTTGGCACAATGATCTGTATGTAAAATAACAGGTACACCATAAGCTTCTGCCATTAAGTGAACATGTTTAGCGCCAGCTACACTTCCAGCAATTGCTGCTTTTTGATCTTCGTTACTTAGTCCTTTTCCTGCATTAAATTGCGCACCTCCATTAGAAAATTGAATAATTACTGGAGAGTTTAGTGCTTTTGCTGTTTCTAAAACACCATTTATGGTATTTGATCCGATAACGTTTACGGCTGGTAATGCAAAACCTTTTTCTTTAGCTAATTTGAATATTTCTTGAACTTCGTGCCCTGTGGCTACACCAGGTTTTATTGAATGACTCATTATAATTTTAATTAAAAATTAATCACTCCAAAAATACATAATTTACAGAAGTCTTTTGAGTGTAAAACACTATTATTAGTCAAAAAAATACGAAAACGATGTAGCTTAAAACTTAATTTTTAGAAAGGATAATTGATACCAATATTATAGGTGGCATTACTAAAATTATAATTGGTAAACCATCTGTTTCCTTTTGTCAGTGATGGGTCATAGGTCTTGAAACCAATATCACTTCTAAGTACAAAAAAGGTAAAATCGTACCGGATACCAAAGCCACTCCCGACCGCGATATTTCGTAAAGATTTAAAGTTATTGAATGTTGATTGTGGGTCATCTTCAACATTTCCAAAAGCGTTCCAAATATTGCCTGCATCTACAAAAAGTGCACCATCAAAATTACCAAATAGATTAAAACGTTGTTCTAAACTAAAGTGGAGTTTAAGGTTAGCTTCATTAAACTCATTGGTGTTTTGAGAACTACCAGGTCCTAAATTATAAGCTGTCCAAGCTCGGTTATCATTTGGACCTCCAGCAAAGAAACTCTCTACAAAAGGTATATTGCTAGAGTTACCAAATGGTATAGCAATTCCAAAATAAGCTCTGGCAGCTAATACGTTTTTGCGACCACGTTTCCCAAAATATTTTACGTAATCTAATTCAGTTTTAAAATATTGTGAAAATGGAACATTCAAGATTTCGTAGCGTCCATTAGAATTTCTATTTGAATTGGTTAAGTTCGATATACCCGATAATAAGTTACCAGCTAATTCAACATGATATTTAAATCTTGAAAAATTATTGTCGGATAAATCAATTCTTGTGTCTCTGGTATAATTAAAATTTGTAGACAGTATAAGGTTGTTTTCAGTTAAACGGTCTTGACGTTGGTTAATGTTATTGACATCTGTATAGCCAACATCTCCTTGTGAAAGTGAAGTGTTATTATTAAGAACATCATCAATAAAAACATCAGCAGGGCCATAATCAGATGGTGGATTTAGAAGCTCATCATTACTACCAATGTAACCTATATCTCTTGCAATATCATTTAAGCGATCAAAAGAATTGGAGTAAACGCCAAAATAATTTTCAGGATTTAGGTTTCTGACATATTGTATATTAAATAACTCTAGTCTATTGGTTACTTTTTTTGAGGGGAACCAATTATAAGCCAATATACTGGACAATGTCTGTCTATCCAAACCAATATTTTGCTGACTTGTAGCTGAAATATTTATTTTAGTATTCGGAGACATGGACTTGGGAATAATATTATTTGTGTTCAAAGGGAAGAAAATTCTTGGAATTGTCAAACCTACCGAGCCACCAAACTCATTTATGTCAAAAAATGAATCTTCATTATTACCGGCATCTTTAGAAGCGCCAATAGATCCTAAAGCTGATATATCTAAAGTTTCAGCACCTCTAAAAATATTTCTAATTTTTAGGCCTGTACTAAAGGCAAAACCAATAGTTTGAATATTACTTTGAGATACATCAAAAGCAAATTGAAGCTTGTATTTTTTAAGTGGTGATAAGAGTATATTTGCTACTAATGTAGAGTCTGTTTCATCAGCTACATAATCGACAGTAGGATATCTAAACATTTGTAATTGGTTGAGATAATCTGATGTTCTTGTTCTATCTATATCACGATATACATCTCCTTTTTTTATAAATATCGCATCCGTTAAAGCTTTGGGTTTAAATTTTAATTTATTAAAACTATAAAGATTATAACCGTTGTAAGTGGTACTGTCTTTTATTTGTTTCGTATCAATTAAATTTTCATTTGAAGCATCTGTAATTATGTTCACAGCTTTTATTTTAAAAACTTTAAATGGTCTTGTATTAGTAGAGTCACTATATCTAATTATTCTATTATCTATAAACAGCTCAGTATTTAAACTATTTCTTGATTTAAAAGTGTCAATCTCAAAACGAACATAATCCTGGCCAAAAAAGTAAAATCCAGAATTACGCATCAATTTGTTAATTCTAAGCCTTTCGTTAGTGAAATTATCCTCGTCATATTGCTGCCCTTCTTTAATTAGGGAGGCATCAATACTAGCTTTGTAAATTGAATCTATAATTGGCGTTTTAATTGTAGTTTTCAAAGTATCAATTATACTAGGCAAATTTTTTGTTATCGTATATTTTACTTGAGCTTTTTTGTTAGAATCTTTTTCAATTGTATAATTGACTTCATTGTATAAAAAACCACGTTTGTAGTAATAGGCACGTAGTCTATTTTTTGTTTTTTCGGTTTTTTCTTCGTTCAATATCGTAGGTGCTTCTCCGATACGTTTTAACCATGTGTTAAAACTCAAAGTAGATTGTTTTAGCTTGTTGAGCTGTTTTTTTGATAATGTATTTGTTAGGCGTTTTCGACGATTGCTTTTATCTAACCAATCTTCAAAAATTGAATCTCTGTTTGGTCTTGCTAGGTTATAAATATGCAGATTTAGAGAAAAAAAATTAATACTAGAATTCGGTTTTTGAAGAGGGATATTATTTAGACGTTCATTACTAGTAACCTTACCATCAACTTCAATCTCATTTTCTGTTAAAAGAAATTTGCCATCTTTAACTCGTTTTACTGTACTACATGATACGATTAGCATCAAAATACCAATGTAAATGCCTGCTTTCGTGAAAAAGGAGTTTAATTTTTGAAGTACCAGTTTATGACGTTTAACGTTCAAATTTGAAAACAGTTTTTTGATATTAAATACACTGAACAATAATTAGTCCAAAAAGTATTAATTTGTGAGCGCATATGCTACTAACAAATGTAAATACATTTTGATGTTATCAAAGAATCAGATAAAATTAATTAAAACTTTAGCTCAAAAAAAATTTAGAAGCCAACACGGTTTATTTACGGTTGAAGGTGTTAAAGGGATCATTGAGTTTGTAAATTCTTCATTTCAATTGCAACATATTTACACAACTCAACCGATTTTCGATGTTAAAATTGATAATTTCACTATTATATCTGAATCGGATTTAAAAAAAATAAGCCAATTAAGAAACCCTAATACGGCTGTTGGTGTTTTTAAAATTCCAAAAAAAGCATCTATTGATACAACAAATCTGATTGTGGCTCTCGATGACGTTCGTGACCCCGGAAATTTAGGAACAATTATACGACTTTGCGATTGGTTTGGAATTAAAGATCTAGTTTGTAGCAATAATACTGTTGACTGCTATAACTCTAAGGTAGTTCAAGCTACAATGGGTTCTTTAACCAGAGTTAATGTTACTTATGTAGACTTAGAGAATTTACTTTCTAAATATACATCCGAAATTTATGGAACCTTTATGGATGGTGAAACCATTTATAATTCAGAATTACCGGAATATGGTATTTTAGTTATGGGTAATGAAGGTAATGGTATATCTCAGAAGGTTCAGGATTTAGTAACTAAACGAATAGCTATACCTAGGTTTGGAGACAATTTTACTGAAAGCCTTAATGTGGCCACTGCTACCGCAATTTGTTTGAGTGAATTTAAGCGAAAGACTATCTAAATGTAAAGTTTATAAAAACTCCACGAGTTTTCATTGACGTGACATTACCTGTCCATGGACTATTTGGGTCAACATCTCTGATAATTTCATCATTGATAGCAAAAACACCTCTTATTGAAGGTGTAAATTTGAAGTATAACAGATATAAATCTATACCAAATCCAATTTCGTAAAAATAGTTGTTAGATGTCATTCGGAATTGACCAGCGCTATTATCGTCAGGGTTTTGTTCGTTACTTGCTAGGTTTAAAGCAGTTGAAATTCCTCCTACGATGAATGGTCTAATATTATTAATTCTATTTGTAGAAAATTTAACTAATAATGGCAAGTGTATGTAAGTAGATTTGATTTCTCTTAACAAATCTGAGGGATTAAAACTTTGTCCTGCAAAATAACTCTCGTCATATCTAATGTTTCGAGTAGTAAAATATACACCGGGTTCAAATCTAAGATTAATGTGATTGTTTAGACGTAAATCGCCTGTAAGCCCGACTTGAAAACCGGTTGTGGCATCTACTAAAATATCATTTAAATCCTGTTCGTAATCAAACTTAAAATCGTAACTATTAAATCCCAAAAAATAACCCCAAGACAATACTTTTTTGTCCATATTTTCAAGGTTAATTACTTTTTTCTTGGTGAACAACTGTCCAAAACTAGCATTACAACTAAGTAAAACAGCAATAATAATAATTAGTTTTTTCATATTAAGCCTTAGATGCGGTGTAGATTGTTGCGACACCAAACGTTTGTGGTTTATCTTCGACATTAATAAACCCAATTTCTCGTAAAATATTGTTTAGTTCTTCTCCAAAAGGAAAAACAGATGCAGACTCACTTAAATATTTATAGGCACTGCGATCTTTAGAAAAGACTTTTCCAATAGTAGGTAAAATAAATTTAGAATACAATTTATACCCTTGTTTATATGGTGTTTTTATAGGTACTGACGTTTCTAAAATGACAAAAATTCCTCCAGGTTTCAGCACGCGAAGTATTTCTGAAAGTCCTTTTTTAAGATTCATGAAATTTCTAACTCCAAAAGCTACCGTTATGGCATCAAATGTATTGTCTTTAAAAGGTAAGTCTTCAGAGTCCCCGATAACCATTTTTATAATACCATCTAATGCTTTTGATTTTATTTTTTGACGCCCAACCTCAAGCATACCGTCACTAATATCTAGGCCTATAATTTTGTTTGCAGTCGTTCCTGTAAGACTTATTGCTAAGTCTCCAGTTCCTGTAGCGATATCTAATATGTTATTTGGCTTTGTGTCCGCAACAAGTTTTACCACTTTATTACGCCATTTTATATCAATTCCAAATGAGATAACTCTGTTTAGGTTATCATATTCGCCAGAAATAGTATCAAACATCTTAGTGACTTGCTCTTTCTTATTAAGGTCACTATTTTCGTAGGGTTTAATGCTCTTAGACATTTAATTTTTTTTTGCAAATATACTAAGAAGATATAAGTGTAGCTAAAGTTCTGTATTATTAGAATCCTTTTAATTGTTTAGAATAGGCTTGATTTTGAATTAGAATTTCTTAACAAACAAAACTCATGTAATAATAACTTATAACTATATTTGTATGTTATATATAAATACATCTAGATGAAGATTATTATTGCTGGTGCTGGAGAAGTTGGATTCCATTTAGCAAAACTATTGTCTTTTGAGTCTCAGGAAATTACACTCATAGATAATAAAAAAGATAGCCTCAGCTATGCAGGCGAAAACTTAGATATAAAAACCATTAAGGGCGATGCGACTTCAATTGCTACCTTAAAAGACGGACGTATTGAAAATTCAGAGTTATTTATTGCCGTTACATCTTCAGAAACCACAAATATTACTGCTTGTGTATTGGCAAAACAATTAGGTGCAAAGCGAACAATTGCTCGTATATCTAATACAGAGTTTATAGATAATAAAGATGAGCTTGGGTTTTCTAAGTTTGGTATTGACGAGCTAATCTCACCAGAGTCACTTGCGGCTTCTGAGATTGAGTTATTGCTTAACCAATACGGTTTTAATGATACTTACGAGTTTGAAGATGGTAAGCTAACAATGTTAGGGTTAAGATTATCTCGTACAGCTACTTTTGTTGGTAAAACGGTCAAAGAAGCTGCGGAATTATATTCTGAATTACATTTTATTCCAATTGCAATACAACGCTATGGTACACAATACACTATAATACCTAGAGGTGATACTATTTTTAAAGAAGGTGATAAGGTTGTTTTTATTACCTCAAAAGGCGGAGATGAAGAGTTGTTTGAACTTTCAGGAAAGGTTAAGTTGGGTATTAAGGATGTTATGATTCTTGGAGGAAGTCAAATAGGTTACAAAACAGCTCAGGATTTATGTAAAAGTAAGTTTAATGTAAAACTTGTAGAAAACAGAAAAGGAGTCGCAGAAGATTTAGCAGACGAGTTGCCTAACGCACTTGTAATCTGTGGTGATGGGAGAAATGTAGATATTCTTGAAGAGGAAAATATATCTCAAATGGATGCTTTTATATCTGTTACAGGTAATTCTGAAACCAATATTATGTCTTGCTTATTGGCAAAAAGTAAAGGTGTTAAAAAAACAATTGCATTAGTTGAGAATATGGATTATTACCAATTATCTCAATCTATAGGTATTGATACATTGATAAATAAAAAACTTTTAGCAGCAAATACAATCTTTCGATATATAAGAAAAGGAGAAGTTGTGGCGATGACCAAATTAACTAATATGAACGCCGAACTTTTAGAATTTGAGGTAAAACCAAATTCTAAAATTACTAACAAGAAAATAAAAGATGCAAATTTTCCAAGATCAGCGATATTTGGTGGTGTTATTAGAAATGGAGAGGGTCTTATTCCTTTAGGAAGCTTTGTTATCGAATCAGGAGATAGAGTTGTAGTTTGTTGTTTGCCACGTTCTATTGCTGAAGTCGAAAAGTTTTTTGCATAAGTGGTGTTATGGCTAGAATGAAACTAAATTATAAAATCATTTTCCACTTTCTTGGACTACTACTCTTATTTAATGGAGGTTTTATTCTTATAGCTACTATAATTAGTCTTATTTATAAAGATGGTGTGACCTTAGAGTTATTGTTGTCAGGCTTTACTATTCTTATTTTAGGTAGTATAATTATGTTTTATACCCGTAACCACAGCAAAGAAATGAATAAACGAGAAGGCTACATTGTTGTTGCTTTTGGGTGGATTGTCATGTCGCTTTCAGGTTCGTTACCCTACATGATTACTGAGACTATTCCTTCATTTACTGATGCTTTTTTTGAAACAATGTCGGGTTATACTACTACAGGAGCAAGTATACTTAATGATATTGAAATTGTACCTAAAGGTGTTTTGTTTTGGCGTAGCTTAACACATTGGATCGGTGGTATGGGAATTATTGTTTTGGCCATCGCTATTTTACCATTATTAGGTATTGGGGGTATGCAACTCTTTGCTGCTGAAGCGCCAGGACCAGGTGGAGATAAGTTACATCCTCGAATAACAGATACCGCTAAACGACTGTGGCTTATTTACTTTGGATATACTGCAGCAGAAACGATATTGCTTCAGGTGGCTGGAATGTCGTTTTTCGATGCAATTAATCATGCTTTAAGTACATTGTCCACTGGAGGTTTTTCTACTAAAAATGACAGTGTTGCAAATTGGAACGGTAATCCAACTATACAATACATTATTATGACATTTATGTTCTTAGCTGGGACAAATTTTGTATTGAGTTATTTTGCTTTTAAAGGGCGAGTGCAGAAAATTATAAAAGATGATGAGTTTAAATTGTATTTCAAATTCATTATAGTTTTTACAATAATAGCAGCTTTGGTTATTTATTTTAAAGCAGATATTTCACATTCCAAGGTAGACCATCCTATGGTTTTGGGTGAGTTGGAAAGCTCATTTAGACATGCCTTGTTTCAAGTACTTGCTATAATAACTACTACTGGATTTGTAACTGCAGATTATACAATGTGGACTCCATTTTTAACGGTTTTCTTTTTTGGTTTAATGTTTTTAGGAGGTTCAGCCGGAAGCACCTCAGGAGGTATTAAAGTAATGCGACATATGATACTCATAAAAAATGGATTTTTAGAGTTTAAACGTGCATTGCACCCCAATGCTATATTACCTGTTAGGTATAATCAAAAGTCAGTTTCTGGTGGTATTGTATTTAATATCCTTGGTTTTTTTATAAGTTATATGTTGTTGTTTATTTTTGGGGCACTAGTATTTTCAATGTTTCAAATAGATTTTACTTCTGCAATTGGTCTTTCTGCGTCAACTTTAGGAAATGTTGGGCCAGCATTAGGTGATTTTGGGCCTGTGAATAATTATTCGACTTTACCACCTTTAGGGAAATGGTGGGCATCTTTTTTAATGCTTTTAGGTCGTTTGGAGTTATTTACTGTGCTTATTTTGCTGACACCTTTTTTCTGGAGAAATCGATAATTTTTTAATCTAAAACGTTCTCTTTTTTAATTTAATTTGAAATGATTTAAATTTTTTTTGAATATTTCAATTTTATCCTAGCCTATATTTTTACTGATATTCTGATAATTTTAGTGTTGGTTTTTAGGTGTTTAGCGAAAAAATTCTTGTAACAATTTTAATGTAATACCGTCTTATAAGTATAACCAATTAAATTTTATCAATCATGGAATTAGTATTAAATACATTTGAAACAGAACCATTACCCGAACCCAGAGAAACGTTTATTTATACAAACGAACCTTTGTTAAACTCAAATTATAAGGCTGCAGTTGAGCAAAACTTTATAAAATCTTCAAAACCATCTGTTTTTGGAATGAGACAACGTCTTAAATTCAAGCAATTCAATAATGTAAACGCTATTGGAGTTATTTTAAAATTATCTGTATTTGTAACCGTACTTACTTTTATGATATAAGATACAAAACGACATATAGACCTATAACTGATGCTTTTCAAGAAATTATAAGGCATTTTTTATTTCCAACAACTTTATAAACATCTAAAGTTCTATACTTATGCATGAAAATTCAATGAATACGAGTGTAAAGCTTGATAAATAATGACACTTTAGAAAACTAATGCTAGCATCTCAAAGCTAACATAAAAAAGGTATGATTTTTCAAATAGAAAAAGTAAGACTTCAGAATAAATAAACAGAACAAAGCAATTCTTATTCTGCTCTGTTCTGGTTATTATAGTATTATTTCAGAAAATATTTTAGGTTAAAGCTTTCTCAATTCTGTTTATAGCTTCAATAATTTGTTCTTGAGATGCAGCATAAGAGATACGGATACAATTTGGGTTACCAAAAGCATCACCAGTAACTGTAGCTACATTAGCATTTTCTAACAAGTACATTGCAAATTCAGAGGCATTATTAATTTTCATCCCATTAAGTGTTTTTCCAAAGTATGCTGAAATATCTGGAAAAACGTAAAATGCACCTTCGGGTTCATTACACGAGAAACCCTCTAGTTTACTTAATAAACCTAATATAAGTTGACGACGTTCTTTGAACTCGTCTACCATGTATTGTACTTTATCAGGAGATGCTTCCATAGCAGTAATCACTGCGCGTTGTGCAATACAATTAGCACCACTTGTGACTTGACCTTGTATTTTATTACAAGCTCTAGCTACAGTCACTGGGGCACCAATATAACCTATTCTCCAGCCAGTCATAGCAAATGCTTTAGAGACACCATTTACAGTAATTGTACGCTCAAACATATCATCAAACTGTGCCATACTACTATGACCACCAATAAAGTTAATATGTTCGTAAATTTCATCAGAGACAACATAGATATTAGGATACTTTTGAAGTACATCTGCCAAAGCTCTAAGTTCATCTTTACTGTAAACCGAACCACTTGGATTACATGGAGAACTATACCATATCATTTTAGTTTTTGGAGTAATTGAGGCTTCAAGTTGTGCGGGAGTCATTTTAAAATCATCGTTGATCGACGTTTTAACTTCGACAGGGATACCGCCATTTAGTTTAACAATATCGCTATAGCTTACCCAATATGGACACGGTAAAATAACTTCATCACCATCATTAAGCATTACGGATGCTATATTGTATAGAGATTGTTTGGCACCTGTAGAAATTACTATTTGAGAGCGGTTATAATTTAGATTATTATCACGCTTAAATTTTGTGATAATAGCATCTTTTAATTCTGCATAACCATCTACTGGTGTATAGCTATTGTAATTATCATCTACTGCTTTTTTTGCAGCCTCTTTGATAAAATCTGGAGTATCAAAGTCTGGTTCACCTAGGCTTAAACCGATAATGTCTTTGCCTTCTTCTCTTAGTTCTCTTGCTTTAGCGGCCATTGCTAAAGTTGCTGAAGTCGATAGATTATTAATTCTATCCGAAAGGTGGTTCATGTCTGTTTTGGTTGTGTGAGATTTATGCTTGCATAGCAGGTTTCATTCCCATTTCTTTCAGAAATTTAAAATGTGCTGCAATTGCTTTTCTAGTTGTTTTGTATTCTTTGTAAGGTAAATTAAATTCTTTGGCAGTTTCTTTTACAATTTGTGCAATTTTTCCATAGTGAACATGACTTATATTAGGAAAAATATGGTGCTCTACTTGATGATTTAATCCACCTGTATACCAGTTTATAAACCAACTTTTTGCACCAAAATTAACAGTTGTTTTTAATTGGTGAATGGCCCAAGTATTTTTCATTGTACCATCTTTCTCTGGCATTGGCATTTCTGCTTCATCCATTACGTGAGCTAGTTGGAAAACTACACTTAAAATCAATCCAGCAACATAATGCATTAAGAAGAATCCTATCAAGACTTTATACCAAGCTAGGTCAGTTAAAACAATTGGAATTATAATCCACATACTTACATAAATCAATTTTGATATTACCAATTTACTCCAATTAACGACTGGGTTAGGTAATTTTCCATAAGACAACTTTCGTTTCATGTAGCGGTACATTTGTTGAAAATCAGTGGTTATTGCCCAGTTAATAGTTAACAAACCATAAAGCAAAATAGAATAATAATGTTGGAATTTATGATGTTTATGCCATTCTGCATGTTCAGAAAAACGTAAGATCCGTCCAGCTTCTAAATCTTCGTCATGACCATGTATGTTTGTATAAGTATGGTGAAGTACATTGTGTTGCACTTTCCAGTTGTAAACATTTCCTGCAAGGATGTAAATACTACTTCCCATAAGACGATTTATCCAATCTTTATTAGAAAAAGAACCGTGATTTCCGTCGTGCATTACATTCATGCCTACACCAGCCATTCCAATTCCCATAACAATGGTAAGTAAAAGTTGTGCCCAAGAAGGAATGTTAAGTGTTAACAATAAAAAGTAAGGAGTCAAAAATAATGCGAACATAACAATGGTTTTAATCCAAAGTTTATAATTCCCTGTGCGCTTTATATTATTTTCCTTAAAATAATTATTTACACGTTTGTTTAGTGTCCTAAAGAATTTTGCGGAGTCTTTTCTTGAAAAAGTGAGTGCTTTTTGGGTATTCATATTACATGATTTTGTACATAACGTTGCAATACAGCATTAAGTATTGATGCGAAGATAATTAATAATTAATTTGGAAAAACATTAAATTAACAATTTTTAAAATAACTATTTTTGCCAAAATCTTAGAATGGAACTCATCTTAAAATATTTCCCTAATTTAACTAAGCAACAAATAGAACAATTTGAAGCGCTTTTGCCTTTATACAAGGAATGGAATGAAAAAATCAATGTTATCTCCCGTAAGGATATAGATGAGTTGTATTTGCGTCACGTTTTACATTCTTTAGCGATTGCTAAAGTGATGCCTTTTGCTAATGGTTCTTCAATTTTGGACGTCGGAACAGGTGGTGGTTTTCCGGGTGTACCTTTGGCCATTTTGTTTCCTGAATGTCAATTTCATTTGGTAGATAGTATTAATAAAAAATTGAAAGTTATTAAAGGTGTTGTTGATGCCTTAAGTCTCGAAAATATTAGAACAACTCATAGTAGGGTAGAAGCAATTGATGAGCAATACGACTTTATAGTAAGTCGTGCAGTTACTTCAATGCCCGAATTTACAAAATGGGTGAAAGGTAAAATCAGGAAAGAACAGATAAACGATTTTAAAAATGGAATCTTATATCTAAAAGGTGGTGATTTATCTGAAGAATTAAAACAATACACTAGGGTAAAGTTATTTCCATTAACTCATTATTTTAAGGAAGATTTCTTCGAAACAAAAAAAGTGGTGTATTTACCAATTAAACACAAATAAAAAAGGCTCTTTTAGAGCCTTTTTTATTTGTGTTACTTATTAACTACAAATTTAGTAGTAAAAGTATTTCCAAGTTCGTCAGTTAGGTTTATAATATAAAACCCTGAATTAAGATTTACAGGAATCATACTTCTATTTTGTAAAGGCTTAGTAGAGGTCATTACTCGCTTTCCTGTTATGTCAAAAACGTCTACTATCACCTCTCGATTATTACTGTTTGTAATGAGTACGATGTTATTTTTTACGGGATTATTTTCGAGTTGAAATTTAATTTCATCAACATTGTCAATACCTAAAGACGAATTTAAAATTTCTGACAACGCAAAATTTACATTAGCACTCGTTAAGAAGACGTGATCTTCATTATCATCTGGCATATACCAATTTATAAATGGAGTTTCATTTTCTACTGTTCTTGAGTTTGTTAGATTTTCAGGAATGTGATACCAGTCTATTTCTCCATCATTATTGAGAGCCATAGCACTTACCGTTGGGATAAAATTAAAATAGTCTGTTGTTAAACCCGCTAAAAAATCAGTAATTAATGGATCGGAGCCTAAATCTCCGGTAATACCTCCAATATCAAAAAGTCCACCAGGAGCAGCGTCAATACCATCAGAATAGTCAGTCGCCTCGACATTAGAACTTGCCTCAAAATCACAAAAACATAAAAAAGGTGCATTAATAGAAACAAATCCTGTTTGGTTTATTTGATTTTTAAAAGGGGTAAAACGTGCCCTGAAATCGCCATCAGAAGAGGTTATTCCACTGCCGATTTGTAGATTATCAATGTTTAGTGCTAAAAAATTTGGATCTATATCCATACCCAATTTATCTTGATAAAGATTACCAATACCACTTCCGTTTATAATAGAAACCTTTCTGACATTTTGAGGAAAACCTGACATAATTAATTCATTATAAAATAAATTATGCCAGGGATGCGCTATAGGAAGCCTTAAGTTTAAGTCAAAATCAGTTCCAGATGTTATATGGGCATCAAAGTGGTCTGTGAGCATTTGTTTTGCAGCAGGTGATCTTAAAAAATCATCAACTAAGGGTCTAAGTGCCTCAATGCTCTGATCACCACCCAAACCGCCGAGTTGTAATCCATATGCCATTTTGTTAAATAAATACTGAAATCCTATAGGTACGTTAGCGCCTAAATGTGGTGAGTCAAAAGAAATCCATAAACGCGTATCGGCATCCCCACCAGAACTTTCTATAAAATTTAAAGCAAATCTTGAAATAATGCCTCCCATACTGGGGCCAATGATAACGTTTTGATCAGCCGTAGGAATTTTAGTAGTGTTTATAATATCTATTAGTTCTACCAGTAACATTGCGTTTCGCTCAATGAAATCAGCCCCACCATCAATAATCTCATTATCACTTGTTCTTGTGTAAACTGGGAAGTTTAAAAGAATAACATCAAACCCTTGTGCTCTAACAACATCGGCAAGATTAGAACCAGTGCCATTATCATCAAAATTTAATAAGCTATATATACCTGTTATGTCTCTTGTATCTCCTGGGTCAAAACCATCGATTAAAATAATTGGTTTATCTAATATATTATTATCACTAAGAAAAATTTCATATTCTCCGGTTCCGATATCGTTATTAATACCATAAGCCGATAGATTTGGAGCTGGTGTGTTTTCAGATTCAAAAGTTGTAATAACTCTATTAAAAATAGTTCTCATTTCGTCTTTAGAATAGCTCACCTTTACTTTTGAGAAAGAAGTTTTAGAACTTCCATCCGAGTATCGAATTTCAGTGGTTAAATTTTTAAAACCATCTGTAATATATCGAACGTCAAAATCACTATTTAATATAACTGTTTTGAACCCTTCACCATTATCAAAGTCAATATTTATTTGGCTTATCTGTTTAGAGGTTGTGTTTAATATATTTTCCTCGAATAAATTAAAAGTGACATTGAGACCTTTGTGTTTTGTTCTTAAGGGTGTTGCGATAGTTAATTCTTTTCTTTCAAAAATAGATGCTGCATTTTCGGATTTCATGATATAACCTTCCGAGTCAATATAAATATTGCCATTTGCTAAAGCATCTTCTTTTATGATTTCAAAATCTGTACTTAAAATTGCAATTGACATTTTATTATTCCTGAAATCATCATCAGCTTTTAATTTAAAAGTCTCTAAGTCAAGAAATCGATTTTGACTATCTCTTTCAACTAATGATTTATAGGTCTGATAAAAAGTATAAACTGAATTAATTGATGTTTGATAACTCGAGACATCAATCAAAGGGAATGCTGAAAATAAAATCGAGGTTTCCATATCGGATTTATCCAAGCGATCTAATCTGTTTTGTCCAATTGATTTAATGCATAACAAAAGCATTAAGAAGAAATAAAGGTTTTTCATGTAGGAAATATAAAAGGAGAGTTCAAATATATGAATTTAATGGTGTAATCCTATTCAATAAAAAAGCCTCAACATTTAAGTTAAGGCAATTTTTATGGTGTTGATATTGTTTATTCTTCTAAAAATGGATATCTATAATCTGTTGGCGTAACAAATGTTTCTTTGATCATGCGAGGTGATACCCAGCGTAACAAATTTAATGCGCTACCAGCTTTGTCATTTGTGCCTGATGCTCTTGCACCACCAAATGGTTGTTGCCCTACAACTGCTCCAGTTGGTTTGTCATTAATGTAGAAGTTACCAGCAGCATTTTGTAAAATGTTTGTTGCTTCTTGTATGGCATATCTATCCGTAGATAAAATAGCACCAGTTAAAGCATATTCGCTAGTTTCGTCAACTAATTTAAGAGTTGTTGTATAGTCATTTTCATCATACACATAAATTGTAATTACTGGACCAAAAAGCTCAGTACACATTGTTGTGTATTTTGGGTTAGATGTTACAATAACTGTAGGTTCTATAAAGTAACCTTTTGATTTGTCATAACCACCACCAACTATAATCTCAGCATCAGCATCAGCTTTTGCTTCATCAATATATTTTACCAGTTTATCAAACGAACCTTCATGTATCACAGCAGTTATAAAATTGCTCATATTTTCAGGAGAACCTATTGTAAAAGAGTTTACATCTTTAATCACAGAGGCTTTTACCTCAGGCCATAGGTTAGATGGTACGTATGCTCTTGAAGCTGCACTACACTTTTGGCCTTGAAATTCAAAAGCCCCACGAGAAATAGCTGTTGCTACTTGTTGTGCATTAGCAGATTTGTGGGCAACGATAAAATCTTTCCCACCAGTTTCTCCCACAATTCTTGGATACGTTTTGTAGTTGTGGATGTTGTTTCCGATTTGTTTCCAAAGTTCTTTAAATATATAGGTCGAACCTGTAAAGTGTAATCCAGAAAAATCTGGGCTAGCCATTACTGTATTAGTGATCATAACAGGATCTCCAAATACAACGTTAATAACGCCATCTGGTACACCAGCTTCTCTAAAAACGTCCATAATAACTTTAGCTGAAAAAATCTGGCTATCACTTGGCTTCCAAACCACTACATTGCCCATCATTGCCATACAAGCAGGTAAGTTAGCTGCAATAGCTGTAAAGTTAAAAGGTGTAACTGCATATGTAAAACCTTCAAGTGGTCTGTACTCTAATCTATTCCATGCTCCAGAAGTACTCTCTGGTTGCTCATGATAGATATCAGTCATGAACTGTACGTTGAAACGTAAAAAATCAATCAATTCACAAGCCGCATCAATTTCAGCTTGGTGTACCGTTTTTGATTGTGCAATCATTGTTGCAGCATTAATCTTTGCTCTGTAAGGACCAGCAATTAACTCAGCAGCTTTTAAAAATATTCCTGTGCGTTGTTCCCAAGGTAATTGGGACCAAGTTTTACGTGCTTCAAGGGCTGTGGCTATGGCTTCGTTCACATGAGATTGCTCTGCTAAATGGTATTCCCCAACTATATGTTTATGGTCATGTGGTGGAGACATAGTTCTGGTGTTTCCAGTTTTTACGTCTTTACCATTAATATACATTGGTACTTCAGTTTTGCTATTAAACATAGTCTTGTATGCTTCAGCAACAGCTTCTCTCTCAGGAGAACCAGGAGCATAAGATTTTACAGGCTCATTAACAGCGATTGGTACATTGAAGAATCCTTTTCCCATTTTATAGTGTGTTTTTAATTATAAATTTTGAAAGTGCAAAAGTACAATTTTTAAAGGAGTTTTCTTAAAAGCATCTCTTAATGAAAACTTAATTATTGATTAATTTTTGTAAGTTACTTCTTATTAGGAAGACTACAGCAACTGACTATTTATTTCTGTGATTATGCTCCAAAATGATGCTTTCATAATAACTATGGCTTACCCCGAAACTATTGTTTCTCATGCCAAGGAATGGTATTCAAAATTACTGAGATTTGCTTTTATTGGAAATAAAAAACATGTTCGTGCTGGTCATGCAGCTTTGATATTGATAGACAAGAAAACGTGCGATTTAGAGTACCATGATTTTGGACGATATATTACACCTTCACCAAACGGACGCGTTAGAGGAAAAGAGACGGATTTTGAATTGAATTTTCCTATCAAAGCAAAGATTAAAGAGGACAAGATTCAGAATTTAGATGAGATTTTAAAGTTCCTTGCAACAAATCCAAAATTAACTCACGGTGATGGTGATTTATATGCATCCATATGTAATACTATCAATTATGATTTAGCAAGAACACACATAACGAAAAGACAAAATGAAGGTTTTATTAGATATGCAGCATTTATTGGTCAAGCATGTAATTGTGCACGATTTGTAACAGATGCATTAATTGCTTCTGTAACCAATGAAAAGTTGAAAATATCCTTGATTAAATCTAAATGGTTTACGGCAAGTACAATTGGAAACGTCGTATTAGCAGATACCGAAGATTTTGTATATCGTGTTACAGACAAAGGAGAAATTAATCAGTTTACCTCTTCTGTAGCAAAAGAAAATAGACGCTTGTTTTTAGATCTACTAAAAGGTTACAGTCCAAGTTTAGTTGGAACTATTCAACCAAAACATAATAAAGTAAGGCAAGAAAATGCACAATGGCTTGGTGGTATTGCAGCTGGTGCTTGGTTCGAAATTTATGATTTAGATAAAAACACTGAATTTAGATTTCGAAGAATTTCACCCTATGGAAATGTAGATTGTGATGGTATTTATAAAGTTAATAATGAAAACTTTGATATTAATTCAAACTATAAGTTTGTACACTATTCAAATTGTCAATTTTTTCATATCAATCAGAATGGAAAGATATTTCGATTTGAGTATCAAAAAAATTTTAATTCTTAATTCAAAGAAAAAGGAGCACTTAATTTAAAAGAAGGAATGTAAACCTTAAATTTTTTAGAATTAGAAAAGTTAATCATATTGTAATACCCATGCATGCTTCCAAAAGGAGAGCTTAGTAAACATCCAGAGTTATAGATGTGTGATTCTCCTGGTTGTAAAATGGGCTTTTGTCCAATAACACCTTCGCCACGGACCACTTCAATATTATTTAAAGCATCCTTAATTTTCCAGTAACGCGAGTTAAGTTGAACAACATCGTTACTCTGGTTTTCTATTGTAACTTTATATGCAAAGGCAAAATTCATCTTATAGCTTTTATAAAATGTACCCTCAAAATCAGTTTCTACCGAAATTTTAATTCCGCTTGTAACTTGTTGTACCATTGCTTATTTAATTCTAAACGAAGATAAGGTATTTTTTTATCTGTCTAAGCTTGTAATATTAGTTAACTACATTTTTTAACAAAGATTTAGAGGCATAGGTTTCTAAGGTTTTGAAAAAGTTGTGGATGTCTTCTTTTTCCAAAACAGTATTTATAGTCACCATTCTTATAAACTCTTTTTTATTAAACTTACCAAACCCAACCATAAGTTCAGAATCTTCATATAACCCAGTACAAAGTAAATTTGCAGGTATGTCTTTATAGTTAAAACAAACCGAAATAGAATCTTCAAAACTATAAAGTTTATAATCTGGATTAAAATTGATATAATCTCTTGCTATTTTAGCTAATTCAAATTGATGGTCAACAATTTTTTCAAGCCCTTTAGTTCCGACAGATTTCCATAGTGTCCATAGTTTTAAAGCATCATTTCGACGACCGCACTGTAAAGAGGTTTTACCAAGGTTAAAATCATCACCATCTGTTTGGTACAAGTAATCGGCTTCATTAGAAAACGAATGATGTAGCTGTGATATATGTTGTGTTATAATTATAGAGCAACCTAAAGGTGTGCCTAACATTTTATGGGCATTGACACTAAATGAATCGGTTAATTCTAATCCATTAACAAGGTGTTTGTGTTTATTACTAAAAATTACGCTCCCGCAATAAGCGCCATCGACATGTAACCATAGATTATAGTTTTTACAGACTTTACTTAATGCAGTGATATCATCAAAAGCACCTAAAACTGTGGTGCCAGCAGTTGCATTTACGAAAAATGGTATGCGACCATCTGCAATATCTTGTTGTATGACTTCGTCTAAATGAGTTGCACTCATTTCACCTTTTTGATTAGTCTTAATTTGTCTTACATAGTTTCTTCCGATACCAGATAAGACAGCATTTTTTGAAATAGAATAATGGGATGCCTCAGAAGTATAAAGTGTTATTTTTTGGCTAATTCCTTCAGTTCTAATCTCAGGGAATTTATAATCTCTAGCCATTAGCAATGCCATGAAATTAGTCATAGAGCCACCAGCAGCTAAAGTGCCTCCACTATATTTTTTGTAACCTGAAAGTTTACAAATATTATCTATAATTTCTTTTTCAATGCCTACTTGAGGACCTGCAACTTTATAAGTATACATGCTGTTATTGAGCATGACTGCTAATAAATCACCAAGAGTGGCTTTTCCAATTCGACCACCAAAAAGTTGATTAAAAAAAGATTTAGATGCAGTTTTAGGCGTATGCTTTATAATTGATTTTAAGGTAGAGATTAATTCTTGATTTATAATACCGTCATCATCGAGTGATAAGTTTAATTTTTGATATACCTCTGAAGTGGCAATAGGTTGCGCTACAGGATTATTTTTCTCTTCTGCTAAAAGATAATCGCATAATTCTGAAAACAGTTGAAGGTCTTGATGCATTTTGTAATACTATAATTAGTTCTTGGATCTGTCTAAAAACCATCAAGATACTTACAAAAGTACTTTAAAAGAAATCTAGATATTAATTTGTAATACGTTCAGAATTTGCTTCTCCAAATCCAATGAGTCTGTCATAACGTCCACCTAAATTTCTGTAATAGACTAAAACTTTGTAGTTGTTTTCGGTTTGCCAAAAATTACCACTTATAGCACCTTCATCTACAAAACCACCACTATCTACAGTGACAAATTTATAATTGTAAAAACCTTGTTTTAGCTTAATAATACATTCGTAATTGTCACTCTCATTATTGTAATACATTCGCGTCATATCTTCGATAGCAAAGTTGTTAAAATTGCCGTATACATGAACATCTTTTCCGGAAATTTGTTCACTCATAAGTGTAAAGTGTACTTCGGTATAATCAGCTTGTATATCTAGATTATTAACACCAATAGCGTTTATTAAAAAATTACCATTTATATCTGGATTCCATGTGTACGGTCTCTCTTTTCTACTGATTTGTTTGAATAAGTAGCTGTGGTATAAATCTTGTAAGTCAATAAATTGAATTCCCAAATTTGCGGCGCGTACATTTTTACTTTCAAAATTTAAATACTCATTTCCTGCCCAAAAAGAAGCTTCATCGTTATAACGATATAACAATTCTTTGCCAACAGTAAATTGAGGTATAAGGTTTGATATTGCAGTCTTTAAATTATTATTCTGAATAATGAGAGTTTTTATTGTTTCTAATGGATTATTCAAATTTATATTTCCAGAATTAATTTTAATGTTTACAATTTGTTTTTCATTAATTGTTTCAAAATTACGTGTACGTTTTGGTTGTACTCCAACGGATACAATATTTTCTACAACCATAAATTTTCTAGAAAACATAACTTCGTCATAATCATCATATATCGTAATCATGTAATTACCTGATTTTAGTAATCCTCTTGTCTGTTGGTTGGGTATATTTAAGTCATAATGCGAATAAATTTGAAATGTATTAAGAGAGTTTTGATAATTGATAATTCGCATATTATCAATTCCTTTTAAATATTCGCCTTTTACCAATTGAGAAGGTGTCCAATCGAAATTAAAATGTTCTATTTTGTAATAGAAATCTTCTTCATTACCAGTTAATGCGTCAAACTCAAGACTAAAAGGTTCTCCAAGTCTTAAAATGGGTAATTGTGCCTGGCTTGTACTTCCTTTAAAAGTGATGGTCTTTATAAAATTTGGAGGTAAGATTTCATTAATTTGAGAAAAACTCAAAAGAGGAAAAATAAATAATGATAGTAAAAAAAATGATTTTTTAAACATGACGTATATTTCTATTACATGCAAAGATAATCAAAATCCATACCCTAACCCCTAACTAAAACCATCACGATATTGTTTAAGTAATTTTTAGTATTTAATTACAGAATGAAGCTAATGTTAAACAAAATGTTTTCAACACAAATAGCTTAATAACAATTAACTAAAAATTTTATCTAAGCTCGATTTTATTTAACCTTTAATTCGTATTTTTGCACCGATTTTTAGATAACTAATCTTAAGATATATGTCAAAAGACATTAGAATAAAAAAAGGCTTAGATATAAAGTTGGTTGGCGAGGCCGAAAAAACAACCGAAGCTGCTATAATTAGCAATACTTACACAATTAGACCAGAAGATTTTCACAGCATTACACCAAAGCTAGTTGCCAAAGAGGGTACTCGAGTTAAGGCTGGTGAAACATTGTTTTACAATAAAGACAATGAAGCTATGAAGTTTGTATCTCCAGTATCGGGAGAAGTAACTGAAGTTGAGCGTGGTGAAAGAAGACGAATTATGGCTATTAAGATTTCAGCAGATAAACAACAAACTTACGTTGAGCATGGGAGCTTTGACACAAATTCTGACACAAATGATTTAAAATCTCATTTGTTAGCCTCGGGTTGTTGGGCTTTTATCAAGCAACGTCCATACGATGTTGTAGCTAATCCAAATAACACTCCAAAAGCAATTTTTATTTCTGGTTATGCTTCTGCACCATTAGCAGCAGATTTGGATTTTGTATTAAAAGGTAAAGAAGCTGAATTGCAAGCTGCTGTTTCAGCATTATCAAAATTAACTGAAGGTGGCGTTCATGTTTCTACAAGTAAAGGTTCTAGTTCACCTCTTGCAAACCTCGCAGATGCAACTAATTATTCTGTTTCTGGGCCACATCCATCTGGAAACGTTGGAACATTAATAAATAAAGTCAATCCAGTAAACAAAGGAGAGGTTGTTTGGACAGTTAGTGCTCAGGACTTGATAATAATAGGCGAGCTGCTTTTAACAGGGAAATTTAATGCTGAAAGAACAATTGCTTTAGCTGGTTCTTCAGTAAAAAAACCACGATATTTTAAAACTAAAATTGGTGCTGAAGTAGCAACAATGGTCTACGATAACGGGGTGGATAAAGACAGAAATGATAGAATTATATCTGGAAATGTTTTATCAGGGAAAGAAGTTAAACCAGATGGCAATCTAGACTATTATAGTAACGTAATTTCTGTCATTCCAGAAGGTGATGATTACGAATTTTTTGGTTGGAACAAACCAATATTTAATAAGATATCTACATCAAGAGCCCTGACTTTTTCTTGGTTAACACCTAACAAAAAGTTTGAATTAAATACAAATACAAATGGTGAGCATCGTGCTTTTGTAATCACCGGAAGTTACGAAGAAGTTTTTCCTTTAGATATCTATCCAATGCAAATCTTAAAGGCTTGTATGTACAAAGATTTAGATGAAATGGAAGCTTTAGGAATGTATGAAGTTGCACCTGAGGACTTTGCACTTACAGAGTTTGTTTGTGTGTCAAAACAACCACACCAAAAAATAATAAGAGAAGGATTAGACTTAATGCTTAAAGAGATAGGATAATGGGTTTAAAACAAAATTTACACAATTTTAAGGTAAAGAATCAGGATAAGAAATGGCTTCCTGGATTTAACGCCTTGTTTACTTTTTTATACATGCCAAATGAGACAACTCACAACGGTACACATATAAAAGCGGCAGACGATTTAAAACGTACAATGAATACAGTAATCATGGCTTTAGTTCCATGTCTTATATTCGGTATGTTCAATGCTGGTTATCAACATTATCTGGCACAAGGCCTTATTGAGTCTGCTGATGGATTTTTAGGAGCTTCGTTTTGGACTTGGGATAACTTTGTTATTGGTCTTTGGAAAGTACTTCCGTTGGTAATAGTCTCATACGGAGTAGGTTTAGCGGTAGAATTTATTTTTGCTATTATCAAAGGTCATGAGGTTGAAGAAGGCTACTTGGTAACAGGTATGTTAGTCCCATTAATTGTTCCTGTTGATATTCCGCTTTGGATGTTGTCAGTTGCTGTAGTCTTTGGTGTTGTCATCGGAAAAGAAGTTTTTGGAGGTACGGGAATGAATATTCTTAATCCAGCTTTAACCATAAGAGCATTCTTGTTTTTTGCATATCCAACTTGGATGTCAGGAGATAAAGTTTGGGTTCATGGAGCTACAGCAGCAGCAGGTACTCCAGATGCTTACTCTGGAGAGACAATTTTAGGAGCTTATGCTCAAAACACCTCACTAGCAGGTATTGATTATTGGGATATGTTCTGGGGAATTATTCCTGGTTCGGTTGGAGAAACTTCAAAGTTCCTAATAATTATAGGAGCATTATTCTTGATTTTCACTAAAGTAGGTAGCTGGAGAATAATTCTTTCGACATTGATAGGCGCTTTAGTAATGGGGCTAGTTTTTAATGGTGTTGTTTCAGCTGAATGGATAAGTGAATCAAGTAAGTTTTATGGATTAATGAGTGTTCCTTTCTGGCAGCATTTAATCATTGGTTCAGTTTTATTTGGTGCTGTCTACATGGCAACAGATCCAGTAACAGCGTCGCAAACAAATAAAGGAAAGTGGATATATGGTTTCTTAATTGGTTTTATTTCAATTATGATTCGAGTTTTTAATCCGGCTTATCCAGAAGGTGTTTTCTTAGCAATCTTATTAATGAATGTCTTTGCACCAACTATTGACCATTATGTGGTTCAAGGAAATGTAAAACGAAGATTAAAACGTGTAAAAGTTAAAACAGCATAATTATGGCAGTTAACACAGATAAAAATTCGTACACAATATTATTTGCAGTTGTAATGGTATTGGTTGTAGGCTCTTTACTAGCATTTACGGCATCAGCTTTGAAGCCAAATATTAAAGAAAATGAGCGTATAGAAAAGCAACAAAATATCCTTTATGCTATGGGTATAAATGGAAATGAAGGAACTGGAGACATTACCTTTGTGGATGCTAAGAAAGCTGAAGCTAAATTTGCTACTAATGTTTCTGAGCAAATTGTTTTAGAAGTCAAAGATGGTAAAATCATCAATGAAATGACTGGCGAAGAATTTGCAAATTCCGAAGATACTGATAAAGGTATTGAGCCTTATTTGATTGATGTAAAGAAACAACAAACTAGAGTTAAAGAAGGTAAATCTAGATACCTGCCACTTTTTATTTCAGACAACAATGGTCAAAAAGTTTATGTAGCTCCAATAAGAGGTAAAGGACTTTGGGATGCTATTTGGGGATATGTTGCAATAGATAAAAAAATGGTCGTCCAAGGTGCATTTTTTGACCACAAAGGTGAGACACCTGGCTTAGGTGCAAATATTAAGCAACGATATTTTATGGATGATTTTACTGGTGAGAGATTATTGAGTGATGAAGGTGTCTTTAGAGGTATTACTGTAGCAAAAGGAAATAATGATCCAAAAAATGAGGATAAAGACGATTATGAAGTTGATGCCTTGGCAGGAGCAACAATTACTGGTGATGGTGTATCTGCAATGATAAAGAAAGATTTAAAATTGTATTTACCCTACTTTAAAAATTTATAATAACTATGGGACTACTTTCAAAAAAAGACACAAAGTTAATTACCGACCCATTAGCGGATAATAACCCAATTACAATTCAAGTATTGGGTATATGTTCTGCGTTAGCAATTACTGCAGAGCTTAAAGCATCTTTAGTAATGGGTATTGCAGTACTATTTGTTTTAGGTGTAGGTAACGTTGTAATTTCTTTATTAAGGAATCTTATTCCTTCAAAAATTAGAATTATCGTTCAGCTAATTGTAGTTGCTTCATTAGTAATTATTGTTGACCAAGTGTTAAAAGCTTTTGCTTTTGAATTAAGTAAAACGCTTTCTGTATTTATAGGCTTAATTATTACCAACTGTATTATTATGGGACGTTTTGAAGCTTTCGCATTAGGAAATGGTCCTTGGAAATCTTTTCTAGATGGTATTGGGAATGCTTTAGGATATGCAGTGATACTGATTATTGTTGGTTTCTTTAGAGAATTATTAGGTTCAGGTACTTTATTTGGAATTCCAGTTTTGGGAGATCCTATTGAAAAAACAGGAGTGTATTCTATAGGTTATGAGAACAACGGTTTTATGCTAATGCCTCCAATGGCATTAATTATAGTTGGTCTTATAATATGGGTTCAACGTAGTAGAAATAAAGATTTAATAGAAGATTAAGCGTCAAGCGTTTTAATAAAAGTATAAGAAAATGATAGAGCATTTAGAATTATTTTTCAAATCCATCTTCATAGATAATATGGTATTTGCCGTATTCTTAGGGATGTGTTCATACTTAGCAGTATCAAAAAAGGTAGCTACAGCAGTTGGTCTTGGAGCAGCAGTAATATTTGTATTAGCAATCACAGTACCATTAAACTGGTTATTGGATCAGTATTTATTACAGCCAGGAGCATTAAAGTGGTTAGGAGCAGAATATGCTGATTATGATTTAGGCTTCTTGTCTTTTATTATGTTCATCGCAACAATTGCTACTATGGTGCAATTAGTAGAAATTGTTGTTGAGAAATTCTCACCTTCATTATACAATTCACTAGGGATCTTTTTACCACTAATTGCTGTAAACTGTGCCATTTTAGGTGGTTCGTTATTTATGCAATCTAGAGAAATAGAATCTTTTGGATTGGCCCTAAACTATGGTATTTCTTCAGGAATAGGATGGTTTTTAGCTATTCTAGCGATTGCAGCTATACGTGAAAAAATTAGATACAGTGCAGTACCAGCACCTTTAAGAGGTCTAGGAATCACATTCATCATCACAGGATTAATGGGGATTGGTTTCTTAAGTTTTGGAGGTATGTTAACTGGTGGTGATGAGGAAGCCGAGCCTACAACGGAACCAACAGCTAAAGTTGAAAAATTTGAAGTTAAAGAAGAAAATAAACTAGCAGAAAATACTAAATCTATAGATTAATATGATTTTAGCAGCAGGAACAACAGGAACAGTTATTGCAACAGTAGCAGCATTTTTATTAATTACGTTGGTACTAGTTAGCTTATTGTTATTTGTAAAACAAAAATTATCGCCATCTGGTCCAGTAAAAATTCTGATTAATGGTGAGCGTGAGATTGAAGTTGCTTCAGGTAGTACACTATTATCTACATTAGGAAGCAATAAAATTTTCTTACCATCTGCTTGTGGTGGTGGTGGAACTTGTATTCAATGTGAATGTCATGTACTTTCGGGAGGTGGTGAAGCTTTACCTACTGAAACACCTCATTTTTCAAGAAAAGAATTACAGCAAGGTGCACGTTTATCTTGCCAAGTAAAAGTAAAACAGGATATGGAAATTACCATTCCTGAAGAAGTTTTTGGTATAAAAAAATGGGAAGCAACGGTTGTTCGTAACTATAATGTAGCATCTTTTATCAAGGAATTTGTAGTAGAGATTCCGGAAGATATGGGTTACAAAGCTGGTGGATATATCCAGATTGAAATTCCTGAATGTGAAGTTAAGTTTGAAGAAATGGATATCACAGCCCACCCAGAAGAGCATGATTCTGCAGATAAATTTCAGGCAGAATGGGACAAGTTTGGACTTTGGCCATTAGTAATGAAAAATACAGAAACTGTAGAGCGTGCATATTCAATGGCATCTTACCCTGCAGAAGGGCGTGAGATTATGCTTAACGTGCGTATAGCTACACCACCTTGGGATAGGTCCAAAAATCAATGGATGGACGTTAATCCAGGTATAGCTTCTTCTTATATATTTAATCAAAAACCAGGAGATAAAGTAACAATTTCTGGACCTTACGGAGAATTCTTTATCAACGAATCAGAAAGCGAAATGCTTTATGTTGGTGGTGGTGCTGGTATGGCACCAATGCGTTCTCACCTATACGAATTGTTTAGAACTATCAAAACAGGTCGTAAAGTAACCTATTGGTATGGTGGTCGATCTAAACGTGAGTTGTTCTATATTGAGCACTTTAGAAAATTAGAAAATGATTTCCCTAACTTTAAATTCTACATGGCACTATCTGAACCAATGGAAGAAGATAATTGGAAAGTTAAAACAGATATTAATGATGAAGAAGGCGATGGTTTTGTCGGTTTTATTCATAACTGTGTAATTGATAACTATTTAGATCATCATGAGTCACCAGAAGATATCGAATTGTACTTTTGTGGACCACCATTAATGAACCAAGCTGTTCAGAAAATGGGAGAAGATTTTGGTATACCGGATGAGCATATTAGATTTGATGACTTTGGTGGATAATCATTAAACTCAATACAATAAAAACCCAATAATTTTAATTATTGGGTTTTCTGTTTTTATAAATTATGAATTTCTTAAGCTAATTGGTACTTAGGTTTATCATTTTTGTATTCCAAGAGCTTAGAATAATACATAATATTTGTGATACCTTCTATTCTACATAGATGGGAAATTACCGCAGAAAGACCTTTAAAAAGAACTTCTTTATCCTTTAAGTTATCTGGTCTGCCATTTTTATGGTGTAACGGTAATTTATAGCCACAAGCTTTTAGGAATATAGACTCTATGGTTAATAATTCTAATGGTGTATAGCCATTAAAACGTCGACCTAAATTTTGATGAAAGTTCCCAATATAATTTAATTTTGTAGAGCCGTGATCATCAGATAAGTATTTCCAGCTTTCAGTGTTATTTAGGATGTTACCGACAGCACATTGCTTACAACACTCAGGATTAAGAGTGTTGTTATGAAACGCTATATATAGTTTTTCAATAGCAGCTTCAAAACGTTTTGAAGTTTTCATAGTTTTAATTTTTATTTTCTGAAGTAAAAGTTACAAAAATTAAAAATTACACCAATTCAATTATTTGTATTCCATAATTAAAAATACAGCTGTACTGTCACCAATATTTAAAACTTCGTGTGTTGAAAGTTTATCTCTTGAAAACAAATAACCTGTTGGAACATTAATTTCTCTAATACCTGATGTGTCCTTAATTCTAAACTTACTTCCTGCCAAAGTATAACCAAAATGAGGCTTATGATAGTGTAACTCATGACCAACTTTTGGAGGAAATGAACATTTTAAAACTCTTACTACTGTATTTTCTTCAACAATTTCACATACTGATTTACCTTCCCAGCCAGCTTCTAGTGGATCTGGTAATTTAGGCTTAGGATTAATGCATGAGTAACATAAAAGTACCAATAAGACAATATTTATTTTCAATAAGACTTTCATTAAGTATGTTTAAAATATTAAAGGCATTATAAATTGAAATAACAAGATTAATAAAGCTACAGAAATTAAATTCAAAATTATACCAGCTCTTGCCATTTGATGCACTTTTATAAATCCAGAAGCAAATACAATTGCATTTGGTGGTGTCGCCATCGGTAGCATAAAAGCACAACTACTAGCAATAGTCACAGGAATAAGTAGATGTAAAATGGGGATTTCAAGACCGATAGCAATACCAGCAACAACTGGAGCTAACACAGCTGTTAAAGCTACATTACTCATTAATTCTGTCATAAATAACATTAAAATAATTAGTAATGATACTGCTACTAAAATACTAATATTTGCATTTGAGATACTATTGGCTACCACATCTACAATACCACTTGTAGACATACCTTTAGCTAAAGCTAAGCCACCTCCAAAAAGAATCAAAATTCCCCAAGCTAGTTTTTGTGTATCCTTCCATTGCAGAATAAAATTGCCTTTTTTTAAATTATGTGGAATGGCAAATAAAACTATCGCTCCAAAAATGCTAATCATCGTATCATTAAGACCAAGTGACGGAATTAACTGATTAATAAGACTTCTAAAAATCCATAACGAAACTATAACTGCAAAAATCACTAAAACATGTTTTTCCTTACGAGATAATTTACCGAGCATATTTAATTCATTATTTATTACTGAATTCGAAGTGCCAAAAACTAAACCTTTACATGGAAATAGAATTTTTACCAATATCAAATAGACAATACTTACTAACAAAATAGAAAAAGGTAATCCAAATGACATCCATTTTACAAACGAGATTTGAATATTATATTCATTTTCTAGTAAACCAATTAATACCGAGTTTGGTGGTGTACCAATTACTGTTGCAATACCTCCAGCGTTAGCAGCAAAAGCAATACCTAACATAACACTAAGTGCAAAATTTTTATCGGGCTTTGAAAAACCATCTTCGTCATTAATTAGTAAGTTAATGACAGACATTGCTATAGGTAACATCACTACTGTACTAGCTGTATTACTTATCCACATACTCATAAAGGCAGTAGCAATCATAAATCCTAAAATAACTCTATCAGGAGAGGTTCCTGTGAGTTTTATAATTGTTAGTGCAATACGCTTATGTAGATTTACTTTTTCTAAAGCCAAGGCCAAAATGAAGCCACCAAAAAATAAGAATACAATTTTACTTCCGTAATTGGCGCCAACTTCATCCATAGGCATTATTTTAAACAAAGGAAACAACAATAAAGGTAAAAGTGCCGTAACCGATATAGACACAGCTTCAGTAATCCACCAAATTACCATCCAAACGGCTGCTGCAATTACTGTATCGGCTGTATCAGAAATAAAACTTATAGAAGTAAATTGAATTATTAAAAATAAAATCGGGCCTAAAAAAAGACCAATACGCTTAGATAATGGATGGTGGTTCATTTTTTAAAAATAGAAATTAAATATAAGACACAAGATATTAACCGTTAATGTTATTTATGAAAAAACTATTATTCTTTTTTTTTATAGCTTCAATTGTTGTTCATATGTTTTCCAATAAATAAATAATCTTTATTATTGAGTTGATTCGGGGTAACATACTTGAGCAAATTAGTCACTTATTAAAAATTTAGAAGATTTTTCAATCTATTCTTGTTATAAACTATAATTAAATTCGGAAATATCTGCTCTAGCCTTTACCTTTGAAATCTCTGAGTTTGTTAGATTTAAAGATATGAGTAAAGCATTATCACAACAAGAATTACATAACCTTGCTATGAACCATGTTGGTAAGGATTTAGAATATCGTGGGTTTGAGTTTATAGCTATAAACAGTAAACTAAAAAAACATCCACAGTTTGTGTGTATTGATAAAAACAGTCAGTATTTTTTTGTGATTGTAAGAGCTACTATACTTCCAGAAAACCCAAACAATTATGATGTTATTTGGATGGAAACCTTCAAAAAACACGCTTATGATAAAGATGCTAAGGTTTTATATGCTGGCGTCGGCCTAGGAAATCCTAAAGGCGAGGATTTACCAATTTATCTTAATGAAGAATACCTTATAGAGTATAATGGAATTCAGGTTTTAGACAATAATTTAAATTAGTTTTTATGAAAAGAGTAATTCTGTCATTTTTTATTTGTATTTCTTTTTTTTCATGTAAAAAAGAGAAGTCAGTTGAGAAAAACATAAAACTCAATGGTCCAGTATTTGGCACAGGATATAATATTCAATACCATTCTGAAGAAGGTATTAATTATCAGTCTCAGTTTGATAGTTTATTTGCTGTGATAAACAATTCTTTGTCAACTTACATTTCGAATTCTGATATATCTAAATGGAATAGGAATGAGGAGGTTATAGTTGATGTTCACTTTCGAAAAGTATTTAATACTTCAAAAAAAATTTTCAAAGAATCTAATGGTGTTTTTGACCCAACCATTGGTAATGTTGTTAACGCGTGGAATTTTGGTCCTGACGAAAACAAATTTTTGACAGATAGCACAACGATTCAAAAACTAATGCGACATGTAGGGTTTGACCAAGTAAAAATGTTGCCGAATAGATTTATAAAACCAGATACGGTTTATCTAGATTTTAATGCTATTGCCAAAGGTTATGGAATTGATGTTATTGCAGATTTTATAACATCTAAAGGTATCAATAATTATTTGGTAGATATTGGTGGAGATATGCGTACTTCTGGTATTAATAAAGAAAGTAAAAAGGGTTGGAGAGTAGGAATTGAGGATCCGAATTTTGATGGCTCAAAATCCTATTCTAAAGCAATTACTTTAACTAATAAAGGTATGGCTACTTCTGGGACATATCGAAAATTTAAAGTTGATGATAGTGGAAACCGATATGCTCATATTATCAACACAAAGACCGGTTATCCGACTAAAACTGATGTATTGAGTGTTTCTGTAATTGCACCAAACGCCATATTAGCTGATGGTTATGCAACTACGTTTCAAGCTATGGGTGTTGAAGAGACTAAAACCTTTTTAAATACACATCCAGAATTAAAAGTTCACTTTATTTATCTAGATGATAATAATGCTTTACTAGCTTTAAGCTTAAATGGTTTTCCTGAGTAATTTTAGTTTTTATAAACTACAGGAATAATTTCCCCTTTAGCTAAACAGTATTTTTCTATTTCTTCTGTGGAAAGTGAAGCTGTATAATTGACTTCTTCAACTTTAAAACCAATGCTTCTTAATTTGTCAAAATAATCACGACCGTAAACACGGACATGATCGTATTGACCAAATATCTTAGCACGTTCAGCTTTATCAGTAATAGTATTATCTTCAAAAGTGGTTTCTCGATTCAAATCTTGTGGAATTTGAAAAATACCATAGCCTCCTGGTTTTAATACACGAAATAGCTCTTTCATGGCTTTACTATCATCTGGAATATGTTCTAAAACATGATTACATAAAATAGTATCATAGCTATTATCTTCAAAAGGTAAATCACAGATATCTGCTTTTACATCTGCAATAGGAGAAAGTAGGTCAGTTGTTGTGTAGTTTAAATTATCTAGTTTTCTAAAACGTTTTAAAAAACACTGTTCAGGTGCAAAGTGCAATACTTTTTTCTTGGCAGAAAAAAAATCTGTTTCATTTTGTAAATACAACCATAATAAGCGATGGCGTTCTAAACTTAAGGTAGAAGGTGAGAGTACATTATCACGCTGTTTTTCATAACCGTAGGATAAAAAGTTTTTAAAACTTTTGCCATCAATTGGGTCAGTAAATTTATTTCCTCTTAAAAAAAAGATTAAAATTGGACGAGCAATGTAACTTAACCTTATTAGTAAAGGTCTAGGGATAGTGTTTAGTATAAACTTAAAAATTGATTTCAAGTCAGTTATGAATTTAAGAAGTCTTGGAATTTTTTAAATGTCAAAATTTTATAAATAAGTGCAACTCCAAACACCAATTTAAATAGTGTTCCAATAATATACAATTCAAACCCGAATGGCCAATGTTGAATTTTGAAAAGGGAGCCAACAATTGCTAAAAGAAAACCTAAGATTATCAGTACTAAAATATATTTTGTTTTCATAATTATAAAGTTAAGGCCGTTTGTCTAAACTCATCCTCTTCATTACTTTCGATGCCTAAAGCTTCATAAACATATGCAAATGTCGAGAGTAGTTCTGGTTTACCATTCATTATAGCGACATCATGTTCAAAGTGTGCACTGGGTTTATTGTCTAAAGTGGTAATAGTCCAGCCGTCTCTGTGTTGTTTTATACGTTGCGTTCCTAAATTTATCATGGGCTCGATAGCGACTACCATGCCTTCAATAAATTTTTTACCTCGACCGCGTTTCCCGTAATTAGGCATTTCAGGATCTTCGTGCATTTTTTTTCCTAATCCATGACCGACCAATTCACGTACAACACCATAGCCATGATCTTCGCAATATTTTTGTATCGCATAACCAACATCGCCAACACGATTCCCTAGTTTAAATTCTCTGATGCCTACATATAGAGATTCTTTAGTAACTTCAAGAAGTTTTTTTATATCAGGTGCGATTTCACCAATCTCAAAAGTGTAAGCATGGTCACCATAAAAATCATTTTTGATAGCACCACAATCAATAGAGATAATATCACCCTCAACCAATGGTGTATTATTAGGGATACCGTGAACCACCTGAGAGTTTGGGCTCATGCACAAAGTATTAGGGAAATCATATAATCCCAAAAAGCCTGGGATAGCGCCTTGGTCACGGATACATTCTTCAGCAATTTTGTCTAACTCTAAAGAGGTTACTCCTGGCTTTACAGCTTTAGCAACTTCACCTAAAGTCTTGGAAACTACAAGAGCAGCCTCGCGCATTAATTCTATCTCTTCTTTTGTTTTTACAACAATCATTTTATTCTGTATTGGTGCGCAAAGATACTAAAATAAGTAAGCTGTTATTATCTGTTGAAAAAGCCAAAGAAACCTTTTCTTGATTTTGATTTTTCTATGTTTAGAATTTCGTTTGTAAGCATTTGGTAGATCTTTCCCCAACCAATGAAACCGCCTATATTTCTATCATCAATGAAGCAGTCTGCATGAATTTTTGGACTTTTTTCAGTATCAAATTGTTCTCCAGGGAAACTTTTATTCACAGCATAAAACTCAATCCCATTTTCTTTACAAAATGCTATAGCTTCCTGTAGTTTTTTGCCATCTCTATAAGTCCAAAGTATAAGTCGATGTCCGTCATTTTGAAGACGTTTCAAAGTTTCAAAAGCAAAGAGCTGAGGTTTGCCAATATTAGGGTAGGCATCCTCAACGATTGTGCCGTCAAAATCTATAGCTAGTATGAGTTTGTCTTTATAATTCATTTTGAATTAAGCTTTGTTGAGTCATTGCCTCAGGTTGCTCTATACCCATTAAATCTAAAATTGTTGGCGCGATATCTCCTAAAATTCCGTCTTTTATTTGTTTTAATTCATTATCAATTAAAATGACAGGAACAGGGTTTGTTGTATGTGCTGTATGTGGCGTTCCATCTGGATTTATCATAGTTTCACAATTACCATGGTCTGCGATAAGTATAGTTGTATAATTATTATCTAATGCTGCAGTAATAACGTCTTTTGTACAAATGTCAACAGCTTCGCAAGCTTTAATGGCTGCGTCCATAACACCAGTATGTCCAACCATATCTCCATTTGCAAAATTAAGACACACAAAATCAACATCCCCTTTTTTTAATTCAGGAACCAAAGCATCTCGTAATTCATAAGCACTCATTTCGGGTTTTAAATCGTAAGTAGCGACTTTAGGTGAGCTTCTTAATAATCGAGTTTCTCCTTTAAAAGGTTCTTCTTGTCCGCCAGAAAAGAAAAAGGTCACGTGCGGATACTTCTCAGTTTCTGCAATACGAATTTGTTTTTTATTATATTTTTCTAAGATTTCCCCTAAGGTCCCAGTTAGGTTGTTTTTATTAAAAACAACATTAATATCTTTAAAATTTTCGTCATAATTAGTTAGTGTGACATAATGTAAGTTAAGCTTATGCATCCCAAATTCATGAAAATCGTTTTGAGAAAGTACCTCTGTCAATTGACGACCTCGGTCAGTTCTGAAATTAAAGAAAATAATAACATCATCTTCTTTTATAGTAGTTACGGGATTACCATTTTTATCTGTATTTACTATTGGTTTTATAAATTCGTCGGTGATACCCTCTTCATAACTAGATTCAATAGCTTTAAGGACTTGTGATGTTTGTTCGCCTTTTCCGTTTACTAACGCATCGTAGGCTATTTTAATACGCTCCCAACGTTTGTCTCTATCCATAGCGTAGTAACGACCAGTAACAGTTGCTAATTCCGCATTGGATTCGGTGAGTTTGTCTTCTAACTCTGAAATAAACCCATAACCAGATTTTGGACCTACGTCTCTTCCGTCTGTAAATGCGTGCACAAAAACATTATCAAGGTTGTTTTCTTTAGTAGCATCTAATAAGCCAAATAAGTGTTTGATGTGAGAATGAACACCACCATCACTCACTAACCCTAATAGGTGTAAATTTTTATTGTTATTTTTCGCATAAGTAAAAGCATCTACAAGCACTTGTTCTTCTTGAAGTGTTTTGTTTTTGACCGCTAAGTTAATTTTTACCAAATCTTGGTATACGATGCGACCAGCACCTAAATTCATATGTCCTACTTCACTGTTGCCCATTTGACCCTCTGGTAATCCAACATGTAAACCATCGGTTCTTAAAGTCGCATGAGGGTATTTTGTATACAGTGAATCTATAAAAGGTGTTTCGGCATTATCTATAGCAGAAACTTTTGGATCTGGAGACATACCCCAGCCATCCAAAATCATAAGAATTACTTTTTTATTCATGACTATTTGTTAGTGAATACCAAATATAACACTTCATCATTTATATCATATTTCAATATCATAAAAAAAATAATTATCAGTTTCTATTTGAGAATTTTCTAAATATTGTGGAGGATAAGTTAATTGTGACGAACTTAACATATTTGTTTCCAAACTGTTAAAGCTATGTTATCTCTTGTTTTTTTATGTAACAGAATAAAATATTAGTCGTCTCTTTATTATAATCAAAAACATAATTAATCAATTAAAAATCATTCATCATGAAAAAATCAGTAACAGTTTTGGCTTTAGCATTAAGCCTTTCAATTCCAACATTAAATGCTTCAAATCCTGAAATTTTATCAACTCCTATTTCTGTAGTTGAAGATAACACTAATGTTAGCGCACTTTGTACAGCTGTAGCAAAAGGAGAAATTGAAAAGGTAAAGCAGCTGCTTAACAATGGCGTAGATGTAAATAAAAAATCAAACGGTATGCAGCCTATACATTATGCAGCAAGGCATAACAGAGTAGATATCATTAAAGTACTTATTACAGCAGGTTCGGACATTCATACACCATGTGATAAAGGTTATAGTGCAATTAGTCATGCTCAGAAAACAAATGCAGTTGAAGCTGCTGAGTTTTTAAAGAGATTTAAAAGATTTAAGAGATAAATGTCTTTAGAGACAATTATTTGAGTTAGTTAGTAGAGAGAAGCATCCTTGTTAGGATGCTTCTCTGTATTTATTGATAGCTTCTTTTATTTTTTCAATTCTATTTTCAGGATCTGGATGCGTGCTCTGAAACTCAGGTTGTCTGTTGGGACCAGCAGCATTTTTTAAAATTTGCATGACGCCAATCATTTCTTCGGGATTGTAACCTGCTTTTATCATAAAAAATACGCCTAGTTCATCACTTTCTAATTCGTCATCACGTCCGTTGGCTAATAGTTTTCCTTGACCATACTGTTGCGCTATTACTCCCATATCTATTGCTCCAGCACCCATAATCATGGTTTGCCAAAATTTAGAATCCGTAATACGTTCATTAGAATGCTTTCCAAGCATATGACCAATTTCATGTCCTAAAACTCCAGCTAGCTGATCTTGATTTTCTAGTTTAGAAAATAGAGCATAAGTAATAAAGCATTGTCCACCGGGAAGAGCAAACGCATTAATAATTTTGTCATCTGCTAAAAGATGAAAATCGTATTTGTAGGGTGTATTTTTTGCAATACTGTTGTTTACTAATTTGTTTCCAACTTTGTCTACCAAAGCTTGGTATTGATTATTTGGATGCAGACCACCATGTTGCTGAGTCATGCCAGGTGCACTTTGAAGTCCAATGGCAATTTCTTGTTCGGGTGATAATGATATGGCTTGTGTTCTACCTGTATAAGGGTTTGTTTCTTGTTGACTACATCTGCGTATAAAAGCAAAAGCAACTATAGCAACACCAATAAGTAAGCGTACTTTAAAATTTCCTCTTCGCATACTAAAATAAATTTGATAAACTAAAGTACAAAAACTTTGTAAAGAGGATTATTAAGCCAAAAAATTACGGTTATTTCAAAAACAGTAAATCTGAGTTTGTTTCTATTTCATAAGGTAATTTATTGTATTCAAAAATTCTTGCACATAAATCTCCTTTAAGGGTAATTGAAGTATTTTTTATTTCAATCCAACTACCTTCTCTAATACCAATAACAGGTTGGGTATTAAATTGATGAAACTCTTTAATTCTAGTTTCGCGAGTTTCGCCCATATGTTTGCTAATTTTTACAGGGTCTAGATAATGTGGATTAATATTAAAAGGAACTATTCCAAGTGTTTTAAAACTTCGTGGGTATACAATTGGCATATCATTAGTGGTATTCATAGTCAATCCACAAATATTACTACCAGCACTTGTTCCAAGATATGGCGTTCCATTTTTAATAGCTGTTTTTAAAGGTTCTAGAATCTTTTTTTTATAAAGTTGATTGACTAAAACAAAGGTGTTACCACCACCAGTAAATATGCCTTTAGCGTTTAAAATTGCATTAGGAGCGTTTTCAAATTCTTGAACTCCAACTACAGTTTTGTTTATTTTCTTAAATACCTTTTTAACGATTTTAGTATATTCATCATATGAAATTCCGCCTGGTCTTGCGTATGGAATGAACAAAATTTCATCAACAGCTTTAAAATGTTCTTCTAGAGTTTCAAGTAGATACTCAAGATATCCACTTCCATGAATTGTTGATGTACTTGCAATAATTACTGATTTCAAAATAATGAGATTTATAAGTTTATATTCTAGAAGTAAAAATAGAAAATCAAAAATTTAAAACAGCGAGTAATTCAACTTTCAATTAAAAAAGCCATTTAACAAAACTTTACAAAGCACATATTATCTTTTTAAGATTACTTAACCGATATTTATAATAGATTGCAAAACCAACTCGAGATGAAAAACATAATCTTATATATAGTATTAATTTTTGGCTTCACTGTTTTAGAAGCCCAGGAGATACAACGTATTGAAATCAATGGAAGAGTAAATGTTGAAACAAAGGATGTTGAAGGTATAACAGTTTATAATCAAAGTACTAAAAACGGAGTTACTACTGATGAAAAAGGCGCTTTTAGAATTGATGTTGCTGAAAACGACATATTGGCATTCGGTGCATTACAGTTCAAAGATTTTAGTATTGTAATCGATGAAAGAATTATAAAATCTCGTCAGGTTTCGGTTAGGCTAGTAGAAGAAGTAAATAAATTAGATGAGGTTGTTGTCTTACCATATGATTTGTCTGGAAATGTTAATGTAGATGTCGAAGCTGTAAGAACTTATAATGTTGAAATGTCTAAGATATACAAAGGCGAAGAAGATTTTGATGATTATAAGTTTTCAGCTGATAATAAAACAAAAATAGACGATCCGCTTTTGGACGAAAACAGATTTAGAAACGGTTTGAATATTGTCAATCTTTTTAATCTTTTTTTAAAGAAAAAAAATAAACCTAAAACAGAGGCAGAACGATTAGATGAAAAGCAAAGCGATATTGCAAAACGGTATAGTGCAAGTTTTTTGAAAGAAAACTTTAACATACCTACAAATCAAACAGAAGCTTTTATTGCTTACATCGAAGATAAAGGTTATGAAGACTCACTACTGTTACGTAAAAATGAAATATTTCTTATAGAATTCCTTGAAAAAGAAAGTCAATTATTTTTACTGTCTAGAAATTGAAATCCAACTTTTTCCCTTTTATAAACTTAATAGCAGGAAGAACAAAAGAGCTTAAATCGAGAATAAAGTTAGATAAAACTATAAAATGTGTAAAGCATTCAAAGTCAATTACAAAGAACTCCTTTTTGAAGAAGAAGAATTTTCTAAAGTATTACATAATATATTCTTTAACTTTATCATGGATAGTGAGATACCCGAAGATATTTGTTCAGCAAATAATGTACTGATTCCAATTACGTTTCTAAAGAAAGAATTAAAACTATTTAAAACCCGGTTAATAACAAATGAAGATAAAGATTAACATATTTACCATAGTCTTTATGGTATTTTGTTTCGGTGTTGATGCACAGCTAAAAACTTTGCAAGGTATTGTTATAGCAAATGACGATGTCGAAGGTATTCATGTTTTAAATAAATCCTCAGTAAAATACACAGTAACCGACACAGACGGTAGTTTTTTAATTTTAGCAAAAGCTAATGATACGCTCGTCATATCAGGTTTAAAATATGAATTGAAAGAGATTAAAATTATTCCAAAATATTTCGAAAATTTCAATCTAAAAATTTATCTAACAGAAAAAGTTAATACTCTCGATGAAGTAATTGTTGGTAGAATTCTTACGGGTGATATAAATTCGGATGTAGGAAATATTAAGATAAAAGAAGAGCTTAATTTCTACGATATAGGAATTCCTGGATATACGGGAAAACCAAAAACAATTGAAGAACGAAAACTTTACGATGCAGACCAAGGTAAAATGATACAATTTTATGGTATAGCTGGTGCAGTCAATATAAACAAGCTTCTCAATAAAATAAGTGGTAGAACTAAAAAGCTTAAAGCTATTGTGGATTTGTCTGAAAAAGATAAATGCATGAGGCGCACGCGGGACTTTTATTCTAAAATAATTTTAGACAAAGAAAATTTTTCTGATCCCCAGAAAGCAGAATATTTCTACTTTTGTATGGACGATTCAAATTTCAAAACTATTTGCGAACGCAATGATCCATCAGAGGTTATTCCTTTTTTAAATGAAAAATTGTCTGCATACAAACAAAATTTAGAATATAAAGATGATTAGCTTGGCATACGTTTTATTATTTGTAAATCATTACATTTCATATTCATGAAAAAATTAAAATGTAGCTTCGTATTTATTATTGCTTTTTTACTGTTTACATCCAGTTCGGTAAATCATGAATATTACGTTAGTGTTACTAAGATTGAATACGTAAAGAAAGAAAAATCACTTCAAATTATAAGTCAAATATTTATTGATGATTTTGAAAAGTTGATTCACGAACGCTATGATAGATCGGTAACTCTTGCTGTTAAAAATGAATCTGAAAAGATAGATGTTTACATTGAAAAGTATCTAAAATTTAAGCTTGATTTTAAAATAAATACGCAAGACTTAGAATTCAACTTTATAGGAAAAGAATATAAAGAAGATATTGTTTATTGCTACCTCGAAATCGAAAATATTGATGCCATTAAAACCTTAGAAATAAAAAATGAAGTTTTATTTGATATCTATCCAAAACAACAAAACATTCTCCGAACAAAAATTAATGGTGAAGACAAAAGTTTTATTCTTGTTTCTGAGAATAATAAAGCAGTGTTAAACTTTGACTAAAAACCTTTAAAAGAATTGCATTTTTTTTACTTTAGGCATCATTTTTAAACACCAAAATCAATTATGAAAATCTTTAAACACGCTTTATTGGCGCTTCTTTTTGTTTCTGCTGGTGCATTTGCACAAGAAACAGAAGAAAAAGAAAAGCCTCAAGGGCACACTAACCAAAACAAATTCAAGCAGTTATATGATGAATTTGCAACACCTAATATGTTCCGTACAGGGTCAGGAGCTCCGGGTCCAGCTTACTACCAACAGCAAGCGGATTATAAAATGGACATTGAAATAGATGATGAAAAGGCAAGGTTAAGTGGTTACGAAACAATTACGTATACAAATAATTCTCCAGACCCATTAACATATCTTTGGGTACAGTTAGATCAAAATATGCGTGCAAGAGACTCAAAAACACCATTAATTAACGGTAGTGGTTTTGGTCCAGCTACAACACCTTCAAGAGCTGCTGGTTCTTATCTTAAAGAACGCTTTGACGGTGGCTTTAATATACAAGAAGTTTCTGGTGTAGATGGTAAACCTTTAGCTCATATGATTAATAGAACCATGATGCGTGTAGAATTACCAGTAACGTTAAATAAAGGTGATAAATTCTCATTCAATATTAAATGGTGGTACAACATTAATGACCATGTCAAAGATGGCGGTCGTTCTGGTTACGAATATTTTGAAGAGAACGATAACAAAATATATGTTATGGCGCAGTTCTATCCACGTATGGCTGTCTATAATGATGTAGAAGGTTGGCAAAATTCTCAGTTCTGGGGACGTGATGAGTTTGCGTTACCATTCGGGAATTTTGATGTAAATATTACAGTGCCAGCGGATCATATTTTAGATGGTACAGGTTATTTAACAAACAGAAAAGAAGTTTTTTCTAAAGAAATGATGAAGCGTTTTGAAAAAGCTAAAAAATCTTATGATGAACCTGTTATTATTGTTACACAAGAAGAGGCTGAAAAAGCAGAGAAATCAAAAAGCAAAGACAAAAAAACCTGGAAATTATCTGCGAAAATGGTTCGTGATTTTGGTTTCGCTACATCACGTAAGTTCATTTGGGATATGATGGCTGTTAAATTAGATACCAAAGATGTTATGGCAGTTTCAATGTATTCTAAAGAAGGAAATCCTCTTTGGGGAGATTGGTCTACAAAAGTAGTAGCTAGTACACTAAAGAGTTATTCACGTATGACTTTTGATTATCCATATCACAAAGCTATTTCGGCTCATGCACCAATGGGAATGGAATATCCAATGATATGTTACAATTTTGGTCGTCCAAATAAAGATGGAACATATTCTGATAGAACTAAATTTGGTATGATGGGTGTGATTATTCACGAAGTTGGTCACAACTGGTTTCCAATGATTATAAATAGTGATGAGCGTCAGTGGACTTGGATGGATGAAGGGTTAAATACCTTTGTGCAATACGTAGCAGAACAAGATTTTGGAGAATGGTTTCCAGCAGCATTGTCAGAAGGACAAACTGCATACCCATCACGACGTGGACCTGCAAAAAATATTGTGAGATATATGGGTGGAAATCAAGATTTCATTGCGCCTATTATGACAAAAGGATTAAATACCTACCAATTTGGAAGTAACGCCTATTCTAAACCAGCAACTGGACTTAATATCTTAAGAGAAACAGTGATGGGTCGTGATTTATTTGATTATTCATTTAAAGAATATGCAAACCGTTGGAAATTTAAGCATCCAACGCCAGAAGATTTTTTCCGTACAATGGAGGATGCTTCGGCAGTTGATTTAGATTGGTTCTGGAGAGGTTGGTTCTTTACAACTGATTATACAGATATTTCTGTTAAAGAGGTAAAGAAATTTGCAATAACTTCAAAACCAACTGAAGAAGGTAAAAAGATAGCAGAACGATTTAATATGGATACTGCATACTTATTATATTTTGTTGAAGAAGGAAAAGATGGTTATGACGAAGCATTGAAGGCTGGTGAGTTATCAGACTTACCAACAGTCAAAGAGTTTGTTATGGATAATTTTACACCAGAACAACGTAAAGAAATGAAATCTCCAAGGTACTTCTATCAAGTAACTTACGAGAAACCAGGCGGATTAGTAATGCCATTAATCGTAGAGTACACGTATGCAGATGGTACTAAGAAGAGAGAAACTTACCCAGCACAAATCTGGAGACTTAATGACAAAACTACATCTAAGGCTATTGCTTCAGATAAAGAAATAGTGTCGATTATTGTTGATCCAGATTTAGAAACTGCAGATGTAGATACATCAAATAATTCATGGCCAAAAGAGGTTAAAGATAGTGACTTTAATAAATTTAAAAATCAAATAAAGGACTAATTATAGTTTTTTTAATAATAAAGCCGACTTTAACGAGTCGGCTTTTTTTATTACACAAAGACAGTTTATATTTGCGGTATGTTAAGTCAGCTTATATTACTATTTATTGGTGGTACCGAAATTATTTTTATTCTATTTATAGTGGTTATTTTTTTTGGTGCAGATAAAATTCCTGAAATCGCTAGAGGTTTAGGGAAAGGTATGCGAACTCTCAAAGACGCAACTAATGATATAAAACATGAAGTTACCAAAAGTGCTAAAGAGAATGGTGTTATTGATACAGAAGTTACTCAAAGTATAAATGAAGAACTTAACAAAGTACGTGATGAGGTTGAAGATTTTGCAGGTTCAGTAAAGCGTAAATCTTAAACTATTACACCACTAAACTTTTCTACTAATTGTCAATCCATCACGGATTGGTAAAACAACCGTTTCTATCCTTGGGTCGTTTTTAAGAAGTATATTATAATCTAAAACAGCTTTAGTTGACTTGTCTTTTGGGTCCAATTTTTCAATAACCTTTCCGTGCCACAACACATTATCAGAAAGAATTATGCCGCCTGAATTAAGTTTGTCAATTATTAAGTGAAAGTAATTACTGTAGTTGGGTTTATCAGCATCTATAAACACCAAATCAAACATCACGTTAATTTTAGGAATAATTTCAAGAGCATTCCCTACATGCTGTATAATTTGTTCACTATAACTAGATTTATCAAAATATTTCCTTTGAAAATCTTCTAACTCCTCATTAATATCAATTGTGTGAATCGTACCTTCTTTAGCAAGGCCTTCGGCTAAACAAAGTGTTGAGTAGCCTGTAAAAGTCCCAAGCTCTATAATATTTTCAGGAGATTTTAGTTTAGAAATCATACTTAATACGCGTCCTTGATAAGGACCGCTAAGCATAATCGGTTGCAAAATCTTCTGATAAGTTTCTCGGGTAAGCTGTTGTAATAATTTAGGTTCAGTTTCGGAATGAGAAACTATGTACTCATCTAGTTTTTCTGGTAAAAAATGCATTAACTCAGTATTCGTTTTACCAATTTATTTTTTACTTCTTTGTTATCGCCACAAAGCCATTGAATAACATTATCTTCCCAAATAGTGTCGCGTTCATTTTCAGTAATGATATCACGTTCTATAGCTAAATCTAATATTTTACCAGGATAAGAGCTTTGCTTTTCACTTTCCATTTCACCCAAAGGATATGGGTCATCTAGGCCCATTATTACCTGCTTTGAAGTCTGATTTCTTATCAATAATTCTAGACCTCCAGTATCATGGACCAATGTATCAAAAAAGATATTAGGATGTGCAACAGCTTTCCTTGGATGGCTTTTGTCTTCAAATAAATCAGGTCTACCATCAAAACCTTGGATACGTCTTCCTAAGTTTATTTGAGCTAGTTGTCCACCATGAGCAAAACAAGTTCGCATGTTTGGATATTTATCTTGATAACCGTTTAAAGTCAAAAAGTGATAAGCATCTGCACATTGTGCTAACATCCAGATTAAATGAAAACGCCAAGATGTGTTTTCTAATTTAATAAATTTTTCGCCATCATAAGGATGAATTTCAACAGCTAAATTATACTTATTAGCAAGCTCAAAAATAGGTTCGTTTTCTTCATCAAAAATACAACGCCATGTGCCAATGGTATCCATGTAATGTGTTGGTAAGCATAATAATTGCATTCCTAATTCTTCTACACAACGTTCAATTTCCCAACATGCACCACGAACAAATCCAGGATGTACTACAAAACCACAAGTAAATTTACTAGGATTCTCATGCTGAACTTTTGCATTAAAATCATTCTGAAAACGCAAAGCTTGCTTCATCTCTTCAACACGTAATCCGTTACCGTAGAGTTGAGAAAGATTAAGAACTACAGCGTGGTCAATATTAAAGCGCTCCATCCACGCTAATTTTTCATTTAAGAAAAAACTTGAATCAGTGATTGGTCTGTTCCAGTCTTTTTGAAGCATAAACTTTCGATCTTTATCCACCCAAAAAATACCCTTGTCTTTCATAAACTGAGGAATTTCCTCTGGATATGGTAGTAGGTGAGAGTGACCGTTTATACGAAGTTTGCGTTTAATCATCCAATTGTACTTTCTTAGGTGTTTGCATTATAGCACTGCAATTAGGACAAGTACGCTTTTCTGAATCTCCATAATACTTGTCAAAAATTGCAGGCATGTCAGTTTCAATATTATCTAAAGTAAAATCTTCTTCGTACAGTTTAGTTGTGCAATTTTCACAGAACCAAAGCAGTGCATCTTTTACACCTTTATCACGAGGGTACTCGATAACCAATCCAACGGTATTTGCACCACGTTGCGGTGAATGTGGTACTTTTGGAGGTAATAGAAAAATATCACCTTCTTTAATTTGAATATCCTTTGGTGTGCCTTTATCAATGACTTTAAGGACGATATCACCTTCAATCTGATAGAAAAATTCAGGAGTTTCATTATAATGGTAATCTTTTCTACTATTTGGTCCACCAACTACCATAACAATAAAATCACCATCTTTCCAAACCACTTTATTGCCAACAGGTGGCTTTAGTAAGTGGCGGTTTTCTTCAATCCATGCTTTGAAATTAATTGGAGGATATAGCTTACTCATTGTATTTAGGTTTATTATTGAGTTATAAAGTTACAAACTTTTAGTTCTACCACCATCAACAGGCAAATTAATTCCATTAATGTAGGATGCGCGTTCACTTGCTAAGAATGTAATTGCATCTGCTGTTTCCTCTGGTTTAGCAAATCGTTTTGCTGGAACATTATTTTGCATGGCTTGAGCAGCAGCATCCTCTGTCTGATTAGTTTTGGAGGCTTTGTTTTTTATAATCTGAGATAAACGTTCTGTAGATGTGGCTCCTGGCAATACATTATTTACAGTTATTCCAAATTGTCCTAACTCATTAGCTAAGGTTTTACTCCAATTAGCAACTGCACCACGAATAGTATTGCTGACACCAAGTCCATCTAATGGTTGCTTCACAGAGGTTGAAATAACATTAATTATACGGCCGTAGTTTTCACTTTTCATAAAAGGTACAAGAGTTTGAGCTAAAATATGATTGCATTTAAGGTGTTGTGTAAAAGCGTTCTGAAATTCGTCTAAATTTGCAGAAAAAACGGGGCCACCTGCTGGACCACCGGTGTTATTCACTAAAATATGAAAGCCGTGATTTTTCAAAATGTATTCTGAAACTTTAGCTTTTAAATCTTCAGGATTTGAAAAATCTGCAACAATATAGTTGTGATTTCTATGTTTTGGTAATTCTGCTAGAACAGCTTTTAGTTTTTCTTCATTTCTTGCTATAAGTGTAACATTTACACCTTCCTCTGCTAATGCAAGAGCTGTTGCTTTACCTATACCTTGTGTGCTTCCACAGACAAGAGCTTTTTTGTTATTTAATTTTAAATCCATTCTAATATTTTATACATACATTTTTTGCTTCAGTAAAAAAGCGAAGTGCTTCAAAGCCACCTTCTCGACCAACACCACTAGCTTTAACACCTCCAAAAGGCGTACGTAAATCGCGCATCATCCAAGTATTTACCCAAATAATCCCAGCTTGTAGTTGATTACTCATACGTATGGTACGTTTTAAGTTGTTTGTCCAAAGAGTAGCAGATAATCCAAATTTTACTTTATTGGCCATTAGGAGTACGTCATCTTCTTTATTGAAAGGTAAAATTGTGACTACTGGGCCAAAAATTTCTTCTTGGTTTACACGGCACTCGTCATTTGGTACTTCAATAACTGTTGGCTCTAAATAATACCCGTTTTCGTAACCTTTAACTGTTATTTCATTTCCACCGAACAAAACAGTTCCGTTTTCTTCTTTGGCAATACTTATGTAGTTTTTTACTTTTTCTAAATGTGGTTTTGAGACTAAAGCACCAATATCTGTGTCTTTTTCTGAAGGATGACCAACTTTAAGTGCTTTTACTTTTGCTACAAAGTCCTTTTTAAATTTATTATAAATCGAAGCTTCAACAAATATGCGACTGCCACATAAACAAATTTGACCTTGATTGGCAAAAGACGAACGTACAGTGGTATCCAACATATCATCATAATCACAATCTGCAAAAATGATATTTGGATTTTTCCCGCCTAACTCTAAAGATAATTTTTTAAACATTGGTGCAGCAACTCTTGCAATATGTGAACCTGTTGCTGTACCACCAGTAAAACTAATAGCCTTTATATCTGGATGCTCTACAATGGCTTGGCCAGTTGTTGTGCCCAATCCGTGGACTATATTTAATACCCCTTTTGGTAAGCCTGCTTGGTTACAAATTTCACCTAATAGGTAGGCTGTCATTGGCGTCACTTCGCTTGGTTTTGCAACTACACAATTTCCTGCTGCTATGGCTGGCGCAATTTTCCAAGTAAATAGATAGAGTGGAAGGTTCCATGGAGATATACAGCCAACAACACCAATTGGTTGACGTAATGTATAATTGATGGCGTTTTGCCCAACACTCTCGTGACTTTCGCTAGCGAATTGTGTAATGGCATTTCCAAAGAATCTAAAGTTGCTTGCTGCTCTTGGTATGTCAACGACTTTAGCTAAACTAATAGGTTTACCATTGTCTTTACTTTCAGCTTTGGCAAAGCGTTCTATGTTGGCTTCAAGTAATTCTGAAATTTTAATAAGTATACGACTACGTTCTTCTAAAGTGGTTAGTGACCAACTAGGAAATGCAGATTTAGCTGATATATAAGCATTTTCTACATCGTTTTTACCAGAGTTGGGAATTTGCCCATAAACTTCCCCATTTGAAGGATTGTAATTATCTATCCACTTATTTGAAGCTGGATTATGGAATTCTCCGTTAATGTAGTTTTGGATATTCATTATTATTTTTTATAAGCCATCACCTTGATCTCAATCACCAAATCTGGATGTGGTAATTGATGGACAGCAACAGTTGTTCTGGTTGGTCCAGTCTCTTTCTCGAAGAACTCTGCATAGGCTTTGTTATAGTCTGCAAAGTCATTCATGTTTACTAAAAATGAAGTCACATCAACGACATCTTTTAAGCTAGCACCTTCTTTGGCCAGGTTACTCTCAATATTCTTTAAAACCTCTTGTGTTTGGCTGTAAGCGTTTAATTTTTTTGTTCCCATCTCATCAATTATATCTACACCAGCAATGGTGTTGTCTGGTCTTCGAGAACTTGTTCCTGAAACAAAAATAAAATCGCCTACACGTTTTGTGTGTGGATAGGCACCTCTTGGTGTTACAATATCTTTTCTCATATGTTTTTAATGTAATCCAGCAATTTTATCATCTTCTAAAATTGCTTCTGTTTCTATTTTTACTTTATCCAAAATATCTTTGATGTCGTCTTCTGAAGAAATCACTCCATCAGATAACATATTCAGTATAGCTTTATCTTGTGCTCTTCCTCTGAGCATGGCTTCCCTATATCCAATGTATTCATTAAAGGTAACCAAACTATACTTTGAGGAATAATCTTCTGGGAACTCTTTTTCAAGTGCCATTTCAATTTTTCGTTTTTCTTGAAAAATTACTTGACCAACATGGTCTTTCATTTCATGAAAATTATCGATAGCTAAATCGGCTATTGCATCAGTATTCTTTTTTCTAGTTTTTCCGTATTCGCTAAAAATAGTTTCCCAGTCGCCTTCATTTTTGTCTATTATGGCGTCAAATTCTACGACATCTTCAAAAGACGCATTCATACCTTGACCATAAAATGGTACTATAGCATGAGCAGAATCTCCCATTAATAAGGTGTTGCCTTTGTAATACCAAGGTGAACATTTTACAGTACCTAGTGGAGCTGTGGGATTTTCAAAAAAGTCATCAACTAGGTTTGGCATAAGCTCTAACGCATCTGGAAATTCTTTTTGGAAGAATTCTGTAACTATTTCTGGAGTGGTTAGGTTATTGAAATTGTATTCGCCTTCAGCATAACTTAAGAAAAGTGTTACGGTGAAACTACCATCTAAATTTGGTAATGCAATAACCATAAAGTCACCTCGTGGCCAGATGTGAAGCGCGCTTTTGTAGGTTTTATAACCGCCATTTTCGGTTGGCAGAATAGTCAACTCTTTATAACCATGCGTCAAATACTCTTGTGAAAAACTGAATAGGAATTTACGTTCTAAATAATAACTTCTTCGTAGAGCAGAACCTGCACCATCAGTAGCTATGATACAATCGGCATCCTCAATAAACTTGTCTTTTGTGTGATATTCTTCAAAATGAGCTGTTGTATTTTCAAAATCTACAGAAAGACATTTTTTATTGAAGTGAATTTTTACGTTTTCATGCTTTTCTGCTTCATCTAAAAGCATAGCGTTTAACCCTTCTCTTGAAATAGAATTGATATACTCGTGGTCTCTTCCGCTATAGTTAGATAAAAAGGTATTGCCTTCTCTGTCATGAAGCATACGACCATTCATGGGAATACAGAGTTCTTTTACTTTTTCTTCAAGCCCGACTAGTTTCATGCCTTTATTGCCACGGTCAGAAAATGCTAAATTAATAGAGCGCCCTGCGGATATGTCTGTTTTTCGTATATCTGGACGCATCTCGTATACGTTAACATTGTAGCCACGTTGTCCCATGCGCAAGGATAGTAAGCTTCCGCACAAACCTGCGCCTATAATGAGTATATTTTGTTGTCTTTCTTTCATAAAACTTTTTTCAATCTTTCAACAAATTCATAAATATCCATAAATGAATTGTATAGTGGTACTGGCGCACATCGTATCACATCTGGTTCTCGCCAATCTGTAATGATGCTAGCTTCCGTTAGTTCTTTGTGTAATGATTTGTTAGCATTTTTGACTTGAATAGATAATTGACAACCACGTTCATCTGGATTAGATGGTGTTATAATTTTGATATCTGAATTGTTCAATTGGTTGATTAAAAATTCAAAATATCCTGTTAAAACTTTTGATTTAAGACATAGTTTATCAAAACCTGCTTCTTTGAAAACATCCAAAGAAGCTCTAATTGCTGCCATAGACAAAATTGGTGGATTACTGAGTTGCCAACCTTCTGCACCTGGTAATTGGTCAAACTCGTCTCGCATTTTAAAACGTGTTTCTTTATTGTGGCTCCACCAACCTGTAAATCTGTTAAGGTCTTTACTGTTGGCATGTCGCTCATGCACAAATGCACCAGATAAACTACCTGGTCCCGAGTTTAAATATTTATAGGTACACCAAACCGCAAAATCAGCACCTGAATTGTGTAAGTTAAGTTGCACATTTCCTGCACCATGTGCACAATCAAAACCTACGGTACACCCATAGCTATGACCAAGTTCTGTTATGCGCTTTAAGTCAAAGAACTGACCTGTGTAATAGTTGACACCACCAATCATAATTAGAGCAATCTCGTTACCTTGTTCTTCTATAATAGATTCTAAATCTTCATAATTGGCTAGTTCTTCCTTATCTCTAGATTTCCATAGTATCAATCCTTCTTTATCATCATAGCCATGGTGACGTAACTGGGATTCTACAGCATATTTATCGCTAGGAAAAGCATCAGCTTCGATTAATATTTTGTAGCGTCTTTTGTTAGGCTTGTAAAAGCTAACCATCATTAAGTGTAAGTTAGCGGTCAAGGAATTCATAACAATAACCTCGAGTGGTTTTGCACCAACAATATTTGCCATGGTTTCAGTTAAAAATTCATGGTAATGTAACCACGGATTTTTACCTTCGGTGTGGCCTTCTACACCAAGATTTGCCCAATCTTTAAGTTCTTGGTCAATGTATGATTTTGTGATTTTTGGTTGGAGTCCTAAAGAATTCCCTGTCATGTAAATCAATTCTTTTCCATTTTCGTCTTTTGGAATATGAAATTGATTTCTGAAGTTTGATAATTGGTCGTCATTGTCTAATTGATTAGCAAAGTCGCGACCTAATTTATATTTAGACAAATTGAGATTGATTTTGGTGTCTAACAAAAATAAGGATTTGAAAGGCATAAAAAAAGCGCCTTGAAGACAAAGCGCTAGAGAATATATATAGACGCCCGAAGGCGGAGAATGTAAGATATACGATTTAAGTCGAAACTTAAGCGTGAACCTTACATTGTAGGATAAAGAAGATAATTTAATCTACTTTGTTTTTAAGCTAACATTAGTGAAGTTTAAATTCCAACTACTACCTTCTTGTTTATGATCAATGGCAATCTTAATGCCATTAAATTCTTTATAATTTTCAAAACTAGTACTTAGAGAAGGTTCTGTTGAGTTTCCTTTTCTAAATGTCCATTCTTTAATCATGTAATCTTCATTAAAATAGATGTCATAAGCATCACCCGGAGTATAACCGCCTTCCGAAGGATACAAAATTGTACTTCAGTAACATTTTTCCAGTTTTCAAATCCGTGTGCTGCTGCAATTTTTTCTGCAATTGTCAACTCTTTTTCAACTTCTGAAGGAGTTTCTGACTTTTCAGATTTACAACTTACAGTTATAACAAATAGGGTTAAGATGGCATATAAATGCTTCATATTAAAAAAGATAAATTAATTTAGATGTAAAATTAAGCAACGATGGACGACAATACTATTTATTTTGAAACCAATAAATCCACTTGGAATAAAAAGGTAGCCATACATGTGAAAAGCGAAATGTATAATATGGAAGGATTTAAATCTGGCGAAACGTCGTTAAAGCCATACGAGTTAAAAGCTTTAGGTGATGTTAGTGGTAAGTCATTACTACATTTGCAGTGCCATTTTGGACAAGATACGTTGAGTTGGAGTAGACTAGGAGCTAAATGCATGGCTGTTGATTTAAGTGATGAGGCTATAAAGTTAGCAACAAAACTTAACCAAGAACTTGAGCTTGACGCAGAGTTTGTTTGTTGTAATGTCCTTGAAACTTCAAAGCATGTTACTGAAACCTTTGATATTGTTTTTACAAGTTATGGTACTATTGGTTGGTTGCCCGATTTAAAGCCATGGGCGAAAATGATTTCTGAAAGACTAAAACCTGGAGGTGTTTTTTACATTGTCGAATTTCATCCTATACTTTGGATGTTTGGTTACAATGAAGGTAATCCGGAAATGAAATACCATTACAATCAAAAAGAAGTTATTTATGATGAGTATGAAGGTACGTACGCCGACCAATCTTCAAAAATGGTAAGTAAAGAATATGGTTGGAATCACGGATTAAGTGATGTCGTTAACGCATTGATTGAAGCAGGATTACAAATTGAATATTTAAATGAACATGACGAAAGTCCATATGATGTTTTCCCAGATTTAATTAAAACAGAAGATGGCATGTATAAGATGGAAAATCAGTTATTTCCTATGATTTTTGAGGTTAAGGCAAATAAGAAATATAAGACCGCTAAAAAGATCTAGCGGTTTTACCCTTAATACTTAGTGTTTTTTTTTAATACCTCAGGCATCTTTGCCTGAAAACGTTTTAATCTAGGTACAGAAACACCCAGAATATAACGTTGGTTTGGATGTAATCGCTCATAGTTTTGGTGATAGTCTTCAGCAATCCAAAACTTTTGGAACGGATAAACTTCAGCCGCAATTTTAGCGTCTAGTTTTTTAGCTAAAGCTGCTTTTTTTTCTTCAATGATTTTTTTCTGCTCATCATTTTGGTAAAAAATAATCGAACGGTATTGACTACCTCTATCTGGTCCTTGACCATTAACTTGGGTTGGGTTTTGTGACGCAAAATACACATCGACTAAAGTTTCAAAGCTTACCAAGTTTGTATCGTATATTATCTCTACAGCTTCTGCATGGCCAGTTCTTCCTGTATTACTAGCCTCGTAAGTTGGGTTTTTCGTGTAGCCACCAGAGTATCCGCTAATAGATTCTTCAACACCTTCAACACTTTCATAAACAGCCTCCACACACCAAAAACAGCCACTCGCAAAATAAGCGCGCGCTTTTCCATCTTTTAGTGGCACAACAACAGGGTCTGCATCAATTACTGTCTGTTGTTTTTTATTTATGTTTTGAGCAGAATTATTACAGCTAAATAATACTGTGATTGCTAAAAAAACGATTATTTTTTTCATGTTTTTAATTTTTCAATAGTCGTGCAAAGTTAAAGAACCTTAATCTTAAAGTTTTTAAAATTATGCTAAATAAAAAAGCCTCTGAAAATTCAGAGGCTTAGATTGTTTTTTGTGTAAATATTACTTGCTTAATTTCACAAATAATTTGTTCATTTTTACTTTTTCTTCCTCAGCTAGTAATGCATCCACTAAGATACGGCCACTATGCTCGTCTGTAATTACTTTTTTACGTGCAGCAATTTCTACTTGAATTTGCGGCGGTATTGTAAAGAAAGACCCACCTGAAGCACCTCTTTCGATTGCTACAACAGCTAAACCATTTTTCACATTATTTCTAATACGATTGTATGCTATTACTAGACGCTCTTCGATTTTTTTTTGGTATTTGGTAGACTCTTTAATTAAAGCTTCTTCTTCCTTCTCAGTTTCTTTAAGGATAGCATCCAATTCACCCTTTTTGTGTTTAAGGTGCTCAGTGCGCTCCTTTAATTTTTCTTTAGCATCAGAAATAACTTCTTTCTTTTGCTCTATCTGAACCTTAAATTCTTTGATATGCTTATCTGCCAATTGCATTTCTAATTCCTGAAATTCAATCTCTTTACTTAAAGAATTATACTCTCTGTTATTTCTAACATTGTTTTGTTGCTCTGTGTATTTTTTGATAAGCGTCTTCGATTCTTCGATTTGATTTTTCTTAGACTTAATCTCCTCGTCAATCATGTTAAGGCTGTCGTTAAGCTTTTCTAATCTTGTGTTAAGACCAGCAACATCGTCTTCTAAATCTCTTACTTCTAAAGGAAGTTCACCTCTGATGTTTCTAATTTCGTCTACCCTTGAGTCAATTAATTGTAAATCGTATAATGCTCTTAATCGCTCTTCTACAGTAGCTTCAGCTTTTTTTGCCATAGTTATAAATACTTTACCGGATTTGTATTTGTGTTTGATAAAATGATTGCAAAATTACTAATTTTTTTTGAGAGATAGTCTACTAAAAACTTTTTTGTGAACTGCTCGCTTTCATAATGTCCAATGTCTGCAACAACGATGTCATTTTCAGCAGAGAAAAAGTCATGATATTTAAGGTCTGCTGTTATAAAAATATCAGCGCCTGACGCCTTTGCAGGACCAATAGCAAAACCTCCAGAGCCTCCTAAAACAGCTACTTTTTTTACAGGTTTATTTAATTTTCTTGAATGTCTTACCGATGAGGCTTTCATTTTATCTTTAACGAATTGAAGAAAATCTTGTTCTGATTGTGCTTGGTCAAGCTCTCCAATCATTCCCATTCCAATATGTTGATTGGTATTTTCTAAAGTAGTAATTTCAAAAGCAACTTCTTCGTATGGATGTGCTTCGAAAAGCGTTTTTAAAACTTTTGATTCCAAATGTTTTTGAAATGTTAGACTGAGCTGAATTTCTTCTTCTTCCTGAAGTATTCCGCGTTCGCCTTTTACAGGGTTTGAATCTTTATTTCCCTTATAAGTTCCAATGCCTTCAGCATTGAAGCTACAGTTATCATAGTTACCAATATTTCCTGCTCCAGCTTTAAAAAGGGATTGTCTTAAATCATTGGCATTAGCCTTAGGGACATAAGTTGTTAAATTTTTTATAGTGCCTTTTTGGGGCATTAAAATCTGTTTGTTTTTTAGGTTTAATTGGTCACAAATAATAGAATTTACTCCTTGAAAAGCGTTATCTAAGGCAGTATGAACGGCGAAAATTGAAATCTTATGCTGTATTGCTTTTATGACTACACGCTCTACATAGCTTTTTCCTGTAAGTTTTTTTAAGCCCTTAAAAATAATAGGATGAAAGCTGACAATGAGATTGCAACCTTTTTCTATAGCCTCATCGACAACAGCCTCGAGTGTGTCAAGCGTAACAAGAACTCCAGTAATAGATTGATTTTTATCACCTACTAAAAGTCCAACGTTATCAAAATCTTCGGCATAAGCCAAAGGTGCTAAATCGTGCAAATGATTAATGACATCTTGTACAACCATCGAATTTGTGTTTTTGTAAATATAAATATTACTTTCGTGTTAATGAAAATCCTAAGAATCTTATTATTTCCAATTGTTCCTATTTACTTTTTTGTGACCTGGTTGCGAAATAGACTTTATGATTCTGGGGTTAAATTTTCAAAGTCATATGGTTTTCCTGTGATTTGTGTTGGTAATTTAAGTACTGGAGGTACCGGAAAATCACCAATGGTTGAGTATTTGATTCGACTATTACAAACTGATAAAAAAGTTGCAACCTTGAGCCGTGGTTACAAACGTGTGACTAAAGGTTTTTTGTTAGCAGACGAAAGTGTCAATGTCGATATGGTTGGCGATGAACCATATCAGTTTTATAAGAAATTTGACAATATCTACATTGCTGTAGATGAAGATAGGCAACATGGTATTACAGAACTCAGAAATTTTAAACCACAGCCTGAAGTTATTTTACTTGATGATGCTTATCAGCACAGAAAAGTAAAAGCTGGTTTTAATATTTTACTAACCTCATTTGGGAAATTATATACCAATGATATGGTATTACCAACTGGGGACTTAAGAGAGCCAATGTCTGGTGCAAAACGAGCAGATGTTATTGTGATTACTAAATCTCCTAGTGATTTGGACGAAGAAAGAAAGGTGTCAATTGTGAGACAAATAAATCCCAAAGGACATCAGAGTGTCTTTTTTAGTAGTATAAAATATAGCGATACTATTCACGCAACTAATACCAAAATGCCTTTAGAAGATTTAAATTTATTTTCTCTTGTTACAGGAATTGCAAATGCAAATCCATTGGTAAATTACTTAAATTCAAAAAACTTAGATTTTGAACATCTTGAATACGGTGACCACTATAATTTCACCATAAAAGATATTGAATTATTAGAGCAAAAAGAAATAATTTTGACCACAGAAAAAGATTATATGCGTTTATTTGAAGTTGAAAGTTTGCGCGATAAATTATTCTATATTCCTATTGAAATAACTTTAGATAAACCTAAAGAATTCAATAGGCTTATTCAAAATTTTGTTAACTAAACCGAAGTTTTAGTTTTAACAGAGAGCGCTGTGTAAAGTTTCTTTTCAAAAGTCTCTTGCTTGAATGGTTTAGAGATAATATCGTCAAAACCAGCTTCGTCAAACTCATGCATTTTATCTTCCAGAGTTACAGCAGTTAATGCAAAAATAGTAAGCTCTTTATTAAAATCACGTATACGTTTTGTTGCTTCTAGACCACTTATTCCTGGCATATGGATATCCATTAATACAACATTGTAATCTGTGTTTTTTACCATTTCAACAGCGTCTTCTCCATTATCTACGATATCGCAACCAAGACCCATTTTAGTTAGTATTTTCTTGGTAATCATTTGGTTGATTTTATTGTCTTCAACAACTAGTATTTTGATATTCTCTAAGTCCAATGCTTTAATATTTTCTATATGTTTACTTTCCTTAGGTATTTCTTTTTTTCTCTTTGGCTGAACATGTTTTAAAGGCAGTTCAAAGAAAAAACTAGTGCCTTTACCAAGTTGACTTTCTAAAGATATTTTACCATTTAAAATTTTTATCAATCCTTTGACAATTGATAATCCAAGTCCAGTACCACCATATTTACGATTAATCTGAATAGAGCCTTGAGAGAAGCTTTCAAACATTTGATTTTGCTTTTCTTGGGATATACCTATGCCATTATCTTTAATTTCGAATTGTAAATTATACAGGTTTTTATTGACTGTCTTATGTTTTACTTTTACCCAAATATCACCGTCTTGTGTGAATTTAATAGCGTTTCCTAGAAGGTTAATTAATATCTGTGAAATCTTGAGCTGGTCACCAATATAATTTTCTGGTAAGTCTTTTTCGTATTCGAAATGAATCTGTGTGTTATTGTTATGAGCCGAATTATTTAGTGCGGCGATAACATTTTCCATTTTAGTTTTTAAATTGAAATCTTCAGGATCTAGTTCTACTTTATTGGCTTCAATTTTATTGATTTGAAGAATATCGTTAATAAAAGTCAATAAGTAGTCTCCTGAAAACTTTAGAGATTTTAAATGCGGAATTTGTTTTTCTTTAGGTTTTTCATCTAACAGTAAGTTTGTTAAACCAGTAACAGCATAAAGAGGAGTTCTTAACTCATGTGTTACAGTCGATAAGAAATTAGCTTTTGTTTTGGATGCCAACTCAGCTTTTTCTTTTGCAACGATAAGCTCGTCATTTTTAATTTGAAGCATGTTGTTGGTTCGTAGTCTAATATTATTGTTTTTGTAAAGTGAAAGTGTCAGTAATGAAAGAATAGTTATTAATGAAATACTAAGAATAGTTGTAATTCTGGCTAGATTACCTTCTGCTTCTTCTTCAGTAGGTTGGTTTATTAATTGTTCGTTTTCAGGACTCTCAACATATCTAATTTGACTCGGATTACTTTTAGATGATAATGCTGCTTTTGAGACTGTTTTAAGTGAATCAGTCAAATTCAAATGCTTGTTCAGGTACAAGTGAGCAGATTTATATTGTTCTTTGCTTTGATATATTTTACTTAACGTAAGGTAAGCATCGTTAATATTTGATGTATTCTTATTTTCTAGAGCAATATCAAGACCAGTTTTTGCTTGGTCAAGCGCTAAATTATATTCTGTTTTTGCAAAATACACTTGGGCATTTTTTATATAACTTGTACTTAAAACTCTGTTTTGCTGGTACTTTTTAGCTTTTACAATACTATTCTCTAATTTGCTTTGTGCTTTATCAATTTGGTTTAGTTTAAGGTATACTTGTGCTTGATTTAGATAAACATCTGCTAAGTATTTTTCAGAGTTTTGTTTATCAAAGCTAAATTCAGCATTCTTAAAATATTCTAAAGCAGCTGTATACTGTTCTAAATTACTATGAATTACACCTCGTATATTATATGTAAGACCAAGGTTAACTTTGTCATCTATTTCTCGTTGAATACTAATGGCTTTGGTTAAAGATGATAATGCCTTTTTGGGTTCATTTACTAAAAATTGTAACTTTCCTATTTTAGTATTAATGACACCTTGACTTATTTTGTCATCTAATTTGGAGGCAATTTCTAATGCTTTTTTAAGATTCTCTTTTGCATTATAGTAATCGCCACGTTCAGTAAGAATTTCGACTTGATCAAGTTGTTGTTGAAGGTCTACCGTCAAATCATCTGTGTTTAATTCACCCGTATTTTGGGCATAATTAATCATACAAGTGAGTGTTGTGATTAGGCAGATAAAGTGTTTAATCGGGGACATTTAAACATATTTTACAAACAAATATAATTATATATTCGACTAAAGTTTATTTTTTTCCGACAAATTACATGTAAGTTCTAATAATCTTTGACTGTAAGCAGTTTCATTATCATACCAGCCAATAATTTTTACCATATCACCAATTACAGATGTCATTTGAGAATCAAAAATACAAGAATGGGTATTTCCTATAATATCAATTGATACAATTGGATCTTCTGTATATTGAAGAATACCTTTTAAATGAGTTTCTGAAGCTTTTTTGAATATTGCATTTATACTGTAAATGTCTACAGTCTTTTCGACATTAAAGGTAATATCTGTAAGCGAACCGTTAGCAACAGGAACTCTAATACCACATCCACCAATAACATCAGCCAAATCAGGAAATATTTTAGTCAAGGCTTTTGCTGCACCAGTTGTTGTTGGTACAATGGATTGACCAGCAGCACGAGCACGTCGAAGGTCTCGATGTGGTTGGTCGTGTAAACTTTGGTCAGTAGTATAACTGTGAATAGTAGTAATATACGCTTGTTTAACTCCAAAATTTTGATGAATTAAATCTATCATAGGAGCCGCATTATTTGATGTACAAGATGCATTAGAGATGATTACTTCATCACCTTTAATGGAGTCTTGATTAACGCCAAGAACTATAGTTTTTATATTGTCTTCAACAGGAGGAACAGATAAAATAACTTGTTTTGCGCCATTACTAATATGATGTTGAAGCTGCTTTTTTTCTTTGAATTTTCCAGTGGATTCAATAACAAAGTCAGGTTTAAAAGGTCTCCAGTCTATATTTGATATATCCTTTTCATTCAATAACGGAATAGCTATATCATTAACAACAATTGCATTTTTTAAATAGGAAACGTCATTTTTAAGAACACCATGAATACTATCATATTTAAGAAGGTGACTCAATGTATAGGCATCTGCTATATCGTTAATGGCTACTATTTCTATAGAAGGATTTTCTAGAGCCAACCTAAAAACACGACGACCAATACGACCAAATCCATTAATGGCAATACTTATCATTAATTTATATGCTTTTGTGCTTTGTATGATGAACGAACCAGAGCACTACTTTCGACATGCCTAAACCCAAGTTCTAGTCCTATAGTTTTGTATTCATCAAATTCATCAGGGTTTATGAAACGTTGCACTGGAAGGTGTTTTTTACTTGGTTGAAGGTATTGGCCTATGGTAACGACATCAACGTCATTTTTACGTAAATCATGTAATGTTTGTATAACTTCTTCACGAACTTCTCCTAAGCCTAGCATAATTCCTGATTTTGTACGACGTTGTCCTTGAGCTTTTAGATATTTAAGAACCCCCATACTTTTATCGTATTTGGCTTGTATTCTAACTTCTCTAGTGAGACGTCTTACTGTTTCGATATTATGAGATACTACCTCTGGAGCAACTTCAATAATTCTATCAATATGTCTTTCTGTACCTTGAAAATCTGGAATTAATGTCTCTAAAGTAGTTTCAGGATTCATGCGTCTGACAGCTTTTACGGTTTCTGCCCACATGATGCTACCCATATCTTTTAGGTCATCACGGTCTACACTTGTTAGCACGGCATGTTTGATTCCCATTAATTTTATAGATCGTGCTACTTTTTCTGGTTCGTCCCAATCGACCGTTTCTGGTCTTCCAGTTTTTACACCGCAAAAACCACAAGAACGTGTACAAATATTACCTAAAATCATAAAAGTTGCAGTACCTTCTCCCCAGCATTCGCCCATATTTGGACAACTTCCAGAAGTACAAATTGTATTTAATTTGTATTTATCTACAAGGCTTCTTAATTCGGTGTATTTTTTACCAGTCGGAAGCTTAACCCGTAACCATTTGGGTTTACGTTCAGGAAGTATATTTGATGCTGTTGTTATATTCATTCTTTATTTTTTTCAAGTTGAAAAAATCAAAAAGCAAAGATACAAAGTAAATAATTAAAAAAAGCTAAAGAATTGTTAGATACCAAATGCCAAAGCTAATAAGAAAAATGATACCAAGAATACTCAAAATGTGCATAGACTTACTAGGTTTCCATACCTTAGGGACTTTTGTAGAGCACATTAATTTATAATTTAAAATAGCGTAGAAAGGCGCTGTTAAAAAGGATAATACAGTTGCAACTTTAACTAGATTTCCTAATTCTGCACTTAGAAAAAAGAATATAAGAATTGTGCCTGCAAAAAGTATAAATAACCAATAGTGGTAACTGTCTTTTTTGATTTTGTTAAACATAAGTTCTGTTGTACGTCCCATAACACGAGGAGAAGCATCAAAAGTGGTCAAGGTTGTGCTAAACATAGTTGTAAATGCTGCAACACTGATGATGATATAAGCCCAATCACCCAGGCTAACGGTATACATACTTATGAGTTGTTCAGAAAATCCGCTAGCATTAGTGCTCAATGTTTCGCCAGTATTAAACATAACTAAAGCACCAAGTGATAAAAATCCGATACCTAATATTATGGTAGCAATGTAGCCGATATTAAAATCAAAAAGTGCTGATTTGATTTTAAAGTTTTTGTCTTTTTTGTTTTTTTCAAGTGCCCAAAGTGAATGCCAGGTCGAAATATCTAAAGGCGCCGGCATCCAACCCATGAATGCGATTAGAAACACCCAACTCGATTCTTCAGGAAATATTTGTAAAAAAGAGATTGGTTGTTGGTGTTTGATGGATGCAGTAAATACGGCCGCAACTGTACTAATAGTTAGGGTAATTATAATGACTTTCATCAAAACATCTAACAATTTATACTTTCCTAAGATGAGTATTGTAGAACATATTACTAGGATTAAAACTGTCCAAATTTGAATACTTGATAACGTCAAACTACCAATGGTTACGGGATTAAAGTCACCAATTAAATTAGAAGCTAAACTCGCTGTAACAATAGTCACAGCAGTTTGTATGGTAAACATTGTAGCAAAAGTGAGTAGAAAATAAGCAATCAATACACCTTTACCTAATCGTTTATAACCATCAATTAAACTTTCTCCAGTTGCCAACGCATAACGTGGACCAAACTGAAAAAAAGGATATTTGAAAAGGTTAACTAGCATAAGAGCCCAAAGTAAGCCAAATCCAAAATTTGCACCAGCTCTTGTAGATTGAACCAAATGAGAAACACCGATAGCCGCACCAGCAAATAATAGTCCTGGGCCAAGTTTTTTTATTCGGCTAAGCATTTGGGTTGGTTAGTATTTCTGATAATAATTTTTTTGCTCTAAGGAGTTTTACCTTAACATTACTCATTGGTTCTTTGAGTTCAGTAGATATCTCTTTATAACTTAATTCCTGAAAATATCGGAGGTTAATAACTTCTTGATAATGGGGTTTTAGCTTTTTTATATCCCTAAGTAGTTTAGTTAAGTTTTGCTCTCTAATAATTTTATCTTCAGGAGTTGGAGATTCATCAGGAATATCATAAAAAACATCATCATTCTTAGAGTTTATTTTACTGTTAATTGAAGATTTATGCTTTCTAACTAAATCTATGTGTATGTTTTTAGAAATAGTAATCAGCCAGGTTTTAAAGACGTATTTGTCGTTGTAAGTTCCTATTTTATCAAAAGCTTTTGAGAAAGTTTGGATAGTAATATCCTCAGCGTCATTTTCATTTTCAGTACGTTTAAGTTGAAAGCCGTAAACATCATTCCAATATTTATCTAATAAAAAATTAAATGCTGCTTGGTTATTTTCCTTGGCTAAGTTTATCGCTTTTATTACTTCCAATGTTTTGGTTTTGAAATAAGATTAGCACTAAAGATAGCTAATTGAAAGATAATTAAGAAAACTTCTAAAAAAGGCGAAAACAAAGTCAAATCTTTTGATTCTAATTTGTTTGCTGAGCCTCCAACTACAATAAATTGTAGAAGTAATCTAAAACTTAATAGACCTAATACTATTTGCCATTGAAACAAGAAACTCAACAATAATATGGCTAGAGTCCAAAATAAAATTTGACTAAAATAAAACAAGCCTAAAACAATTTTATGAGATATTTTGTAATGTTTTGCAGTACTCACATGTCTTCTTTTCTGAGTTATCCAATCCCCATAAGTCAATTTTGGCTTAGAAACAGTAAAGCTGTTTTTTGAAAAACAAATAGAAGTGTTTTTTGAAGTGGCAATTTCATTTACAAATAAATCGTCATCACCAGATTTAATATTCATATGGTTCATAAAACCAGAATTGTTAAAAAACAATTCTTTTCGATAAGCTAAATTTCGTCCAACACCCATATATGGCATACCTAATCTTGCATATGAAAAATATTGAATAGCTGTAATTAATGTCTCAAATCGAATTAATTTATTTAATAATGAGTTACTAACTTTTTCATAGGCTCCAAATCCTAAAACTAAGGATTTTGTGTTAGTAAATTGACTACTCATTTCTGATATCCAATTCAGAGACTTTGGTTTACAATCTGCATCTGTAAATAGCAAAAAATCATTTTTTGCAGCTTTTATACCTAATGTAAGTGCATACTTTTTATTACCCCAAAATTGTTCTATAGTTTTTACATCTACTAGAGTAATATTGTTATTGGCTTCTTTGAAATCTTTCATGATATCAAGAGTTTTGTCCCATGATGCATCATTTACTAATATTATTTCAAAATCATGGTAATTTTGATTTATAATTTCAGGAAGATGTAGTTTAAGATTTTCAGCTTCATTTTTAGCACACACTATAACCGAAATTGAAATTTTTTTTAATTTCCCAGGTTTTGCTTTTTGAAGCGAAAAATTACAAAGAAATATAAAATAGTATATGTACTGAATAAATGCAACTCCTATGAAGCAGTAGAAAAATACAGTTAGTAAAGACATTTATTGATTAAGAGTGTTGAGGTTCTGAGCAATTATCAAACTGATCTGGTGTTTTTCCACAAAACCCACAAGCTTCACCTTCTTGATTTAACATAGGGTTTTGACTTGCACATGTACCTGCAAATTTACCGTCTTTTTTTGCCCATATTTTTATCGCAATTCCTGCAACTGCTAATAAAAGCAATGCTAATGTTATTAGTAATAGCTTCATATAAAATATATTTAATATATTTTAATACAAAGATACTGCTTTCCAAGAATTTGTTAAACTTTATTTTGATGACTTTTGGTTGATTAGTAGTGTCTAAATAATATTATTAACTAACACATATTAATTATGAAAAAATTATTTGCAGAATTTTTTGGAACATTTTGGCTTGTTTTTGGAGGTTGTGGTAGTGCTGTTTTTGCAGCTGCCTTTCCAGAATTAGGTATCGGTTTTGTAGGAGTTTCATTAGCATTTGGTCTAACAGTACTGACAATGGCTTATGCTGTAGGTCATATTTCTGGAGGACATTTTAATCCAGTAGTTTCTCTTGGCCTTTGGGCAGGAGGAAAGTTTGATGGTAAATCATTACCAGGTTATGTTATTGCACAATTAATTGGAGCTATTGCTGCTGCAGGTGTTCTATATCTTATAGTAAGTGGTAAGGCTGGATTTACCGATATAGGAGGTTTTGCTTCAAATGGTTATGGGGATTTATCACCAGATGGATATAGTTTGGTTTCTGTGCTGTTAGCTGAATTTGTTTTGACCTTATTCTTTTTATTAATCATTCTTGGAAGTATAAATGAAAGAGCTCCTAAAGGATTTGCTCCTATTGCTATCGGTCTTGGGCTTACTTTAATTCATTTAATTAGTATACCAATATCCAATACTTCGGTAAACCCTGCACGTTCTACAAGTCAGGCTTTATTTGCTGGAGGAGAATATACTTCACAGTTATGGTTGTTCTGGTTAGCACCAATTGCAGGAGCTATTGTTGCTGGTATCATACATAAAGCATTTTTTGATAAAGAATAGATACTTTCTAATTTTTCAAATAAAAAAATCTCATAATAAATATTTATATTTTGGGATTTTTGTTTTGCTAAAAAGTCTAATTCTATTTCTTTAGTGAAATCTCTGCAACTTCGTTATTTTCTTCAGAGGTAGACTCTCCATTTTTATTTTGAATAACAATACTCAGAGCCAAAGCGTCTTCCATGTAGGGTATTGGCTTTAAAGTACGTTGATAATCCTCTAAATAACCAAGGCTAACCATTTTATCTTCTAATTCAGCTCTTAATTGGTAATATTGATTCTCTGGTAGTTTTGGTAAGGATACTACATCAATCATTGATGTTTTATCGACAGGATTTATATATGCTACTGTTTTTAAATCTTTTGCACGGTCATTACCATTTAAAACATATTTTTTTGAATCAGGGTTATTTAATTTCTGAAGTTGAAAAGCTAATGCATCTAATTTTGAATTGTTTTTATCGATATCTCCTCTTAAATCATAGATTTCGTCAACAACAATATTATTCTCGCTGTTTAAGGCTTGATTTTTTTGATATAAATAAACACTCAATGTTGCAAAGGCAAATGCAGCTACACTAGCAGCAATAGTATACCATGGTGTTTTTTGCTGGGGCATAGCAATAACTTTTGTTGTTTTCTTAGTTGTTTCTAAAACTCTATTTAAAACACCTAGAGGCGCTTCAACAGCATTAGCTTTTGCTAAAATTTCTAAGTTGTTTTGAAGTTTTATATAAGCATCTTCAATTTCTGAGTGATTGTCTATCTGATATTCGACTTCCAAGTTTTCAGCAATGGAAGTATCTCCTACTAAATAGCGTTCTAGTAGGCCTGATTGTAAAAATGTATGTAATTTTTCTTCCATAATTAATGTTTTAAAAATCGTAAACTTTTTTAAGTTCTCTAAGACCAATTTTTAATCTAGATTTCACCGTGCCAAGTGGAATTTCTAACTCTTCACTAGCTTCTTGTTGTGTCATACCTTCAAAAAATAAGGCATTAAGCACTATTTGATATTTATCTTCCAATCGAGCTACATGCTCTTTAATATCCATGACATCTTGATTAAGCTTTGTACCTGGAAGTATATATACGTTTGATTTATTTATTTGGATTTCTTTATGAAACCTATTGTTGAAACTTCTTAATTTATCTATTGCGGTATTTCTAGCAATTCTAAATAGCCAAGTGAATAATTTGGCTTTTTTTGGGTCGTATTTTTGTGCATTTTTCCAAACCTTTATAAAAGTTTCTTGTAAGGCATCTTCAGCAATTTCTTCGTTTTTTGTTACTTTGAGTATGGCACCGTACAAACTGTCTGAGTAGTTTTCGTATAATAAATTAAGCGCATACTGATCGTTGCGATGCAAAAGCTGTACAATACGTTGTTCTATATTACTACTCAATGTTTCTTAATTTAGTTTTTTTTGTGCGTTAGGGACACTACATTTTTAAATCAAATAATGTTTACTTCGGTTTCTATTTTAATATTAAATAACCTAAAAACAGTTTGCTGTATAAGTTTTGCTAACTCGTAAATATCTTTTCCTGTAGCGTTTCCATAATTAACGAGTACCAGAGCTTGTTTATTATGTACACCATAGTCCCCAAAACGCTTGCCTTTAAAACCTGCAGTTTCGATAAGCCAACCGGCAGGGACTTTTATTTCTTTTTCTGAAACCACATAATGAGGTGCATTTGGAAAATCGTTTTGAAGCTTTATGAATGCCTCTTCAGAAATTATTGGATTTTTAAAAAAACTTCCGCTATTACCTATCTTTTTTGGATCTGGCAGTTTACTTTGTCTGATATTTATAACAGCTGTAGATATATCTTTTATAGTAGGATTTGTAATGTTTAAACTTTCTAATTCAGATTTTATAGCACCATAAGCGATATTTAATTTATGATTACGTTTTGTAAGTTTAAGCTTTACGCTTGTAATAATATATTTTCCTTTCAAGGTTTGTTTAAAAACAGATTCTCTGTAGCCAAAATTACAATCTTCATTAGAAAAGGTTTTTTTTTCTTGAGTTGAAATATTAATAGTTTCACAAGAATGAAAAACATCTTTTAACTCAATACCGTAAGCACCAATATTTTGAATTGGCGCTGTGCCAATATTACCAGGAATAAGTGACATATTTTCAACTCCACCTAAATTTTTATTAAGACACCAAACTACAAATTCGTGCCAGTTTTCCCCTGCATTGCCTTTTACAATGGCGTAATCATCAGTTTCATAAGTAATCGAAATACCTTTAAGATTAAGATGAAGAACCATAGCATCAATATCTTTTGTAAGCAACAAATTACTCCCACCTCCAAGTATAAAAAATGATTTCGAAGTTTCAGATTTTAAGACAGTTTTTAAATCCTCAATTGTTACAATATCAACATAAGTATTTGCTTTGGCATCGACACCAAAAGTATTGTAGTTTTTTAAGGATATATTTTCCTGTATAGTCATTTAATCTTTGTAGACTTTTAAGGCTTCCCCAATAATTTTAACGGCTTTTTTGAGGCTATCTTCATTAAGTACGTATGCAATTCGTATTTGGTTTAGACCAACATTTGGAGATGAGTAAAATCCAGCAGCTGGTGCAACCATAACTGTCTCATTATTAAAGGAAAAGTGCTCTAATAACCATTGGGCAAATTTATCAGAATTTTTTATTGGAAGTTCTGCAATACAGTAAAAAGCACCATTAGGCTTGGCTACTTTGACGCCTTCGATTTTTTCTAATTCTAAAATTAAAGTATCTCTGCGCCCAACATATTCGTTAATAACTTCAGTAAAATATGAATCTGGAGTACTCAGGGCAGCTTCACTAGCAATTTGAGCCAATGTTGGCGGACTCAATCTAGCTTGTGCATATTTTAATGCCGTTAGTATAAACTCTCTGTTTTTTGAGACTAAATAACCAATACGAGCACCACACATACTGTACCTTTTAGATACAGAGTCAATAACAATAGCGTGCTCTTCTAAACCTTCTTCTTGTAAAATTGAGTAGTGACTTATACCATCGTAAACAAACTCGCGATAGACTTCATCAGCAATTAAAAACAAATCATGCTTCTTAACTAGTGTTGCTAGTTTTTTTATCTCTTCTTTTGAATACAAGTATCCTGTTGGGTTTCCTGGATTACAAATAAGAATGGCTTTTGTCTTTGAAGTAATAAGTTTTTCAAAATCTTCAATTGGTGGTAAAGCAAAATTATCTTCAATTTTAGAAATTACCGGAACCACATTTACACCTGAAGCTGTTGAAAATCCGTTATAGTTAGCGTAAAAAGGCTCAGGGATAATAATTTCATCATCTTTATCCATAATACTGCCAAAGGCAAATAAAAGTGCTTCACTACCACCAGTAGTTACAATAATATCATTTTGGCTGACAGAAATATTATTCTTAGAATAGTAGTTAGCAATTTTTTGTCTGTAACTCTCAGAACCTTCAGAGCGTGAATAGGCTAATATATTTAAAGAAGAATTTTTTATGGCATCTAAGGCTACTTGAGGTGTTTTTATGTCTGGTTGGCCTATATTTAGGTAATAAACAGTTTTACCGTCTTTGGTAGCCTGTTCAGCATAGGGTACAAGCTTTCTAATAGGTGATGAGGGCATTTTAAGGCCTTTTTCTGAAATCTTTGGCATGGTTAATATTAATTTTGGAAACTCTTAAAGTTTGATTAAAAAATCAAAACAAATTTAAGCTATTGCGTGTAGAATTGTATTTTTATTTTTAATGAATCTTATAAATAAATACGTATTACTGATTATTTTTTTATCTGTAGGTTATCAATCTATTGGTCAAAAGAGTTTCAACTTGCCTATTGAAAAAAGTTCTAGAATTAGATTTCAATTAATCAATAACATTATTGTCATGCCCATAGAACTTAATGGTGTTAAGCTTTCTTTTGTTCTGGATACTGGTGTAAGTCGTCCCATACTTTTTAATCTTGTAAATATGGACTCTTTACAGATAAAAAACACTGAGCGTGCATACTTAAGAGGTTTAGGGAGCAATGGTTCAATACAAGCCATTAAGTCAAAGGGTAATATTATTAAAATAGAAGAAGCTATAGCTGTTAATAGAGATGTGTCTATGGTTTTTGATCCAAGTATAAATTTTACACCAAGATTAGGAGTGCCTGTCCATGGTATAATAGGTTTCGATATTTTTAAAGATTTTGTAGTTGAAATAAATTATGCTTCAAAATACATTAGGCTCTATAAACCTGAATTTTTTAAACCAAAAACTTCTTCTAAGTGGAATCGTTTATCAATAGAAGTTATTAATAAAAAACCTTACTTAAAAGGTAAGGTTAGATTAAGTCTAGAGGAAATTCCTGTTAAGCTTCTAATGGACACTGGTAGCAGTGATGCACTCTGGTTATTTGAAGGAAGTAAAAAAAACATTAAAGTTTCTCAAGAAATGTATTTTAATGATTTTCTTGGTAAAGGTCTTAGTGGTCCTGTTTATGGTACAAGATCAAAGGTAAAATCATTTAGTGTAGCTTCTTTTACTTTAGATAAAGTGAATGTGGCTTTTCCTGATTCTATTTACCTTAGTATCGCTAGAAAATTCAAACAAAGAAATGGAAGTATTTCAGGTTATATTTTAAAACGATTCAATATTTTTTTTGATTATAATGGTGAGCAGATTTGGGTTAAAAAGAACTCAAATTTTAAAGCACCATTTTATTACAATAACAGTGGTATTACACTAGAACAGCGAGGGTATCGTGTTGTAAAGGAACTCAAAAAAAAAGTTGCTACCGATGGATATGGTAGAAAAGTCGAAGGTGGTAATATTAATATTGAATTGTCAGATACGTATAAGTATGAACTAAAACCTTCATTCGAAGTTGTTGAACTACGAGAGAGTTCTAACGCAAAAGTAGCAGGTGTGATGATCGGTGACATCATTACGTCAATTAACAATAAACCAACGAGTGAGTTAACTCTTCAGGAAGTAAATAAGTTTTTTTATAATAAAAAAGGTACAGTTTTACGTATGAAAGTCAGACGTAACAAAAAAGATTTGTCTTTTAGATTTAAGTTAGATGATGTATTCAAAAAAAAAGAGCCCTCAAACTGAAAGCTCTAATTAGATAATATTTGTAGTTTATTATTGCTCTACTGAACTTTTCCCTTTTTTATCTAAGATACTAGTTTTACTAGAGTCAATAACAAGACCTTTTATTTTCAAAGCTACTGTAGGTGTTTCAGCATTAGATATAACTGTAATTGTTTTTCTTATAGGATTTACTCTCTTTGTGTCATATTTGACTTCGATTTCTCCAGTTTCCCCTGGCATAATAGGTTCTTTTGGTTTTTTTGGAACTGTACAGCCACATGTAGATTTAACACTAGATATAATTAATGGGGCATTACCTATATTTGTAAATTCAAATACACGAACGCCATCAGCACCCTTTTCTATAGTTCCGTAATCAATTACTTCAGTTTTAAATTCAATCTTCGCAACTTTTTTGTCTTGAGCGTTTAAACCCAAACTCATTACACAAATAAATAAAATTGTGATTATATTTTTCATTATTTCATAATTTAGTTAATCAATTCAAAATTATGTACTTTTTGTTTCTCTTCAAAATTAATACGTTGTAATACACACTATTTAACAATTAATATACTTTTTAGGCACATTATCTCTGTATTTACTATTCAAAAAAAGAAATATAAGTACTTTTGTAGGTTATTAGCAAAAACGATACCAAAAAAATGGAAATACCTTCAAAATATAGTGCTTCGAGTGTAGAGAGCAAGTGGTACGACTATTGGATGAAAAACAATTATTTTCATTCGACACCAGATGAAAGAGAGCCTTACACCATAGTTGTTCCTCCACCAAATGTTACTGGAGTATTGCACATGGGGCATATGCTTAACAATACCATTCAAGATGTATTGATTCGTCGTGCGCGTTTACTAGGTAAAAATGCGTGTTGGGTTCCTGGTACAGATCATGCTTCTATTGCTACAGAAGCTAAGGTTGTAGCGAAGTTGAAAGAGCAAGGTATTGATAAAAATAATTTAACTCGTGAGGAGTTTTTAAAGCACGCATGGGATTGGACTGAAGAGTATGGAGGTGTTATTCTAGAACAACTGAAAAAATTAGGATGCTCATGCGATTGGGACAGAACTAAGTTTACATTGGATGATGATATGTCCGAAGCGGTTATCAAAGTTTTTGTCGATTTGTATAACAAAGGTCTAATTTACCGTGGTTATAGAATGGTTAACTGGGATCCTCAAGCAAGAACAACTCTGTCTGATGAAGAAGTAGAATACACTGAAAAACAAGGAAAACTCTATTACATCAATTATAAACTTAAAGACTCAGACGACGTTCTAACTATAGCAACTACACGACCTGAAACCTTACTAGGAGATACCGCAATATGTATTAATCCAAAGGATGAAAGACACACAAAACTTAAAGGGAAACATGCTATTGTTCCAATAAATAATCGTGTAGTTCCCATAATTGAAGACGAATATGTAGATTTAGAATTCGGTACAGGATGTTTAAAAGTAACACCAGCTCATGATGAAAATGATAAGATGCTTGGTGAAAAGCACGAGTTAGAAGTTATAGATATTTTTAATGAGGATGCAACACTGAATTCTTTTGGTTTACATTATGAAGGTAAAGACCGTTTTATTGTTAGAAAAGAAATCGTAAAAGAGCTTGAAGCGCTTGGAGCTATTGTAAAAATTGAAGACCATACTAATCGTGTTGGTATTTCAGAACGTACAAAAGCCATTATTGAACCTAGATTATCTGATCAGTGGTTTTTAAAAATGAAACATTTAGCAAAGCCAGCTATTGAAGCCGTTTTAGAGACTGAAGATGTAAAATTACATCCAAAGCGTTTTAACAATACATACCGTCATTGGATGGAGAATATTTGTGATTGGAATATTTCACGTCAATTACGTTGGGGACAACAAATCCCTGCTTATTTTTATGGTGATGGAAAGGAAGATTTTGTAGTCGCTGAAAATATAGAGGCTGCCATAAAATTGGCAAAAGTAAAAACTTCAAACTCTAATCTCCAGACTTCTGATTTACGTCAAGATTCTGACGCATTAGATACATGGTTTAGTTCATGGTTATGGCCAATCAGCGTTTTCGATGGGATACGTAATCCAGATAATGAAGAGATTAATTACTATTATCCAACAAACGATTTAGTTACTGGTCCGGATATTCTATTCTTTTGGGTTGCTCGTATGATTGTTGCTGGGTATGAATTTAAAGGCAAACGCCCATTTGAAAACGTATATCTTACAGGTTTAGTTAGAGATAAGCAAAGACGAAAAATGTCTAAGTCTCTAGGTAATTCACCCGATGCTTTAAAGTTAATTGATGATTATGGTGCTGATGGTGTTCGTGTTGGATTATTGTTAAGCGCAGCAGCAGGAAATGATTTAATGTTTGATGAAGAGTTATGTAATCAAGGAAAATCTTTCGCTAATAAAATTTGGAACGCATTCCGTCTAGTGAAAGGTTGGGAAGTTGCAGATATCGAACAACCAGAATCCTCGCGTCTAGCACTAGATTGGTATAAAGCTAAATTTCAAAAAGCATTGGCAGAAATGGAAGATAATTATAGCAAATACCGTCTGTCAGATGTTTTAATGACTAGTTATAAGTTGATTTACGACGACTTTTGCGGATGGCTTTTAGAAATGATAAAGCCTGCCTATGGTCAACCAATAGATAGAACAACTTTTGATGCTGTTGTAATAACTTTCGAAGACAATCTTAAGGTTTTACATCCATTTATGCCATTTTTAACAGAAGAGATTTGGCAATTTATGGCTAAAAGAAATACAGATGAAGCTCTTATTATTTCTAAATATCCAGAACAAACTAGCTCAGATTCTAAATTAATTGAAGATTTTGAATTGGTAAAAGATGCTGTTTCAGGGATAAGAACTATTAGAAAAGAAAAGAATATAGCTTTTAAAGATACAATTGCACTTTCTGTTATTAATAATGAAAATCTAGATATATCATATAATTCTGTGATTTCTAAAATGGGTAATATTTCAGATTTGCAAACTGTTGATGCTGCTATTGAAGGTGCGTTAACGTTCAGAGTTAAATCCAATGAGTATTTTATTCCTATGGATGGCGCCATAAATGTTGAGGAAGAGATAGAAAAGTTAACCGAGGAATTAAAATACACCGAAGGTTTCTTAAAGTCTGTTCAGAAAAAACTATCTAACGAACGTTTTGTGAATAATGCGCCTGCGCAAGTTGTAGGTTCAGAAAAGAAAAAAGAAGCTGATGCCTTGGCTAAGATTGAAACTATAAATAAGAGTTTAAAGAGCTTACAATAGTTTAAAGAATAATTATGATAAGAATTTAGCCTTCAATTATATTTTAAACTTTTTTTTTACCATTCATTAATCTTATTACTATCTAGCTTAATAAAAATAAAAAGTAAAATGGTAAAGCCCCAAAGCCCTGAGCCACCATAACTAAAAAAGGGTAAGGGAATACCAACAGTAGGAATTAACCCCATAACCATACCTGTATTTATGGTAAAGTGGACAAAAAGTATTGACGCTACTCCATAACCGTAAACACGGCTAAACTGAGATTTTTGTCGTTCTGCTAAAATCAATAATCTAATTATTAAGAAAATGAATAATATAACTACTGATGCAGAACCTAAAAACCCCCATTCTTCACCAACAGTACTAAAAATATAATCGGTATGCTGTTCAGGAACAAACTTACCTGTAGTACGAGTACCTTCCATAAAACCTTTTCCCCAGAATCCTCCAGAACTTATAGCTTCTTCTGACTGAATAAGGTTATAAGCTTCGCGTTTTTTCATCAATTCTAATTTTACAGGATCTTTTTCAAGTCTCAACCAAAGACTAATTCGGTTTTGTTGATGAGGTTTTAAGATATGATTATAAAACTGTTTTATACCAAAAGCAAAAAGAGTACACACCAAAAGAATAATTAAAGATTGTGAAATTGAAGCTCTTTTTTTACTTCTTAAAAAGTAAGCTAAAATTAGCATGAATACTGTTATTAATGCCGTAATTCGGACACCAAACTTTAAGGATAAAACGGATAATATAACGAGAGAAAACCCAAGTATAAGATATACTTGTTGTAATCCTTCTCGAAAAAAAACAAAGAAAAAAGCAGTGTAGACTATTGTACTACCTGCATCATTTTGCAGTAATATTAATAACGCCGGAAGAAAAATAATTACAGCAGCTTTTAATTGATCTTTAATCTTTTTTAAGTTGGTTTGTATATCACTAATGTATTTTGCTACTGCTAACGCTGTGGCAAATTTCGCAAATTCACTTGGTTGTAATGTCATTCTACCAATACCATACCATGAACGTGCACCATTGACATCTTTACCAAAAATAAATAGACCTAATAACGCAAGGATAGCACCAATATATATCAGACTAGCAAAACGCTCGTAAAATTTAGCATCTACAGATAGGGTTAAGATAATCAATACTACTGAAAGTCCCATGAAAACAAGTTGTTTTCCGTAAGGTTCACTCATGTCTAAATAGTTGGTGATATTTCCAGTGTGTGATGCGGATATTATGTTTAGATAACCAAAACCTACAAGTAATATATAGATAAGTATCGTTACCCAATCAAATCCAAAACGCCTTTGATTTTCTCTTATCATTTACTATCTATTTTAGCTTTTAGATATTTTAAGGCTTCATATTCCTCTACAGGAATAGTCTCTAAAGTTGTTTCTCTATTGATTTTAAAAGGTTCTCCTGAATAAGGTTTTTTATACTCATGTTCTAACGTGTGGTATAACACAAAGTTTTCTAAATCAGTTCTAGAAATTTCGTCTTTCAAGTACTTTTCAATCATTAAGCTTGCCATTTTTCCTGCAAAACGACTTCCGAAGTATCCATTTTCTATAAAAACAGCAATTGCAATCTTGGGATTGTCTTTTGGAGCAAAAGCTACGAAAATTGAGTGGTCAGTCAGTTGTGTTTTTGTACCATCTATGATGGCGAAGTTTTCAGCAGTTCCAGTTTTTCCGCAAATCTCAATACCTTTTACTTGAAGCATTTTTGCGGTCCCTTTGTTATATACGTCAAACATGCCATGTATTACAGGTTCAAAATGTTTTTTATCAATGGTTGTGTATTTTGGTTTGGTAAATTTTGATGGAATTGTATCACTTTCAATATTTTTAATAATATGAGGTGTATAGTAATAACCACGATTACCAATTGCAGCCGCAATATTAGCCAGTTGTATTGGTGTTGCCAAAACTTCACCTTGTCCAATAGCATTTGAAATGGAAAATGTTGGATACCATTTGCCTTTACCATAGGCTCTGTCGTAAGTGGATGAATTTGGTATTTTTCCGGGTTGCCCGACAGATAAATCATTATTAAGATAATTGCCCAATCCAAAACTCTTTACATGTTTACTCCAATTATTCATAGCATCTACACGAGAGTCATACTTATCCATAATTTTTAAGTAAACATTTCCAAAATAAGCATTACATGATTCATAAATGCCAAGATTCATATTTGCTGGACTACGATGTAAGTGGCAACCCATACGTCTATTACCATACTTAAAACCTAAATTACACCTAAATTTATCATCTGGAGTAACAACACCTTCTTGTAAAGCTATTAATGCATTTATAGCCTTAAAAGGTGAACCTGGTGGGTACATGGCTTGTAAACCCCTATCAAACAAAGGCTGTGCAAGACTATCATTATATAACTTAGTGAAATTTTTAGAGCGATTTCTTCCAACTAATAAATTAGGATTATATGTTGGTCCAGAAATCATTGCTAATATCTCACCACTATTTGGTTCTATGGCTACAATACCTCCGCGTTTATTAGTCATTAGTAGTTCGCCATATTCCTGTAATTTTGAGTCTATAGTTATGGTGATATTTTTTCCAGGTTGTGCAGTGGCATCGTTTGAGCCATCTTCAAAAGCACCTATGTCTCTATTGAATCTGTCTTTCTGAATAAACTTTGTACCCTTAAAACCTCTCAATGTTTTTTCATAGGTTTTTTCGACACCTTGTTTACCAATTAAATCACCTTTATTGTAGTAATCATCTTTATTTATTATGACTTGGTTAACTTCTCCAATATCACCTAGAACATTGGCACCAATAGTTTTTCGGTACGTTCTGATTGAACGTTTTTGTATGTAAAATCCATCATACTTTCGCATTTTTTCTTGCAAAACTGCATAGTCATCTTTTGCCAAGTTCGAAAGAAATACATATGGTAATCTTGGAGAATAATTTCTAGCTTTATTGAAAGTCTTAATAAAATTTTCTTTGGTAATTTTTAGTAAAGAACAAAACTCTAGAGTATCCAGAGGTTCTACTTCTTTAGGAATAACCATAACATCATACGAAGGTTGATTAGCTACTAAAAGCTCTCCATTTCTATCATAGACATAACCGCGTTTTGGATAAGTAAATACTTTTCTGACAGCCGTATCTTCTAATGGGTCATAGTTTTTTGAATCATAAACTTGAAGATAATATAGTCGAACAATAAAAGTGATTCCAACAAATACAACCAGTGCAAAAAGTAAAAGTTTTCTCATTTACGAGTTTTAAATAACAAGATGAGTAAAAGACAAAGTATTACAGTGAAAATACTAGAAAATAACGCTTTTTTTAGTAAAAGAATTATCTGCGAAATGTTAAAAATTTCAAGATAATATACAATAAGATGATGAAAAATAACACAACCACTAACATACATAATCAATGCACCAATATCTGTATGACCAAACTTCAGATTTTGATGGTCATACATGGTTCCAAAAGCATATTTTAAAAATAGAGGTCTGGCATATGCTAAGCATATTGAAGCTCCGGCATGTACTCCTCCAGAATCTAAAAACATGTCGATGAGTAAACCTAGGTTAAATGCAAGTATTAAAAATAATAGCCTATTATTATTTACAGGAAAAAGTAAAATAAAAATAACATAAACATAAGGGTTAATGTAACCTAAAAAATTAATGTTATTACAAATAATTACTTGTACTAAAAGCAGAACAATAAACCTGATAATATTTGAAGTAATGCTATTATTCATCGTTCAAATTTTCAAGTGTTTTTAACTCCTCGGAATTATTATTTATTATGATATAAACATGTTGAAGCGTCGTCATATTGTTAAATAAGCGAACTTCTATGGTATAAGTATCTCCAGTTGAATCTGTTGTAAAGCTTTCGATTTTACCAATACCAATACCTTTTGGAAAAATAGCAGATTGACCACCAGTAACTATTGTATCTCCAATTTTCACTTTTGAAAATTTCGAAACATCTTCTAACTGTGCAAAGTAGGGTGAAGTTGTATTCCAAGTTAATGAGCCGTTCTGGTTAGAAGATTTTAGTTTAGCATTAATTCGGCTTTTTTTACTTAAAATAGAAAGTATAGTAGAAAACTTGTTGGAGGTATTATCGATGATACCAATAATACCTTTTGAAGTAATGACACCAAAATCTTGTTGAATACTATCTCGTTTCCCTCGATTTATTGTTAAATAGTTATTAGGTGAATTATAACTGTTTTTATAAACTTCAGCTGAAATAATTTCGAAACGTTGGTCATTAAAACTTGAGTCTATTGCTATGCTTTGATTACGACCCGAACTATTAAGAAGTTGCTCGCGAAGTATTACATTCTCTTCAACTAAAATTAAATTTTGTTCTTTTAAGTCAAAATATTGTCCAATACTATTGACAGTTCCATAAACACCACCAGTTAAGCTATTAGCAGAATTTATAAATTGACTTTTGTGATAAGAATGTGATTGAATGGTGAGGGATAATGCAATGCCAAATAGTAATAAAAACAATAGCAATGTTTTGTTTCTAATTACAAAATTGAAAATCTGTTGCATTATTTAGCTTTATTTAATCAATACACTTTTGTATTTAGCTAAGTTTTTCAGCGTAATTCCAGTACCACGCACTACAGCTCTTAAAGGGTCCTCGGCAATGTAAACTGGTAAGTCTGTTTTTTGAGATAGACGCTTGTCCAATCCTCTAAGCATTGAACCACCACCAGCTAAATAGATACCAGTATTATATATATCAGCAGCCAATTCTGGTGGTGTTTGAGATAAAGTTTCCATGACAGAATCTTCAATTCTTAATATCGATTTGTCTAAAGCTTTTGCAATTTCACGATAAGAGATTTGAACCTGTTTTGGTTTACCTGTTAACAAGTCACGCCCCTGAACACTCATGTCCTCTGGCGGTAAATCTAAGTCTTCAGTAGCAGCACCAATCTGTATTTTAATCTTTTCTGCTGTACGGTCACCAACATAAAGATTGTGTTGAGTACGCATGTAATAAATAATGTCATTTGTAAATACGTCACCAGCGACTTTCACCGATTTGTCACATACAATTCCGCCAAGAGCTATAACTGCAATTTCTGTAGTACCACCACCAATATCTACAATCATATTTCCTTTTGGTTGCATAATATCTATTCCGATACCAATGGCTGCAGCCATTGGTTCGTGTATTAAATACACTTCTTTCCCGTTTACGCGCTCACAAGATTCTCTTACAGCTCGCATCTCAACTTCGGTAATTCCAGAAGGTATACAAACAACCATGCGTAATGCTGGGTTAAATAACTTTTTCTTTAAAGCTGGAATATTTTTGATAAATAGATTTATCATTTGCTCTGATGCATCAAAATCTGCAATAACACCGTCTTTAAGAGGGCGAATTGTTTTGATGTTTTCATGCGTTTTACCTTGCATCATGTTGGCCTCTTTACCAACGGCAATTATTTTTCCAGTTAGTCTGTCTCTAGCTACAATCGATGGACTATCGACAACAACTTTGTCATTGTGAATAATTAATGTGTTTGCAGTACCTAAATCAATGGCTATTTCTTCCGTAAGGAAATCAAAAAATCCCATGCGTTATTCTTGTATTTTGAGGTGTGTATTCTCTTAAATTTTTGGCTATACGTAAATGTAATAAATTATACGTTATTTCTTTGGTTATGGATGTTTATTCATAGATTTTTTTACAGATACCTTAAAACATCAGTATGTCTATCAAAAAAATATTTATGCAATTCAATTTTAGTGTTTAAAATGACGTGTTCCTGTAAATACCATTGAAACATTATTTTCGTCACAATAATTGATACTTAACTCATCTTTTATAGAACCACCAGGCTGAATAACAGAAACGATACCAGCATTGTCAGCAATTTCTACACAATCTGGAAAAGGAAAAAATGCATCACTAGCCATGACTGCCCCTTTTAAATTAAAATTAAAAGATTGCGCTTTGTGTATGGCTTGATTAAGAGCATCCACACGACTTGTTTGTCCAGTGCCACTAGCACATAACTGTTTATTTTTTACTAAAACAATAGTGTTAGATTTTGTATGCTTACAAATTTTTGAAGCAAAAATTAAATCTTCAATATCAGAGGTAGAAGGTGTAGTTTTAGTTACTGTTTTTAAATCTTCCTTAGAGTCTGTTTTAGCATCTCTTTCTTGAACTAGAGCCCCATTTAAGCAAGTTCTTACTGTAGTTTTTGGTAATTTGACATCATTTAAAATTAAAAGAATTCTATTTTTCTTTCCTTTTAAAACCTCTAAAGCATCATTACTAAACGATGGAGCAATAACTACTTCACAGAAGAGTTTGTGGATTTCCTCAGCAGTAGATTTATCAATTTCAGTATTAGAAATTAAAATACCACCAAAAGCCGAAACTGGATCACCAGCTAAAGCATCAGTATATGCTTGGTAGACAGTATCTCGTTGTGCAAAACCACAAGCATTGTTATGTTTTAATATGGCAAAAGTTGGAGCTTCACCTTTAAATTCCAAAATTAAATTTACAGCAGCATCAACATCTAAAAGATTATTATAGCTTAATTCTTTTCCATGAAGTTTGGTAAACATGGCATCAAAATCTCCAAAGAAAAACCCTTTTTGATGTGGGTTTTCGCCATAACGTAAAACTTTGCCATTATTTTCACTGATTTTTAAAACAGCTTGTTCGTTATTTTTATTGAAATAATTGAATATGGTCGAATCATAATGTGAAGACACATTAAAAGCTTTTGCTGCAAAATATTTTCTGTCGTAACCAGAAGTTTCTCCATTTTTAGAATTTAGGAGATCTAAAAATTCAGTGTAATCATCTACCGAAGACACACATGTGACATCTGCATAGTTTTTAGCTGCAGCTCTTATGAGAGAAATACCTCCAATATCAATTTTTTCTATAATATCTTGATTGCTAGCGCCAGAGGCTACTGTTTTTTCAAACGGATACAAATCAACTATGACCAAATCAATCTGCGGAATTTCAAATTCTTTTAACTCTGCTACATCGCCGTCATGATTTTGACGATTCAAAATTCCACCAAAAACTTTTGGATGCAAAGTTTTTACACGACCACCTAGGATCGAAGGATATGATGTAACATCTTCGACAGGTACAACAGAAATTCCTAAGTCATTTATATATTTTTCGGTACCTCCTGTTGAGTATATTGTTACACCAAGGGCGTTTAATTTTTTTACAATTGGTTCTAAACCATCCTTACTAAAAACAGATATTAGTGCCGATGAAATGGTTTTGTTGCTCATAATGTTTTATTGTGAAATTTTAAGGCATAAAAATACAGATTAGTTGAAATATACTAAGCTCAAAAAACTACTTTGTTTTAAGTTTTTTGTAACAAAAAATTGTTGATAACGTCTTATCTTTATCTCTCAAGAAAATCAACAGTTAAATGCTTGTATACTTACGCCTTTTTAAAGAAAGTTTTTCTTTTGCTTTAAACGCATTAAGGAATAATAAACTTCGAACATTTTTGTCACTTTTAGGAGTAACGGTAGGTATATTTTCAATTATTGCTGTCCTAGCTGCTGTAGATTCATTAAATCGAAATATTAAAGATAGTCTTGAGGGTATTGATGCCAATACAACTTATGTTACTCATTTTTCTTTTGGGCCATCTGATGTACCGAAATGGAAACGAGAAAATTTTGAATCAATGCAATATGATGATTTTAAGTTTATAAGCAAAAATATCCCTGATATCGATGCTTGTGCTTATGGTTGGTTTGGTGCTAGAGAGACGATTAGATATGAAAGCGAGGCTATGTCAAATGTAAATGTTAATCTATCAACTAATGGAATTTATAGAATTTCAAATCTTAATGTTGATAATGGTAGATTTTACAATGATGTGGAATCAATTTCTGGATCTCCTGTAATTGTGCTTGGTTATGAAATTGCTAAAGGTTTATTTGATAACCTAGATCCGATAGGTAGAAAAGTGAGAATTTATGGAAGAAAACTAACTGTAATTGGTACTCTTGAAAAAGTCGGTATAAGCACTGTAGGAGATTCTCCAGATGAGCAAGTTTTTTTACCAATAAATTATGTAAGAAAATTTAAAAGTACAAAAACAAAGAATCAATTTTTAGCAATTATTATTAAACCAAAAGAAAACATAGATCTCGATGCTTTTGAAAATACATTGAAACAAAAATTTAGAGTTTACAGAGGTTTAAAAGCAGGAGAGATAAATGATTTTTTTGTATCTAGATTTTCAGGGTTTGTTAGTATTCTAGATGCACTTATTGGAACATTAAATGGAATAGGTTGGGCTATTAGTCTATTTTCATTACTTGTTGGTGGTTTTGGTATAGCAAATATTATGTTTGTTAGTGTAAAAGAGCGAACTAATCTTATTGGAATACAAAAATCTTTAGGTGCAAAAAACAAATTTATATTATTTCAATTTTTATTTGAGGCTATAATTTTAGCCATTGTAGGAGGTTTAGTCGGTCTAGGTTTAGTTTGGATTATAATAATAATTGCAGATAATTTAGCAACAGATTTTAAATTTATTTTATCTGCAGGTAATATAATTTTGGGTTTTTCTTTATCTACGTTTATTGGTCTTGTCTCAGGATTGATTCCAGCGATTGCAGCTTCTCGATTAGATCCTGTTGAAGCTATTAGAACAGGAATGTAAAAACCAAAAACTAAATTTAACCAAGTAGCTTCGAAACTTTTTTACAAACAAACTCCAGAAAACGTTCATCAGCTTCTGTAAAAGGGTTAGCAGTATTAGAGTCAATATCTATCTGACCAAAATTCTCACCATTTACAAAGATAGGTATGACAATTTCTGCCTTTACTGTTATGCTACATGCGATGTAGTTGTCTTGAGCTTCTACATCTGGTACTACAAAGTTTTGATTACTTACAGCAACTTGCCCACAAATACCTTTCCCAAAAGGAATAATAGTATGATCTGTTGGCTCACCAACATAAGGTCCGAGCTTAAGTTCGTGTTTATCATCATTTTTAAAGTAAAACCCAACCCAATTGTAGTATTCTATATGCTTTTCTAAAAGTTCACATATTCGTAAAAGCTTCTCGTCAACTGTAGAAGTTACATCTGAAGTTATGTTGGTTATTTCGGATTTTAATTCTGTAAAAGTCATTCTTGTATAAAAATTTTGTCAAAAATATCTAAAAAGTGCTAGTTTCAAATTCTTAATTCGATAAATTTAACAGCACAATAACATATGTCCATCTTTGAGAGCATTACTTACAAAATATAAACTTGTTATTCGCTTTATCTTAACATTCGTTTTGGTTTATGGCGTCTTATCAATTGGTTATAAATTTTATTTAGATTTTTCTGAAGATTCAAAATATTACCCAGACTACATGACGCATTTGGTGGGTAAGCAAACAGAATCTGTCTTAACTGGTTTTGGATATAGAACAAGTGTCGTTCCAATGATTGAGGAGCCGTCTTTATTAGTTATTGTAAACCAAAAAAGTCTAGCAAGAATTATTGAAGGTTGTAATGGTATGAGTGTTGTTATATTATTCATTGCTTTTGTGGTGGCTTTTTCAGATGGGTTTAAAAAGACATTTTTATTTGTACTGGCTGGTAGCGTTTTAATCTATGCTGTTAATCTTATCAGAGTTGTACTGTTAACTGTCGGTTTATACCATTATCCGTGGCATAGCGAACTGATGCATGAGGTTATTTTCCCCCTTGCTATTTATGGAATGGTATTTCTTTTATGGATGTATTGGGTGAATCATTTTTCTAAAAAAGTAAAATCCTCTAATGTCTAAAACAGCTCGATATATTATTGCATTTGTACTTTTAGTATTTCTTGTATTAGTAAGAGCTTATGAAGACGCTTTGTTTTATGACCCGTACCTGATATTTTTTGAGAACGATTATTTGTTTATTGATAGTCCAAGACGTGAATTCGCTAAATTGCTATTCTTTACGTTTTTACGATATCTAGTAAATTCATTGTTATCATTAGGAATTATTTATTGTGCTTTTAAGGACAAACAAATGATTAAATTTTCGGCTATAGTTTTTCTTGTTGGCTATATGTTTTTCATGATTCCATTCTTATACTTTGTGATTAATCCGCGTCAAGAAGATTACTATTTGTTTTTCAATGTGCGTCGCTTTTTAATTCAGCCGATTATTTTTTTATTGTTATTACCTGCCTTATACTACTTTAAATTAAAGCGTTAATGAAATTGTAAAAAACTTGCTGTAACCTAAAATTTAGTAATTTTGCAATGTGAAATATTTATTAACACATAAAATCTTTGCAGTTACACTTTCTGCCTTAGTATTGTTTTCAACGTTTTCTTTCACAGTTGAAAAACATTATTGTGGAAACACTTTAGTAGATGTTTCAGTATTTTCTGAAGTCAAAGGTTGCGACATGGAAATGAAGGCCACTTCAAAAAAGAAAACCTGTTGTAAAGACACGGTTGATGTTATTGAAGGTCAAGACGAATTAAATACTGTTTCGTTTGATGACTTGCTATTTTCAAAACAGTTACTTTTTTCGACTTATGGTTATGTTTCACTTTTTGAAAGTGTTCAAAAGCGAGTAATTCCTCATAAGGACTATTCACCGCCTGATATTATTTTTGATATTCAGCTCTTAGATGAAGTCTTTTTAATTTGATGTTTATTCTTTTTTAATAGAAAGATTAAGAAACAATATTGTTTCAAATTATAACATCAAAACAATTTAAATGAAAACATATATTTTATACTGTGCTATAATATTGGCTAATATAACACATGCTCAAGATAAGTTAGAGGGCGTAATTTTGGAGACTTTAGATAACAAAGAAATAACGCTTGCAGGTGCCAATGTTTTTTGGTTAAATACAAGTGTAGGCACAATAACAGACGAGAATGGTGTCTTCTCGATTGATTATCAGCCGACATACACAAAACTTGTAATTAGTTATGTTGGTTTTAAAACAGATACTCTTAATATTACATCTAATACATTGATTCGTCATGTTTTAAAATCTACATCGAGTTTAGATGAAATAACCATAACTTCTCGTAAAAAAGCAACTGCAAAATCGTACTTAAAAGCAACTAATACATTTACCGTTAGTAGCGATGAATTACTCAAAGCAGCTTGTTGTAATTTGTCGGAGAGTTTTGAAACCAATCCGTCAATAGATGTCAATTTTGCCGATGCCGTTTCTGGTACAAAACAGATTAAAATGCTGGGACTTAAATCGCCTTACATATTAATAGCAACTGAAAATATACCGAGTATTAGAGGTGCGGCTCAAGCTTATGGATTAAGTTTTATTCCTGGGACTTGGGTACAAAGCATTCAGGTGACAAAAGGTGCAGGAAGTGTAATTAATGGGTATGAAAGTATTGCTGGGCAAATCAATGCAGAGCTTGTAAAACCTACTATAGACAATCAGTTTTTTGTAAATACTTATGCAAACGCTAGTGGACGATTAGAACTCAATACACATCTTAATAAAAAAATATCTGAGAAATGGAGTACAGGTTTGTATCTGCATGGTAATGTGCGAAATCAAGAATTTGATAAAAATGAAGATTCATTTTTAGACGTACCTCTAAAACAGCAAATCAATGTCATGAACAGGTGGCAATATACCAATGGCGAAAAAGGGATTGTAAGTTTTATAAATCTTAGATATCTCAATGACGAAACCCAATCAGGTCAAATCAATTTTAATCCAGATACAGATAGAGGCACCTCAAACGCATGGGGAAGCGAAATCAATACCGAGCGTTTTGAAATTAATACCAAACTAGGTTATGTAAATCCTGAAATCCCTTATCAGAGTTTAGGGTTCCAAACCTCTTACAGTTATCATAAGCAAGACTCTTATTTTGGACTAAACACTTATGATATTACACATAGCAGCTTTTATTCTAACTTAGTATATAATAGTATTATTTCTGACTCGCGTCATAAGATTAAAACAGGTGTGAGTTTTACACTAGACGATTACGATGAGGTCGTAAATACAGATGTTTACAAGCGTATCGAGAATTCCTTTGGTGGCTTTTTTGAATACTCTTATGATAATTTGGATAAGTTAACACTCACAGCAGGTGTGAGGGCTGACCAGCATAATCGATTTGGGTTTTTTGTCACACCACGATTGCACTTGCGTTACACACCTTGGGAGAAATCGGCAATACGATTATCTGCAGGTCGTGGCATAAGAAGTGCTAATATTTTTGCTGAAAATCAAAATTTATTCTCTAGTTCAAGGCAAATTAATATTGTTAATGCTAACGGAAAAATTTATGGATTAGACCCAGAAATTGCATGGAATTATGGGGTAAGTTATTTGCAAGGTTTTAATTTGTTTGAAAGAAAAGGTGATATCACGTTTGATTATTACCGTACAGATTTTCAAAATCAGGTAGTGGTTGATTGGGAGAATCCGTTTGAAATTAACTTCTATAATTTAGGTGGTAAGAGCTTTGCCAATAGCTTCCAAGTTGAGGTGAATTATAATGCTTTCGAAAATTTTGACTTAAGAACTGCATACAAATATTACGATGTGCAAACCGATTATAATTCTGGGCGTTTACAAAGACCTTTGACACCACGACACCGTTTTTTTGCCAATGCAGCTTATGAAACCAATACAAAAGAAAATGGAAGCCAATGGAAATTTGATGCGACTTATAATTGGTTAAGTGAGCAGCGTTTCCCAAATACAAGTTTGAGCGCACCGCAGTTTCAATTACCGGAAGAAACCCCAACGATTGGCACGTTAAATTTACAGGTCACTAAAGTATTTTCGCCTAAATTTGAAGTTTATGTTGGTGGTGAAAATGTGACTAACGTCAGGCAACCAAATCCAATTATTAGTGCCAATAACCCATTTGGTTCAAATTTTGATAGTAACTTTGTGTATGGTCCCATTTTTGGAAGCATGTATTATGCAGGCCTACGCTTTAAAATAAAATAACATGAAAAAATTAATAACACTTGCAGTTATGCTGATGGGAATCGTAGCATTCTCACAAAATAAAAATGCTAAGCAAAGCATTGAAGTTGATGGCGTATGTGGTATGTGCAAAGCACGTATCGAAAAAGCTGCCATTAGAACAAAAGGTGTAAAATCTGCCGTTTGGGATTTGAAAACACACGAATTAAAACTCATTTTTGATGAGAGTAAAACCAATGTAGAAACTATTTCTAAAAAGTTGGCAGCTGTTGGTCATGATACTAAATTGATTAAAGCAACAGAAGAGGCATATAAATCTGTAGATCCTTGTTGTAAGTATCGTGACGCAGATGTTGTAAAAGCACATAATTAATAAAAAAAGCCAGAATTTAAATTCTGGCTTTTTGATTTAAATACTTGATATTTTGATAATGTTTAATGAAATTTCATAAAAAAGCCCTTGACTCTACAGTAAGGGCTTTTTAATTTGTTTATTGCGTCTTGACTTACATCATGCCTGGCATTCCGCCGCCGCCCATTGGAGGCATAGCAGGTGCATCTTCTTTAATGTCTACCAAAGCACACTCCGTGGTTAGAATCATACCAGCTACAGAAGCTGCATTTTCTAGGGCAATACGTGTTACTTTTTTAGGGTCAATGATACCTGCTTTAAGCATATCTACATAAGCTTCAGACTTGGCATCGTAACCAAAATCTTTTTTACCGTCTAATACTTTATTGATAACTACTGAGCCTTCACCACCAGCATTTTCTACAATAGTACGTAAAGGCGACTCAATGGCTTTGTTTACAATTTGAACACCAGTTGTTTCATCTAAGTTATCTGTTGTGATTTTTTCTAATGTCTTTTTAGCTCTAACTAAAGCAACACCGCCACCAGCAACAATACCTTCTTCTACAGCAGCACGTGTAGCATGTAAAGCATCATCAACACGGTCCTTCTTTTCTTTCATTTCTACTTCAGAGGCAGCACCTACATAAAGTACAGCAACACCACCAGCTAATTTAGCCAAGCGTTCTTGTAATTTTTCTCTATCGTAATCAGATGTTGTTGTTTCAATCTGTGCTTTGATTTGGTTAACTCTAGCTTTGATATCCACAGCTTTACCTTCGCCATTTACAATAGTTGTATTGTCTTTGTCAATGGTTACAGTTTCAGCAGTACCTAACATACTTAAATCTGCATTCTCAAGAGAAAAACCTCTTTCCTCAGAGATAACAACACCACCTGTCAGGATAGCGATATCTTCTAGCATTGCTTTTCGTCTATCCCCAAAACCAGGAGCTTTTACAGCAGCAATTTTAAGACCGCCACGTAATTTGTTAACTACCAAAGTAGCTAAAGCTTGACCTTCTACATCTTCTGCGATAATTAATAATGGACGTCCAGATTGTGCAACTGGCTCCAATATTGGAAGTATTTCTTGTAAGTTAGAAATCTTCTTATCAAACAATAAAATGTATGGATTTTCTAAATCGGCAATCATTTTATCTGCGTCAGTTACGAAGTAAGGCGATAAATAACCTCTGTCAAACTGCATACCTTCAACAACATCTACGTATGTTTCCATACCTTTTGCTTCCTCAACAGTAATCACACCTTCTTTTCCAACTTTTCCAAAAGCTTTAGCAATTAAATCGCCAATAGTATCATCATTGTTTGCAGATATAGCAGCAACTTGTTTAATCTTGTCAGAATCACTTCCTACTTTTTGAGATTGTTTATCTAAGTCTTTTACAATAGACTCAACAGCTTTGTCAATACCGCGTTTTAAATCCATTGGATTGGCACCAGCAGCAACATTTTTAAGACCTTCTTTTACAATAGCTTGAGCTAAAACTGTGGCGGTAGTAGTACCATCACCAGCAAGGTCATTGGTTTTAGAAGCTACTTCTTTAACCATTTGTGCACCCATGTTTTCAAGCTCATTTTCGAGCTCAATTTCTTTTGCTACAGATACACCATCTTTGGTAACTTGTGGTGCTCCGAATGATTTTCCAATAATCACATTACGTCCTTTTGGACCTAATGTTACTTTTACTGCATTTGCTAATGCATCAACACCTCGCTTTAGTCCGTCGCGTGCTTCAATATCAAATTTTATATCTTTTGCCATATTGTTATTATGATTTTTAATTAAACAATTGCTAATATGTCGCTTTCGCGCATCATTAAATAATCTTTACCTTCTAACTTAAGTTCTGTTCCGCCATACTTTCCGTATAGTACAGTATCGCCAACTTTTACAGTTAGGGGTTCGTCTTTTTTACCATTACCAACGGCAACTACAGTACCTTTTTGTGGTTTTTCCTTTGCATTATCTGGAATTATAATACCAGAAGCCGTTTTAGTTTCAGCAGCTGAAGGCTCTACAAGAACACGGTCTGCTAATGGTTTAATGTTTAAAGCCATTTGTTATATTTTTTAGTTATTATTTAAATTTACGCTTTAGCGTAGTACGAAAATTATGCCAAGCCTTGATGACTGACAAAGTTGCAGAAATAAAAAAGCCAACTGTAATAGTTGGCTTTTGATATAATATAAAAATAATCTTATTGTTCTCCATCAGTTGTAGCAGGAGGCGTAATAGGTTGTTGAGTTGTTGTATCATCTGCATCTAAAGCTTTAGAATCACTAACTCCGCTAGCACCATCAATTGTAATATTAGATAATAATATTAATGCAATTAAAAGTGTTGCTAAAAACCATGTACTCTTGTCTAAAAAGTCACCTGTCTTTTTCACACCACCTAATTGTTGTGTACCGCCACCACCAAAAGAAGATGATAGTCCACCACCTTTTGGGTTTTGTACCATGATTACTACCACTAGTAAAAATGCTACTACTACGATTAATATCAAAAATATTGTAAACTTAGTCATTGTCTGTATTATTATGTTCTCTTAATTCTTTTATTGCCTTAATTTGGTTTGCAAAGAAACTACTTTTTTCTGGATATTTCAAACTTAAAATTCGGTAAGATTGTATGGCTTTATCGTAGTTTTTCTGCTCAAGGTAAATACGAGCTAAAGTCTCTGTCATTAGACTGTCGTCAGTACTTTCTTCGTTATTGATTAATTTAGGTTTAGGCGTGTTTACAGCTGGTTTTATTTTTGGGTTTTCAGTAATAAATTTATCAATAGCCTCTAGTTTGTTGCTCAGCGGTACTTGTTTTTTTATTTGGTCTTGATTTCTATCAATAGGTTTGAAGCTGGTAATTTTTAACCATTCTGAAAATGAATGTGTTTCGGAAGCTGAGAATTCCAAGGGTTTTCCTATTTGAAGTTTTTCTTCTATTGGGTCAAGGTTTGTAATTTTACCAGAAATTTCAAAAGACAGAATATTTTGTTTTTCGCTTTCTTTTTCTTCAAAAAGATTTGGGTCTAAGACACCTTTAGTAGCTTCAACTTGTTGTTTTAATGCATCATCAATCGTTACACTTCTATTGATTGAGATGTCATCTATTCCGTCAACTTCAATAGCTTTTATATATTCAGAGTTCTGCTTTATTTGTTGTGATATTTTGTTTTGATTAAAAACATCAGAAGTAATAAAGTCAAATAAAACACTACGGTCTGTAGTATGGGCTGCAGTTACCTTTAATGCGTTGTTGTATTTGTAACTGTTTTTGTTTTTTAAAGCTTTAAGATAAAGCGCTCGTGCTGGTTGAAAATAAGAATACTCATCTACCAAACTTTTAAGCGCGACAATTTGCTCTGCTTGCAAAGTTTCTGGACGTTGTAGTATGGATGTTAATTCTTGTAATTGCATGTTACCAATCTGCTAAAGCTTTTTGAAAAATATCTTGTGTAATACGCTCAAAAATAGCTTCCCATGCAGTATCGCGTTGTCCACCTGTTAAGAGTGCGTCACCTTCATAATCAAAAAAGAATGAAAAGCGTTGTTCGAAGCTTTTTTCATCATCTTTTGTGTTGGTATATTTTACATTAACACCAATGGTTAATCTATTTTGAGCAGCTCTATTGTTTGCTGTTGCTGTTGTAGGACTAATGCGGTATTCTACAATTTCACCCTCAAAAATTACTTCTGCACCAGAATTTACAAGATTTGAGTTCGTTTGATTAACAATTAAATCCTGAAGTGCATTTGTGAATTGAATATCCAAGCCTGGTTCGATTAAAGGTGCGTTATTCTGAAAAAAATTAACCTGAAATGTCTCTGGAGTTTCCGTAACTCCAGTAAAAGAATATATGCCACAAGCAGTAAAACTAGAAACTAGAATTAAAAGCAATATATGTTTAATAGATTTCATTTAGTATGTGTTAGGGCGTTTCATAGTTATAAACGCATATATGTAACCTGCATTGTCCGCAACATCAAAATCGACATTAATCAATCGATAGCCTTTGTAATGTTTTTCGTTGACTAAATCTTCTGCTTCCTGTCTAATAGTTTCTGAACTATTTGGGCTAAAACGTTTTCTTATTCTAAATATCTCTACTGCTTTCATTTTACAAATCGAATTGTTTTATCTTTCTGTATAGCGTACGTTCGCTAATACCTAGCTCAGCAGCAGCTAATTTACGTTTTCCGCTGTGACGTTCTAGTGATTTTTTTATTAATTCTAGTTCCTTGTCATGAAGCGATAGTGTTTCTTCTTCTTCAATCTCTTCTGCAAAGTGATATTTATCTTCGGTTTGAATGGTTGGTTCAATAATTTCTTCTCGGTGTTCAGGTATAGCTAACATAGGAATATCTTTGGGGGTTTCGTCCTCATCGTCTCCATATATTTTCTGAATCAAGCCCTCATTATCTTTTTCAACTTCTGAGCTATTACCACTTTTCATGATTTCCATTGTTAACTTTTTTAAGTCATTTAGGTCACTCTTCATATCGAACAAAACTTTGTACAAAATTTCACGCTCGTTACTAAAATCACTTTCAGATTTGGTGTCTTTAATAACCGCAGGTAAATTCTGACCAGCGCCAGTTGGTAAATAATTTTTTAAGGTTGTACCTGAAATAGAACGGTTGTGCTCTAAAACTGAAACTTGCTCAGCTACATTACGAAGCTGACGTATGTTTCCATTCCAACGGTAGCTAGTTAGTAGATGAATAGCTTCTTCAGTTAACTTAACAGTTGGCATTTTATATTTAAGGGCAAAATCACTTGCAAATTTTCTAAATAACAGATGGATATCATCTTTGCGTTCACGGAGTGCAGGAAGATTGATTTCGATAGTACTTAAACGGTAGTATAAATCTTCTCTAAACTTCTCTTTTTTGATAGCCTCAAACATATTAACGTTTGTGGCAGCTACAATACGAACATCTGTTTTTTGAACTTTACTAGAACCTACTTTTATAAATTCGCCATTTTCTAACACACGTAAAAGACGTACTTGTGTAGTTAACGGCAATTCTCCAACTTCATCTAAAAAAATTGTACCACCATCAGCAACTTCAAAATAACCAGAACGTGTTTGTGTAGCACCTGTAAAAGCTCCTTTTTCATGACCAAAAAGTTCACTATCAATGGTGCCTTCAGGTATAGCACCACAGTTTACAGCGATGTATTTGCCGTGTTTGCGGTGCGAAAGTTGATGTATGATTTTAGGAATACTCTCTTTACCAACACCACTTTCTCCCGTCACCAGTATAGAAATATCGGTAGGTGCTACTTGTATCGCTTTTTCAATAGAGCGATTAAGTTTGGCATCATTTCCTATAATTCCGAAACGTTGTTTTATAGCTTGTATTGATTCCATTATATTAGTTATTATCTGAGTAGCCAACAGCTGCGCCAATAAGGGTAGCTGATGTACAATCTGTAATTTTTACATTCACAAAATCACCAACTTTATAGTTTTCTTTTGGGAAAACAGCAACAGTGTTTTGCGAGTTTCTTCCTGACCAATGGGCATCTGATTTTTTAGATAATTTTTCGATTAGGATTTCTTGGGTTTTACCAATGTTCTCTCGAGTTCTGTAATGACTATGTTTACGCTGTAGTGCTTGGATTTCGTTCAATCGACGTTGTTTTACTTCTGCAGGAATATCATCTTCCATACGACGTCCAGCTAATGTTCCAGGTCTTTCAGAATACGCAAACATAAATCCAAAGTCATACTTTACATACTCCATTAGGCTCAGAGTGTCTTGATGTTCTTCTTCAGTTTCTGTTGGGAAACCAGCAATCATATCTTGACTTATAGCTATGTCCGGAATGATACGACGAATGTTATCAATCAATTCAAAATATTCCTCACGCGTGTGCAGACGGTTCATAGCTTTTAGGATTCGGTCGTTTCCACTTTGAACGGGCAAGTGCACATAGTTACATATATTTCTGTGTTTAGCCATCGTTTCTATTACATCTAATGTCATATCCTGAGGATTAGATGTAGAAAAACGGAAACGCATTTTTGGTTGCGCTTTGGCACACATATCTAAAAGCATTGCAAAATTCACAGCTGTTGCTTTTTGCATTTCGGTTGCTTTTTTGAAATCTTTCTTTAAGCCACCACCATACCATAAAAAGCTATCTACGTTTTGTCCTAGTAGTGTGACTTCTTTAAAACCTTTATTAGCTAAATCGTTGATTTCTTCAATTATAGATTGTGGTTCACGACTACGTTCGCGACCTCTGGTGAATGGAACAACACAGAATGTACACATATTATCACAGCCACGAGTAATGGATACAAAAGCAGTTACGCCATTTGTGTTTAACCTTACAGGTGCAATATCACCGTAGGTTTCTTCCTTTGATAGAATTACGTTTATGGCGTTTCTACCATCGTCAACCTCACTAATAAGATTTGGTAAGTCTTTATATGCATCAGGACCAACTACGAGATCAACCATTTTTTCTTCTTCAAGAAACTTACTTTTTAAACGCTCTGCCATACAACCTAAAACACCAATTTTCATTTTTGGGTTTTTACTTCTTTTTACAGCATTGTATTTTTCCAGACGTTTGCGAACGGTTTGTTCGGCTTTATCTCTAATAGAGCAGGTATTTACCAAAACTAGATCTGCATCTTCAAGAGATTTTGTTGTATTAAAACCTTCTTTAGATAATATAGAAGCCACAATTTCGCTGTCGCTAAAATTCATTTGGCAACCGTAACTTTCTATAAAAAGTTTTCTGGTATTGGTATCTTTATTTTCAAGAACAAGATTTTCACCCTGTTTGTTTTCGTCTATAATTTTTTCCATAAGCATTATTCCGATTAACGAAATATTTCTTTGATATCAAAATCTCAATAAGCATGCAAAGATAGGATTATTTTTAGAGTTCTGACAAAGTGACAGTATGATTTATTACGAAATCTATACCTTAAAACCAGTTAAAAATAAGATGAATTAGTACTTGATTAGGTTTGTATATTTTTTTTGATATACATTTGTACCTTCAAAAAAATCAAAGCATGCCGAAGAATTTAGTCATAGTTGAGTCACCTGCAAAGGCAAAAACCATCGAAAAATTTTTAGGGAAAGATTATAAAGTGGAGTCCAGTTTTGGACATATTGCTGATCTTCCTTCTAAAGAATTAGGGGTTGATGTCGATGGAGATTTTAAACCAAAATATCAAGTTTCAAAAGATAAGAAAGATGTTGTAAAGAAACTAAAAGATTTAGCAAAGAAAGCAGAGATGGTTTGGCTGGCTAGTGATGAAGATCGTGAAGGAGAAGCCATTGCTTGGCATTTGGCAGAAACATTAGGTTTAGATAAAGAAAAAACCAAGCGTATTGTTTTTCATGAGATAACAAAATCGGCAATTACTAAGGCTATTGAGAATCCTAGAAGTATAGATTACGACTTAGTCGATGCCCAACAAGCTCGTCGTGTATTAGATAGAATTGTAGGTTATGAGTTATCACCGGTTTTGTGGCGTAAAGTAAAAGGTGGTCTTTCTGCTGGTCGTGTACAGTCAGTTTCTGTACGTTTAATTGTAGAGCGAGAAAGAGAAATCAATAAGTTTGAGCCTAAAGCATCTTACAGAGTAGATGCAGAGTTTAAAACTATCGGCGGCAGTACATTTAAAGCAAAATTACCTAAGAATTTTAGTTCTGAAGAAGAAGCACTTCAGTTTTTAAATAAAAACATAGGTGCATCTTATCAAGTTTCGGACTTGCAGAAAAAGCCAGCTATAAAATCCCCGGCACCACCATTTACAACATCTACGTTACAACAAGAAGCATCACGTAAATTAGGATATTCTGTAAGTAGAACTATGAGTAATGCTCAGCGTCTATATGAAGCAGGTTTGATAACCTACATGAGAACTGATAGTGTTAATCTATCAAATGAGGCCAAAAAAGGAGCAGAAAGTGAAATTGTTTCAGCTTATGGCGTAGAATATAGTAAACCTCGTAATTACAAAGGTAAATCTAAAGGTGCACAAGAAGCACACGAAGCCATTAGACCAACAAATTTTGCCAATCATTCTGTTGGAGTAGAACGCGACCAAGCACGATTATATGATTTAATTTGGAAACGCGCCATCGCCTCACAAATGAGCGAAGCTAAATTAGAGCGTACCAATTTAAAGATTCAAATTAATTCCTCTCTTACAGTTAATGAGCAATTTTCTGCAAATGGAGAAATTATAACTTTTGAAGGTTTTCTTAAGGTGTATTTAGAAGGTAATGATGATGAGGATGCAGAACAAGACGGTATTTTACCAGACTTAAAAATTAATGAAAACCTAGAAAATAAATATATCACAGCAACAGAACGTTTTACAAGACCACCATCACGTTTTACAGAAGCGGCTTTAGTAAAAAAACTAGAAGAGTTAGGTATTGGTCGTCCCTCGACATATGCACCAACGATTTCAACAATTCAGAATAGAAATTATATTGAGAAAGGGGCACATGAAGGTGATGAACGTAAATATAAGCAGTTAGTACTTCAAGAAAATACTATTAAAGCAAATCCGCTTTCTGAGATTTCAGGTTCTAATAAAGGTAAGTTGGTGCCAACTGATATAGGAACAATTGTTACTGATTTCTTGGTAAATCATTTTGAAAGTATTCTTGATTATAATTTCACAGCAAGAGTAGAGGCTAGTTTTGATGATATAGCTGAAGGAAAAGAAGATTGGCGAGCTATGATGAAAGACTTTTATAAAGGATTTCATCCTCAGGTAGAAGATGTACAGGAAAATGCGGAGCGCGAATCTGGTGAACGTATTTTAGGAGAAGATCCAGAAACTGGTCGTCGTGTAAGTGTGCGTTTGGGTAAGTTTGGACCAATGGTTCAGATAGGTACTGTCGATGATGAGGAGAAGCCAAAGTTTGCAAGTTTATCACCAGACCAACAATTAAGTTCTATTACATATGAAGAAGCTATGAATTTATTTCAGCTTCCAAAATCACTAGGACATTATAAAGATGAAGAAGTGGAAGTTAATAACGGACGTTTTGGACCTTATGTTAAGTTTGGTAAAAAGTTTGTTTCTCTGCCAAAAGGTTTAGATCCTTTAAGTGTTGATTATGATCAAGCAGTAGAGCTTATTGTCGAAAAAGAAAAAGCTGATGCACCAATTTATACCTATCAGGGATTAGATGTACAAAAAGGGAAAGGACGTTTTGGACCATTTATAAAATGGAACAATATGTTTATTAATGTTAATAAAAAATACGATTGGGATAATTTATCTGATAAGGATATCGTTTCTTTGATTGAAGATAAAATTCAAAAAGAAAAAGATAAAATTATTCATAATTGGGAAGCTGAAGGCATCCGTGTTGAAAAAGCCAGATGGAAAAGACACAATATTATAAAAGGTAAACAAAAAGTTGAATTACCAAAAACTGTTGATGTTACAGATATGACTCTAGAAGAAGCGCTAGCCATTCTAGAAAAAAATGCACCTAAGAAAAAGGTAACAAAGCGAAAAACAGCAGCTAACAAGAAAACGACTAAAAAAAAGTAAATCATAAATGAACTTTAATTTTCTCTCTCCAGTTTCCGATTCAGTATTAGCACACAGCGAATTATTATCTCAGCAAACTATAGGAAAGAAATTAAAGATTCATTCAGAAAAGTATGGACTTCCAGATCTTGATGGTGTACAACTAGCAATAATTGGCATCAAGGAGAATAGAAATGATGTTAATTATATTGGTTCAGAACTAAACTACAATGACCTAAGAAAGACGCTTTACAGTTTGTTTGCAGGTAATTGGTATACTATTATTGCTGACCTTGGAGATATTGAACCCGGAGAGTCTACTGAAGACAGTTATTATGCACTTCGAACTTCGGTAGAATTACTAGTTGAAAAAAAAATAATACCTATTATTATTGGTGGAAGCCAAGATTTGACTTATGCAAATTATCGTGCTTACGATAATTTACAACCAATGGTTAATATTGTTAATGTCGATACTAACTTTGACTTAGGAGACTCATCTCAACCAATCAAAAACAATAGTTATTTAGGAAAAATTATTTTAGAAGAGCCTTATAATCTTTTTAATTACTCAACTATTGGTTATCAAACCTATTTCAATTCTCAAGAAGAGATAGATTTAATGGAGCGTTTATATTTTGAAGCATATCGTTTGGGTGAAATATCAAACAATATAAATAGAGTTGAGCCAGTAATGCGAGATGCACATATTGTGACGATAGATTTAAAATCAGTGCGTGCTGCCGAGGTTGGTGAACGTCTTAAGTTTACACCAAATGGTCTTGATGGAAAAGAGATTTGTGCAATTACACGTTATGCAGGTATAAGCAATAAAGTATCTTCTTTTGGTATTTATGAATATCAATATTCACCAAAGGATACCTTAACGGCTATGTTAGTGGCGCAAATGATTTGGTATTTCATTGAAGGTGTCAATTGTAGAGTCAAAGATGATGATTTTCTAAATTCTGATAATTATTTAAAATACAATGTTCTCATTGAAAATGAGGAACTTATCTTCTTTAAAAGTATAAAGACAGGACGTTGGTGGGTAGAAATCCCTTTTTTAGCAAATGTTAATAATAAATTAAAAAAGCACACGTTATTACCATGCGCACATGAGGATTATGTTGCAGCAACAGAAGGAAAAACCCCTGAAAGGTGGTATAAAGCCTACAGGAAGAATAATTTTTAAAAAGCACAATTTGTTGATAACATTTAACTATTATATCGATGAAATGCATTTTTTAAGGATGAAATGCTAAAAAAATCGAGAAAAAGTTGTTTTTTCCGATTAATTGAAATATGTTTACCAACTCAAAATTTAAGGATACTAATTTAACCTATAGTTTTATGAAAATGAATAAGCTTGTTTTACTAATCACAGTGTTAGCCTTTATGGTAAGTTGTAACTCTGGAGATCGCGGGCAGGTTGTCGGCGTAAAAGGTAAACGATGGCACCCTGAAAAGCCTTATGGAATGACTTTAATTCCAGGTGGAGCTTTCATCATGGGTAAATCTGATGATGATTTAGCAGGTATGCAAGATTCACCTACAAAAACAGCAACTGTTAGAGCTTTTTTCATGGATGAAACTGAAATCACTAATAGTGAGTACAGACAGTTTGTTCAGGATGTAAGAGACAATATCATCAGAAAAAATCTTGCTGAAATGGCTGATTTAGAAGGTAAGGTTCCTGACGACGGTGGTATTGGAGAGTTTGCATACACAGATACAGACACTACTAACCTCACACCCTATCAAAAGTATATCATTAACACCTATGGTAATGATCAAAGAACACTCAATAAAGAAATTGATCTACACGAAAGCACTGAAGATTTTCCTGATGAGTTATACTCAGAAGTGATAGATAATATGTATTTGCCACTAGAAGAGTCTTACAACGGACAGCGTACTTGGGATGTTTCTCAGTTTGTTTTCACATACACTAGCATGGATATTCAAGCAGCAGCTAAAGACCGCTCTCTAAATCGTTCAGATGTTATTGAACAAGAAGAGATTATGGTTTATCCAGATACAACAGTATGGATTCGTGACTTTGCTTATTCTTACAATGAGCCAATGCACAATGATTATTTCTGGCATGACGCCTATGGAGATTATCCTGTAGTTGGTGTTTCTTGGGATCAAGCTAAGGCATTTTGTCAATGGAGAACTATATACCATAACAATTATCAAAAAGGTAGAAAACGACAACCTGTAAATGTTTACAGATTACCTAATGAGGCAGAGTGGGAATATGCTGCTCGTGGCGGTTTACAAGGAGCTACATTTCCTTGGGGTAACAACTATACCTTAAATGACAGAGGTTGTTTTATGGCGAATTTCAAACCTTTACGTGGTGACTATGCCGCCGATCAAGCTCTTTATACTGTTGAAGCAGATGCTTATGAACCTAATGACTTTAACCTATACAATATGGCAGGTAACGTTTCTGAATGGGTTAATGGTTCATATTCTACATCATCTTACGAATTTATGTCTAGTATTAACCCAAGTGTTAATGACAAAAATAATCAACGTAAAGTTGTTCGTGGTGGTTCTTGGAAAGATGTTGCTTACTACCTACAAGTAAGTTCTAGAGATTATGAATATGCAGACTCTGCAAGAAGTTATATTGGTTTTAGAACTGTACAGGATTACATGGGTGAAGAAGTAACCAAAAATGCAAAAAATAAATAACAACTATAAACTATAATAATTAACCTACGTGTTGATCAGGGTTTGACTCAACAAAAACTTAAAACTAAAATTATGGCACAAAAAGGAAAACTTACGGTAACAAATTTCATATACGGAATGGGAGCAGCAATTGTAATTGTTGGTGCACTATTTAAAATTCAAAACTGGCCTTATGGTAGTCTTTTACTAACAATTGGTATGCTTGTAGAAGCAGGTGTATTTGCTTGGTCAGCTTTTGAAAAACAAGAAGAAGGTCTTGATTGGTCATTAGTATACCCTGAATTAGAAGGTGGTTCTGCTAAGGCTAAAAAATCTAAAGACGAACCAAAAGATGCAGAAGGTATTTTATCTAAAAAATTAGATAATTTATTAAAAGATGCTAAGATTGATGGGGAGCTTATGGCTAGTCTGGGTAATAGCATCAAGGAATTCGAAGGTGCAGCTAGGAATCTTAACCCTACAGTTGATTCTCTTCAAGCACAAAAGAAATATAGTGAAGAAATGTCTTTAGCAGCTGCACAAATGGAATCATTAAACAGTCTTTACAAAGTACAGATGGAAAGCGCTAACCGTCAAGCTTCGATTAATGAAGAAGCTATTGAAAATGCAGCTAAGCTAAAAGAACAAATGCAATCGTTAGCATCCAACTTATCATCATTGAATGGTGTATATGGTGGAATGTTATCTGCAATGAACAAGAACTAATTAGTTTTAAGTCTAATATTTAATTAACTAACAAAACTAATTATGGCAGGACAAGGAAAAATATCTGCAAGGCAGAAAATGATTAACTTAATGTACCTCGTGTTCATTGCTATTATGGCAATGACAGTAGCTCCAGAGGTTTTATCAGCTTTCGGGTTGATGGAAGAAAAATTTGAGAAGGCTAATGAGGTAACTACAGATATGAACGCTAAGCTTATAGCTAACCTAAAAACTAAGGGTGAAGAAAATCCTAAAGAGTTTTTGGCAGCATCTGTAAAAGCAGAGCAAGTAAGTATTGCATCAGATAAATTTTATAGATTTATTGAAGAACAGAAAAAAGACATCCTAAGAATGGGTAGCTACGAAGTAGATGAAGCTACGGGTAGATTACCTTTCGAGAAGATGAAAAAAGGTGACAAACTTGATGAAAAGTGGTTTACTGGAGACCGTCTAACCAAAGAAGGTGATAAAGTCATAAGTGCTATTAATCAATACAAAAAAGAGATAAAAGATATCTTAGGTATTGACCAATACTACAGCAAGTTTATTGAGAACTTTGATAAAAAATTCGATATTTCTGAAGTTAAGGATAGTGAAGGTGTTACTAAACAGTGGTTAGATTATCATTTTAAAGGCTTCCCATCTATAGCATCATATACAAAGCTTACAGCTATGCAAAACGATGTTAAAGTAACTCAAGCGGATTTAAACAACCTCTTTTTAGGTAACGCAGCCGTTGAAGCTACATCTTTAGATAAGTACAAGGCAATTGTATTAGCAGATAAATCAGCATTTTTTGCTGGTGAAAAATTTCAAGGTAGAGTTGTTATAGGTAAGTACGCAAATGTGCCACCTACAGCTTTAGAAGTAAATGGTAAACAATATGATGTATCTCAGGTAATTGATTCTACCGGAGCTGCACGACTTGATTTTAATGTTGGGAATGTTGGTGAGCATACTATAGAAGGTAAGTTTACATTTTTAGAAAATGGAGAAGAATTAGAAATCCCTATAGTTGATGCAAATTATGTAGTTGTTCCAAAGCCAAATTCAGCAACTATTTCTGCAGATAAAATGAATGTAGTTTATCGAGGTGTAGATAACCCAATGACAATTTCATTTGCTGGTGTACCAGATAATAAAGTTAGAGCAACTGCTCCTGGTTTATCAGGATCAGGAGGTAAATATATGATGCGTCCTCAAACAGGCAGAGATGTTACTATTAAAGTAACTGGTACCTTGGACGATGGTTCTACTGTTGGAGACAGTAAATTATACAGAATAAAAGATTTACCTAAACCATTAGGTAAGTTTAATGGTCAGATTGGTAATGCAAAGCTACCAAGAAATAATGTGGAGATTGGTAAAATTGAAGCAAGTTTTGGAGATGATTTTGATTTTAATTTACCACTTACAGTACAGTCTTTTACTATTAAAGTACCTGGTAAACCATCAGTAAATTGTAATGGTAATAGATTAAGCTCTGCTGCTAAAACAGCAATTCGTTCTGCAAGAAGAGGTGATATTGTACAAATTATTAATATTAAAGCTAAAGCTTCAGGAACTACTGTTAGAATTAAACCTCCAACTCCAGTTGTTATCGAGTTAGCTAACTAATAATATTTTTGAGCTAGATACGTTTTAAATAACAGCCTCAAACGTTTAAAATAGATTAAAATGAAGAATATAAAGCACGTATTAATAACAACTCTAGGAATACTATCTTTTAGTGGTGTATTTGCACAAGTAAATATCCTAAATGCAAAGATTCCGGAAGAAATAGGCTTAAAAACTGAACAGCAATTGCTTTTGGACAACGATGAGCCTTTAGAGTATGGTTATGTAGACGATAGAGACCGTTTATATTCTAAAATTACTTGGGAAAAAGTGGTTTTAGATGAGCGTGTTAACTTTCCTTTGTATTACCCAATAGACACAAATAATATCGGTCCAGACCGTCGTTCTTTATACCACGTGTTATGGAATGCTGTTAAATCTGGAGACATTCCTAAAGTATATGGAGATTCTTATTTTTCTCAAGAACGCACATTTGAAGAGTTAAAGCAATCCATGCAAAAAATAGATACTTTAGATGTTGGTTACGACCAATTCAATGCAGATGGCTATGTAGATCCAGAGTATATTATTCAAAGAGATATAGAAGCTTATGATATTAAAGCGTTTTTATTAAAAGGGCTTTGGTATTTTGACAAACGTCAAGGCGAAATGAAATACCGTCTTTTAGCTATTGGACCAGCTGCACCAGATGTAAACTTTATTGATTCTGATGACGAAGCAAATAATGAGCCTATTCCATTATTTTGGGTTTTTTATCCAGAGGCAAGAGCTATTTTACATGAGGCAAAAGCATACAATAATAAAAATAGTGCTATGCCAATATCATTTGATCATATTTTAAATTCCAGACGATTTAATGGTCATATGTATAAAATGGAAAATGTATATGGTGATAGAGAAGTTAAAGATTACATTAAGGATAATGCCTTAATGCAACTAATGGAGTCTCAACGTATCAAAGATAAGATTCGTAGTTTCGAACAAGACATGTGGAATTACTAATTCTGTATTCTAAATAAAAAAAACGTCTACTGTAAAGTGGGCGTTTTTTTATGATTCAATGTAACTAAATGTATGCCAGGTTAGGAGAAGTCGAAACCTATTTTAGTACTTTTGCTTTAATGAATAGTGTAGATTACATAATTGTGGGCTGTGGTTTGGCTGGTATTTCTTTTTGTGAAGTTTTAAAGGCCAATTCCAAAACTTTTGTAGTTTATGACAATGCTTCTCAACAGTCTTCAATAGTTGCGGCTGGGTTGTATAATCCAGTTATTTTAAAGCGTTTTACCGAGGTTTGGAAAGCGCAAGCACAATTAGATATAGCTTTACCAAATTATGCAAAAATTGAAACTGAATTGGGTATTGAGGTAGATCACCAACATCCTATATACAGGCGTTTTAGTTCTATTGAAGAACAAAATCTTTGGTTTACAGCTTCAGATAAACCATCACTTGAATCCTTTTTATCCACTGATATAAAAAAAAATAAAAATGAGCATATCGATGCACCTTTTGGTTTGGGAGAGGTCCTTCATGGTGGACGTATTGATACAGCACATCTAATTTCAGTGTATAAAAAAGATTTAATATCTAAAAACCTTCTAAAAGAAGAGCAATTTGATTACGATCAATTAGATTTTTCTCAACCAGAACTATCCTATAAACATACAATAGCAAAGCATATTGTATTTGCTGAAGGCTATGGTGTAAAGAAAAACCCATATTTCAATCATATTCCAATAAATGGAACTAAAGGTGAGGTATTGACTATCAAAGCGACTAATCTAAAGTTAAATACTGCAGTAAAATCTTCAATTTTTATAATTTCAATTGGTAACGATTTGTACAAAGTAGGTTCTACATACAAATGGAAGGATAAAACAAACGTACCTACCAAAGCTGCAAAAGAAGAATTACTTTTAAAACTTAAAAAATTCATTACCTGCGATTTTGAAGTCGTTGGCCACCAAGCAGGAATTAGACCTACCGTTGGAGACAGAAGACCAATTATTGGTAAACATCAAAATATTGACAATCTATATGTGTTAAACGGATTAGGGTCACATGGCGTTATGATAGGACCTTATGTGGCAGAAAAGCTTTTCAATTTAATAGAAAAAGATATTCAGTTAGATAACGAAATTGATATCAACCGCTTCAAAAAGTAAAGCGTAAATAAACCTATTTAGAAACCTATTTGCCGATTTCTTTATCGTAATTCATAAATAGGTTTATCCAAATGTTTCTAGAAAGACGCATTATTATTGGCATAAATGCAATCAAAGTTGCTACGATAGCAATAAATGCTGTAACCAAAGACGAATTAAGGATGACAAAACTCACAATAAAAGTAGAAATAGCAAATGCAATACCAACACCATAACTTACATACATAGAACCATAAAAGAAAGAGGGTTCCATACGGTATTTTGTATTGCAATGGCTGCAGTGGTCATGAATCTTTAACACATCTGTGATATGATATGGATTCTTGTCAACATACATAGATTCTTGATGACATTTTGGGCAAGCACCAAACAAAATGCTATAAATCTTATTTCCTTTACCAATCATAACTGAAAACCTTTACTTTTGCGTTTTTTAATAGGGTTCAAAGATAGTTTTTTGCTAGAAGTGAATTGTAACAATTGTAGCGTTTGTCGTTATTCCATTATATTTAAAAGCTATGCTTAATATTCATAATCTCTCTATATCATTCCAGGGCGAATATCTTTTCGAGGAAATCACTTTTAAACTTGGAAATGGTGACCGTATTGGTCTTATTGGCAAAAACGGTGCAGGAAAATCTACTATGCTTCGTATTTTATCTAAGGAGCAGGAAGCCGATTCGGGTCAGATTGCAGCAGATAAAGATTTAAAAATAGGTTTCTTAAAACAAGATATTGATTTTGATTTTGGAAAGACTGTTTTACAAGAGTCTTATGAGGCATTTAAAGAAATAAAAACTTGTGAAAAACAGCTTGAAGACATAAACACGCAATTAGCAGAGCGCACGGATTACGAAAGCGAATCGTATAATCAGTTAATGATTGACTTAAATGAGATACAACACCAATACGAAATACTTGGGGGCTATAACTATCAGGGAGAAACAGAAAAAATTCTTCAAGGGTTAGGGTTTAAGCGTGAAGATTTTAATAAACTAACTGATACTTTTTCTGGAGGTTGGCGTATGCGTATTGAGTTGGCAAAACTTCTACTTCAAAATAATGACTTGTTGTTACTCGATGAGCCAACAAACCACTTGGATATCGAATCTATTATTTGGTTAGAAAACTTTTTAAAAAATTATCCAGGAGCAGTCGTCATAGTATCTCACGATAAAATGTTTTTAGATAACGTAACCAATCGTACTATTGAGATTTCACTGGGTCGCATTTACGATTATAACAAACCTTACACCAAGTTCTTAGCGCTACGAAAAGAGATTAAAACACAACAGTTAGCCACACAAAAAAATCAAGAAAAGCAAATTCAACAAACCGAAAAACTGATTGAAAAGTTCAGAGCAAAAGCCTCAAAAGCAACTATGGCACAATCGCTTATAAAAAAGTTAGAGCGTATGGATAGGATAGAAGTAGACGAGGAAGATAATGCTGTGATGACATTAGTTTTCCCTGTATCTATAACGCCAGGAAAAGTCGTAGTTGAGGTTGAAAATGTATCAAAGCATTATGGAGACTTACAAGTTCTTCACAATGTGAGCATGTCAATTCCTCGTGATACAAAGACTGCTTTTGTTGGGCAAAATGGTCAAGGAAAATCAACTTTAGCAAAAATTATTGTTGGAGAATTAGAGCATCAAGGCAATTTGACTATTGGACACAATGTTCAAATTGGATATTTTGCCCAAAATCAAGCTGAATATTTAGATGGAAGTAAAACAGTCTTAGAAACAATGATTGATGCAGCAAACGAAACTAACAGGAGCAAAGTTAGAGATATTTTAGGTTCTTTTTTATTTAGAGGTGAAGAAGCAGATAAATATGTACGTGTGTTGTCTGGAGGTGAACGCAACCGTCTAGCACTTGCAAAATTGTTATTGCAACCACTGAACGTGCTTATCATGGATGAGCCTACAAACCACTTAGACATAAAATCAAAAAATGTTTTAAAAGAAGCATTAAATAAGTTTGAAGGGACTTTAGTCTTAGTATCTCACGATAGAGACTTTTTACAAGGGTTAACAGAAACTATTTATGAGTTTAAAGATCAAAAGATAAAACAATATTTAGGTGATATTGACTTCTACTTGGAGCAACGAAATCTCGAAAACCTTCGCGAAGCCGAAAAACGAACGGTTGTCGCTAAATCCGATAAATCAACAGACAATAAGCAAAGTTACCAAGACCAAAAGAAGTTAAAATCTCTAAACAATAAGTTAAGTAACATTGAATCTAAAGTCAATCAACTAGAAAAGGCTATTAAGGAAGACGATATGGCTCTAGCAACCAACTACGATGAAACTGCAGCAAAGCAAGAGTTTTTTGATAATTACCAGAGTAAAAAACAAAAACTGGAACAACTTATGGAGGATTGGGAGAATATTCAAGAGTCAATAGATGCCCTAAATTTTAACAATTAAGATTATTTTAACTGCATGGCTCTGTGTTATGGGTAAATTTGTAACCTAAACTAACCAATGTAATGCGTAATATCATACTTTCTGTATTGGGAGTTCTCTTAATAGTTGGAGCAATTTTCATAGGAAAACAAATAAGTAATAGCAAGAAGAAGGAACGCCCAGTTGTCCAAAAAGTCGTTAAAACCATATTTACGGATACTGTAAAAAATGGAAACATTCAAATCGTTATACCTGCTAATGGCAATCTAGTAGCCAAAAGAAGAGTAGAATTGTACTCTGAAGTCCAAGGTGTTTTTAAAACTAGCGGTAAATTATTCAGACCAGGTCAAGAATACCGTCAAGGACAAACACTAATACGTATTGATGCTTCAGAATACTATGCAAGTGTCCAATCTGCCAAAAGTAATTTGTACAATACCATCGCTGCGATAATGCCTGATTTAAGATTAGATTTTCCAGAAGTTTTTTCGAAATGGCAAGATTACCTCAATGGTTTTAATATGGATAAAACCACACCTAAACTACCAGAAATGACATCAGATAAAGAAAACTACTTTATTACAGGTCGTGGAATTGTGTCAAGTTATTACAACGTAAAAAACTTGGAACAGCGTTTGGCAAAGTTTAATATCAGAGCCCCTTTTACAGGTATACTTACAGACGCATTAGTAACTGAGGGGTCACTAATAAGAAATGGTCAAAAATTAGGTGAATATATTGATCCAACTACTTATGAAATGGAGGTTGCTTTAAGCAAAAGTTACGCTAACCTTTTAAAGGTTGGTGAAACAGTTAAGCTAAACAACTTAGATCATACAGAAAATTTTATAGGAAAAGTATCAAGAGTTAACGGAAGTATAGATGCAACAACACAGACTATCAATGCTTACATCGAAGTTAAAAATGAGTCACTTAAAGAAGGTATGTATCTGGAAGCGAATCTTAATGCAAAATCTGAAAGTGATGCTATAGAAATTAATAGAAGTTTAGTACTGGATAACAACCAAATATTTATTGTTAGAGATACTATTTTGGATATTATTGATGTGAAACCTGTGTATTTTTCGGATACTAAAGCAGTTCTAAAAGGTATACCAGATGGAACGATTATGTTATCTAAATCTGTACCTGGTGCATATGCTGGTATGGCTGTAAAACCATATAACTCTAATGCCTCAGAATAGATATGAGAAAGCTAATAGGATACTTTATTAGGCACAGTGTTGCGGTTAACGTAGTTGTTTTTGCATTTATTATTTTTGGTATTGTTGGGTTTTTAAAACTAAAATCTTCATTCTTTCCTCTTGTAGATTCAAAGAATATTAGTATCAATGTAACTTATCCAGGAGCGTCACCTCAAGAGGTTGAAGAAGGTATAGTGCTAAAAATTGAAGATAACCTAAAAGGTCTTAACGGTATTGAGCGTGTGACTTCTACATCAAGAGAGAATAGTGGAAGTATTAGTGTAGAAATAGAGAAAGGGAAAGACATAGATTTTATGTTGCTTGAAGTTAAGAATGCGGTAGATCGTGTGCCCTCTTTCCCTGTTGGTATGGAACCTCTGATTGTTTCGAAACAAGAAAGTCTAAGGCCTACAATTACTTTTTCTATAAGTGGTAATAAGATTCCACTAGCCACATTAAAACAGATTGGTCGTCAGGTAGAGAATGATTTACGAGGAATAGAAGGTATTTCCCAGATTCAGATTTCTGGATATCCCCAAGAAGAAATTGAAATAGCAGTTAATGAAACCAGTTTATTGGCTTACAACTTAACTTTTAATGAAGTAGCTCAAGCAGTAAATCAAGTCAGTTTAATCACAACTGGAGGAACCATAAAAACAGATGCTGAGGAGTATCTAATTAGAGCCAATAATAGATCCTATTATGCAGATGGATTATCAAATTTAATTGTAAAGTCCGATGCCTCAGGTAGAAAGATTCAACTCAAAGATGTAGCAGATGTAAAAGATCAATTCTCTGAAACTCCAAATTCTAACTACTATGATGGTAATTTGTCTATCAATGTTACAATTACAAGTACTAATAATGAAGATCTAATTTCATCTGCAGAAAAAACTAAAGCTTATATCAAAGAGTTTAACCAAAGGTATGATAATGTTAAGCTTAATGTAGTTAGAGATTTATCAACAACGCTTGTTCAACGAACAAAATTATTGAGGGATAATGCAATTGTTGGTATTATACTAGTATTGATGTTTCTGTCTTTATTCCTTAACACACGTCTGGCTTTTTGGGTAGCATTTGGTTTGCCAATATCGTTTTTAGGAATGTTTATGTTTGCTGGTTATTTTGATGTAACCATAAACGTATTGTCTTTATTCGGGATGATTATTGTAATAGGGATATTGGTAGATGATGGTATTGTTATTGCAGAAAATATATACCAACATTATGAAAAAGGTAAATCACCAGAACAAGCAGCAATAGACGGTGTTATGGAGGTATTACCTGCCATTGTTTCTGCTATTTTAACAACAATCTTAGCATTTAGTATTTTTTTATTCTTAGATGGTCGTATTGGCGAGTTTTTTGGAGAAGTATCAGTCATTGTTTTGTTAACATTAACAGTTTCATTGATAGAAGCACTTATTATTTTACCTGCCCACTTGGCACATTCAAAAGCATTGAGAATACAAAATAATTCAGACAAAACCGGAATAGCTGGCTTTTTTCAGCGTGCATTTTCCAAATTGCGCATCATTAATACTATTGGTGACAAAATAATGCGATGGCTTAGGGATAATTTGTACAGTCCCATTTTAAAATTTTCATTGCAGCACAAATTTTTCACAATAGCTTTATTTATTGTTTTTACAATACTTACAGTGTCTAGTATACAAGGTGGTATTGTTAGAGTATCATTTTTTCCTCAGATAGCCAGTGATCAAGTAGCGATAAACCTTAATATGCCTAATGGTACAAATGAAAAAGTTACCGATAGTATTATTTCATTTATAGAGGAAAAAGCAATTGAGGTCACTAAGGAGATAAATGATGAATACTTTGAAAAGAATTCTGAAAAATATTTAGTAGAGAACATAATTAAAACTATTGGACCAGGCTCTTCAACAGCTCAATTAAGTATTAATCTATTACCTGGTGAATACCGTTCAAATGATATAACAACAGACTTAGTTGGAAATAGAATAAGAGATCGTGTTGGACCAATTTTTGGAGCTGAGAGTTTGGTATTTGGTGGAGGAAGAAATTTTGGTGGTAACCCAATTTCTGTTTCGCTATTAGGTAGTAATATTTCAGAGCTTAAAGCGGTAAAGACAGAATTAAAAGCAAACCTTGAGAAAAATATCTTACTCAAAGATGTAAAAGATAACGATCCAATAGGTATAAAAGAGATTCGAATAGAATTAAAGGAGAGCGCTTATGCTTTAGGACTAGACTTAAGGACAGTTATGGGTCAAGTTAGATCTGCTTTTTTTGGCGCTCAAGCACAACGTTTTCAAAGAGGTCAGGATGAGATTAGGGTATGGGTAAGATATGATAGAGAAGATCGCTCATCTATAAATAATTTAGATGATATGCGTATCAGTACTCCTTTAGGTGATAGAATTCCGCTTAAAGAAATTGCGACTTACTCAATACAAAGAGGCGATGTGGCTGTTAATCATCTAGAAGGTCAAAGAGAAATTCAGATTTCAGCAGATATAAAAGATGCTAAAAAAACAAGTTCTACTGATGTTATGGTAGAAATTAGAGATGAGATTATGCCTGATATTTTATCTAGATACCCTACAGTTACGCCTTCTTATGAAGGTCAAAATAGAGAGCGTTTAAAGTTGACTAATTCATTAGGACCTGTAGGTTTAATTGTTATTGTTTTAATTTATATTGTTATTGCATTTACATTTAGAAGCTATAGTCAACCATTAATATTACTGCTTTTAATTCCGTTTAGTTTACCTGCTGTGGCTTGGGGTCATTGGATTCATGATTTTCCATTAAACATAATATCGCTTCTGGGAATTATTGCCTTAATTGGTATCATGGTCAATGATGGTTTGGTACTTATCGGTAAGTTTAATAAAAACCTTAAGAACGGTATGGCATTTGATGACGCACTGTATGAAGCAGGTCGTTCGCGTTTTAGAGCTATATTTTTAACGTCCATAACAACCATAGCTGGTTTAGCACCTCTGATTTTTGAAGAAAGTAGACAAGCGCAATTCTTAATTCCTATGGCGGTGTCCATAGCTTATGGTATTGGTTTTGCTACGGTATTAACGTTGATTGTATTACCTATATTTCTATCGTTTAGTAATTTTATAAAACAAAATGCAAAATGGTTGTATACAAATAAAGAAGTAACAAAAGAAGAAGTAGAACGTGCTATAAAGGAGCAAAATGAGGGATTAAATTTTTATTCCATTCAAGAAACAAATACAATTGAAGATAAAGCACAACATAGTATTTCAGAATAAAAGAAATGAAAAAATTAAATATTAATAGCGCATTATTTATTTTAGTAATTCTTACCAGCTACCCTGTTTTTTCTCAGCAGCTAGTAAAGCCATCAGAAGCCATTGCATTAGCTTTAGAACACAATTACGGTATACAAATTGCTAACAATAATATTAATGTCGCTGCAAATAACAAAAATATACTAAATACTGGTTATTTACCTACAGTTACAGGTAATGCAGCAGGTTCTATTGATACTCAAGATGCTGAAGGTCAATTGGCAAATGGAGATGTAAGAGTTGCTGAAGGTGCAGAAACAAGACGCTATAATGCTTCTATAAACCTTAATTATATAGTTTTTGATGGCTTAGGCAGATATTACAATTATAAGCGTTTAAAAGAGCAGTATAATCTGTCAGAGTTACAAGCAAGAGAGACCATTGAGAACACGACCAATCAACTATTAACAGTGTATTATAATGTAGCAAGGCAAAGTGAAAATTTAAAATCTTTGGAGGAGACTTTAAATATTTCAAAGGACAGGTTAACTAGAAGCGGATATCAGTTTGAATATGGTCAAAATACAAAGTTAGATGTACTCAATGCCGAAGTAGATATCAACAACGATAGCATTAATATCATTAACGCAAGACAGAATCTCATAAACTCTAAGCGTGATCTAAATCTAGTAACCGGAAACAAAATTTCTAATTTTTTTGACGTTGATACTACTGTTACCTTTTTACTACAACTTAATAAGACAGATTTATTACAAAAGCTATATACAAATAATGTTAACCTTATCCAGAATGAGAAAAATATAGCTATTAACCAATTTACTTTAAAAGCCAATAAGTCTGGTTATTTACCAACAATAGGTTTAACAGGAACTTACGGTTGGAACGAGTCTACCAACAATAGTCCACTTGCGTTTGTATTACAAAATACAAGCACTAATCTTTCGGCAGGTGTTAATCTGACATGGAATTTGTTTGATGGTGGTGCCACTGTTACACGTATAAAAAATGCTAGAATAAATCTAGAAAACCAGAAACTTCAGAAAGAGCAATTAAAACAAGAAGTAGAGCGTAATTTTAATAATGCCTGGGACGATTATCAAAACAAATTACAGGTGTATGGTGTTCAAGAAGATAATATAAAAACAGCCAAAAATAATTTTGACCGTACAAAAGAAAAATTCAAACTAGGTCAAGTCACATCTATAGAGTTTAGACAAGCACAGCTAAATCTTTTATCTGCTGAGTTAAGAACAAGTCAAGCAAAATATGATGCTAAAATTGCTGAAATTTTAGTACTTCAGATTAGTGGCGAATTATTAAATGTAGAATTTTAAAAACTGAAGAATGGAAGAACACTTTTTTCAATGTCCGCATTGTTGGAAGCAGATTTCAATGCTAATGGATGTTTCAGTATCCAATCAAACTTATATTGAGGATTGCGAAGTGTGTTGTAATCCTATTCAAATTCATGTTATCTCAGATGGTACATCTATTCAGAATATAGATGCAAACAGCATCGAACAATAGCCTTAAACTAAAATAGTATAGTGTTCGTAAAGCGCATTTCATCGAAAAAAAGCTAATTTTGGCGATTAATTGTATTTTAATCCTATATTTGAGTCGTTAATCGGTCCCCTCGCCCAAATCACTTAAATATGAAAACGTTTTACACTTTAGTATTTTGCCTACTAACTACTGCATTTTTACATGCAAATGTTTCGCATATTCAGAAAGATGCTTTGGTAGATTTATACAATTCTACAGATGGCAATAATTGGAAAAACACATGGGATTTGACATCACCAGTTTCAACTTGGTATGGTGTTACAATCATTAACAACCAAATCACAGAATTAAATTTGGCTTTTAATAATCTTAATGGAAGTCTACCATCAAGTATTGAAGGATTAGATACATTAACGTTACTAGATTTATCTTTTAATAGTATTGAAGGTAAATTACCGGTAGAGATATTTCAACTAAGCCAATTAAAAACTTTAAAATTATATTCTAATATGTTTGAAGGTGAATTCCCTTCAGAGGTTGGTCAAATGCAAAACTTAAGAGTTTTAGAAATTTATAACAACAATTTTTCTGGAGAGATACCAACTACAATCGGAAAATTAAGTAACATTGAAAACTTAGGGTTTAGTAGCAATGCTTTTACAGGAATGTTACCAAAAGAAATTTCTAATTTAAGCAATCTTAAAATCTTAAGCGTTTTTGATAATAATTTATTTGGTACGATACCAAGTAACATAGGGCAGTTGTCTAAGCTAGAGCAATTAGTATTATCTAACAATAGTTTTTATGGCCAATTACCATCTAGCTTAGTGAGGTTAGAGAAATTAAACACACTGCTTTTAGGAGAGAATAATTTTACAGGTAATTTTGCAAACTTACAGTTACAAATGCCTAACATTATCACTCTAGATATTGACGCAGAAAACAAAAAAGGGGTTTTGGTTACTTTAGATGAAGAAGTTAATGACAACTAAAATATTTAATAAAAATAATAGGATAACCTTCAAGTAAAACTGAAGGTTATTTTTTTGATAAAGCTTTTGTAATCTAAAAAAAGTTTTATCTTTGCAGTCCTCTTAAATGATTATGTCGGTATTATGAATCGAGAGTTAGCAGCTAAGACAATCAAATAAGTTATAAATCGCGGGATAGAGCAGTAGGTAGCTCGTCGGGCTCATAACCCGAAGGTCACTGGTTCGAGTCCAGTTCCCGCTACTAAAACAATAAAACGGTTATACTATTATAGTGTAACCGTTTTTGATTTATA
>Ga0206129_10000076_pt1 | contig 160563 bp, 163 predicted proteins | sample Helgoland_Spring_8_FD_148616 | JGI IMG/M metagenome (GOLD analysis project Ga0206129, IMG submission 148616) | Pelagic subsurface seawater microbial communities from Kabeltonne, Helgoland, North Sea - Helgoland_Spring_Bloom_20160502_2 | ecosystem: Environmental > Aquatic > Marine > Epipelagic...
GTCTGCACGGTATAGATCTATGGTTAGATCGGTATTGTCAGACAGAACAGGTCCAAGACCGACCACAATACTGTAGTTCACTCCTGTTAAGCCAGCGCCAAAGCCAGCGCCACCGCCAGAGTCACCGCCACTTATTGCTACCCCGCCAATAACAGCAACAGTAGCGAGACTTAGAACGGAACTACTAGCACTAGCCGCTGCCTCTTCGGTCGCTACTTCAGCTTCAGCCAATACTAATAATTGATTGCTTTGCGCTTGCTGAATAGCGTTAGTTAAAGCAGGTTGTCCCTGAACTAATTCCGTTAATGTAAACATATCGCCATGCGCCAACATCAACTGGCTACCATCGCCTAGCTCTAAACCGACACTGTCAGCAGGCAGACTGAAGTAGCTCAAATCACCCTCAGCACTGCTCTCTAGAGCCATTTCGACAACACATTCACCCTCGGCGCAGAGCGTGAAGTAATCTTGCAATACCATCGATTCATCTTCGGTAAACTGCAGACTGAGATCATCACCTAAGCGCAAGCCGATGACCTGCTCTAGTGGTAGCAGCTTGGAGTCGATGCGTCGTAGGAACCGATACGTTTCTCCCGCGCTTAACTGCAGCAGCAGGCTATCGCTAGCATGAGTGACTATGACTTCTCGCTCTGATCCATCTGCCGAGGTAATAACTAAGACGATTTCTTCCTGAATTTTTTCACTCATAATCATGCTACCTTTAATTTTTATAATATTTAGTGAACTGTTAAAAAGTACAATAATTAATGCGCAGTCCACTATCCCTGAACAGCCAACTCGCATCTTTTAGGTAAGCGGCCATATAGACCTGCCACCATCCGCTGAATTCTAAATCCTAGGCAATGTGGATCTCTCCATGCCCGCTATCTGCTACATATGATTTTATTCAGCGGTAGCTCGCATTAGTTTCGAGCTGATAATAAACTAAGTAAATCATAGTTGTTTAACAAACAAACTTTAAACCCGTCTTAAAGACCGGGCTAAGTGGTCAAATATCACCAAAACCAAATTAATTTAAGATACTATAGTAAATTACATTATCTTTGGCCATATTTGGAAAAGCAAATAATTTCAGTCATGTAACAAGAAATAATCACATTAATTTTTGTTACACTTACGTCTAAATAAAGACCATTTTCGTCTCTCATAGACATTAGTACATATAATTAAGTTCATTAAATAATTACTTACGATAAAAATTTTGATTGGAATAACAGGATGAACAAGCTATTTGGCACTGGATTTAGTGCGCTTGAGGAATACAGCGATATTAATGCGATCATATTTAAGGAAAACAATGGTGAGCGTATACATCGCGTGGAAAATAAGCCTGGAAAGCAGGCGTCATTAAAAATATTGCGGGCAGTTACTTTAAACAGCGGCATGCTGGGTGCAGCCGAAGCTGAGCAGGGCTTGGTATTATTTGGTGATTATGTCGCTGATGAGCAGGCCTCACCGAATGCGCATCCAAATATTCGATTGTTACTGGATACTATTAAGCACGACTTGACGTGGGATGTCTCTGTCGAGACATAAACGATATATCTCTCGTTTTATTTTATCGAATGCGCGCCCAGTCAAAGCTAGCACCAGGATCAGTTTTACGGCCCGGCGCAATATCGCTATGCCCAACCACCGCTTTCGGCGCTAAGGTTTTATAGGTTTGCTGCAAGCAATCAATAAGCGGCTTGAGCACTGTGTATTGTTGCTCGCTGTAAGCATCATCATCAGTACCTTCTAGCTCGATACCAATTGAAAAATCGTTACAGGCCTCTCGGCCTTGATAGCAAGATTGACCGGCATGCCATGCACGCTGGTTAAGAGGGACAAACTGGATCAGCCTGCCATTACGCTCTATAAAGAGATGACTGGATACCTTGAGGCCAGCTATTTCTGAAAAGTAAGGGTGCGCTGTTTCATCGAGTACGTTACTAAAGAATTGTTGCACATAGCCTCCACCGTATTCACCCGGTGGCAGACTGATGCCATGCATTACTATTAGCTCAGGCACAACACCCTGCGGCCTAGTGTCACAGTTAGGTGATGGCTGATAGATAGCCTCAATAATGAGATGACTATTTAAATCGATATGCATTTAAGGCGCGTGTGTTCCATGAACTTTACTTAGGATATGCATAGTAGCCTAGCTTGCTTTATGTTCGCCAGTTTTAGCAGGCAAAAAAAAGCCCCGCATAGCGAGGCTTTTTAAACGCCGTTTAGGCTGGCTTACATCATGCCGCCCATACCGCCCATGCCACCCATATCTGGTGCTGGCATACCTGGTGCATCATCTTTAGGTAGTTCAGCAACCATCGCTTGAGTCGTAATCATAAGACCTGCAATTGAAGCTGCGTTTTGCAATGCAGAACGCGTTACTTTGGTGGGATCCAAAATACCCATCTCAATCATATCGCCATAAACACCTGTTGCTGCGTTGTAACCAAAGTTGCCTTTACCTTCATCAACTTTAGCTAGAACTACAGAGGCTTCATCACCTGCATTAGCTGTAATTTGACGTAGTGGCTCTTCCATCGCACGACGAGCAATATTAACACCCGCAGTTTGATCGTCGTTGTCACCTTTCAGCTTTAGCAATACGCTACGAGCACGAATCAATGCAACACCACCACCGGGTACCACACCTTCTTCTACTGCTGCACGCGTTGCATGCAATGCATCTTCAACTCGCGCTTTCTTCTCTTTCATTTCAACTTCAGTTGCTGCACCAACTTTGATCACTGCAACACCGCCGGCTAATTTAGCCATACGCTCTTGTAGCTTCTCTTTGTCGTAGTCTGAAGAGGCTTCTTCGATGTGTGCACGAATTTGATCAACACGTGCCTTGATGTCTGTCGCTTGGCCAGAACCATCAACAATCGTAGTGTTTTCTTTAGAGACATGAATACGCTTGGCTGTGCCTAGCTCGTCTAGAGTTGTCTTTTCTAGTGAAAGACCAACTTCTTCAGAAATTACAGTACCACCCGTTAGGATTGCAATGTCTTCTAACATCGCTTTACGTCGATCACCGAAGCCAGGGGCTTTGACAGCTGCGACTTTAACGATGCCGCGAATAGTGTTCACGACTAAAGTTGCTAGTGCTTCACCTTCAACATCTTCCGCAACGATCAGTAGCGGACGACCAGCCTTAGCTACGCCTTCAAGGATAGGTAGTAGGTCGCGAATGTTTGAGACTTTCTTGTCGAACAATAAGACGAACGGGTCATCCATGTCGCAAGTCATGTTGTCTTGGTTGTTCACAAAGTAAGGTGATAAGTAACCACGATCAAACTGCATACCTTCAACAACGTCTAGCTCATTTTCTAGTGCGTTACCTTCTTCAACAGTGATCACACCCTCTTTGCCTACTTTGTCCATAGACTCGGCAATGATGTCACCAATAGAGGTGTCAGAGTTGGCAGAGATAGAACCAACTTGAGCGATTGCTTTACTATCAGAGCAAGGCTTAGACAATGACTTCAGTTCTTCAACTGCTGCCGTGACTGCCTTATCGATACCACGCTTAAGATCCATTGGGTTCATGCCGGCCGCTACTGCTTTCATGCCTTCATGTACGATTGACTGCGCTAGTACGGTTGCTGTCGTGGTGCCATCACCAGCGATATCAGATGTTTGTGAAGCAACTTCCTTCACCATCTGCGCGCCCATATTTTCTAGCTTGTCTTCTAATTCGATTTCTTTGGCAACCGATACACCATCTTTGGTCACGGTTGGCGCACCAAAGGCCTTATCTAGAACGACGTTACGTCCCTTAGGGCCTAGTGTTGCTTTTACTGCGTTAGCGAGGATATTTACCCCAGCCACCATACGGGCTCTGGCCTCATCTCCAAAAGTAACTTCTTTCGCACTCATAGCATGTACCTTCGTTTTATTACGTTAATTTTTTATGTGTTATGGGTTTAAAGACTATCTAGCCTTCGATTACCGCCATGATGTCGTCTTCGCGCATCACTAGTAGCTCGTCGCCGTCTACTTTTACTTCTGTGCCAGAATATTTACCGAATAAAACGGTATCACCAACTTTTACATCTAGCGCATGTACTTTGCCGCTATCTGTGATCTTGCCATTACCAGCAGCAACAACTTCACCCTTACTTGGCTTTTCAGTTGCTGAATCAGGGATAACAATACCACCCGGACTCGTGCGCTCTTCTTCCATTCGCTTGACCACAACACGGTCATGTAGAGGACGTAACTTCATAGCGTGTATCTCCCAATATATCGATTTAAAATCTAGAATTATTAATAGGTTAAGTAACTTTTTAGCACTCCCCTAAGAAGAGCGCCAATGATACGGAGTCAACCTTCTATGTCAACAACTGTGCCAGCTTAGAGACGAGGGTCTTTGTCTTCGTCTTTCACCCGGAATTCGCCCTCTAAAACGTCATTATCACGTCTAGATTGCTCGTTTTTAGCCGCATACCCAGCAGCCGAATTGACCTGAAATGAGCCATTTTTCATGCAATAGCGCAATAACCCCTGAATCAAGCTTTTACGTGTGGCCGGTATTAAACACAAAAAGCCTATGCTGTCGGTCATAAAGCCAGGGGTCAGCAGTAGTGCCCCACCCAATAGAAGGGCTGCGCCCTCAAATAAGGTATCGGCAGGCAACTGTCCCTGTGCCGCCTGCTGTTGTAGTCGCGCCATGGTCTGTAAACCTTGCGCTCGCAACAGAGAAACTCCGATCATGGCTGTTAGAATAACGAGAACTACTGTCGACAAACCGCCAACTGCAGCGCCCACGACTGTGAATAAATAGATTTCAATCAGTGGAACCACAATGAATAATGTAGTTACTAGCGGAAACTTAGTCATCTCGAATCACCAACAAACCGTAATGCTTGGTTTCTAATATGGGGACGACTTTTTGAAATACAAGAGTGAAAACTAAACAGATGCAAAATAATGCTGAAGATCCGCTGGTTCTAGTGATGACCAGCCTCAGTGATAAAACGCAGGCAAAGGTGCTGGCGCAGGCCCTGCTTGAATCGCGTTTAGTCGCTTGTTGCAACATTTTGCCAGCAATCTGGTCTACCTACCGCTGGCAGGGTGAGATCTGCGAGGAAGATGAATGTTTATTGCTTATGAAGACACTGCGTTCACAGCATTCATCGTTAGAAGTGTTCATTCAAACGCGGCACCCTTATGATGTGCCAGAGCTAATTTGCATCGAAACCGATGCCCTCATGCAAGAGTATTATTTGTGGTTAAAACAACAAGTCAGTCCCAATTCGCCCTGCTAGCTTCGCCGTTCGCTTTATTGTTGGCTGGCGTCCTACTGTTTATGAATTCAGCCTCTGCGATTCAATCGCTAGGGGGTGAGAATGAATTCCTGTCGGTAGATAAAGCCTTTCAAGTCGACGCCTACCTGAGTAAGGACAATCAAATTCAAATTGATTGGCAGATCGCTGAGGGCTATTACCTCTATAGAAAGCAGCTGTCGGTTAGCACAGAGCAAGCGAATGTCACCTTCAGCCCACTGACCCTGCCCGCGAGTAAGACTAAGACGGACGACTATTTTGGTGAGGTGCAGATTTATGAGACTGGTTTAAGCGCATTCAGCCGTGTGAAGAGTGCGAGCAATAATGTTGAGCTGATCGTAAGTTATCAAGGCTGCGCCCATGCCGGCCTCTGTTACCCACCTGTCACCAAGGCATTTAATCTAAACCTTAGCGACAGCGCCCTAAATAGTGCGCTAACTGCGGCTAATGCTGACTCAGCACTGAGTAAGGCTGAGCCTGCCACGCTAGAGCAATCAGAGCAGGGCTCTATCGCCAATCAATTAAAACAAAAGAGCTTAGGCTGGACGGTCGCTTGGTTTTTCCTAGCTGGATTACTCTTGGCGCTGACCCCCTGCGTCTTCCCAATGATCCCAATTCTCTCCAGCATCATTGCCGGCCAAGGCGAAAAGCTCAGTGCCAGTCGTGGCTTTAGCCTGTCTTTGGTCTACGTATTGGCAATGGCCTTAACCTACACCATCGCAGGTGTTTTGGTCGGGATGACCGGTGCCAACATTCAGGCCTGGTTCCAGAATATCTGGATTATCAGTGCCTTTGCTCTGGTCTTTGTGATCCTATCCTTGTCGATGTTTGGCCTCTATGAGTTACAGATGCCATCGGCCCTGCAATCACGCATCAATGCCTTAAGCGGTAAGCAACAGTCGGGCAGTTTTGTCGGCACCGCCATCATGGGGTTTTTATCGGCCTTGATTGTTGGCCCCTGCGTTACTGCGCCGTTAATCGGTGCCCTACTCTATATAGCCGAGAGTGGCGATCCTTGGGTCGGTGGCCTTGCCCTATTTTCACTCAGCATTGGTATGGGCTTACCGTTATTACTGATCGGCACCTCAGCAGGCAAATATTTACCACGAGCAGGCGGTTGGATGGAGCCAATTAAAGCAGTCTTCGGCGTGATGCTGCTGGCACTAGCCATCTGGTTTGTTGATCGCGTTTATCCTCGCGTTGTGATACTCGCTCTCTCCGGTGGTTTACTCATCGGCTGCGCCATATTTCTGGATGTCTTTCGTCGCAGCATCGAGCGCCCGAGTACGTTGTTGCGACTACGCCAAATCTTGGGCTGGATACTCCTCATATACGGCAGTGCCTTATTACTCGGTGCCAGTGCCGGCAATCAGAATCTGTTACAACCTTTGACCGGCCTCAGCAGCGGCTCTGCAACTAACTCTGTAGCAGACAGCAAACAGCTGCCTTTTAAATACGTCAAAGGGATGCAGGGACTAGAGCAAGAATTGGCTTTGGCAGCGGCGGCAAATAGGCCGGTGATGTTGGATATGTATGCTGACTGGTGTATCGCCTGCAAGGAATTAGAGACTTTTACCTTTAATCACGCCGAAGTGCACACGGCACTACGTGATTTCGTCATTCTGAAGGCGGATGTGACGGCAAATGATGAAGTCGATAACGCTATGTTGAAAGAATTATCCCTTTTTGGCCCCCCAGGCCTGTTGTTTTTTGACACCACTGGCAAGGAATTACGCCCCTATCGCATCGTCGGCTTTATCGATAAGGCTGATTTCCTAAGTCATCTAGAACGCTTAAAAGCACAGTTTTAAGCCATTCCTGCCATAACCGGCGACATCAGAGCCGGTTAAATCAGTAAAATTCGTTGAAATTCGGCCAATATCCGGATAATTTCCGCTATCTTGCTAACAACTAGACAGTTGTACTGTTTTACGGCAGAATTGCCACCATCTAGCAGCAGAGCTGCTTTACCGTTTATTTAACAACCAATCGAGGGTAATTCACCGAAGTTATGAGTAAAATCCTCTTGCTGAATGGCCCAAACTTGAATTTATTGGGTAGCCGCGAGCCTGAAGTCTATGGCTACACCACATTAGATGACATAGTCGCCGATGCGACTAGCTACGCTAGTAGTTTGGGTCACCAGCTCTCTCATCTACAAAGTAATGCCGAACATGCCTTGATTGATGGCATTCATGCGGCAAAAACAGACGGTGTGAAATTCATTGTGATCAATCCTGGAGCGTTCACTCATAGCAGTATCGCCCTGCGTGACGCCTTTTTAGGTGTCTCCATCCCATTTATTGAAATACACCTCTCGAACGTCTTTGCACGTGAAGAGTTCCGCGCGCATTCGTACCTATCCGATGTCGCGGTCGGTTTAATTTCAGGCTTGGGTGCTAACGGCTACCGTTTAGCAATCAACGCCGCAGACCAACAACTTAAATCTTAAAAATAGAGCGCTAATTATGGACATACGCAAAGTCAAAAAACTCATTGAGCTACTGGAAGAGTCAGGTATCTCAGAAATTGAAATTAAAGAAGGCGAAGAATCAGTTCGCATCAGCCGTAACGGGCCAAGCATGACTATGCCACAAATGCAGTACGCGCCAGCAATGGCTCCACCGATGGCCGCACCAGCTGCTGCGGCACCGGTAGCAGCAGAAGCAGCAGCACCTGAAGTCAGTGGTCATGTTGTCACTTCACCTATGGTCGGTACGTTTTATGAAGCGCCATCACCGGGCTCAGCGCCCTTTGTCGAAGTCGGCAAGAGCGTTAAAGAAGGTGACACACTTTGCATTATTGAAGCCATGAAGATGCTCAATCAAATTGAAGCCGACAAGTCTGGTGTCATCAAACAAATGGTGGCTGAAAATGGCCAACCCGTTGAGTTTGGTCAGCCACTGTTCATCATCGAATAAAACTACCCTATCGAGTACGCATGTTAGAAAAAGTTGTTATTGCCAACCGTGGCGAGATTGCATTGCGCATCTTGCGCGCTTGTCGTGAGTTAGGTATCAAAACCGTTGCAGTACACTCTGATGTGGACCGCGATTTAAAGCACGTCAAATTAGCCGACGAGTCAGTCTGCATAGGTCCAGCACCATCGACTGATAGCTATTTAAATATCCCAGCTATTATTAGTGCAGCAGAGCTCACTGATGCCACTGCGATTCATCCTGGTTATGGTTTTCTTTCTGAAAACGAAGCCTTTGCTGAACGCTGTGAAACTAGCGGCTTTATTTTTATTGGCCCTCGCGCGGAAACTATTCGTCAAATGGGCGATAAGATTGCAGCGAAAAAAGCGATGCAAGAGGCTGGCGTTCCCTGTGTCCCAGGTAGTCCTGAGCCACTGGGTGAAAACCTTTCCAGTAATGCTGCACTAGCTGAATCGATTGGTTACCCAATCATTGTTAAGGCCGCTGGTGGCGGTGGTGGTCGTGGTATGCGCGTGGTACATACTCAAGATGAGTTGGCCGATGCAATTACATTAACGCGCACAGAAGCCAAAGCAGCCTTCAATAATGGCACACTTTATATGGAGAAGTTTTTAGGTACTCCACGCCATATTGAGATTCAGGTATTGGCTGACACACATGGCAATGCAGTCTATTTAGGTGAACGCGATTGTTCTATGCAACGTCGTCACCAAAAAGTAATTGAAGAGGCTCCAGCACCAGGGCTAAGCCAAGAGCTACGCGAGATGATCGGCAAGCAATGTACCGACGCCTGTAAGCTGATTGGCTATCGTGGCGCTGGCACCTTTGAATTCTTGTATGAGAATGGTGAGTTTTATTTCATTGAAATGAATACCCGTGTTCAGGTGGAACATCCCGTTACTGAATTTATTACTGGTATCGATATTGTGAAGCAGCAGTTGTTGATTGCGGCGGGTGAGGAAATGACACTACGCCAAGAAGACATCCAGTTGAATGGTCACTCTATCGAATGTCGTTTGAATGCAGAAGATCCTGATAGCTTCATCCCAAGCCCAGGCACGATAACTCACTTCCACTCTGCTGGTGGACCAGGTGTACGCGTGGACTCACACATTTATGGCGGCTATCGCGTGCCACCTAATTACGATTCAATGATCGGCAAGTTAATCACGCATGGCGACACGCGTGAGATTGCAGTTCAACGCATGTTAGGCGCCTTGCAAGAAATGGTCATCGATGGCATCAAGACCAATATCCCATTACAAGCGAGATTGATGGCTGACCCAGGCTTTGCCGAGGGTGGCTTTGATATTCATTATTTAGAACGCCTACTCGCAAAACAAGACTAGGGTCTAGTCTTGCAACAATTACGCGTTCAACTCGACGCTTCCGCCTTGGATGAGGTGGAAGCCTTACTCCTCTCTTGCGGCGCGCTCAGTCTCTGCCTAGAAGAAGACGGGGTATCTAACCCGATCTTTGAGCCACCCATCGGCGATCATCCACTCTGGCCAAAGCTTTATATCAGCGCCTTATTCGAGCATCTGATAGCTGCTGAGCTGAGCATTAAAGCGCTGGCACACCATGCTCAGGTTGGCACACAGGTGTTATTAGAGACCATTGATGAAACTGATTGGCAGGCAAAGTTCCAACAGCAATTCAATGCCAAGCACTATGGCAAGCTATGGGTTTATCCCTCATGGCAGGAAAACCCTGCGCCAGAAGGTATTAGTCTTAAGCTCGACCCTGGACTCGCTTTTGGTACTGGCAAACACCCAACCACTGATCTTTGTTTACATTGGTTAGGTAAGCAAGATCTAGCTCAGGTGAGCGTCTTAGATTTTGGTTGTGGTAGTGGCATCTTAGCCTTAGCTGCCGCCAAACTAGGTGCGCAGCCGGTAGTTGCTATCGATATTGACCCACAGGCATTGAGAGCGACCAAACAAAATCGTGCTGCTAACGATATCAGCCCAGATCAAGTCTATGTCGCTACTGCAAATGATATCGTAGGACAGCGTTTTTCAGTCGTTGTTGCTAACATCCTTGCTGGTCCCTTAGTTGAACTGCGTGATCAATTTGTAACTTTGCTGCTACCAAAAGGTGAACTGATCCTTTCTGGCATTTTAAGCAGCCAAGTCAACGATATAAAAGCGGCTTATAGTGAGCATTTCGATTTAGTTTCGGTAAAAATACAAGAAGATTGGGCGCGTATCGCTTATAAACTGTCGTAATCCATTCGTCTTACAAAAAGCATTTGGCGTCTCACTTTTATCCTCGTTAAACTGACCCTATGCTTGTCATTCACTCCACCTCCCAAAATCACGTATGAAGATCGGTCCACACGAACTCGATAACGCACTCATACTGGCACCTATGGCGGGGGTCACTGACGTCACCTTTCGTAAACTTTGCCGGCGTTTAGGTGCGGGTTATACCGTATCGGAAATGCTGACTGCCAATACCAAACTATGGAACTCAGATAAGTCTCGACTACGCCGCATCCATCTCGATGAGCCCAGCCCACGTTCGGTACAAATTGTTGGCTCTGACCCAAAACAGCTGGCTTATGCCGCCAAACTGAACGCCGATCATGGTGCCGATATTATCGATATCAATATGGGCTGCCCAGCAAAAAAGGTTTGTAAGGTTGCGGCTGGCTCAGCCTTACTGGCGAATGAACCATTGGTTGCCGAAATATTAGCGAGTGTGGTTGCTGCCGTTGATGTGCCAGTGACCTTAAAGATTAGAACGGGTAGTGATCCTGATCATCGTAATGGCGTACGTATTGCACAGATTGCGGAAGACAGTGGCATTCAAATGCTTGCGGTACACGGTCGTACGCGTGCTTGTCGCTTTTTCGGTGAGGCAGAGTACGAAACCATACGCTTAATTAAACAACACGTTAGCATTCCGGTAGCGGCTAATGGTGATATTACTAGTCCGCAGAAAGCGAAAAAGGTCTTGGCATTCACTAACGCAGATGCGATTATGCTTGGGCGTGCAGCACAGGGTCGTCCATGGCTCTTTCGCGAAGTCGATCACTATCTAAAATATAATAATTTATTAGACAGTCCGCCATTGTCGGAAGTATCGGCTATTATGCTCGATCACCTGGATTCGCTCTACTCCCTCTATGGAAAAGAAAAGGGAGTGCTGATTGCACGCAAACATATTGGCTGGTATCTCGATAACCTTGTTAATGGCCATGACTTTAAAAAGAAAGTCTTCGCTGCCACAGATGCCGACAGCCAGTTCGATATGGTTAAAATTTTTATGCAATGCGAAGTAACACATATGGAGAAAGTTGCATGACCAGCTCTGCGCCCGATTTAGACCTCTCAGACAGCCACTTACCGGCACCAACACAGGCTTTACACGAGTCTGTTGCACAGTCACTACAGAATTATTTCAATAAGTTAGACGGCCATGCGCCAGAAGATTTATACCGCTTAGTCATTGAAGAAGTTGAGCGACCGCTATTAGACGCAGTTATGCGCTATTGCAAAGGCAATCAAACCAAAGCAGCGCAATATTTGGGATTGAATCGTGGCACCCTTCGCAAAAAACTTAAGCAATACGATCTAAGCTAAGACTATGACTGAATCAACACCTTGCCGCATCCAGCGCGCCCTTATCAGTGTTTCAGATAAGAGTGGGATTATTGAATTTGCCACGGCACTCGTGGCTAAGAATATCGCGATCTTATCGACTGGCGGCACTGCTAAAACCTTAAAAGAGGCTGGCATTGCGGTTACTGATGTCAGTGACCACACCGGCTTTCCTGAAATTATGGCAGGCCGTGTAAAGACGCTACATCCAAAGATTCATGGTGGTATTTTGGGCCGTAGTGGTACCGACGAAGCAGTGATGCAAGAGCATGCTATTGCTGCTATCGACCTAGTGGTTGTTAATCTCTATCCATTCGCTGCAACCATTGCTAAGCCTGATTGTAGCTTTGACGATGCAATTGAGAATATTGATATTGGTGGGCCAGCAATGATCCGTGCAGCGGCTAAAAATCATGCGCGCGTCGCGGTTGTGGTTGACCCACAAGATTACAATACACTGGTGTCTGAATTAGACAATGAAAGCCAAAGTCTCAGCGTCAGCACACGCACTGAGCTGGCACGTAAGGCCTTCAGCCACACAGCCAGTTATGACGGCATGATTGCTAACTATCTTGGCCAGCAAGCAACTAGCGATGCTGATCAGAAAGGCCCAGCCTACCCTGCCGACTTACACTTAAGCTTTAAACGTAAGCAAGACTTACGTTATGGCGAGAACCCACACCAGTCAGCCAGCTTCTATGTTGAAAGTTCTGCTGCAGCGTCTAGTGTCAGTGGTGCCACCTTTATTCAAGGCAAGGCCCTATCGTTTAATAATATTGCCGACACCGATGCAGCCCTAGAATGTGTCAAACAATTCTCAGCACCTGCCTGTGTCATCGTCAAACATGCCAACCCCTGTGGGGTGGCAGTTGCAGCTTCGATTGATGAGGCTTATGACAAGGCCTACCAAACTGATCCAACCTCTGCCTTTGGTGGCATTATTGCTTTTAATCAAACACTGACCTGTGATCTTGCAGCAAAGATCTTAGAGCAACAATTTGTCGAAGTGATTATCGCCCCTGGCATGGAGGCTGGTGTAGAACAGATTCTAAGTCGCAAGCCCAATACACGCGTATTAGATTGCACTAGTACTGAAGCCGATTACTCTGGCCATGACTTACGCCGCGTCAATGGTGGCCTGTTGGTTCAAGATAAAGACTTTGCAATTATTGGTGCTGCAGATTTACGCGTAGTGACCAAGATACAACCCAGCGAAGAACAGATTCGTGATCTATTGTTTGCATGGAAGGTGGCTAAGTTCGTTAAGTCGAATGCGATTGTTTACGCCCGTGCAGAGCAAACTATTGGGGTCGGCGCTGGCCAGATGAGTCGCGTTTACTCAGCCAAGGTTGCTGGCATCAAGGCAGCAGATGAAAACCTCGTGGTGACCGGTGCTGTGATGGCATCAGATGCATTCTTTCCATTCCGTGACGGTATTGATATGGCTCATGCCGCAGGTATTTCAGCCATCATCCAACCGGGTGGTTCACGCAATGATGAAGATGTTGTTGCCGCTGCTGATGAGCATGGACTCGCCATGGTCTACACCGGTGTGCGTCACTTCCGACACTAAGCCAAAACATTTCAGGCTGGATAATATAAGCGCAATATTATCCAGCCTGAAATATGAACCTATCTAATACGTGCATGACATGATCTCAAGCGCAATCTTTATTCACATTGTCCAGATCATGTTCCCAATTGTTGCGATTGTCTTACTCGGCATCCTCATTGGCCGCTGGCAAAACCCTCAGCTCGATTCAATCAATAATATTAATCTCAATGTCTTCATACCGGCATTGGTCTTTGCTTCTCTGATTGAGCATGACTTTGCATTACAGAGTAATGCCCTACTAGCCTTTGTCGCATTGCTACTGATGTTGGCCACCGGCTTGCTGGCTTTACCTCTGAGCCGTTTACTCAACACAGAATATCGAACCATAGCACCTCCTTTAATGTTTCATAACGCAGGTAATGTCGGCCTACCGTTGATGTTATTGGCCTTAGGTGATGCTGCCTTAGCACCTGCCTTAATCTTGTTCCTAGTTGGCAATCTGGCGCACTTTGCAATTGCTACTTATATTTTGAATCGAGCATCCAAGTGGTATCTCAGTCTATCTTCACCTGCAATTCTTGCAGCATTTCTTGCACTAGGATTACAGCTGACTACGGTAGAGATCACCCCAACAATTATTTTACCTATCAGGATGCTTGGTGATATTGCTGTGCCATTGATGCTGTTTGGCTTAGGCGTACAGCTCAGTCATGCTCAATTTAGTCATTGGCGTTTAGGCCTTGCGCATGGCCTGATGACACCCGTGATTGGATTTAGTCTAGCGTTCTTGTTCAGCCAGCTTTTTAATTTAGAGCCAATCCAAACTGCAGCATTACTATTGTTTGGCACACTCCCACCAGCGGTAATGAATTTCTTATTGGCCAAACGCTATGCGCAAGAACCTAGCAAGGTATCTGCTATAGTATTAATCGGTAATGTTTTAGCAGTATTCAGCCTGCCATTGGCATTACTCTATGTACTCCCACGATTTACCTAGAATGAATAAGCTATGAAAAAAATATTAGTCATTGGCAATGGTGGACGCGAACATGCATTGGCATGGAAGCTGAAGCAATCAGACGATGTAGCAATCGTTTATGTCGCTCCCGGTAACGCCGGCACTGAACAAGAAGTAGGCATTGAGAATATCGCCATTGCTAGTGATGATATTACTGCCTTACTTTCATTCGCCCAAGAACAGCAGATTGACCTAACTGTTGTTGGTCCTGAGGCACCTCTGGTCGCTGGCATTGTTGATGAGTTCCAATCTGCCGGTATGAATATTTTTGGTCCACGAAAGTTTAATGCTCAGCTGGAAGGTTCAAAGAGCTTTGCTAAACAGTTTATGCAAGAGCATGGCATTCCTACTGCGGCCTATGGTGAGTTCACTGCAATCACACCAGCATTAGATTTTCTTGCACAACAAGATTTACCAATCGTAATCAAGGCCGATGGTCTTGCTGCCGGCAAGGGTGTCGTCATTGCACAGACTGCAGATGAAGCGCAGCAAGCGGTACACGATATGCTTAGCGGCGAGGCACATGGTGCCGCTGGTCAAAAGATTGTGATTGAAGAATTCCTCTACGGCCAAGAGATCAGTTTCATCTGCATGGTTGATCATGATGTAGTGGTACCGTTGGCTACCTCACAAGATCATAAGGCACGTGATGATGGTGACCTGGGCCCAAACACCGGAGGCATGGGTGCGTATTCACCAGCCCCTTTGGTAGACGATGCCATGCATCAACGCATCATGCGTGAAGTGATCCATCCGACAGCTCAGGGTTTTATGGCCAGTGGTAAACCGTTCCAAGGTTTCCTTTATGCCGGCCTGATGATTTCGGATGAGGGTGTACCTAAAGTCTTGGAATATAACTGTCGTTTTGGTGATCCCGAGACCCAACCGATTATGCAACGCCTGCGCAGTGATCTCACCGAACTCTGCTTGGCAACAGCGAAGAATGAATTACAACCAACTGAATTAGATTGGGACCCACGCAGTGCTTTAGGTGTTGTACTTGCTGCTGGTGGTTACCCTTTCGACTATGCCAAAGGTGAAGTGATTTCAGGATTGAATCAAGACTTAGGTAACGATTGCAAAGTCTTTCATGCCGGCACCGCTAGACAGGGTGAAGACATTGTTACTGCCGGTGGTCGTGTGCTCTGTGTCAGTGCTTTAGGAGATGATATTGCACAAGCGCAAGCAAGGGCCTATCAGGCGGCTGCGACTATTAACTGGCGTGATGTTTATTTTCGCCGTGATATTGGGCATCGGGCGATTACTGATAAGTCGCAAGACTGAATATTATTTCAGGCTTGCGACTGACTGAATTGCGCTTAGCGTTTCATCGCATGGAAGAAGTCGACATTATTCTTGCTCGACTGCATACGTCCAAGCATGAACTCCATCGCCTCTAGCTCATCCATAGAGTGTAGGAATTTACGCAAGATCCACATCTTTTGCAGCACATCAGGTTCAATCAATAACTCTTCACGGCGTGTGCCAGAGCGGTTGATATTGATCGCTGGGTAGATGCGTTTTTCAGCAATACGGCGATCCATATGAATCTCCATATTACCGGTGCCTTTAAATTCTTCGTAGATCACGTCGTCCATCTTCGAGCCAGTTTCTACCAATGCGGTGGCTAAGATCGTCAAGCTACCACCCTCTTCGATATTACGTGCGGCACCAAAGAAGCGCTTTGGACGGGTTAATGCGTTGGCTTCAACACCACCTGTTAAGACCTTGCCAGATGAAGGTGCAACAGTGTTATAAGCACGTGCTAAACGGGTAATTGAATCAAGTAAAATAACCACATCACGTTTATGCTCGACTAGACGTTTGGCTTTTTCAATCACCATTTCAGCAACTTGTACGTGTCTACTAGCTGGCTCATCGAAGGTACTTGAAACCACTTCACCCTGAACCATGCGCTCCATCTCTGTTACTTCTTCTGGTCGCTCATCAATCAACAAGACAATCAGATAACACTCAGGATGGTTAGCCGTAATACTCTGTGCAATGTTCTGCAACATAATCGTCTTACCTGCCTTAGGAGGTGAAACGATAAGGCCACGCTGACCTTTACCAATAGGGGCAACGACGTCGATAATACGCGCTGTAATATCTTCTGTACTGCCATTACCGCGTGATAAAGATAATGGCTCTTCAGCATGCAGTGGTGTTAGGTTTTCAAATAATACTTTGGATTTTGCGTTCTCAGGAGTATCAAAGTTGATCTCATCAACCTTAAGCATCGCGAAGTAGCGCTCACTGTCTTTGGGTGGGCGAATCTTGCCGGTGATGGTATCACCGGTGCGTAAACCAAAACGCCTAATCTGACTTGGCGAGACATAGATATCATCTGGCCCAGCTAGGTAAGAACAATCTGCCGAACGTAAGAAGCCAAAGCCATCTTGCAGGATCTCAAGTACACCATTACCAAAGATATCCTCGCCACTCTTGGCATGCGCCTTAAGGATAGAGAAGACAATATCTTGTTTTCGGGATCGGGCTATATTTTCTATGCCCATAGAGTTTGCTAGATCAACGAGTTCTGCGGCGGATTTTTTCTTCAGTTCGGTAAGATTCATGGGTTCTTGGGTTCTTGGATTGTTTAAGTATTGAGAACGATAACGGCGGACAAAAGAGAATTTCCGCAAAGATAATAGTGGCTCGCCACACGTAGCCGAATAAGAAATTGTTTTTAAATATAGAGATCGGTAAGGCGAGGGCGCGCTTGGAAGCGCGATTCAGTTGTCAAAGTATCACTATTATGGGGCATCGTCTACCCCATACAGCAAGCCTGATTTCAGTTGTTACGAAATTAGCATCTACAACCTTAAATACTCTGATCAATAAAGGCGGTCAGTTGTGACTTGGATAACGAACCCACTTTGGTCGCATGTACTTCACCTGCCTTAAAAATCATCAGGGTAGGTATGCCACGAATACCAAATTTTGGTGGTGTTTCTGGGTTTTCATCGATATTCAGCTTAACGATCTTCAATCGCCCTGCATACTCACTGGCAATATCTTCTAATACTGGAGCAATCATTTTGCATGGACCACACCACTCTGCCCAATAATCAACTAATACGGGTTGTTCGCTCTTTAAAACATCTTCTTCAAACGATGTATCACTTACAGCTGTGATATTTTCACTCACGATTTTAGGCCTCTCAGGCTGGTGGATTAAAAAAGAAAAGCAAACCCGGATGGCTTTACTCTAAAATCTATTTTTATCTGAAAACGCAGGGGAAAACAAGCTTAAGCTGCAGAATAAACCGATCCTGTGCTAAGTAGTACAGAGACTGTTCTAGCCACTCCCCTGACACTAGCTTTCGCTATACTGTAGCTATCATGACTAAAAAAATTGCAATATTAGGTGGTAGCGGCTTTGTTGGTAGTGAACTTTGTCGTCGTTTAACGGCAGAAGGACACACGATACGTGTGCTTAGCCGAAAACTAGCGACTGCCACAGCTATTTCTGACCTGCCTAATTTAACGCTACATCACTGCCCCGAGTACTCAGCATCTGAGCTCGTGCGAGAAACTCAATCCTGCGATGTCCTGATCAATTTAATTGGGATACTCAATGAGAAAGGCCGTGATGGCAGCGGTTTTGACGCCGCACACTATGCGATCACTCAAAATGCCCTGCAGGCCTGCATTAGTAACGCCATCCCACGCATGCTCCAACTCAGTGCCTTACATGCAGATGTTGATGGGCCTAGTCACTATTTACGCAGCAAGGGTAAAGCAGAAACTTTGCTTAATAACTGTCGTGACATTGATATCACTATTTTTAAACCATCGGTTATTTTTGGCCCAGGCGATAGCTTTCTTAATCGTTTTGCCGATTTACTGCGTTTCACCCCAGGGGTTTTCCCGCTAGCTTGTGGCAACGCACGTTTCGCCCCAGTTTATGTTGGTGATGTGGTTACCGCCATGGCTAACTCTCTTGAGCAGATAGACAGTTATGGCAACAGTTATGAGCTCTGTGGTCCTAATATCTATACCTTAAAGCAGCTGGTCGAATTGACCGGTAAGTTTTCTGGTCATTCTCGTTGGGTGATTTCACTGCCGCCGACGCTCTCCAAGCTGCAAGCGATGATGTTAGAGTTGGTTCCGGGCAAGCCGATGTCGGTGGATAATTTTAGATCATTATCACTAGATAGTGTCTGCGGCGAATGCACCCCCTGCCCAACGTCATTAGAATCGATCGCACCCAGCTATCTTAAAAAGTAGTAGCACCGGCTGAGATATCATTCTCAGCCATACAATTCTTTTCTGTGCGCTACCTAAGCATGTAAACTGTAGCTTAGTTCAACTTTAATAAGACATCATGCAGACCTATCTTGTTGGCGGTGCAGTCCGTGATCGACTGTTAGACCTACCGGTGTTCGAACGTGACTGGGTGGTCGTTGGCGCAACGGCAGCCGAACTTATTGCACTTGGTTATCAGCAAGTAGGCAAAGACTTTCCTGTTTTCCTGCATCCACAAAGTAAAGAAGAATACGCCCTCGCTAGAACCGAACGTAAAGTCTCTAAGGGGCATACTGGCTTCACTGTGCATGCCGCACCAGAGGTCACTTTAGAGGAAGACTTAATTCGCCGTGATCTAACGATCAATGCCATTGCAGAAGATGCTGATGGCAATCTCATCGATCCTTACGGTGGCTTGAAAGATATTCAAGAACGCAAACTGCAGCATATCTCAGCGGCCTTTGCAGAAGACCCTTTACGTGTATTACGAGTCGCTCGTTTTGCCACCAAGTTAAACCCTCTAGGCTTTAGCATCAGCCCATCGACATCCGCATTAATGTGCGCGATTGCTGAGTCTGGTGAGTTGGGCTTACTCTCGAGGGAACGCGTCTGGCAGGAAACACAGAAGGCCTTGAGCTGTCCGCAGGCACAGATCTATTTCCAGGTGCTGCTAGAACATAAGGCCTTGACCCAGCTGGCACCTGAACTTGCGCTAGGCTTGGAAAAGCAGCGCGCTACGCTGACCCAATTGGCTCAGTTACCAAATGCAGATATTCGCTTTAGTGCCAGCGTATTACTCGCCTGCCAGCAACAGCAGGGATTTGACTTCATCCGCTGTGAAACTATTTTGAGTTATTTCGCTACACCGAAAGCCTTACAACAAGAGACCCTGTTGATGGCGAAGCATTGGCTTGCATGCGAGCACTTCTTTTCTCATTCCGCGGCAGAAAATTTAAAGATGTTATCTGCGCTGGATGTGTTTCGTCGCAATGATCGCTGCCAACATATTCTGGAGGCCATGCGCCTGATTGCAGCACTGTTAACACCACCAGAGTCTGCCGATGTAATGCAACAACGACTGCGTGCAGTTAGTCAGATAGCCGGTGATATCGGCTTAGTGCGACTGCCCATGGCAGAACAACAACGCCTGCAGGGTAAGGAGATTGGTGATGCCCTAGAAAAGGCAAGATGTCATGCGCTAGAACAAGGCATGAATAAGGCTAAGGAAGGTCAGGCGCTTTAAGCAAGACTATAAGAAAACCAACAAGGCACCACCCAGCGCAAGACGATAAACAACAAATGGGATTAAACCTATCGTTGTAATCAATCTCAGAAAGACAACAATACAAAGATAGGCGACCAGCGCTGAAACCACGATAACCAAACATAGATCAGACCAATCAATCGCTATCGCCTGTGTTGATAGATCACGCACCTTAAAAACAACGGCACCAAAGATAGTTGGAATTGACAACAAAAAGGAAAAGCGTGCCGCTGCCGTGCGATGTTGTCCCAACATCAAAGCGGCCGTCATCGTAATTCCAGCACGAGATGTCCCCGGGATAAGGGCAAGCACTTGTGCACAACCAATCAAAATCACAGCTCTTAGGCTCAATTGATATTCATCGCGTAGTTCACGCGCACTGAGTGCGGCATAGGCAAGCAGCAGCGCAAACACCAGCGTAGTGATTGCAATGATGAACGGATCACGCGTATATCGCTCAATCCAATCGGCAGCAAAAAGAGCGACTATCACGATCGGTAAGGTGGCAACAAAAAGATGGCCGACTAAGCGCAACTCCTCACTGTTCTTACTCACACCTGGAGCGATGCAGGCAGACATCATTTGCCATAGCTGCACACGAAAATAGACCAAGACCGCAAGCAAGCTACCGGCATGGGCCGCGACATCGATGAGTAATCCTTGATCTGGCCATTCCAGTAGTTTTGATAACAACACCAGATGCGCAGAGCTAGAAATCGGTAAGAACTCAGTCAGTCCTTGCACTATTCCCAACCAAATAAGTTGTATCGTATCCATAAGGTCTTAGGTCGCCGGCTTAACTTACTCAGTGAATCGGATGCTTATGTTCTTGTTTGTGTACTGGGCAGGGCTTAATAGACTGACTTACACATCTATTCGAGGGCACCCTAACTCTTGTAGTCTTAGTGTGCTCGCGTTGTGATTGATCTAATAGTTACGCTAGTCTTTATCATAACGCCCATCATATATTTATTTTTTTCAGCATGGCCTATTAAAAATAGATCAGTAACAATACTCAAAATAAGAATAGCTGAATAAGAATAGACTATCCAAAACGGAAAATTTTATGACCGAACATACAACGACTAAGGTTGCCTTGTTAACGGGTGCCGCAAAGCGTATCGGCGCCGAAACAGCACGCGTGCTGCACGCAGCCGGTATGAATATCGTTTTACATCACAATTCCTCGGCCGAACTGGCCGATGCCTTAGCTGCTGAATTGAATGCGGTCCGTCCCCATAGCGTGGTCACGGTTGCCTTTAATCTAAAGCAGATTGAACGCCTACCCGATTTGGCAAAACAAGCCGCTGCTGCCTGGGGTCGCATCGATCTTTTAGTCAATAATGCCTCAACCTTTTATCCCACTGAGATGGAACAAATCGATCTCGAACAGTGGCATGATTTAATCGCGGTGAATCTACAAGCCCCTTTATTTCTAAGCCAAGCCTGCAGCCGCTTCTTACGCGAAAACAACGGATCTATCGTTAATATTGTCGACATCCACGGTGATCGACCGCTAAAAGGTTATCCAATCTATTCTATCGCCAAGGCCGGATTAATCGCCATGACCAAATCTTTGGCACGCGAATTGGCGCCTGAGATACGCGTTAATGGCGTCGCACCAGGCGCAATTATGTGGCCAGAAGTGGAAGCCTATGAATCGGTACATCAGGAAATCATTGATCGCACCGCACTTAAACGTGAAGGCCATCCGCGTGATATCGCTAAAACCGTACAGTTTCTAAGCAATGGTCCAGATTACATTACTGGCCAAATTATTGCCGTTGATGGCGGCCGCACCCTGAGCAATTGATCACCCTTGGGTAAGCAAATACGTCAGAGCCTAATTCAAGAAGACCTGACGTAAAGGCTCATACTTATCGGACTGCTGTTGCCATAGTGTACGAAAGGAACAATCACGCCCAGGACAGATCATATCGCCAGAAATATCCACTAAAGGCTTGAGTACAAAGGGATATTTCAAGATATCATCGTTTGGCACCTTGACTGTATCGGTGTCGATCTGCTGATCACCGTACAGTAATTGATCTAAATCCAAGGTTCGCGGCACAAACTGGTTGGCACTAGTCCGGCGACGGCCATGGGCTGCCTCTAATGTGCGCAAGTAGGTAAAGACCTCATCTGGCTGCATATCCGTGTCAAAGGCGACGACTAAGTTATAAAAACTATCACCAACAAAGCCTACTGCCTCCGTTTCATACACCGGCGAGGCCTGTAAGTTATCAAATCGCTCACTGAGCTCGAATAACACCTGATTGATGTGTAGGTGCTTATCGATATTACTACCGATCCCAACAAAAACTCTTATCATGAGGGCTTCTGCCCACGTTCAATCACCACACCAACAGCGGCAGAACCACGTACAGCACCTGGTTTAGCAATCGAAATACGTAACCAAGGGATGTTAAATTCAGCCATCAGCGTTTTTGCAATTAACTCAATTAGCAGCTCGACTAATTGTGGCTGGCTTTCTTCGACTAAGACGCGAATGCGCTGTGATACGGCCTTATAGTCGAGCGTATCTGCAATTCCATCGCTAGCCGCGGCCGCACTAATATCAGTACCCATCTCTAAATCGATACTGATACGCTGCCGAATTTGTCGCTCCCAATCAAAAACACCGATCACGGCGTCAATCTTGAGTTCTTTTATAAAAATTATGTCCATTTTTCTTATTCTTCTTAGGTTCTCTTGATGTTCTATTAATAGTGCCACTTTATAGGCTGTTTTATTGCTAAAATGTTGTCTCTGCCGAAGCTTTCTGCTAACGTACGCCGCCCTAACAGAATAATATTGAACTGATTTAAATCATTATGTCTAGAGTCTGCCAAGTAACAGGTAAACGACCTGTAGCGGGAAACAACGTTTCTCACGCTCACAATAAAACGCGTCGTTGGTTCTTACCGAACCTACATTCCCACCGTTTTTGGGTGGAAAGTGAAAAGCGCTGGGTCAAACTACGTGTATCCACAAAAGGTATGCGTATTATCGATAAAAAAGGCATCGACACAGTACTTGCGGAAATCCGCGGTCGTGGCGAAGCAGTTAAGTAAGGACCAGAACAATGCGCGATAAAATTAAATTAGTTTCTAGTGCCGGTACCGGTCATTTTTACACTACGACCAAAAACAAACGTACTATGCCAGACAAATTAGAGATGAAGAAATTTGATCCTGTTGTACGTCAGCACGTGATGTACAAAGAAGCAAAAATCAAGTAATTCGCTTACTTCGCGTAGTTATATACGGGCTGCAATCGGTAGCCCTTTAACGACTGCGCGAAATCTTGCAGTATCTCTATTCCGGTCTGCTCGGCCATTTGGCACCATTCCGCCAAAGCATGTAATAAACCCTCATTATTTTCATAACGTTGTCGCCATAATTGCTTCAACTGTTGCTGGCACTCATAAACCACACGCAATTGCTCACTGTCGGCCAATACTTGATTCAGCTCATGTAACTTAGCGTGACTGACTTGGTCAGGCTCTAGTACTAAGGTCTTTTTAATACGACTGAGCGCCCGTTTATACACATCATCGGCCAACCCCATTTCCTTTCGCAGTATCGGCAGGGTGACCTTATGCGCATAATCTGCCATCAAATGTAATCGGCTAGACACCATTGCACTAACGGCCTCTAAATCTAAAGTCGTAGAATAACGGTCACTTGCCAGTGGGCGTGGCGCAACCTTACGCACAGAGGCCAAACCAACGCTCTTCAGCAGCCAGATGTAACCCCAACCCAAGTCGAACTCCCATGGTCGGATGGAAAACTTGGCAGAGCTCGGATAGGCATGATGATTATTATGTAGTTCTTCGCCACCGACGACAAAGGCAACATTCATTAGATTGGTTGCGGAATCATCGGTCTCAAAATTGCGGTAGCCCCAATAGTGCCCTACGCCATTGATAAATCCAGCGGCAAAGATAGGGATCCATATCATCTGAATTGCCCAATAAGTCAGCCCCATAGAACCAAATAGTGTGACAAATGCGATTAATAAAATAATGATGCCTAGACTCGAGTAGCGCGAGTAAACATGGCGCTCAATGAAATCATTTGGGGTGCCATGACCATATTCACGGCTAATCTCAGGGTCACGCGCGGCACGCGCATACAGCTCAGCACCTTGCGACATCACCTGCCATATACCCAGCACCTGCGGACTATGTGGATCTTCATCGGTCTCAGTTTTGGCATGATGCTTACGATGTACCGCCACCCATTGGCGCGTCACCATAGCGGTAGTCAGCCACAACCATAGACGAAACACGTGACTGATTAGAGGATGCAGATCGACCGCACGATGCGCCTGACAGCGATGCAGATAGAGCGTCACTGAAACAATCGTGAGATGGGTGCTTGCTAGGACAAAGAGGCCTTCTTGCCACAGGGTCCACTCGAGTAATCCGTCTAAGAGCTGCATTTAAAAATCCATTCTAATAAGAACACCTGATGATACTTAGGCCGAGCAGCCCCCGCAAGCAAGCGACCAGTGCAAACAAGGATTAGTCGATGAAAACTATAGATCTCGATGTATAGATATGAATTTGAACAAGGGTTATCTCGACACCTGAAAATGATACTATTAGCAGTCTGTCAGCAAGGTTTTAATAGCCCACAGACAGAAGCGATAGGAAAACCTAAGATCAAGCATGCAACGGCACATTCTGCCAAATCATAGCGACATGGATACTAAACAACAGCAACTACACCTCAGTACGAGCAACAGTGATGATCAGGCTGGCTTTAGACTCTGTTATGGCAATCAACCGTCTACCGATAGCGACTTATTGATCCCACTGCAGGGCTTACAGGCAAACACTTGCTACGATCAATGGCAGGGACTAACACCTTTAGCCGTTGAACAGTCAGCCTCTGTCTTCCACAACGACGACTATCTACTGGCCGTTGTATCAAGCAGTGAGCTGCAAACAGATGACATGTCTGCTGCCAGCTATGCAGGCTACAGCCGCATCTTTCAACTGATGGAAAAACATGGCTATCCGCAATTGCTACGCACCTGGAGCTACTTCCCCAACATTACTGAGGGTGATCAGGTCAATGCCTATCAACAGTTTTGCTCGGGCCGAAGCCAGGCTTATCAAGAACATGCCGTCAGCTCTAGTGAGCCCAAGTATCCAGCAGCCACTGTCATAGGTCATCATGCCAGCGGCTTTCAGCTCTATTTTATAGCGGCTAAACAGGCTGGCATCAGTATAGAGAACCCGCGCCAAGTTAACGCCTTTAATTACCCAGTGAGCTATAGCAAAGATGCGCCTCTATTTGCCCGAGCGCTATTGCATACCACCGCGACACAACATGTTTTATTTATCTCAGGCACAGCAAGCATCATTGGCCATGAGACTCGGCATCAAGACCAAGCCTTAGCACAGCTACAAGAATGCCTACGCAATATTGAACAGTTATTAGTAAATGCTGAGCAGTCTGATTTTCCAAAAACTGCATTAGAAAATATGACGCAGCTCAAGGTCTATATTAAAAATGCCGAAGACTATGCTGAATTGCGAGCCGCCCTGGCCACTCGTCTAGGCTCGCTAGAACATGTTCAATTCTTTCATGCTGACATGTGTCGTAGTGACCTATTGGTAGAGATTGAAGCGATCGCCATGCAGCCGGTGTGTGCAACTTAGATCATGCCAGAACTACCTGAGGTCGAAACAACCAAACGTGGCATAGAGCGTCACGTCACTGAGGCCACCGTCCTCGGCGTAATCGCACATAGCCCTAAACTACGCTGGCCGATCCCACAGAATTTAGCTGAGTTACTGGTAGGCCAGCGCATTGAATCAATTAGTCGACGCGCCAAATATCTTTTGCTCAACACCGCCAAGGGCTGCTTAATTATTCACCTCGGCATGTCCGGCAGTCTGCGCATTGCACCTCCGAATAGCCAAGCCAAAGCACACGATCGTTTTGAACTCATCCTGAGCAGTGGCATCCTACGTCTACGTGACCCAAGAAAATTTGGCGCTGTACTCTGGACTGAAGAACCTATTGAACAACATCGTTTGATTGCACCTCTAGGCCCCGAACCATTCGCAGCAGAATGTAATGCTGATTATTTGTTTCAACGCTCGCGTGGGCGTAACGGCAGCATTAAGGAATTCATTATGAATTCCCATATCGTGGTTGGGGTTGGCAACATCTATGCTGCCGAATCTTTATTCGCCGCTGGCATCCATCCAAAGCGCGCTGCGGGCCGTGTCTCAAAAAAACGCTATGCCATCCTAATAGAGCATATTCAACACATCCTAAAAAAAGCGATTGCACAGGGCGGCACCAGCCTACGTGATTTTGTTAACGAAGAAGGTAAGCCGGGTTACTTTAGTCAGGAACTAAAGGTATACGGACGAGCAGGTGAAGCCTGTGTGAACTGCCAGAGTATTCTACTCAATCTGCGGATTAGCCAACGTAGTAGCGCTTACTGCCCAACATGCCAACACTAATAGCAGAACACGCTTAATCAAACACTAGCGCAGAGCCATGTCCTCTAGGATCGGCCGCAGCCTTTACCTTGCCACTAGGCAAGATCCATTCAATGCCATGCATGTCACCATAACTGCGCTTCAACTCATTCAGCTTATGCCCTTTTGCAGCCAGTTTATTTTGCTCTAGCGTACTCAGCGCACCCAATTCAAATTGAATCTCATCGGGCAAGTATTGGTGATGGAAGCGACGAGCAGCGACAATATCAGCTACTGGTAATCCTTGCGAAAAACGTAGCGCCGCTAGCGTCAGCATACTAATAATGCGACTACCACCTGGCGTGCCAATAATCAGCAAGCGGTTCTGATCACGTATAAATAAAGGCGTCATGCTTGAGAGCATACGCTTACCGGGTTGAATCTCGTTGGCCACACCACCGACCAAACCCCAGACGTTAGCTTGGTTTGGTGCTAGTGCAAAATCATCCATCTCATCGTTCAGCAAAACACCAGTCCCTTCAGCGACGAAGCCGCTACCAAAGGGATAGTTGATCGACAGGGTGGCCGCCACATAATTGCCTTCACGATCTAAGATCGAAAAATGTGTAGTGTCCTCACCCTTAGCTGTCGCTGGCTTTTCTAGATCACTACTTAGACTGGCTCGCTCTGGATTAAAATCTGAAAACTTTGCCTTTGCATAATCCGCTGCCAATAGCTTCTGTATCGGTACTTGAATAAACGCTGGATCACCCATATATATTGCTCGGTCACGATAGGCACGACGCATCGCCTCAACCACAAGATGAATACTTTCAGCATCATGCCTTAAAGGTATCACCTCTTGTTCTAGCATCGCTAGTATCTGTGACATGACTAAACCACCGGAAGTCGGTAACGGTGGCAGCACTAATTGTAGATTTTTATATTCAGCCTGCAGTGGTTTGCGAACCAGCGCTTGGTATTGTTTCAGATCATCCAACTGCCAAATACCACCAGCTGCCTTCACAGCTGCTACTAAACGCTGTGCTGTTTCACCACGATAAAAATCATCGGCCCCTAGATCGGCGATACGACTGAGCGTGGCAGCTAGATCATGCTGCACGATCTTATCCTTAGCCTGCATTGCCTTCGGTGCAAAAATACGTGCGGCGGCAGGGTTCAGAACCTGTCGCCGCATCTTGAGATATTTGAGATAACGCGCGTGAGGTATAAACCCCTCTTCGGCTAAAGTGACTGCAGGCAGCACTACTTGTTGCCAGGGCAAACGGCCATAACGCTGACTGATCAACTCTAGCGCCGCAAGCATGCCAGGGATACCTGCTGCACGCGGGCCATTGACTGAATCACTACTGATGCTGCCATCGGCATTACGATAGAGATTAGGATGTGCCGCCAATGGCGCTACTTCGCGTCCATCGATCATTACGTCTTGCTGATCCGCCGCGCTATGCAATAACCAGAAGCCACCACCACCCAAGCCACTGCCATAAGGCTCGACCACTGCCAAGGCAAGACTGACTGCAACTGCTGCATCAAAGGCATTACCACCGGCCGCAATGATTTCTTTACCAACTTGACTAGCTAGGGGATGCGCCGTCACCACGGCCGCTTTTATGTTTTGCTCATTACCATGATCAGCCGCTTGCGCGTTGCCCATCATCAAAAAAATCAAAGCCAAAAGAATATGTTGTCGCATTAGCCCTTACTCCCCTTTGTTTTAATCAGTTGCTGATATTTAACTTCCAGCTGTTGCCGTGATTCGACTTGAGTGCTGTCTAGCAAGATGCAATCTACGGGACAGACTTCAACACATTGAGGCAAATCAAAGTGGCCAACACATTCTGTGCATTTATTAAAATGAATCTGGTAGATTTCTTCGCCTTCAAAGATAGCGTCATTTGGACACTCTGGCTCACAGACGTCACAGTTAATGCATTCATCAGTAATATATAAGGCCATAGTGAGGACGCTTACAAGTCTAAGGCTTAGGCTTGTTGGCTAAGGCCTCGGCAACTATTGGATGGACGAAAGGTGAGACATCGCCGCCAAGAAATGCTACTTCGCGCACTAGGCTAGAAGAAACAAAAGAAAATTCATCTGCTGGGGTAAGAAAGAATGACTCCAACTCGCTATCCAGCTGGCGATTCATACTGGCTAATTGGAATTCATATTCAAAATCAGAAACGGCACGCAGCCCACGCAAGATTGCTACTGCTTTCTGTTGTTTGGCAAAGTTAACCAACAAGCCAGAAAAACCACAGACTTCAACTTGTGGCATGTCATGAAATACGGCTTGCGCCAAACTCACGCGCTGCTCCAAATCAAACACCGGTTGTTTACTAGGGCTGGCAGCGATACCTAATACTATGCGATCAAACACCTTGAGTGCCCGCCGCACTAAATCACTATGACCGTTAGTCACTGGATCAAAGGTACCGGGGTAAATCGCTGTTTTAAGCATATGCTTTCGCCTTAAGGCGCCTGTTCTTGTTGCTGAATTAAACCGTATTCTACTTGACCCGCCTTGGCCTGTCGCCACCAACACCAAGGCTTGGCTAACGACTTGGGCAACGCATTCCGTTCTGCTTCCAGATAAATCATGCCATCACTATTAATAATGCCTGCGGCTAAGACCGCATCCAGAACCTCACTTATCGTGAAATGCTGAAATGGTGGATCCAGAAATATGAGATCGTATTGCTGATCACAGGTTTTAATAAAACTCAATGCATCGGCCTGTATTACCTCAACCTGCGTTGCCGATAGAGCTGTGACTTGTTGCCGTAAGACATTAGCAATCGATGACTCTCTCTCGACCAGCGTTACCTTGCTTGCACCACGCGATGCGGCCTCGAAACCTAAGGCACCACTACCAGAAAAAAGATCTAAGCAGCTGCGGCCATGGATATCAAACTGCAACCAATTAAACAGTGTTTCACGCACGCGATTAGCAGTTGGGCGCAAACCATCGGCCTGCGCCACGGGCAGTAAGCGACCACGCCATTGGCCCGCAATAATGCGAACATTTTGTGGCGCCTTGCTTAGATTTTTCTGATTACTTCGCGGCTGCTTCATTACCAACAATAACCGTCACTAGAGAATCTAAGTCTACGTGCTTACGAAAGGCCTGACGCACGTCTTCAACACCCACTGCTTCAATCTTTGCACTAAAGTCTGCTAAGTAGCTGAGAGGCAATTGATAGTAGCCAATCATAGAGAGATAACCCAAGACGTCTCGATTGCTATCAATACGTAATGGGAAACCACTAATAATATTGCGCTTACTTAATTCCAGCTCTGCTTCACTGGGGCCTTCTGTTTGATACTTATTCAACACATCCAGACATACTTGTAATGCCTGCTGTGCTTGATCAGCACGTGTTTGTAATCCGATCACAAAGGGACCCGGCTGCTGTAATGGCATGAAGTAACTATAAACGCTGTAAGACAGGCCACGCTTGCTACGCACTTCTTCTACTAAACGCGAGGTGAAACCACCACCGCCTAAAACATGGTTGCCGACATACAAAGAGAAATAATCTGGATCACCACGTGCAACACCTAACTGACCGATACGTACATGAGCCTGTTGCGAAGGAAAGACTATATGTTCCTGTTTGGATTTTGAGTTGGCTACTGCCACACTTTTCGGCGTAGGCTGGCCACTAGCTAATGCCTGACTAATATTTGTAGCGAGTTGCTCCGCTTTATCACGAGTAAGATCACCGACTATGGCAACAACTGCTGTGTTTGCTATGAAGTATTGTTGGTAAAATTTTTCAATATCTGAGCGTTGAATCGCCTGCACTGACTCTGCTGAACCCTGAGCAGATTGAGCATAGGGATGATCCGCATAGATCGCTGCATAAAAAGCTTTGCTAATAATGTCACTAGGACTTTGCTGACCATCTTGTATCGCAATCAGTAAGCGATTCTTTTCACGCTCAAAATCACGCTGTGGAAAACTGGGCTTTGCAATGACCTTAAGCAGGGTATCAACTGCAGACTGAAACAGCGCTTCATCTGACAAACTACGCAGTGTAATCATTGAGCGATCCAAGCTGACACTGGTGCCGTATTGCGCCCCCACATCTTCAAAGCGTGCCGCAATAGCATCGGCATCCATATCGGCTGCACCCTTATCTAACAGACGATGCGTTAGGGTAGCTAAGCCTGCTAAAGAACCATCACGTTCACTGCCTGCGTCTAAGGTAATCGCCACATCGACCATAGCCAATTCATCTGAGGGTGCGAAATAGACGCGTGCGCCATTGTTTGTAGTCCATGATTGAATCTGCGGCAAGGCTGATGCGCTCTGCCATAAAATCAAGGTGCTCGCTAAAACCCCTAGCCATACTTTCATCGTACTACTCCTATTAATCATCACTTAGCGCTCATTCTTAGCGAGCTCTGACTGCTCACTGACTGGGGTTAATACAGCGATTGTTTGCTTGTCTTCGATTAAATATTTTCGCGCCACTGCAAGTACTGCATTGGCGTCGACTTTATTAATTTCACGACTGTAATGCTGCATGCTCTGCCAACCTAAACCTACCGTCTCTAAGGAGCCGAGGACATAGGCTTGGCGCTGAACCGAATCCAGCTGATAGGTTTCATTTGCAACCACCTGAGCCTTCACCCGTTGTAGCTCCGCTGCACTCACCAACTCATCTTTCAACTGATCAATTTGTGCTTCGATGGCTGCTTGCAGTTGATCAATGCTAGTGCCTGAACGCGGCGTACCATCGAATAAAAACAGCGAGTCTTGTGCCGCATATAAGCTGTAGCCTGCACCTGCGCTGGCGGCGATCTCTTGTCCACGGACTAGATGCTTGCTCAAGCGTGAACTGCGGCCACCATCTAAAATCCCAGCCAATACAGCTAAAGCATAGGCTTCAGATCGATCCTCAATGGTATTTAATACCGGCACCTTATAGCCCATTAACAGGTAAGGCAGTTTGGCCACTGCCTTAATCTCAACCCGACGTTGCCCCACTTGTGGCGCTTCAATACGTGGCTTGTAATAGCTCACTTCACGCGCAGGTAACTGACCGTAGTATTGTTCTGCCAAACTAAAGACCTGCTTAGGATCAACATCACCCACTACCACCAAGGTCGCGTTATTCGGGGCGTAATAGCGTTGATACCAAAGACTTAAGTCCTCAACCTGCATGTTATCCAAGTCGTTCATCCAACCCACAATCGGATTGTGGTAAGCGCTACTATTAAATGCCGTGGCCATGAACTGTTCGTAGGTCAACGCATTCGGATTGTCTTCAGTACGCAGACGGCGCTCTTCTTTAACGACTTCAATTTCTTTCGCAAACTCTGCTGGGTCTAATGTCAGATGTGCCATGCGATCAGATTCCAATCGGAAACTGGTCTCTAGATGTGACGCCGCCATGACCTGAAAGTAGGCGGTATAATCTTTCCCTGTAAAGGCATTGTCGCGCGCCCCCACTCTAGCCAAAATTTCAGAGAACTGACCGGCTGGATAGCTTGGTGTGCCTTTGAACATCATGTGTTCAAGAATGTGTGAGACCCCGGTAATGCCACCGTATTCTTGCGCCGAGCCTACTTTATACCAAACTTGTGAGGTCACCACGGGTGCCCGATGGTCTTCTTTCACAATAACCTTGAGACCATTGTCTAAGATATGAGTAGAGACTTGAGCCGTCGCATTAGCGATCGACAAAACAGCAATCAAAGCAACATTTGCTGCTACAATAAATTTCATCATTACTATGTACCTAATGAGATCGTTTCTAATGGAGTTGAACGTAGGTAGACCATACGCTGGTAGCCAAGTTCGCATATTAGAATAGCATTATCAAACCGCCCTACCAGCAACTGTATATGACCGACCGTAGCTTATTTAACCGATTAAAATCAGGCCTCGCTAAAACGCGTGATCTGTTAAGCCCTGGCTTCTCTAATCAGAAGGCTGCTGAGCTCGAACTCAGCGACGAACTATTAGAGGATTTTGAAGAAAGATTGTTAATGGCCGATGTCGGCATTGAACTTGTGCAAACTTTAATCAATCAGCTCAAATTAGATGTCGCCCAAGCAAAGCGAGAGCATTTACCAACGACCGTCTCTGACTTATTTAAGAAACTGGTCGTCGCCCTACTAGAACCTTGCAATCAAGCCATCATGCTCGGCGACAATAAACCCTTTGCCATCCTAGTGGTAGGCGTCAATGGTGCCGGTAAGACCACTACTATTGGCAAGTTGGCCAGGCGTCTTAAGCGCAATCGCAAGCAGGTTATGCTGGCAGCAGGCGATACCTTTCGCGCCGCTGCAGTTGAGCAGTTAGTCACTTGGGGTGAACGCAATGACGTTCCTGTCGTCGCACAAGCCACTGGCGCTGACAGTGCTGCAGTCATATTTGATGCCTTAGAATCAGCCAAGGCACGTAATATTGATGTCTTGATTGCCGATACGGCAGGCCGATTACACACACAAAATGACCTCATGACCGAGTTACAGAAGGTTAAACGTGTAATGCAAAAGGTAGATCCTGCTGCACCTCATGAAACCTTATTGGTGATCGACGCAAGCATGGGGCAGAATGCCCTTAGACAGGCGCAAGAGTTTCACCGAAGCATGCAATTGACGGGGCTTTGTATCACCAAGCTGGATGGCACCGCCAAAGGGGGAGTCGTCTTATCGATTGCCGACCAACTCGGGCTACCGATACGCTATATCGGGGTTGGTGAGGCGATAGAAGATCTACAGGTTTTTGACGCCGTGCAGTTTGCCGATGCCTTATTAGGGCTTGAACCAGACACCTAAGCCGCAGCATAAATTGAGAGACCAAGGTTAACTTATGATCCGGATGCAGAATGTGGCCAAGCGCTATGCGCAAACCGGTGAAGTGCTGTCTCAGCTTAATCTCGAATTAGACCCCGGTGAGTTTGTCTTTCTTACGGGTGCATCAGGCGCTGGCAAAAGCACCTTACTCAAATTGATCGCCCTGATCGAAACCCCCAGCCGTGGCAATATTTATCTGAATGGGCATAACGTAACTCACGCCAAACGTTCGCAAATCGCCAAAATCCGCAGTCGAATGGGCTTAATCTTTCAAGACCACCGCTTACTGCAAGACCGTAATGTATTTGAAAATGTGGCCCTACCGCTGCGCATTTCAGGCTATAGCCAACGTGAGATCCCACGCCGAGTGCGGGCTGCCTTAGATAAGGTTGGGCTACTACGTAAAGAAAAGTCAGAGCCTATTGCGCTATCGGGTGGAGAACAGCAGCGTGTCGGCATTGCCCGCGCCATCGTACATAAACCACGTCTACTACTGGCCGATGAACCCACCGGTAATCTTGATCCCGCCTTATCTTTGGAGATCTTCCAATTACTGGCCCAGTTTCAACAGGTTGGTGTCACCGTATTGGTCGCCAGTCATGACCTCAGCCTGATTGCACAGATGGATAAACGCGTGATTAGACTCGAGCATGGCCATGCATTGACTGGTTTAAGAGGCGATTAAGCGATGTTTTCTAAGGCTTTAGCGATCATTATCAGCTGGTATCAGAACCACCTACTGTGTGCAAAGCAGAGCTTAAACAAGCTCGTAGCAGCGCCTATCGGCTCGAGCATTACGATCAGTATGACAGCGCTCGCCTTTGCTATTCCATTGGCCATCTTTCAGCTATCACAGGGTAGTGCCGCAGCCTTAAGTTCAATGCAAGAGAGTAAGCAGATCACCTTATTCCTTGCTGACGATGTCAATTATGCCAGCGCCGTGACACTGGCCGAGCAACTGAAACAAGACTCCGATTTCAGCTCAGTTGAGCTGATTGACCGGCAACAGGCCTTAAACGATTTTGCCAAACGCAGCCAGCTTGAGGGCTTAATCCAAAATCTACCACAAAACCCATTACCTCATTTGCTGCTGCTTATGCCACGCGAGCAGAATCAGGGCCTGCAACAGCTGGAACAATTGCAGCAACGCTTAGAAGATCTAAACGAGGTCGCCTATTTTCAATTAGACACCCTTTGGCTACAACGACTGCAAGCCTGGCAGGATTTAGCCAATCGTAGCCTGACCATAGTCACCGCCTTATTATTACTCGGCGCCTGCCTGATCTTAATCAACGTTATCCGCTGGGAACTGGCTAGCCGACGCGATGAGATCGACATCATGTACTTGGTTGGTGCAAGTGACCGCTATATACGCCGACCCTTCATGTACAGTGGGTTTTGGCTGGGGCTCTTCTCTGGTGCCTTGGCATTAATCCTAGTTCTGCTTGCCAGCGCCCTAATATATCCAAGCCTAGGGCGTATTGACGCCTTATATGGCAGTGATCTTGCCGCAAAAAGCCTATTAGAGTGGGAAACCTGCCTTATTGTCTTAAGCTCTAGCGCACTCATTGGCCTCTTCAGCGCTAGTATAGGGGCGAACAGCAGGCTACAAATTCGCTAACATACAGTTAGTGTACAGGATTAGCCCGCGATAACTTAGACAAAATCAATACATCTAACCCATTTTGCCATTAGCACTCTCTTTTTCAGAGTGCTAATATAAAGACTGTTTAAGCTAATTTATTAAATGCATATGAACACTGAGCTACGTCTAAACCGTCCTCAGGATTTAGTGGTCAGCACCGGCAGTCTGGATGCCTATATCCATGCCGCCTATCAGCTACCCATCCTATCGGCCGAAGAAGAAAATGCACTCGCGGTTCGCCTACATGATCACGGCGACCTTGAGGCTGCACGTCTGCTGATTACTCATCATCTACGTTTTGTCGTAAAAATTGCACGCGGTTATAACGGTTATGGTTTACAGCTTGCTGACCTAATTCAAGAAGGCAATATTGGGCTAATGAAGGCGGTTAAACGTTTTAACCCAGATGCCAATGTTCGTCTCGTATCGTTTGCCGTGCACTGGATCCGTGCCGAAATGCATGAGTTCATCTTGCGTAACTGGCGTATCGTGAAAGTCGCCACTACCAAGGCCCAACGCAAATTGTTTTTCAACCTGCGTAGCAAGAAAAAGCGCCTAGGTTGGCTTAATCATGCCGAGGTTGAAGCAGTAGCAAAAGACCTTGGGGTGACCAGTAAAGACGTCTTAGAAATGGAATCGCGCCTCAGTGGGCACGATATGGGCTTTGATTATGGTGCTAACGATGAGGACTCAAGTTCTCCGGCCCATTATCTAGAGCACGATGGCTTAGACCCATCCGCCACCTTAGAAGCGACAGACTTTTCTAGCTATCAGTTGGAAAAACTAAACACCGCTATGGCTGCCTTGGATGATCGCAGCAAGACCATTATTCAATCTCGCTGGCTGACCGAAACAAAAAGCACGCTGCATCAACTTGCCGCTGAATTTAGTATTTCTGCCGAACGTGTACGCCAGTTAGAAAATAACGCTATAAAGAAATTACAGCACTGTTTCGCTAACTAAACGGCTAACAGACCTCATTTACTGAGCTAGTACAACGAAGTGACTTAGCTCAGCCGCACTACCCCAATTCCAATATCATCGGTAAATAGCGGTCGAACAATAGCAGCGCGAACAAGACCATCAAGTAGACGATAGAATAGACAAAGGTAGCCATTGCCTTAGGCCGACTCTTAGTCAGCTGTAAGCTAATTGCGTAGTATAAGAAGCCCGCATTCAATAATATCGCCCCGATCAGATAGACCAGCCCGGACATCCCTGTCAAATAAGGGAAGATAGTGATCAAGGACATCAGCACGGTATACAACGTAATGTGTAGACGCGTGTAATCCTCACCATGCGTCACCGGCAACATCGGAATATCGACCTTCGCATATTCCTCTTTTCGATAGATCGCCAATGCCCAGAAGTGAGGTGGTGTCCAAGTAAAGATGATCAAGAAGAGTAGTAACCCATCGGCCTCAACTTGTCCTGTTACAGCAGTCCAGCCAAGTAATGGCGGGGTTGCACCGGCAGCACCACCAATCACAATATTTTGAGGTGTCGCTCGCTTCAGATACATCGTGTAGATAACGGCATAGCCGACTAACGAGGCAAAGGTGAGGACGGCGGTCAGCAGATTGATCTTAAGGATCAATAACAGCATGCCAAGGCCACCAATCACTAGCGCAAATATCAGGACTTGGGTCTTATCGAGGGAACCACTGGGCAGGGGCCGCAGCTTAGTCCTATCCATAGCGGCATCGATGCGACTATCAGCCACATGATTAATTGCTGCTGCAGAGCTCGCGACCAAGCCGATACCGACTAATGCATAAAGCATTTGAGCCAATGTAACAGCGCCTGGCGCAGCCATCAGCATGCCGACGATCACGGTGAATAGCATCAACGCGATAACTTTTGGTTTACACAACTCAACATAATCACGCCATTGCGCGATTACACCCGTTTTTTCAGCCGGGCTCTTTCCCGAAGTGGTTTGCACAGACATCATTGACCTTGCTTACAGATAGCGGCCAGATTTTAACATATAGGTGCTGCTGAGAATGCTGAACAGAAGTAATAGAGCGACACCGTTATGGGCTACTGCAACAGGTAGTGGCAAATGACCCACAACATTGATGATGCCTAAGGTGATTTGTAGGGTTAAAAGACCAACAATAAGCAAACTCACCTTGCGCAATGGCGCTACGCCGACTGCTGCGCGAAATAATCGCCACGCATAAAATAAGATCAGACTGCTCACAACTAGGGCACCCGCACGATGCACCATATGAATGGCCAGACGCGCCGGATGGTCTAACACGCCAAATTCATAATCAACACCGAGCCCACGCCACATGATAAAGCCATTCCGCAAGTCCATGTCCTGCGGCCAGAGCGAGCCGTGGCAGCGAGGGAATTCGGTACAGGCCAAAGCGGCATAATTAGAGCTAACCCACCCACCGAGTGCAATCTGCACCACCAGTGCAGCGATCACAACAATCGAGAAATTACCCAGACCTGATGGTATTCGATGCAGGAATTGGTGCTGATTAGATAAACTCCGTAGCCATTGCCAACCGAGCAAATTAAATAAGGTGAAACCACCTAGCAGATGACACATCACGACCAAAGGCTTCAACTGCCAAGTCACCGTCCACATCCCCAAGACCGCCTGAAAACTTAGCGCCAAGGCGAGCACGACGCCATAACCTACTTGTCGATTACCTTCTTTGTCACCACGAATCAACCACGCAGCAATGAAAAATACCAACAGACCGAGGACACCGGCAAGGTATCGATGAACCATCTCTTTCCAAGCCTTACCTATTTCAACAGCACGATCATAGTTTTCATTGGCCGCTTCAATTGCAGGTGCTGTATCGGGTACACCAACAAGAATGCCGTAACAACCTGGCCAGTCCGGACAACCGAGCCCCGCATCCGATAATCGAACAAATGCGCCGAGTACGATAACGCAGAACGCAAGCACGCCACTAACGGTAACAACACGATTGAAATTTTTATTCATGATCTAACCTATATTCGATAACTTAAGTAATTTTTTAACGTCTTTCAGCATCCCTTTGGAAGTCGCCTGGTCATCGTAGCGCATCATAATATTGCCATTGGGATCAACCAGTAACACATCACCAGCATGCAATAGCTGAGCTTTCATCTCTGGGCTTTCAAGGTTAAGAACCTGTAACTGACCCTGCTGGAGTTTAGGATGCCTTCGTGTGATACCAACATCCACTGAAGCCCCCTCTGCTATCGCCAGAAAATACTGCACGCGACTTATTTCGCGCCCGGTAGCTAAGGCAGCCTGCCGAATCTTAAATAAAGCCGTCTCACAAATCAGATCGCAAGTTTTGTCGACATAGATTAAGTAATTCCACTTACCCTGCATCGACTCAAGATCAAACACTTGTTCGCCAGCAACTAGCTGCAAGGTAGTAATTGGCTGCGCAGGATGCACCAGCTCACCATGCGCAGTGGGAGTAGAAAAAGTCAGGTGGTCTCGTAAAGAATACATCGCCACTGCAATCAGTAGCGGTAATACGAATACACCAAATAGAAAATAAGGTGTTTTACTTTTTTTTGTCAATTCAGTCATTTTTTCTTCTTTTTTCGGAACGAATATAAGTACCATAAGATAGCGACCGCCGCAGCCATCGCAAACCATTGGAAGGCGTAACCATAGTGTTTCATTGCGGGCATCTGGCTGGTTTGCCAATCCCGTCGAAAACCATCTTTTACTTCTGCCGACAGACGTAGAGTAAAGGGCTGCAGCTCAAGTTCCAATCTTTTGCCCAGTTCAGCGAAGTCGATAAACTGTACACGGCGTGGCCAATCATAGTCTTCACCCTCAGCAATCTCACCTAAGCTAAAGGCTTTAGCGTAGGGCACATAGATGGCCCCCATAATCTCTTGCTCATCCGTATTCACAGCTACTGCTGGCAACTGTTCTCGACTAGCACCTTGGGCCAGCCATCCACGATCAATCAACACCCATGCCTGCCATGGCTTTACGTAAAATGGCGTCAGTACGTTATAGCCGACACGGCCATCTCGAATTTGATTATCCAGCATAAACTGTCGTGAACTGTCATAGTGGCCAAGCAGGATCACTCGTTTATTACGCCAGGCGCTAGCATCGACCAATGGTAATTGTGGTATTTCCTGCAACTGCTCTTTGTTTTGCGCTACGCTCTGTTCAATCGCCGCCTTGGCATAGCCACGCTGTAGCTGCCAATTCCCTAAGGATAAAAACAACCCAAGACATAGCAGAGTGGCAATAGTCACCAGCCCGCGTCTCAGCTGTACCGCATTCGTTGAACCCATGCTGCAAAATCCTTAGTCGAACAATCTATTACGTGTTATTTTCTTAAAAAAGGGAATTCTTCATTATGCTTATTAAGACTATCATCATCATTTTATTCTTGTTAATTCTTGCAAGTCTCGTTTCTGCACTTTTACATTTGGTAAGTAACAAAGGTGATGGTCGTGGAACAGTACGTGCACTAACAGCCCGTATCGCATTATCTGTATTCGCCTTTATCTTCCTGCTAATCTGCGCGCAAATGGGCTGGATACAACCGCATGGTTTAGGTGGCTGAAGCCGGATTTAATGTTACAGAATTTAGTCCTAAGCTAGGACTGATACACGATCTATCGGATATTGCACCCGCAGACACTAAAGATGTTGTGAGGCCAGCTGAACTTGATTCTAGCTGACCCCACTTATCCTTTAAATCTATACCAGGTAAACAAAGACAAACAGACCCAACCACACCACGTCAACAAAGTGCCAATACCAAGCGGCAGCTTCAAAGGCGAAATGATTGTCTGAACTAAAGTGGCCCGACATACAGCGGAATAAAATCACTGCCAGAATAATCGCGCCAATCGTCACGTGGAAACCATGGAAGCCAGTCAACATAAAGAAGGTGGTTCCATAGATACCACTACCCAATGTTAAGCCGTAATGCTCATATGCTTCTTTGTACTCAAGTACTTGGCAAGCCATGAAGATCGCACCTAGTGCAACCGTCAAGAACAATCCAATAATCAACTGTGCACGGTGACCCGCTTTCAGAGCATGGTGTGCCCAAGTCAGTGTCACGCCACTACTCAATAGTAAGGCTGTGTTGATCGCTGGCAAACCCCAAGCACCCATCGGCTTATATTCACCACCGACGTTACCTGGACCATTTGCTGCACTCGGCCATGAGGCCTCAAAACCTTCATATAAAAACATGTTAGTTATCGCGCCACTGCCTTCACCACTCAACCAAGGTAGTGAATAATTACGGGCGTAAAATAATGCGCCAAAGAATGCAGCAAAGAACATTACTTCAGAGAAGATGAACCAGAACATACCCCAACGAAACGACACATCAACCTGAGCGTTATACAGGCCTGCACGGCTTTCTTTAACTACTGTGCCAAACCAACCGAAGAGCATAATGACTAACAGGCCAAAACCAACCAGCGCCATATTGCCACCCCAAGAGGTGCCATTCAGGTAGTTCGCCATGCCTACTAGCAAGGTACATACTGCAACCGAGCCAAAAATAGGCCAGTGGCTCCCATGTGGGACGTAATAAGAATTTTCTGCCTGTGCCATTAATCTGTCCTCATTATTTATAAGCTAATACGCCGTCTAATTGCTTTTCTGCGCTAGCATTTTTTGTTATGTCAAAAAAAGTGTACGAAAGTGTTACCAAATTCACGTTTGGCGGCAGTCCTGGGCTAAGCATGAAGCTTAACGGCATATTGACTGTCTCTCCCGCAGCGATCATTTGGTTGTCGAAACAAAAACATTCCGTTTTTACCAAATACTTATTTGCGGCAATCGGAGCCACACTCGGGACTGCTTGTCCGACCATTTCTTCTGCAGTTCGATTGCTCGCACTGTAGAAGGTCGTATACACCCGTCCCGGATGTACTTCCATTACTTGCATTTCAGGTTTCACGCGCCAAGACATACCTTGGTTCATTGAAACATCAAATTGGATTGTCACCACACGGCTGGTATCTTCTTCCAGCTCTTGCGGTGACAGTGCAACCGCTTCTTCGTCAGTAAAACGAAGGCCGGTTAAATCACAAAATACATCATACAAAGGTACGAGTAGATAACCAAAACTAAACATAAAAACCGCTGCCAGAGCTAGCTTAGCTGCCCCTCTAGTGGTTTTTGATGTCTTATCACTCATGCCGTATACACTAACAAGTAAAAGCCAATGTAGACTGCAAGAGCAACGAAGATAAGCGAAAGGACTGTGAATCGCACAGCCTTTTTCTGTTGTTGCTTAGCGTCCATTTAGCTCCGCCCCTCGACTACTTAATAGCCGGTGGAGTTGAGAAGCTATGGTATGGCGCTGGTGATGGCAGAGTCCATTCTAGACCTTCTGCATCTTCCCATACTTGGCTAGTCGCCTTCTTACCACTGCGGATAGCCTTGATTACTAGAACCAAGAACAGTAGTTGAGATAGACCGAAACCAAAGGCACCAATAGTCGCCATCATATTGTAATCCGAGAACTGTAGTGCGTAGTCTGGGATACGACGTGGCATGCCTGCTAGACCAACAAAATGCATTGGGAAGAAGGTCAAGTTAACGAAGATAGTAGACAGCCAGAAGTGGGTCTTACCAAGGCCTTCGCTATACATGTTTCCACACCATTTAGGCAGCCAGTAATAAACCGCCGCAATGATTGCGAAGATTGAACCTGGAACCAATACATAGTGGAAGTGAGCTACTACGAAGTAGGTATCGTGGTATTGGAAATCCACCGGCGCTAGCGCCAACATCAAGCCTGAGAAACCACCGATTGAAAACATCACAATAAACCCTAGAGCAAACAACATCGGTGTCTCAAAGGTCATCGAGCCGCGCCACATGGTCGCAATCCAGTTAAATACTTTAACGCCCGTAGGGACCGCAATCAGCATGGTTGCGAACATAAAGAACAGTTCACCAGCTAATGGCATACCCACCGTAAACATATGGTGAGCCCAAACGATAAAGGATAGGAAGGCAATCGCACCTGTCGCATACACCATAGAGGCGTAACCGAATAAAGGCTTACGTGCGAAGGTTGGGATAATACTTGATACCACACCGAATGACGGCAGGATCAAGATATACACTTCCGGGTGTCCAAAGAACCAGAAAATGTGCTGGAACATAACGGGGTCACCGCCACCGGCAGCATTAAAGAAGCTGGTGCCGAAGTATTTATCTGTTAACAGCATGGTGATACCACCTGCTAACACTGGCATAACTGCAATCAGTAGGTAAGCGGTAATTAACCAAGTCCATACAAACAAAGGCATCTTCATCAAGGTCATGCCTGGGGCACGCATGTTCAGTACCGTTGCAACTACGTTGATCGCACCCATGATTGATGACAGACCCATGAAGTGCATAGATAAGATTACAAATGGTAGTGCGTCACCTGTCTGCAAAGTCAGTGGTGGGTATAAAGTCCAACCACCGGCAGGGCCGCCGCCATCCATGAATAATGTTGAAAGCATCATCGCGAAGGCAAATGGCAGAATCCAGAAGCTCCAGTTGTTCATGCGTGGTAGCGCCATATCTGGTGCACCAATCATCATTGGAATCAGCCAGTTAGCTAAACCTGTAAACGCAGGCATTACCACACCGAAAATCATCATGATGGCGTGCATCGTCGTCATCGAGTTAAAGAACTGCGGATCTACAAATTGTAGGCCTGGCTGGAATAATTCAGTACGAATTACCAATGCCATGACACCGCCGATCAGGAACATGATGAATGCGAACCACAAATACAAGGTACCAATGTCCTTGTGATTAGTCGTAAACAACCATCGCTTTATTGAATAGGGACTCTCTGGATGATCATGATGATCGCCTGCAGCTACCGTACTCATTACGCTCTCCTTACAAAAAAATTAAAGCAAAAACTAAACATTATGTGACCTTAGCGCTATTCGCTAATAGCCGCGTATTCTGTGGCACTCTCTGGCTTCGCATTCGCTGCGACCCACTGCTGATACTCCGCTTCAGGTACGGCACGAACAACCACTGGCATGAAGCCATGATGGCGTCCACAAAGCTCTGCACACTGACCGCGATAGATACCTGGCTCATTCACTCGTGTCCATGCTTCATTAATAAAGCCTGGCACCGCATCTTTCTTCACCGCTAGATCTGGAACCCACCAAGCGTGAATCACATCATTTGACGTAATTAAGAAGCGAACTTTCTTACCTACCGGTATGACCAATTCATTATCTACTTCTAGTAAGTAGTTCTCGCCTTTCTCTTCATCATTATTAATCTGCGAAAGCGAGGTCTGTAATTTACTGTGGAAATCGACACCGTCTTCTACGTATTCGTAGTGCCACAACCATTGGTAACCAGTAATTTTTACGGTTAGGTCGTAGTCAGACGTATCGTACATATCGATTAGAGTCTTAGTCGCTGGAATAGATAGGGCAATTAAGACAACAAAAGGAATGATAGTCCAAATCGCTTCAATGGTTGTGCTCTCATGGAAGGTCGCTGGTGTTACACCACGTGATTTGCGATGGGCGAAGATCGAGTAGAACATCGCGCTAAATACAACGACAGCAATAACAACACAAAGCCAAAAGGCAATCATGTGCATGTTATATACTTCAAGACTGATGTCAGTCACTCCGGGCGGCATATTGATTGGCTGGCCAGCGAAGGCAGAGCCGCTAACGACCGAGATGAATGCTAGACCAAGCCAAGCATTCAAGCGTTTAATCGCAAACATTATTTATTCTCCGTTTAAAAATATTACTTATGAGTACACAACATTATTCAGTGCACTTTTTATCGAAGCGGCTAGTTCCAGTCTTTCATCCTGCGAAAGAAAGGCGCCTACTTCCAGTTCTTTACCCTTAGAGCGTAATACTAGTTGCCCTGGGTGTCCCGTCACAGGTGACGGATGTAACATAATTTTTGTCCACGCAGTCTGAAACTGCGTCGTCTGCACCGCATGATCCCTACCGGCAGCTACCGTAATATAATCGGCATCAATCGATATCACCTCGCGGCGCGTCGCTTTTAAGCAACACCAATATAACCCAGCCGTTAAGGCCGTGATCTCTAAACCGACAAACGGCAAGATCATCCACAGACCCTGTGCCGCAAAGGCTAAAGCCATGCCGAAAGACAAAACCGCCAGACTTATAATCAGCGTTTGATTCGCCTTCCACGACATCGAGAAGTTTGGTGTCACCACAAACTGCATATTCGTCATCCCTGAACCCCTAGGCTGCTTCCGCAGGCTACCGATTCTCCTACTGTTCTTTCGGGCCGCGACATATTAGCAACTATCTATCTCAAATGCATTTTCAAATAAGTAATACTTTCAGTCTGTATGATCGACTAAAACGCATCGCTTAAGCACTATCCAAACAGGCCAGGATGTGCAGGATGTGTACGTTTAGTGCACAGATCCTCTGTTGTTTCACTGTTCAGCATCGCCCCGCCAAGCAAAACCATAAATTACCTCGTAGCTTGCATAATACTGACCATCCTCGGTCTTATAGGCCTCATACTCGCTAACTGCCGCCTGTAACCGCCTCGGCGTTAGTAGGCCACGCGAGCGTCCACCCAACTGATTAGTTGCTCCAGTATCCTTTAGGCTGCGCAGTAATTGTTGTGGACTAGCATAATTAATACGAATCACTTCACTTTCTACATACGAACAAGATAGCCTGTTCTTTAATAATAGATCGTTCACCTTCTGTCTATCCAAAAAAGGATTTACTCGCGGATATGGGTCAACTGCCGCAAAACTACTGCGCAATTCCTTCAGCGTATCCGGCCCGAAGGTCGAAAACAGTAACAAACCCTGTGGACGTAATACTCGGGCACATTCGAGCAAAGCGCACTCTAAAGCATTCAACCATTGAAACGTGGATGCCGAGAAAACCAGATCAAAGCTCGCCTTGGCAAACGGCAAAGATTCCGCATCGGCGCAGACCAAATCGTCGGCTGAATGGGCTTTTCGCGCATACTGCAGCATCTCCTGCGATAGATCACAGTTGATATATCGGCTTGTTGGATAACGCTGCAGCAGGTCTTTTCGTGCGACCCCCGTACCACCACCCAAATCCAATAGACTATTCGGCTGTAACACCAAATCATCCAGTCGACCTAGCAAGCGCTTACGAATCTCGTCTTGCACCACGGCTGCCGCATCATAACTACGCGCTGCCGCGCCAAAAGAGGCAGCCACTGCTGGCTTATTCACAATGTCCAAAATGGCTTTATCTCTAATTAATCATTCTAATGATGGCTCTAGCCTTCAACCCAGGGCTGAAGAATAGCCTCTGCCACCACTTCCGGATGCGATACATGTGGCACATGGCCGGCATCAATGATGACCTGGCAGTCAATATTAAAGTGTCGAGCTAGGTTTTGTCCGGCTGCCAGGGGTAGAACCGCATCATTCTGGCCATGGATTACACGCACCTGTTGCCCAATCCGCACCAATTCGGCTCGTACATCCATAGTTGATAACAACATTAAACCGGCCCGGCATTCGTCCATATTATATTCTGAGACGGTACAAAGTTGCTGTAACAGGCGCAAGCAAGGCTTTGCTTGTTGCTCCCCTTTTACCTGTAATGTCATAAAACGCTGCAAGGTTTTTTCAGGTGCGTCCACAAAGCGTTGGCTAAAACTATCTAACCAGGCGCGGTCGATGCCATTAATACCGCCCTGATCACAGGGGAAATAGGCTGTACTTGCAATTAAAATCAGTCGCTTAACCTTATTTGGACAGCATGCTGCTAGGCGCAGAGCCAATAACCCACCCAAGGACCAGGCAATCAGCGTCGTGTCTTCTTCCATCACGCCTGCTAACGCATCAATATACTCATCGACCGCCGACATCGAACCTAAGGCCTGACCTGCAGGCAACCAAGGCGGTTCTATCACGTCAATCTGGTAAGCCTGCTCTAATGCTGGAATAATCGGATCCCAGATAGCGGCATGCGTACCCCAACCGCTGATTAATAATGCGTTTACTTTCTTCATGCCAATGGATTAAAACATGTTACCTATCGATTTGTATCAACCCTTCTCGTTACTACTTATAGCTGGCAGCTATATTATTGGCTCAATCTCTAGCGCCGTATTAGTCTCGCGAAGCATGGGGCTAGCTGACCCACGAACCGTTGGCTCCGGTAACCCTGGCGCCACCAATGTGTTGCGCTCAGGCAATAAAAAGGCCGCAGCGTTGACCCTACTTGGCGACTTAGCCAAAGGCTTATTACCGCTGCTAGTCGCAAGACAATTAAATGTAGGGACCGAATTACTCTGCGCCATGGCCCTAGCCGCCATTATCGGCCATATGTATCCACTATTTTTGAAATTCAAAGGCGGCAAGGGTGTCGCTACCACGCTAGGCGCAGTGCTGGGTGTGCAACCATTATTGGCCTTAATTTGGGTGCTGCTGTGGCTTTCCGTTGCCAAACTTACACGTTATTCCTCACTGGCGGCGCTAACGGCAACCCTCAGCCTACCGCTAATTGCATGGTTTGGACTGCATGACCCCAGCATCACCCTGCTCAGTAGCTTGATCGCGATATTGGTTTACTGGCGCCATCGCGGCAATATCAACAATTTACTACAGGGCACTGAAGGGCAAATCGGCAAAAGTTAGTCATCTATCGCCTACTTAGGACTTAAATTAGCGCCAACTGAGTTCGGCTAATGGCCAACGTGGTCTTACACTAATCGCCGCATTAGTATCGTAATGTCCAACCAGTGCATGCTGTAGTCCGGCAAAAGCAATCATCGCACCATTGTCGGTACACAGCCTTAAAGCCGGCAACTGGACCTCAATACCCTCCGCCTGTAGCGCCGATAAACGGCTGCGCAACGCCTGATTGGCGCTCACGCCACCGGCAACAACCAAGGTTTTCAGACCTGTGCGCTGCAATGCACGTCGGCATTTTTCAACCAAGGTATCGATGACAGCGGCCTGAAATGCTGAGGCTACCGCCATTTTTGCCGTGTCATCCTGAGCACTACGCTGATAGGCCAAGAGCGTGTGTGTCTTGAGTCCACTAAAACTAAAATCCAGACTGTCTTTAGCCATTAATGACCGTGGGAATGGGCGATCTGACTGCACCCCTAGGGCCTGCGCCTGCTCACTTAAACGCTCGATTAACGGCCCACCGGGATAGCCTAAACCCAGCTGCTTAGCGGTTTTATCAAAGGCCTCACCAACGGCATCATCAAGACTTTGGCCAAGCACATGATAATCAGCGATCCCACGTGCCTCAACCAACAGCGTGTGACCACCAGACACTAATAGACATAAAAAAGGGAAGCGTGGCGCATGGTCTTGATCAATGAACGGCGCCAACAGATGCGCTTCCATGTGATGAACAGCGACACTGGGCTTGCTTAACGCCCAGGCTAGCGATCGGCCAACTGCGGCACCTACAAATAAGGCACCAACCAAACCTGGCCCAGCAGTGTAGGCGAGGGTGTCAATATCGTTCAGTCTGAGGTCGGCTTCATTAAGACATTGGCGAATCAGCGGTAAAATACGCTGTACATGATCACGCGAGGCTAATTCAGGGACTACGCCGCCATATTTAGCATGAGTAAGGACCTGACTATGCAAGGTTTCAGCAATAAGACCGTCTTTTTGATCGACAATTGCGATCCCGGTTTCATCACAGGAGGTTTCAATTCCAAGAACTTTCATGCTTTAAATTGGTTAAATGAGGTAAAAATGATTAATAACAGTTGAAATCGAGCATAGCGTATTTATAATCCACCGTCCTATTTTCCAATTAAGTAAGAGATCCGAGGATTTATGCCTGGAGTACGAGTTAAAGAAAACGAGCCGTTTGATATCGCTCTACGACGTTTCCGTCGTTCATGTGAGAAAGCGGGCGTCCTAACTGAAGTTCGCCGTCGCGAATTTTACGAGAAGCCAACATCTGTGCGCAAGCGCAAGGCAGCAGCTGCGGTAAAACGTAACCTAAAGCGCGTTTCTCGCACCGGTCTTAAGCGCAAGCGTCTCTACTAAGCCTAGTTGTATTTATACAGTGGCGAGTGACGGTACGATAAAAGAAAACCTAGTTGCGGATATGAAATCCGCGATGCGTGCCGGTGAAAAATCACGTCTCGCAACTATTCGTCTAGCGCTCGCTGCTATCAAGCAGATTGAAGTCGACGAACGTAAAGAGCTAGATGAAACCGAAGTGCTGCAAGTACTCGATAAGATGTGCAAGCAGCGTCGGGAATCTATGTCCCAATTTGAACAAGCGGGACGCACAGACTTAGTCGAGAAAGAGCAGGCCGAGTTAACCATCATCGCTGAATACCTCCCACAAGCATTGAGTGAGTCGGAAGTGGAGCAGTCGATCACTGCCGCTATCGCACAAACCGGTGCCAGCAGTATGCGTGAGATGGGAGCCGTCATGGCGATACTTAAACCACAGATGCAGGGACGTGCCGACATGTCCGCTGTCAGCGCCCTCATTAAATCAAAGCTGTCTAACTAGACAAAGTCTTAACGGCAACCCATGATTGTGGCGCCTATCCTCTACTTAGCCCAATATTTGTTATGACTAGTCAAAAAAATGATCGCTTTTTACGCGCTTTATTACGCCAACCTGTAGATGCTACTCCAGTATGGATTATGCGCCAGGCGGGGCGTTACCTTCCTGAATATAGGGCGACTCGCGCCAAAGCGGGGAATTTCCTGACGCTATGTAAAACCCCAGAATTAGCCTGTGAAGTAACCATGCAGCCCTTAGATCGATTTGATCTTGATGCTGCAATTTTATTTTCTGACATCTTAACCATCCCTGATGCCATGGGCTTAGGCCTGCAGTTTGTCGAAGGTGATGGCCCAAGCTTTTCTAATCCTGTGCGCACTGCAGCCGATATAAAAAAACTAGCGGTACCTGATCCGAGTGCAGAGTTACGCTATGTCACTGACGCGGTTTCTTTGATTCGCAAAGAATTGGATGGGCGCGTGCCGCTGATTGGTTTCTCTGGCAGCCCGTGGACATTAGCCACCTACATGGTTGAAGGCAGGTCATCAAAAGACTTTAGCAAGATCAAAGCACTGATGTATGAACAGCCAAAATTATTAGAGCAACTACTGAGCACTGTCAGTGCCAGTGTCGCCAGCTACCTCAATGCGCAAATTGAAGCAGGTGCACAAGCGTTAATGATTTTTGATACTTGGGGTGGGGTACTGACACCAGAATTATATCGCCGCTACTCGCTGGCATTTATGCATTCTGTATTAGATCAGCTCAAGCGCGAACACGATGGCAAAAAGATCCCAGTGATTTTATTTTCCAAAGGCGCCAACCATTCATTAACTGATATCGCCGCCACTGGTGCTGACGGTATCGGTCTCGACTGGACTATCAATATTGCAGATGCCTCCGCAATTGTCGGAACAGACGTCGCAGTGCAGGGCAATCTGGATCCATCCGTCTTATATAGCTCACCAGAAGTTGTGCGTGAACAAGTGAAAAAGGTATTGGATGCCTATCCTCACGAAACTGGTCATGTATTCAATTTAGGCCACGGTATTCATCCAGGCATTGACCCAGAAAATGTAAAGGCGTTAGTAGATGCTGTGCACGAGTTCAGCCAACGCTAAACTCGGTTCGCTTACTGACTGAATGCGTCTTACGGCTCAGCCTAAAAGCTCTGGTCGAAGGCTGGCACGTGATCGATATGAAATACTTCTGGCACACCCTTTGGATCATCTGGTGAGACCAGCAGCCCCGTTTCTGGATTGATGTTGAGTTGAATCATGTCAGCCGGTAACACCGCTTTCACTTCAGCCACATCACGCAACGCAGTACGCATGTAATCAATCCATATTGGCAACGCAGCGGCGCCACCAAATTCACTACGCCCTAATGGCTTATGCTCATCAAAGCCAACCCATACCGTGGTCACCACCTGTGGATGAAATCCAGCAAACCAAGCATCGCGCTGTTCGTTGGTAGTCCCTGTTTTACCTGCGATATCTTTACGCCCTAAGACACGTGCTTTACGTCCCGTACCGCGCTGAACCACATCACGCAACATACTGCTAATCTGATAAATATTGGCCTCATCGACAACACGCGGTGCGTTATTATTCGACACCTGTGTAAACTCAATTCCCAACTCTTCCAGCTCGCGTTCATGTGCAGCAAGCTCAGAGGCTAAACGTTGACATTTCAAATCACAAACTCGCTGAATATTTGGGCGGTAAATGACTTTGCCCTCGGCGGATTCTATGCGTTCAATAAAATACGGTTTAACGTGATAGCCACCATTAGCAAAGATCGTATAGCCTTCAGCCAACTGCATTGGTGTAACCGCGCCACTACCCAAGGCCAAGGTTAAATCTTTTGGTAACGCATCGGCATCAAACCCAAATTTTGATGCATGCTGACGTGCTAACTTTTGGCCGATGATGCGCAATAACCGAATCGAAACCATATTGCGTGACTTGATTATTGCAGTGCGCAATCGTGTTGGACCAAAGAATTTACCCGAGTAATTTTGTGGTCGCCAAACACTCTCAAGCTTTTTGTCTTTAAACACCACCGGTGCATCATTAATCATACTGGCCGGCGTAAACCCTGCCGATAGTGCAGCAGAGTAGATGAATGGTTTAAACGAGGAGCCTGGTTGACGTTGCGCCTGTGTCGCTCGATTGAACTTACTATGGTAAAAATCATAGCCTCCACTGAGCGCTAGCAACGCACCATCCTGTGGTCGCAAAGAGACTAAAGCACTGGACACTTTGGGTGCTTGAGTAAGACGCCAACCATCGGACTCTGTTTCAACCCTAATCAAATCCCCTACTGCTAAGACCTCATCAACCGCCTTAGGGGTTGGCCCTTTACGGTTTTCATTAATGTAAGGTTTAGCATGCTTAACCGCATCCAAGTTTAATTCGATCTTGCCATTACGCAGTAGGACTAGTGCGCGCTCGACACTGACCTCAAGCACGATCCCTGCCTGCTTTTTACGAATGTCACCGATCTTTTTCAAGCGTTTGACCAAGGCGTCTTGATCCTGCATCTCAGCTCCATCTATATGCTGCTCTGCACCACGATAACCATGCCGCACATCATAGGCTTCTATTCCTTTTTGTACCGCCAACTGTGCAGCCTGCTGTCGCTCAGCCTCTATTGTAGTGAATACACGATAACCACTGATATAGGCCTCTTCACCATAACGTTCATAGATCTCTGCACGTACCATTTCACTGATGTAGTTTGCGTCTAATTCGATCGTTGGGCGATGACGCTTAGCGACCACTGCTTGTGCCTTCGCCGTGTCATATTCGCTTTGCGATATCATGTCTAACTTCAACATACGACCAAGCACATAGTTACGCCGAATTAAGGCGCGACTTGGGTTACTAATGGGATTAAAACGAGATGGCGCTTTCGGTAGCCCAGCAATCATCGCGATTTGGGCCAGATTGAGATCTTCAACATGAAGACCATAATAGGCATCTGCGGCAGCGCCGATACCATAGGCACGATGACCTAAATAAATTTTGTTTAAATACAGTGCCAAGATTTCATGTTTGCTCAGCGCTTTTTCGATCTGTAGAGCGAGCAAGATTTCTTTTATCTTCCGCGTATAGGTGCGCTCATTACTGAGGAAAAAGTTACGTGCCAATTGCATCGTGATGGTGCTGCCACCCTGAGCCTTTTGTCCAGTTAAGACCAACTTATATACAGCACGCATGAGGCCCTGATAATCCACCCCAGGATGTTGATAAAACCGATCATCTTCAGCCGCTAAGAATGCACCTGACATCAAGCTTGGAATTTCATCATAGTGCAGGGGGATACGACGTTTTTCACCATACACCGCAATTAGTTTGCCTTCTTTGCTGAAGATACGTAGCGGTGTTTGTAATTGGATATCGCGCAGGGACTCAACTGCTGGCAGCTGTGGCGCCAATATGAGATAGCCAAGCACCAGCGTCGCCAGACCTAGTGCCGAAAGAGCTATCGCTATAAAAACAAGTCGCCGAAAAAGCGCTTTTGAAATAAACATAGATGTCAGAAATACTATTTGACGATGACGTCAGTCAATAAACCATGCCCACGCTACATACGCAACCTTGCGACTACCATCAGATGTACGAAAAAACCCAACACCGGTGTGTTTTTGATTACAATCGACTAATCGCTGTACTAAGACTGTGCTATGAATTCACCGATCATATTAATTGGCCCGATGGGGGCTGGAAAATCTTCCATTGGCAAACGCTTAGCTAAGCGTTTATCCCTGCCCTATCGCGACACCGATCAGCTGGTTGAAGAGCGAACCGGTGTACCGATCACGACCATCTTTGAATTAGAAGGTGAGCAAGGCTTTCGCCAACGTGAAAATAAGGTTTTAGCCGAATTCAGCAGTGCCCCAGCGGCAATAATTGCAACGGGTGGTGGCATCGTTGTATTAGAAGAAAACCAAAAACTACTCAGCGCCAATAAACATGTGGTTTATCTCAAGGCCTCAGTGAATTCCCAGTTCCAACGCACGCGAAATGACAAAAAACGGCCCTTATTGCAAACAGAGGATCCACTTTCGCGCCTACAACAGCTTGCTAATCAACGTAATCCCATCTACCAACGCCTGGCGAATGTTACGATTAATACAGATCAACAGAGTATGATGTGCTCAGCAGATGAGATTATTCAAGAATTAGGCTTACATTAGCCACCCTAGACTCGGTTTAAGCCGACCCCAGCTAGAGTGCAACGAACGAACCGGCTAAAATACGATTTATTTCAGAACAACCAGTTAACACTATGCGCAGTTTAAGAGTAGAACTAGGGGACCGCTCCTATCCGATACATATTGGTGGTAATTTACTACAGCAGCCTGAACTGTTGTTGCCGCATCTGCATAGTGAACGCACGCTCATCATTACTAACGAGACCGTTGCACCACTTTACTTGGATAGCCTGCTTGAGGCCTTAGCCGACAAACAAGTCGATAGCCTCATTCTGCCCGACGGTGAAGTCCATAAAACCCTCGCTACCACTGAGCTGATTTTTAATCACCTCTTAGAAAATCGTTACTCACGTGATACCACGCTGATTGCCCTTGGTGGTGGTGTTATCGGAGACATCGTTGGATTTGCTGCCGCTTGCTATCAACGTGGTGTTGAATTTGTGCAAATCCCAACCACTTTATTATCACAGGTCGATTCCTCTGTTGGTGGAAAAACCGGCGTTAATCATCCCTTAGGGAAAAATATGATTGGCGCATTTTATCAACCACAGTGTGTCTTGGCCTCGACCGATACACTCGCTAGTTTGCCCCAGCGTGAACTTAGTGCAGGTCTGGCTGAAGTCATTAAATATGGTCTGATTGCCGATGCTGCTTTCTTTAGCTGGTTAGAAGACAACATCGTCGCATTACTTGCACTAGACGAGACTGCTATTAATTATGCCGTCGAACGTTCCTGCCAATGCAAGGCCGAAGTAGTTGCTAGTGATGAACTTGAGCAATCCGGTCGGCGCGCCTTATTGAATCTAGGCCATACCTTTGGTCACGCCATTGAAACGGGGATGGGCTATGGCAATTGGTTACATGGTGAAGCAGTTGGCTGCGGTATGCTCTTAGCTGCTGAATTTTCAGCTCGCTTAGGCTGGCTTAATGATGAACAAGTAGTGCGTAGTCGTGCATTAATCACCGCTGCAAAATTACCCACTAAGCTCCCAAGTGAAATGGATTGCCAACAAATGTTAGATCTAATGGCTGTCGATAAAAAAGTGAAGCAGGGCAAATTACGCCTAGTGCTATTACGAGACATCGGTGAAGCGGTTTTAAGCAGTGACTTTGACCAGGGTCTGCTGCGTGAAACCATACAAGATTTTAGCCAACGTTCGTAAATGACTATTGCATATGACTTAGATAAAGAACTTCGACTGCATGAGCAGTCACTAGCACCCTATGCCACACGTTCTAGTGAATCTCGAGGTCGTGTGTTAGATGAGGGTGAATGTGAAACTCGCTCTGAATTTCAACGCGACCGTGACCGTGTTATTCATAGCAAGGCATTCCGGCGCTTAGAGTATAAGACCCAAGTCTTCATTAACCACGAGGGCGATCTATACCGAACACGACTGACACACTCTATTGAAGTGGCTCAGATTGCACGCTCTATTTCACGAGCACTCGGGCTGAATGAAGATCTCACCGAGGCCATCGCTTTAGCGCATGACTTAGGTCATACCGCATTCGGTCACGCTGGCCAAGACGCCCTAAATAAATGTATGCGTGACTATGGTGGCTTTGAACACAACCTACAATCACTGCGCGTTGTTGATGCTTTAGAAGAAAAGTATGCCAACTTTGACGGTCTCAATCTAACCTTTGAAACACGTGAAGGTATCTTAAAACATTGCTCGCTAAAACATGCACGCAATATGGGGACAGTGGGCGAGCGTTTTATTCAGCGCACACAACCTGGGCTTGAAGCACAGCTAACTAACATCGCTGATGAGATTGCCTATAACAATCACGATGTGGATGACGGCTTACGCTCTGGCCTGATTACTATTGAACAGCTACGCCAAGTAGAAATTTTTGAACATCAATATCAACAGGTAGCAGCGCACTACCCTGATCTACATCCCAAACGCCAGTCGAACGAGGTCATTCGGCGCATCATTAATCAACTGATTAAAGACCTCTTACAGACTACCACCTCAAATCTAAGCAAAAATAATATTAGCTCTGCAGCTGATGTTAAAGCGATGAAGGTTCCACTGGCAGCCTTTAGTCCAGGCATCAAAACAAAGAATGCAGCCTTAAAGAGTTTCTTACACAAAAATCTCTATCAACATGAACGTGTACAAGAGATGAGTGCTAATGCACAAAAAGTTATTACCGAATTATTTGAGACCTTTTTTAATCAGCCTGAGCGCTTGCCTGAAAAGCATCGTCATCTAGCACAGCGCATGCTTAAAAAAGAAGGTGATCATGGTTTAGCCCGTGTGGTCGCCGATTATATTGCCGGCATGACTGATCGCTATGCCCTCAGTCAGCATCAACAGTTGAAGATAGATTGATATGACACTAGTAACCGAAGCAACAAGACCTATCCTTGAGGCTGAAGTAGACATGCAGTTGCATCCAGATGAGATACAAAGCCTAGGTCTTAAGCAACAACCCTTTTCTCCAATCGTCGATAGTAACAAGCTCTTCCACGATCCGCAGATAGAGATGACGAGTAATATCTGCACTGAATATCTACAGCATCCAAGCCTTAGCATTTTACTACTCGGCGAAGCAGGTTCTGGCAAAACCAGCTTACTGCGACAGCTCTTACTACGGAGCTTTCAACAGACATCCTACTGTGTCTTGCGCGCCAACAAAGATCAAACCTATTCAGAGATCTGTGAAAAGCTGGTTGCACAATGGGGCGACCCTGCAGCACTAACCGCAACAGACGATGCATTGATAAAAGCAATCATTGGCAGGACAGACCAATCGGCGGCCATCCTTATTGATGATGCAGATAAATTAAGTGTAGAAACACTAGTTGCCTTAATGCGCCTAAAGTCTCGTCTGCAAAATGACCACCAAATCACATTGGGCTTATTATTAGCTGGGCAGAGCTCCCTCAGAAACACCCTGTCTGAATGTGAAAAAATAGATGCCGACTCAAGCGCTACTTATCAAGTCAATCTAAGACCCTTATCACAAGAGCAAAGCGAGCATTACATTCAACAACGCCTAGCAGGTCTAAGCGAGAACGAAAACGAGCTGCTGAGCAAAAAAGACATGGCAGCAATCATCAAGGTCAGTGCTGGCAACTTTATTCAGATCCAAATATGGGTGTTGCGGGCGCTGCGTGCAAGAATTACAGGTGAACCGTTTAAGCCACAGTTGCTGACTGAAGATAAAAAAAGCCAACCGATACTCTATAGACGCTGGTTTTGGTATGCCTGCATTGCCGCGGTTTTAGTGTTAATTCTGTTGGCCACTATCTTTGGTCGTTCGGCATCAACATCGCCAATGGAAAAAGAAGTCTATGACTTAAGTCTGCCCAGCAGCGATCAGATAATCACAACAAAAGTCACTAAGATCAAGCCCATAGATTTAAGCCCAACCCTAGATTTAGGCTCAGATGTAGTGAGCTCGAAAGCGCAGCATAAGGTGGCACCAAATGATCAGAACACCGCCTCATCCTCAGACGGCATGACTTGGTTACAGGCGGCCGCTACAGAAAATTACACACTGCAGTTAGTCGCCACGCGTAAAGTCGAAAATCTAGATGTTATAAAAAAACATCACTTACCCTTACCCACTGCTTATTTTGAAAAACAGATCAACGGCGTCACTTTTTATATTTTAGTCATGGGTAATTTCAACAGCGTGGCTGAGGCCAAGCAGGTAATTGCTTCCTTACCGCAAGAGTTACAAGCATTTAAGCCCTGGCCTATCGCCATCGCAACCCTACAAAAATACATTCAATAATCGTTTACACGCTGGATTAATTGCCATAGCGGCAAGGCTGAACCTATACTCAGCCCTCAAGCAGGCGTTTTACCTCCGCAGCGACAGCCCAACCTACAGATAAAAATGGCCGGAAAAATCCCACAAACCTTTATTGATCAAGTTGTTCAGCAGACCGATATTGTCGATCTGATCAATGGCTATGTGGAATTAAAGGCTAAGGGCCGTGAATATAGCGCTTGCTGCCCGTTTCATCATGAAAAAAGCCCTTCGTTTACAGTCAGCCCAGATAAACAGTTCTACCATTGCTTCGGTTGTGGCGCTCATGGCACAGCCATTAGCTTTTTAATTGAACATGAAGGCTTAGAATTTATTGAGGCAATTGAGCAATTGGCCGCCCGCCTCAGCTTAGAGGTGCCACGCGAACAGGGATATGTTGAGCCCGTCAATAAATCTGCTCAATCCTATGAGCTACTCGAGCAGGTTAATCAATTTTATCAAAAGCAGTTGCGCCAGCATGCTGCCGCCATTGAATACCTGAAGAACAGGGGTATCAACGGCGAGATCGCAGCGGCTTTTGACATTGGCTATGCACCGGAAGGCTTTGATACCAGCACCAAGGCCTTCCCCAAGGCGACTCCCGCCGAGTTAGAAGAAATTGGGCTGCTGAGCAAGAATGACCGCAACCATCTCTATGATCGCTTTCGTGACCGCATCATGTTCCCGATTCGTGATCTACGGGGACGCGTGATTGCCTTTGGTGGCCGCACACTAGGTGATGCCAAACCCAAATACATTAATAGCCCTGAGACACCGCTGTTTCACAAAAGTGATAATCTGTACGGCCTATATGAGGCCCGCAAGGCACTAGGCAAGCTATCAAGACTGATTATTGTCGAAGGTTATATGGACGTAGTCGCTCTAAACCAGCTTGGCTTCCCTGAATGCGTGGCTACCTTAGGCACCGCCACCACCAGCCAACATATTCAGCGGCTTTTGCGCTACACGCCAAACCTTCTGTTTTGTTTTGATGGTGACCGCGCTGGCCAGGATGCGGCATGGAAGGCGCTACAACAAATCTTGCCGGTGTATGCCGATAATATCGATATCCGCTTTGCCTTTATGCCTCAAGGCGAAGACCCTGACAGTTTCGTACGTGACCGTGGTGCCGATGCCTTTGCTGCCTTCTTAAAAGAGGCCTCGACCTTATCGGGCTATTTTTTCCAGAAATTGGGCCAAGAAGTGGATAGTAGTAATGCTGAAGGCCTAGCCAAACTCGCCAGTCTAGCCAAACCGCTGATTGCGAAGATCCCAAAGACCGTTTTTCGCGACCTGATGACGAAAGAGTTGAACGAACGCGTAGGCACCGTGGTCTCGAATACCGGTATTATGCGTGAACAAAATCCGGTCAGGGCTCGCTCTAATGATCGAGGCCCACGGTATACCAAGACCCGTCTCGCCATCGCCTTACTGCTGCGTGACCCCAGTTTAGCCAGTAAGGCCTTAGATATTGAGCAGTTAAGCCAATTACTTGGCACACCTGGCATCGATCTATTGATAGAGATGCTTGAAATCCTCGAACAGCAGGCCGATTTAAGCGGCGTCAGCCTACTTGAGCGTTTCCGTGGCCGACCGGCCTACGAACACCTGATTAAGCTACTCGACTGGGATCCACCCGATATGACCAATCGAGAGGTCTCTTTCGTCGATACCATGCGCCAATTCGAAAAAGATATTAAACGAGCGCCCTTTGACGCCTTCATTCAGGACAACACACCAGAAATCTAAGGCTTTTAATGCCTTAGCAACAAAAGTAGCTGGCTTTTTACCACTAAAACCGCTAACTTGGCCGGTTCGAATTTTCGATTTAACCTGCGATGAGATTGTTATGGATACCGAGAAAAACCCACAAACGGTAAACCAGGAAGTTAGCCTTAAAGACCTGATTGCTAAAGGAAAAGAGCAAGGCTATCTAACCTATGCCGAGGTTAATGATCATCTGCCTGATTCTATCGTCGATCCAGAACAGATCGAAGATGTCATCAGCATGATTAATGACATGGGTATTGTCGTGCACGAAGTAGCACCCGACGAGCAATCACTCCTGCTGTCCTCAGAAACCGCTGCCAATGACGAAGATCTTGCCGAAGAGGCCGCCGCTGCCCTAGCATCGGTCGACAGTGAGTTTGGTCGCACGACTGACCCTGTTCGCATGTATATGCGCGAAATGGGCACCGTCAATCTACTCACGCGTGAAGGCGAAATCAAAATCGCGAAGCGCATTGAAGAAGGCCTAAGACAGGTCCTTCTAGCACTAGGTCATCTACCGCGTACGATTGAAACTGTCTTACAACTCTATCTGCGCGTCGAAAACGAAGACATGCGTTTAACCGACCTAATCGCAGGCTTCATCGATCCAGACGCCGAAGACGAAATTGCATCACCTACCATCGTCGGCCAAGAGCCAGCGAAGAAAGAAGGTGAGGAAGAAGATGATGAAGAGGAAGAAGAAGTAGACACTGGCCCAGATCCAGAAGAAGCCCGTCTACACTTTGAAACCTTGGCAGCACTCTATAAGGTGACGCAGTCAGCAGCGACTAAACGCAGCGCCAAAAAGACATTAGCAGCCACTGAAGAGCTTGCTGATTATTTCATGCGCCTGAAATTTACCGCCAAGGTTTTTGATGCACTCGTTGCCAGCCTACGCGCCACAGTAGATTCTATCCGCCTACATGAGCGTTTAATCATGACCCTATGCGTAGACTATGCGCGCATGCCAAAGAAAGAATTTGTTGAAAGCTTCCAGAAAAATGTTGCTGATCTAGAATGGATTGACGGACTAGCCAAGAACAAAAAGGCCTATGCTGAAAACCTTCCAGAAATTCGAGCGGAAGTCGTCAAAGAACAGAAAAAACTTGCCCATATTGCGAAAGAATCAAAGCTTGAGATCTCTGACATCCGCGAGATCAACCGTCGCATGTCTATTGGTGAGGCACGAGCACGTCGCGCGAAAAAGGAAATGGTTGAAGCTAATCTACGTCTGGTTATTTCAATCGCAAAGAAATACACCAACCGTGGCCTACAATTCTTAGACCTAATCCAAGAAGGCAACATTGGTCTAATGAAGGCGGTCGATAAATTTGAATACCGTCGAGGTTACAAATTCTCAACCTATGCGACTTGGTGGATTCGCCAAGCGATTACGCGTTCGATTGCGGACCAAGCCCGCACGATTCGTATCCCAGTGCATATGATTGAGACTATTAATAAGCTGAATCGCATCTCGCGCCAAATGTTGCAAGAAATGGGACGCGATGCCACACCAGAAGAATTAGCTGAAAAAATGGAAATGCCGGAGGATAAAATCCGCAAGGTATTAAAGATTGCTAAAGAACCTATCTCCATGGAAACACCTATTGGTGATGACGAAGATTCGCATCTAGGTGACTTCATCGAAGATGCCAATATCGAATCACCAGTTGAGGCAGCAGCAGGCGTTGGCCTGAGTGATGCAACTCGCGAAATCTTAGCTTCCCTCACACCGCGCGAAGCTAAAGTCCTACGTATGCGTTTTGGTATCGACATGAATACCGATCACACACTAGAAGAAGTCGGCAAACAATTTGATGTCACCCGTGAACGTATTCGTCAAATTGAAGCCAAAGCATTACGTAAACTAAGGCACCCAACCCGTTCTGAGCAACTCCGTAGTTTCTTAGAAGGCGAATAAGTCTTAGGTATAGCAGTGCCGATCAGGGTGAGGGTATACGCCCTCACCCTGATCAATAATTAGGCCGTGTAATCAGTGCGTATACGCCATACCAAACAGATTATTTCGCCTATAATCCAGACAGCGGGCCCATAGCTCAGTTGGTTAGAGCAGGGGACTCATAATCCCTTTGTCGTAGGTTCGAGTCCTACTGGGCCCACCACTATTCTCATCAATCCCTTTCTATCGCCCTGATTAGCTTAAGTTTTTAACTTAATGCTATGAGGTACGGTAGACAATGCGGAAGACAAACAATAATCCAAGTTACACTTTCACAAAGCGTGGCATCTATTACTTCACACGGCTAGTTCCATTTGATGTTCAGCATCATTACAAGCAGCGTAGAATAATACAGTCTCTAAGAACGCGTTCGACCAAAGATGCCGCTAAGACCGCACGTATGCTTTCACTACGCTTAGAAACTTACTGGCATGAGCTACGATTAGAGCAGCAGGAGATACCGTTTAGCTTTTTACTAAACAATAATCCCAAACAAATCACACTAGTTGATGCACTAGAACTCTATCTTGAAATAAAAGCAAAAGGCCGTAGTAAACTATTTTTTGAGCATTCTAGACGCTATGTCGACTACTTGGTCCAAACGTCTAGCAACAAAGAACTCAAGCATTACACCTCAATAGACGCCACACATTATCGGCAATGGTTGCAAGATAAGGGTTTAGCTAACGCATCAGTCCACAAGGCCTTCGCCTGTATCAAAGCAATCTTTACTCTAGCCATCAAAGAGCAGGGGCTGACTATGCAAAATCCATTTAGCAATATTTATCTACCAAGCGAGAAGGACGATGCGAAGAAGCGACTGCCAATAGCTATAGCCGATATAAGGCTTATTCAGAGCCATTGTAAGGCCGTAAACGATGACATGCGATGGCTTGTAGCACTTATCTCTGATACTGGCATGAGGCTGTCAGAAGCCGCTGGATTGATGCTGGATGACCTGCGCTTAGACGAAGAAGTACCGCGTATCATTATTCGGCCACATAAACACAGACCACTTAAAACTAGAAGCAGTGAACGCATAGTGCCTTTGGTGGGTGCATCACTCTGGGCGGCTCAGCAAATTAAACAGAACGCACAAGGAACTGAATACTGCTTTCCTCGTTACACTAATAATGAAAGAACCAATGCAAACAGTGCAAGTGCAGCTTTGAATAAATGGCTTAAATCTGTGACTGGGAATAATGACTACGTGCTGCATGGTCTACGACATAGCTTTAGAGACAGACTTCGTGCAGTAGATGCACCTATTGAGAGGATTGATAGGCTGGGTGGTTGGAGTTTAAAGACTGTTGGGCAAGGTTATGGTGATGGGTATCAGCTAGAGCAGATGCATCTTACGATGAAGATATTATGCGCTGAGTAGTTGTTCGTATAATCATTCTTCAAACTAATACGACAGCCATGATTAAAGTAGCTTTAGTTTACTAAGATAAAGTCAAGTATAAATAACCTGAAATCTATTTTATCTGTAAGATAGTGTGCATAAATAATCACCACAAGCACTGATAGATGTTCCAAGCAAACTCATTAGGGCGTACCGAGTGGGCGCATCGGTTTGATAGCAAAGGAGCCTCAGTCAGTGGTAGTGCCAACATACTCAATGCCGTCAACATGCCTTTTAACATCAAGGGCAATGATGTCGAGCAAGACTGGGTACGTGTGGCTGCCGAGGTCGTACATCGCTTCAGCCGTAGTAACAGACTATCGCTATCAACGACTGCTGCTAGTGTAGGCGAAGACGCTGACTTTAGTGTTGGTGCAAACTGGACTATGTTGTTCTAAGCGCTTAGCCAGTTTTAATTGATGACTGATGATAAAGGTTATGCACTGCATGGTTAAGCTACAACTTGGAATAATAGGTAGAATGAAGCTATTAGTACATGTATTCCTGTTGTTTGTCATTACACAAGCTCCTGCAAATGAAAAGAACATCCTTCCAGATTTAGGTGGTGCCCCTGCAGCCAATACAGCCTCGGTACAACCGAACATCAACGGTCAAGGTGCAGGGTTTAACTACCTTGACACTATTGATGGCAAGCTAATCAACATTAACTCGCAATACACTAAGAAAAATGGAGTCGCCGTAGGCTGTAGTCTCGCAAGTACACTTTCCAAAAACATAGCGGCCGGCATCTTACTGACTGCGGGCTCAGATAAAAACGAATGGTTACTAAATGCTGGCTTTGACTTAAGTCATAAGCAGCGCTTCATCTTTTCCCTTGGTCAACTTCGTCAGAAGCTAGACTTTAACTTCATCTCTGGTAGACAAAAAACTTCAGTTAAGCAAGATAATATCGCAGCCAGCTACCAATATCTCTTAGGTAAAGACTGGCTCAATGCTGCCGAGGTGAATGCTTATCTCAGCAATACAGGCAGCATTACGTTAGGTGATAAAACCTACTTTATTGATACGTCGTCGTTGTACGAATTATGGAATGACCCAAGAAGGATTGTGGGTGGCCGTGTTACGGGAATGCAGGCTAGATTAGCGCTTACTCCAACATCAAAAACAAATATTAAAGTGGGCTTAGGGATAGAGCGTCTGACTTATAATTATTCAACGGGTGATGAGTCAACGAATCGTGCCACGGGGAGTGCAGAGTTAATGCATCACTTAGCTAATGGCTTTAACTTCCGAGCGTCTATTAATGCAGCATCGTCACAGAATCGTTACGCTTTAGGCTTAGATAGAACCTTTAAAGATGGGGCGCAACTCAGTATCGATGTTGCCAGAATAGAGGGGCGAGATAACACCTTCGATGACACTCAACTGTTACTTAGCTACACTAAAGGCTTTGGTGCTGGTCAGGAAGGCAGGCAGGCAGGCATGGGAATAGGACTCAATAGCGACACCCCAATGGAACCAGCATCACTCAGTACAGCATTAGACAATGCAGCAACGTCTAATCAAGCCATTAATACATGGAGCACTAGATTAGTTAACCAAGTATCACAGCGTCCTAGCTTCTTACCCTCACAAGTGGTAGCTAAGATTGATACTACAGCGACGCCAACACGTCTAATTGTGATTAACAAGTTAGCTATTCCAGCAGAAAGTACTATTGATAATGCTACGGGTGTAATTACCTCCCCAACAGGAACTGCTGTTAGTGGCATAGCTGATGTGACTAAAAATACGTTAGCCTTCGTTAACTCTGGGCAGTTTACACTTTCTGGTAATGACGCTTTAGTGATTAAGCCCAGTTTGATTACCCAGCCGGTAGTTGGTGTAATTGATACTTACGTAGTCACGATGAACAACAGCGCTGGTGGTGGAACAACGTTAGCCACAGTGAAGGTGTCGCACAGCTCTACGAGTATCGATAGCATTGAGATAGCAACAGGAATAATAGTAATTAACACTGCGGCTATCGCTGGCGTAACCTCACCAGAGTTAGGTGCGACGCCTGTGACAACTGTAAGTGGCACGGGTTATACCGGCACGGTTACATGGAGTGGCAGCCCAAGTACGTTTGCTGCTTCAACCGTTTATACCGCGACAGTAACATTAACAGCTGCGAGTGGTTATACCTTGACAGGCGTTGCCGCTAACTACTTTACAGTGAACGGTGCTACTGCCACTAATGCAGTCAATTCAGGCGTAGTGAGTGCGGTATTCCCTGCAACCTTAACTCCAGTATCAAGTTCGGCATATGCTGAAGGATACCGGTTTATAAACGGTCTTACCTGGTCTCCTAATAACGATACTCACCAAGCACCACACTACACAACCTACGCCAATGGCAAAATAACCTGTGATAATATGAGCATAGCCAATACCTTGGGCAGTAATACGTGGAGAGTTCCAACACCAAATGAACTTTTAGCGCTTTTTAGTGGCGGTACTAGTACGCTTACCAGCCCTAAATGGTTATTAGGTAACACTCTTGGTCGCGAAGCAGGGTCTGTCGCAGCCGAATCCTACTACCTAGACCTGAGTACTGGGGTTGGCAATTCGTTAAAGGCTCATCAGAATGCACTTATAACCTGTGTTTACTAAAGACATGTGATTAAGAGGCGCGATTATGAAAATAATGAGTAAAGCTATAAGCCTTTAGTTTTTTTAAAATCAGTTAGTGTATGTATCCACTCAGCACCCAACCCTACTAAGCCACTGATATATTTCCTACATTTATCGGCTATTTCTGTTTCTCTAAATCCCACTATAAGTCCTCTAAAAACACTACATTAACAATTATCAATATAGCTACTCCTGTGTCCATTAACATAGAGAATAAATAGCCAATCAGTAGCTAAGGCCGATAGAACTGATAACTCGTTGTTTTTGGAATATGGTTGTAGCATTTGAGGCTTGTAACCTAAACGTGTTAACTTTTAGTAAAGAATTTAAGAATTGAATCTAAATTTGGGATGGTATTGAATTGAAACTAGATAGAACAACAAGAATACTGCTGATTGCTATTGCATTAGGTATTACTTTTTTACTGGCGGTTGTGGGGGGGATAACCCTAATGGGAAAAAATACCACCACGCTTGAATTATATAATGCTCCTCCCTCTATATCCTCACATATAATTGATGCAGAAAAAGATATGCTCTATGTCTGGCATGCAACCTTTCACGATGAAGCAAGCTTATCCTTGCCATCGCTAGGCGAGGTCATGGGGTCAATGATGGTCATCAAATCAGGGAGTGAACAAGAACGATTTACTAATCTTGAATTTGATTGGAAAGATTCAAATGATTCCATTGTTATTTCAAGTATTCATTCGTATCCAGTTAATGCTATAGAGACAGCCACCCCCATACATCGTGCCATTATAGGAGGAACAGGTAAATATGTTGGTGCTAAAGGCGAGATTATAAGTAATAGACAAGAAGATGGTTGGTATCATCACAAAATTATTCTTGTTAAGTAGCCTTGTAAAAAAATTAACTTCCACCATTACAATCTACTAGATATTTGAGTAGTGCTTACCATTTACCGTTCATCAATCTAACTACTGCTCTTCTTGTAGTCGGGGTTAGTTAGTGCCAAGTAATATATTGAGTTAGTAGAAGGAACAGCGGCAATACCCTATGGGAAGAACTCCTCTAGAACAAAGTATCCAGCAACTACCATGACTAGTATGGGTATAGGGGCATGTAAGGAAAATGGTGAAGAAGGTAGCTTCGGTTCTATTTATGCCAAGTGGTCATTTGGCGATGGTACGAAAGAAAAGCAGGTGGAAATTAAGCTAGGCGATTAGATTTTGGTCTTTTTTTCAAAATGGCCTATTTTGTATCTGGCTGGGTACTATATAAATACCAGTGCATTAATACCCTCCCCCGCCCCTCTATTACTTTACCAATCCACTAAATACGGTATACAAAACGGTAGACCATTTAGTGGCTAGACAGACGAATAAGGTTATGGAAGAATTGTAACTTCATTGCTAATCAGCAACGTTAGAAGAAAATTAGTTGGTACTTAGCAGCTCTGCTGCGTGTATGAGCAGGGGACTCATAATCCCTTTGTCGTAGGTTCGAGTCCTACTGGGCCCACCACTATTCTCATCAATCCCAAAAAGGGCATCCACAGCACTACGCATCACCCTTGCTCACAAGGCTTGTCTAATTCCTGATTTATTTAATACGCTGCAACAATTAGCGATGGCGATACAGCGACGATAGCTGCAAAGAAAGGAAACTATATTGAAATTAAAGGGCCCCAGGCAGTTCATGCCTAGGGGCCTTTTTGTTACTAGGTCTTATAGTGACTCAGCATTATTTGCTAGGTAGTCAGCAACACCTTCTGAAGTCGGCTTCATACCGGCATCACCTTTCTGCCAGCCAGCTGGACATACTTCGCCATTCTCTTCATGGAACTGAAGCGCGTCGACTAAACGCAGCATCTCATCCACGTTACGACCCAATGGTAAGTTATTCACTACGGCATGTTGGACTATGCCTTCTTTGTCGATCAGGAATGAACCACGTAACGCAACACCTGCTTCGTGCTCAATACCATAACTTTTCACAATCGCGTGGTTTGTATCGGCGACTAATGGAAAACCAATCGGACCAATTCCACCTTGATTTACCGGTGTATTACGCCATGCAAAATGAGTGAACTGAGAATCAATCGATACACCAATCAGCTCAACACCACATGCCGCGAAATCTGCAACACGCTTGTCGTGTGCAATGATTTCAGAAGGACATACAAAAGTAAAATCTAAAGGGTAGAAAAATAAAACCACATACTTTCCCTTATAGCTGCTCAGTGAAAAGTCTTCTTTAATTTCACCATTTGCCATAACGGCAGCTGCAGTGAAGTCTGGGGCTGGGGTATTTACTAATGTCGACATAATTATTCCATTATCTATGTGGGGTTAAATTTAAGTTTTATTGTATTACTTCAAATGCCGGAGCATGACTCACACGAACCTGCTACGTGATCATATTGAAATTGCAGTAAGGCGCTAATTGAACGCATCCTTACGTTTGATCGCTTTTAACTTCCGTAATTTTAATCACGTAGTCGTTTAGTTGCTGCATTGAGATATAAATATACCTTATGAATAAATATTGAGGCAAGCGGCCCAGCTGCCAAAGACTATCCATTTAGGCATGTATAGCTCAATATTGAATCAATCATTTCGACTCAAGCCATGCAAAAAGCTATCCAATGCTCTTTAGGCTGTAACTCAGGCAACCCTTTGAATCAAATCAACAAGGCTACCTGTCGTTATTCTCATACGAACATTCTAAGCGTTTAAAGCCTGATCGAGATCTGCCTTAATATCTTCAACGTCTTCAATACCAACTGACAAGCGCACCACATCAGGTCCAGCACCAGCTGAAACCTGCTGCTCTTCGGTCAATTGACGGTGGGTAGTCGATGCTGGATGAATGATCAAAGAACGAGTATCACCAATATTCGCTAGGTGTGAAAATAGTTTGCAACGATCAACCACTTTAACGCCTGCCTCGTAACCACCTTTAACACCGAAGGTAAACACAGCGCCGGCACCTTCAGGGCAGTACTTCTGACCTAGCGCATAGAATGGACTGTCTTTCAGGCCAGCATATGACACCCAATCAACAGCTGGGTGTTGTTGTAACCACTGCGCCACTTCTAAGGCATTATCGGCATGCTTACGCATACGCAGAGACAGAGTCTCCGCTCCAGTAATAGAAAGATAAGCATTCATCGGCGACATGGTTGGGCCTAAGTCACGTAGGCCAACGGCGTGTGAAAACATGGTAAAGGCCATCTCACCAAACTTCTCATGGAAATTTAATCCATGGTAGGCACCACAAGGCGCACTCAGCGATTTGAATTTATCATTTTGCGACCAATCAAATTTTCCAGAGTCGACGACTGCACCGCCCATGGCGTTACCGTGGCCTGAAATAAATTTGGTGGTGGAGTGAACCACAATGTCTGCACCATGCTCTATTGGTCGACAGAGGGCAGGGGATGGCAAGGTGTTGTCGACGATGCAAGGCACGCCACTTTCATGTGCAATTTTTGCGATCGCTTCGATATCACAAACAACACCACCGGGGTTGGCCAAACTTTCTGTAAAGAAGGCCTTTGTTTTTGCAGTCACTGCCTTGCGGAAATTTTCAGGATCAACCGGGTCGACAAATTTTACCGTCCAGCCAAACTTCTTAAAGGTATGGCCAAACTGTGTGATAGAGCCACCGTAAAGTTTATTCGAGGCGACAAATTCATCACCACTGTCCATCACCGCAAATAACGCCAGCAATTGTGCCGAATGGCCTGAGGCCGTACAGGTCGCACCAACGCCACCTTCCAAACTTGCTACACGCTCTTGGAATACACTAACGGTTGGATTAGTCAGCCTAGAGTAAATAAAACCACTCTCTTCTAAACCAAACAAGGCCGCTGCATGATCGGCATCCTTGAATACAAATGCAGTCGCTTGATTGATGGGCACTGAACGTGCACCCGTTGTTGGATCAGGGCTTGCGCCAGCATGAATAGAGCGGGTTGCAAAGCCTTGTTTGGTTTGGTCTGACACGGTTCACCTCGGTAAAAAATTAGATGCTTGCGCCTAAGCGCTGATGCCTTTTATTGTATCGCAGAAGGCCCGTGCTGGGCAGACGAAGACGAGATATTTTGCCCACCCACTGAGCACTTATAGGCACACTAAAAAAGGCCTGCACTGGAACATCAAAGTCTTGCTATGATCGTCAAGCAAGCCAACAGACAACAACAGCATAAGCAACAACTAGAGAATCCCCCGTGAGCGATACAAGCCCAGAAGCCAATCCAATCAACCTTGCTATCGTGATTAATGGCGAGAAGATCGTCGAATATCAACGAGACCGAGCCCTTGCTGCCAAGCATGTCCAAGATCTCGATACGATGGATGCAAAGTTGGCGCACGGCATAGAGCTAGCAGATAGTCAGATTAATCAGCCCAGCCTACAAGACAAGTCGACCTTTGTTGCGCAACTCCTGGTTACCGCCCTAATGCATGAAAATGATGCCCACGCAGCGATCAGCTGTGCCTGGCTGGCAACCCGTTGCCCAGACCTAAAGCAGGTGCAGGCCGAGCAAAAAGAAGAGCGCCTGACCATTCGTTTAATCTATGACAAAGAGTATGTGGTCGCTTCCAGTCTGAAATTTGTTCCAAAACACAAACTCAGCTCTTAAATAGCGTCACAACAACCCCACTCCTTAATGGGCCAACCTACAAGATAAGTCGACCTGTGTTGCGCAACTCCTGGTTACCGCCCTAATACATGAAAATGATGCCCACGCAGCGATCAGCTGTGCCTGGCTGGCAACCCGCCGTCCAAACCTAAAAAGCAGGTGCAGGCCGAGCAAAAAGAAGGGCCCTGACCATTCGTCTAAGCTATAACAAAGAGTATGTCATCGCTTCCAGCCTGAAATTTGTTCCAAAACACAAGCTCAGCTTTTAGATTAGCGTCACGACAACCCCACTCCACCTAGGGCCAATTTGTTGTAAAAACACAACATCTTGTTACAAATATCCGTCATGACATCTATCTATCAATTCAAATATTAGAGAAATCTTATGGTTATGCAGGATAAAGTATAAAAAATTAACTAGTTATAGCTCTTTCTTGCTTGTTGTTTATATACAACAATTAGCAGAAATAATGGAGGCTCTTTAAAATATTGTGGTAATCTTACAACGTTAGCTCAGCGCTAAGTCTTTCCATGGAGTGGATCGTCTTTGCCTGAAGGGCATTGAGTCAGTCTTCGGTTCGCCGCAGATTGCCTTCAATAACCTCTGCTACTCGAGTACTTACTAAATAAACGAGAGGAAACTCAATGAAACAACTAGTTAAAGCTTCTGCTCTAGCGCTAAGCCTAGTGGCTGCATCTGCAGCACACGCAGGTGGTGTTGCTGGTGGCAATGCAAACTCAAACTGGACAATCTATGGCTGGCAGAACTGGTCTTTAGAGTCTGTTGATAACGGTGCACGTGATACAACTCGCATTAACAACAACGCTGCAAACATCGGCTTCTCAGCTGCTGTTGACACTGGCATGATGGTCGGTGGTGAAGCGATGATGGTTAATTTCCGTTGTGAGCAGTTCACTTACCACAACCGTTACAATGGCTACACTAACTGGTGTAACCGTAACTCAAAGATCTCTTTAAGCGGTTCTTTCGGTGAGATCATGTTCGGTCAATGGTTAATGCCATACAACGAAATGGTTGCACAATGGGTTGACCCATTCTACGACGCAGGCGCTGATTCACATACTTCACTGATGGGTAACATCGGTTATGGTAACCAGTTCTTCTACAATGGTTCATTTGGTCAGTCTGACTCTTTCAACCGTCGTCAAGAAGAAGTGATCCAGTACTTCAGCCCTAACATGAACGGTGTAACTTTCCGTGTTGCTACAACTAACGCTAACCAGACTGGTTCTGGTGAAGAAGTTGCTGTAGTAGGTCAAGCCGGCGCTACTGACCTAGATCCACGTATCTGGTCTATGGGTGTTGCTTACGAAACTACGCTAGCTTCAGGCGACAACCTATGGTTAGCAGCAACTTACCAGTCTCATGACGAATGGTCTGCTGTAACTTACTCTTGTGACGATTCAGACGACAAGTCTTACCGTCTAGCTGGTCGTTACATCAAGCAATGGGGTAACGGTCAATCAACTCAAGTTTCTGCAATGTGGGAAACTCTTGAGTACGATTGGGAAGGCTGTGTAAGCGCTCCTGCTGCTATGTCTGCTGTTATGACTGGAAACGATGTAGACGTGGAACGTGATGCATTCATGGTTTCTGCTAAGCAAACTTTCGGTAACGGTTTCGACATGCGTTTCTCTTACATGGACGCAGACAAGCTAGAAGTTGGCGGTTCAGATCTTAACGATTCTGACGCTAAGGCTTACAACATCGGTATGTTCTACACAATGCCGGCTGGTACAGAGCTACGTCTAACCTACTCTAAGGTTGATAACGAAGACGCTTCTAACTACGACTTCGGTATTGGTGGTTCAGCTGCTGCAGTTGGCGAAGATGCCAAGATGTGGGCACTAGGTATCGTTCAGTGGTTCTAAGTTAGAACCCCTGTCGTACCAAAAAGCGGGCATCTTCGGATGTCCGTTTTTTTTTGCCTACGATTTAATTCAACTTTCGCGCTATTTGGTGATAACTCAAATTGAGAAGTTACCCAAAACCCTCTACACTTTGCCGCTTGATTCCTAAACATTGCGGTCATTAAGCCGCCCATCAGGCCATAAATACCATGCGTAAACTGATCCCTGTATTACTCCTTATCCTTAGTCCGATCACGGCCTTTGCAGAATGTACGCCAGATACGGTGCAGTTCTATCTGGATAAAGGCTTTACGCCAGACCAAATCACCAAACTTTGCAGCCTCAGTGGCGCTAGTGAGAAAAAAAGCACTTATAAGCCTTACCAAAAGCCTGTAGTTGTCTACCAGGAAGGCTATGCCGGCGGCGTCAATGCTGATCTACGTAAGGCAGTGCAGGAAATTCGTGGCTCTATTGATGCCCGCTCGGTCGATGTCACCGACACCCATTTAAACTACATCACCCGCCAATGTGTGGTCGCAGGTAACTCACCTGAGGCCGAGCAACGCGTAGTGAAGTGTGTCGATGTAGCCTTTTCAGTCGCACGTGACGGTTTACGTGTGGTTGAATCAGGCGCTGGTATGCTCTTTTTTGGTCAGCAAAAACTGGATATCACATCCTCAGCAATCGAACGTAAATACGTCACTGCCGACCCATGGGCCGCATTTGCACCAGACATTCGCTTTTTACTACAACGAAAGTTTGAGTCTATGGAGCAGGGCAATGACACCACTATACCGTTACGTAAGGGCGTCCAGATTGGACAGCTTGTTAGCGCCATTCGCACCTTAGCGGCTGCAGACGAGAATGCAGCAACCAATAGTAGTGAGGTCTCGCGCGTACTGAGCAACAATTATCAAGCACCGACCGAAGAAGAATACGAAAGGCAACAGCGCCTAAAGGAACCCGCAAAGGAAGAAAAAGAGGGTGAAGAAAAGAAAAAGCGCTGGTGGAATCCCTTTGACTAGACGCCTAGTCGCGCAAGATTAAAGACAGCGCCTGCATTGCTTCAGGTTGCTCAATGTTCATCATATCCAGCAACGTCGGTGAGACGTTGCTTAGGCCCTGACCACTCATTAGTTTGACTGGCCCACCACTATTAATAACGACACAGGGCACTGGATTAGTCGTATGCTGGGTGTGTGGTTCGCCAGTCATCGCATCCACCATCTCATCGCAGTTGCCATGATCTGAGGTCAGCAACACATTCACCTGATACTTTACCGCTGCATCTAGCACTCGACCGACCTGCACATCCATTGCCTCTAATGCTGCAATAATGGCTTCCGGTACCGCAGTGTGACCGACCATATCGCCATTCGCAAAGTTCACAATAATCAGATGATCATCTTCATCTTCAATCACTTGAATAACTTCATCGGCAACTTCACGCGCACTCATCTCAGGCTTTAAATCGTAAGTCGCTACCTTCGGTGATGGCACCATCGCTCGGGTTTCACCATCATAGGGTGTCTCACGGCCACCATTAATAAAGAAGGTAACATGCGGATATTTTTCAGTTTCGGCACAATGGAATTGCTTTAAGCCTAGATCACTAACCACCTGTCCTATCGTTACTTTTGGGTGTTCTGTCGCAAAAATAACCGGACAATCAAAACCTTCGTGGAATACAGTCATCGTGCGCATGGCCACTAGACCACCATGATCGCGCCTGAAGTGATCAAAGTCTGCGTCCATCAAGGCCTGACAGATTTGCCGGGTACGGTCATTACGGAAATTAAAGAAGATGACATCGTCACCTTCAGCAATACGTTCGGTACCGCGAATCACCACGGGGTCGATGAATTCATCTGAACGCACCTCTTCATAAGAGGCGTTGATCGCCATACGTGCACTACTAGCGGTTGGCATATCTTCATCGCTGGTCAATACACGCCATGCCTTTTCGGTACGCTCCCAGCGTTGATCACGGTCCATCGCATAATAGCGACCTAACACTGAATGGATTTCACCCTTCGCCGCTTCTAGGTAAGGCGTAATGTCATCTAAATAGCGCAGCGCACTGATCGGATTGGTATCGCGACCATCGGTAATCATATGCAAGGCTGGCCGAACACCATGCTGCTTACACATTTCGAGTAAGGCTTGCACATGACGAATATGCGAATGCACGCCACCATCAGAGACCAAGCCCAGTAAGTGTATCGGGCGCCCTCGACTCTTGGCTGACTCCAGGGCACCTACAATCTGCTGGCTACTAAAAAAGGTACGGTCATCAATCGCATTATTAATATGGACTAAATCTTGGTGCAGGATATTGCCACAGCCGAGAGTAATGTGGCCGACTTCCGAGTTACCCATTTGTCCCTCAGGCAACCCAACCGCAGCGCCAGAGGCCTGCAGCGTGGTGTAGGCATAGCGCTCTACATATTCATCTAGACGCGGCATACGTGCCTGCTTAATGGCGTTATGTTCACCGTCATCATTAACCCCGAAGCCATCCAGGATCATCAGCAAAGCTCGCTTTGCTGTTTTATTATTTTGAGCGTCCAATGATTATTTATTCTTTGTTGGTGTTGCTTTCATTATCTTTGTCAGCCTGCGCTATGGTTTCACGCAACGTATTGCTACTGGCTATCTTGTTTTCAGAGGCCTCTGTTTCGGCTTCTTCAATTGCATCTAATTCTGCTTCCATTTCCGCTTCTGTCATCTTCTTGAAGCGGTCTTCATTATTCTCTTCGCTGGTGCTTGCTGCCTTTTTCTGCACCACTCTCGACATTAATAAGCCGAGCTCAAACAATAGCCAGACCGGTACTGCTAGTAATACCTGTGAAATCACATCCGGTGGTGTCAGCAACATGCCAAGAACGAAGGCTGCCACTATTACATAAGAGCGAGCATTTGATAATGCCTGCACAGTGGTTATACCGGTGCTGATCATTACAAAGGTAAAGACCGGTACCTCAAAGGCGATACCAAAGGCCAAAAACATCTTGATGACAAAGTCTAAATAACGCGAAATATCAGTCATCATGGTAACGCCATCTGGCGTCACGCGGGTAAAAAATCCAAACACCAACGGGAAAACAACGAAGTATGCGAACACCATGCCGAGATAAAACAGTAGGGAGCTAGATACCAGCAGCGGCATCACTAGGCGTTTCTCATGACGGTATAGACCGGGCGCAACAAATGACCACAATTGGTAGAGCGTCCACGGAATCGTAATAACAAAGGCCAGTAACAAGACCAGCTTAAAAGGGGTTAGGAAGGGTGAAGCAACATCAATCGCCACCATCGTACTGTGTGCGGGTAGATGACGTAGCAACGGTTCTGCAACAAAAGAGTAAAGCTCATTGGCAAAGGGCAACAACGCAACCAAGACCACGGCGAGGCCCGCCACAATCCTGATCATACGATCACGCAATTCCATTAAGTGCGTCACAATGGAGTCTTGCTTCTCGCTGCCTGTCTCTGAGTCTGTATCGGTCTTATCAGACATTATGATTCCGCTTTCCCAGTTGGCGAGGTTTGACTAGTGGGCTTAGTTACTTCTTCTGCCACCGCATCGGCCAGGCTGGGCTCAGCAAAATCCTTCAGGTCGGTTTCTACGTCTTGCTTGGTTTCACTCAGGATACTGCGCAGTTCGGAAATTTCAGATTGCTGCTTTTCCAGCATCTCTTTCAGCTCAGCAGATTTTAGCTCACTCTCGATATCTGCTCGCACACTGGCAAAATAACGTCGCAGCTTACCTAAAAAGCGGCCCAGCTTAATCGCTAAGGCAGGCAGCTTATCCGGCCCAACGACCACTAAAGCTACAATACCAACGATAGCGAGCTCCCAGAAACCGAAATCAAACATTAGCGCGTACTGTCTAGTTTACTAATGACTATTTTTTATCTAAGTCGGCATCATCTTCTGTGCCTTCTTTTTTCATTGCAGTTTTAAAACTACGTAACGCACCGCCAACATCACCACCAATATTGCGCAAACGCTTGGTGCCAAATAGTAATAAGACGATTGCGAGTACAATCATTAACTGCCAAATACTAATTCCCATTTTTATACTCCATTCTCAAACACTGCTTAAATGACGACGGCGATACCGCATCACACAAGACCGTGTATTTACTTGCTACGACTGGCCTTCTCTTCATGTCCAGAGATACCAAAGCGTTGATTTAATTCTTCTAGAACGTCTTTGCTGCTCAAGCCCTTTTGCACCAATAAGACCATGCAGTGAAACCAAAGATCAGCGACCTCTTTGACTAAGGCAGTTTCGTCTTCACCTTTTGCTGCAATAATTACTTCAGCCGACTCTTCACCTACCTTCTTCAAGATATGATCTAAACCCTTGGCATAAAGACTAGCCACATAGGAATTATCTGGATCGGCTGCAAGCCGCTCACGAAGAACCTGTTGCAAGGCTGACAAGGTGTCTGACTGGGCCATCGGTTACCGTCTAGTTTCTAAGGATTGGACAAGAAAGGATACCATAGCCAGTGGCGTAGGGAGAATGCCCAGCAGACTCACGTTTAACCACGCATGGTAATGCCTTGGCTCAACATATGCGCCTTGGCTTGGTCGATCGAGTATTCGCCAAAATGGAAGATACTAGCGGCCAATACTGCGTCCGCATGACCATCTATGACACCTGCACTCAGGTGCTCCAAGCAACCCACACCACCTGAGGCGATTACTGGCACCGATACCGCGTCACTGATAGTCCGTGTTAACTCTAAATCAAAGCCCTGTTTCGTACCGTCTCGATCCATGCTTGTGAGTAGCAGTTCGCCGGCACCATAATCACACATCTGTTGTGCCCATTGAATAGCATCGATACCCGTGGCATTGCGACCGCCATGGGTAAAGATCTCCCAGCGATTCACTTCACTATCGAGCGATACTTTTTTCGCATCAATCGAGACGACGATACATTGTGAGCCAACCCGTTCAGCTGCCTCACGCACAAAATTGGGATCACGCACGGCTGCGGTGTTGATGCCGACCTTATCTGCACCGGCATTGAGTAAATTACGAATATCTTGAATGCTACGAATACCGCCACCGACTGTCAGTGGAATAAATACCTCGGAGGCCACTTGCTCTACCACATGTGCCATTGTCTCGCGCTGATCGGAACTGGCAGTAATATCTAGAAACGTTATCTCATCAGCGCCTTCACGATCGTAGCGCTTAGCCACTTCCACTGGATCACCGGCATCACGAATATCGACAAACTGTACGCCCTTAACGACACGACCAGCATCAACATCTAAGCAAGGGATGATCCGTTTTGCCAGTGGCATGCCTACTAACCTTCTTGCTGACAGTTGGCAATAGCCTGCACTTCGGCCAAATCTATCGTACCTTCATACAAGGCTCGGCCAACCACCACACCAACAATGCCTTCTTCATCGGTTGCACAAAGACGCTCAATATCACCACGGTCGGTAACACCACCAGACGCGATCACAGGAATGCGAATGGAGGCCGCCAATTCGACCGTCGACTCAACATTCACGCCCTGCATCATGCCGTCACGACTGATGTCGGTGAAGACGATGGCAGCAACGCCATCAGATTCAAAGTGCTGTGCCATATCAATCACATCGTGATGCGATAGTTTTGACCAGCCATCGACTGCGACTTTGCCATTTTTAGCATCGAGGCCAACAATAATATGGCCGGGGAATTCTAAGCAGAGGTCTTTCACTACATGCGGTGCAGTGATTGCACGGGTACCAATAATCACATATTGCACACCGGCATTAAGGTAATTTTGTACTGTGTCTTCATCACGGATGCCACCACCAATTTGAACCGGAATATCGGGATGGTTAGCAGCAATCTCTTTAACAATATCAAAGTTACGTGGCGCGCCATCTAAGGCACCATCGAGATCAACTAGGTGAATTCGTTTAGCACCTTCATCTACCCAGCGTGCAGCAACTGCAACTGGATCTTCTGAAAATATGGTTTCATCATCCATACGGCCCTGGCGTAATCGCACACAGCGTCCGTCTTTAATATCAATCGCAGGAATAATAATCATAAAACTCTCTCGTTAGGCTCCGTGCCATTGGATGAAATTGGTCAATAGACGCAATCCATTACTGGCACTTTTTTCTGGATGGCACTGCATAGCAAAAACATTATCGCTTGCAATGACCGATGCAAACTCTAGGCCATAGTCAGTACGGCCAATGGCATATTTGGAATCTGTCGGTTGCACAAAATAGCTATGTACAAAGTAAAAATAACTGTCTTGGGGAATGCCTGACCACAGCGGATGCTCTTGCTTTTGCTGGATTGCATTCCAGCCCATATGTGGGACTTTAATTTTTTCTTGTGGATCAACGTGGCGACGAAAGCTTTTAACAGATCCTTCGTAAAGGCCGAGGCATGACGTGCCATCATTCTCTTCACTCTGTTCGAGCAACACTTGCATGCCCATGCAGATGCCAAGAAATGGTTTTTCGCTGGCTGCCTTGCGGATGACACTGGCTAGATTGAGTTTATTCAGGGCTTGCATGCAATCGGCAGCAGCACCTTGTCCAGGAAAGACGACACGATCAGCTGAGGCAATCTCAGCACTATCTTGGCTGATAATCACCTCGGCCTGACCTTTAGCAGCATGTGCCAAGGCACTGCACACAGAGTGCAGATTACTCATGCCATAATCGATAACTACAATTTTTTGCACAACTGTTTCCGTGCCTAGACTAGAGGTGTCCCTTAGTCGAAGGTAGTTTATCTAACATGCGCGGATCGATCTCACAGGCGTAGCGCAGGGCGCGGCCTAAACCTTTAAAGATTGTTTCTGCGATGTGGTGTGCATTAGTGCCACGGATATTATCAATATGCATGGTCACTTGTGCATGATTACAGAAGCCCTGTAAAAACTCGATGATTAAATCAACGTCAAAGTCGCCAATACGCGCACGCGGATATTCAACCTCATAGGTCAAACCCGGGCGACCAGAGAAATCGATCACGACGCGACTCAAGGCCTCGTCCAAAGGGACGTAGGCATGGCCATATCTACGAATGCCTTTTTTATCCGACAAGGCCTTAGCAAAGGCTTGGCCTAGCGTGATGCCACTGTCCTCTACCGTATGGTGAGCATCGACCTCAAGATCGCCTTTGGCGTCTAGCTGAATATCAAACTGACCGTGGCGTACGATCTGATCCAACATGTGATCAAGAAAAGGAATGCCAGTTTCTATAGAACCCTCACCGCGCCCATCGATATTTAGCTCGGCCGTAATTTGGGTCTCTAACGTATTTCGTTCAATTTTTGCGTGACGGGATGCCATAGTCTTTTTCAATAGAAGAGTGGGGTTGCGATGCAATATGTAGTTTCTTTAACTTACCTTTAAAGAAAAGGTTACTGGACCATCATTGACCAGTGAAACCTGCATATCTGCGCCAAAAATACCTGTAGTTACTCTACTATATTCTGTTTTCGCATGCACACATAATTGCTCAAAACAGGCCTTTCCTAACGCCGCTTCGGGGCTTTTACTAAAACTAGGGCGATTACCTGAGGCGGTATCAGCAACCAAGGTGAACTGTGGCACCAGTAATAGCGCGCCTTCCGTTTGCTCTAAGCTCAGGTTCATCTTGCCGGCGGCATCGGCAAAAACACGATAAGACAATAGGCGTTGCACCATGCGTTGCACCTGTTTATCGCCATCACCCTGCTCAATACCGATTAATGCCAGCAAGCCACCATCGATACTAGCGACCGTTTCTCCTGCGACCACGACACGGGCCTCTGTCACTCTCTGAATCAGGCTAATCATTAAGATTTTCTCCTAAGCCAGCTCATCAGCCAGGCGATCGGTACTGCGGATCAATGCATCAACCATTTCATCTTCAGTCGCTGAATGACCACTATTGGGTGCAATGATGAGTTCGGCCTTGGTCCAGCGCTGATGTAGGGCATAGGCCTGTTCCACCGGACAAACCACGTCATAGCGTCCATGCACAATGGCGCCAGGAATATCGGCTAAACGATCGGCATCGCGTAATAATTGATCAGGCTCTAAGTAAGAATCATGCATGAAGTAATGACATTCAATACGCGCCAAGCTCAAGGCAGTGTGGGCATCACCAAAATGATCGATTACCGTGTCTTTAGGCCGTAGTGTCGATGTCCGACCCTCCCAAATAGACCAGCGTTTCGCCGCCTCTAGCTGCTGCTCTGGATCATCACCAGAGAGACGCTGATAGTAGGCACTGACCATATCACCGCGTTCTGCTGCAGGAATGAATGACTCATAGTCCTGCCAATAATCAGGAAAAATCGCGCTAGCACCGTCTTGATAAAACCACTGAATGTCACGTTTACGACAGAGAAAGACACCACGTAACACTAAACCCATGACCTTTTCTGGGTACTGCTCGGCATAGGCCAGCGCCAGCGTCGAGCCCCAAGAGCCGCCAAACACCATCCACCGATCGATGTTCAGCTCGACTCGTAACTGCTCTATATCGGCGATCAAGTCCGGCGTTGTATTGTTTTCAGTAGAGGCATGTGGCTTTGAACGACCGGCACCGCGTTGATCAAACAAGATGATGCGATAACGCTCTGGATCAAAAAAGCGTGGATGGTAGTCTTCGCAGCCAGAGCCGGGGCCACCGTGTAAAAAGACTACAGGCAAGCCATTAGGGTTGCCGTATTCAGCCACCCATAATTGATGTAGCTCACCAACTGGGAGATAGAATTCACGTTTTGCTTGGGCCTGCGGATAAAATGTACGCATCATATAAAGTAGTCGTTATCGTGAAGTATAAGAAAGGCCCAAATCATTATTCCATTGGGCTGGAAAAGCAATAGATGGCCATACCTGTGAGGTTCTAGTCAGTGCATCCGCTAAGGACGTTGTGCTATGACCATTGCTTGATTACGAAACCCCTGTGCCGTATCACCCTGCAAACCGTCTTCTCGATACAGCAGGATATGTAGTCCTTCACAGTGTCTTAATAATTCGTTTTCAGCTAAGCGATAAGCACTGTTACTAGGCCCACTAGCGCCTATGCGTTGTTGTGTGAAGGTCTGGTAGAACAACAGTCCGCGCGGACGTAAGGCCCGAAGCAAAGACGGTAGTAATGGACGATAGAGATAATGACTGACGACGATGACATCAAAGGCATTTTCATCCAGTCCATCACTCTGTTGCTCTGCTTCATTTTCTAGATCACGACAGCAACAACTGATAGTGAGCTGCTGTTGCTCTGCATAGATACTGAGTTTAGTCATGGCGACGCTGGATAGATCAATCGCACTGACCTCAAGCCCAGCTCGCGCAAGATGAATCGCATTGCCGCCGAGGCCACTGGCCAAATCTAAAGCCCTGCCTCGACTAGGCAATAGGTGACTGTTTTCAGTCAGTACTGTAGAGGCCTGCGCATCGATGCAGTCTAGCGCTGTAAAACGCTGATCCCATTTTTCTGCCTGCTGACTCACTTTGTATTTAGCATTAATCTGAACGCCTAATCACGCCAGAAAAATGGCGTAAAGATAACCAACAAGGTAAATATTTCAAGACGACCTAACAACATACCCAGGCATAGCATCAGTTTGTTTACTTCACTTAAGCTGGCGTAGTTCTGACTGACTTCACCTAAACCAGGACCTAAATTATTCAAAGTGGCCGCCACTGCAGAATAGGCCGAGACATGATCGAGACCAGTCGCAACTAAGAACAACATCATGCCCAGAAAAATCGCAAGATAGGCAAAGAGGAATCCCCAGACGGCTTCCATCACACGTCCTTCCACCGGCTTCTTACCGATCTTCACAGCAAACTGCCCATTTGGATGGACTAAACGACGCAGCTCACGCATCCCTTGTTTGAACAATAGTAAGACACGAATGACCTTCATGCCGCCACCCGTCGAACCGGCACAACCACCAACAAAACTCAGCAAGATAAGTAACATCGGTAAGGCTGCTGGCCAGCTTGAAAAATCAGCCGAAGTAAAACCTGTGGTGGTACCAATGGAGACCACTTGAAAAACCGCCTTGGTCCAAAGTGTAAAGCCATCGGAAAAAACCTGTGCATTTTGTAGGATCAATGCCGCTAGTAACGACACGCCAATTAAGAGCATTGCATACACTCTAAACTCGGTGTCATTCCAGTAAGCAGAAAATTTACGGCTGCGCCAAGCAACAAAGTGCAAGCCAAAGTTAGCCCCTGAAATCAGCATGAATAAAATAGCAATCCATTCAATGGCTCTGCTATTGAAGTAGCCCATATTGGCATCGTGGGTCGAGAAACCACCAATCGCTATCGTTGAAAAACTATGGCAGACCGCATCAAAAAAACTCATACCGGCGATCCAATAGGCGTAGGCACAGACCACGGTTAAGAACAGATAGATATACCACAGCGCTTTTGCCGTCTCGGTAATACGTGGCGTTAACTTATTGTCTTTAACTGGCCCAGGGGTCTCTGCACGATAGAGCTGCATGCCACCGATGCCCAACATAGGCAAAATAGCGACGGCTAAGACAATGATACCCATGCCCCCTAACCACTGCAGTTGCTGACGATAATATAAGAGTGATGCGGGCAAATGATCGAGGCCTGTCAGCACCGTTGCGCCGGTTGTTGTTAGACCAGAGAGAGATTCAAATAAGGCATCAACCAGTGATATCTCTATCGCCGTTGAAAAATATAAGGGTAAGGCACCAAAGCTACCGAGTACTGTCCAGAATAAAACTACCACCAAAAAACCATCACGTAAGCGCAGATCAGCACGCTGTCCTCGATGTGGTAACCAGAGCACAACACCCGTGATAAAGGCAGATAAAAATGCGAGACCGAAGGTATATAAACTATCACTCTCGGCGAAATATTCGCCAACCAATAAAGGTGGTAACAGGGTCAAGCTAAAGAGCATGAGTAGCTGACCCAGTATGCGTTGGATGACGGCTCCTTGCATTATCTAGATCCTAAATTAAATGAAGGTCGCGCTGACTTGAAACAGTCGCTCAACTTCGTGGATACGGTCTTTCTCTGATAAAAACATAATCACGTGATCATCGGCTTGAATCAAAATGTCAGGGTGTGAAATCATCATTGTTCCTTCACGCACGATTGCACCAATGTGTGTGCCTTTCGGCAGCTTAATCTCTTCAATCCTACGACCGACTACTTTGGATGTCTTTTTATCACCATGTGCCACAGCTTCAATCGCTTCTGCTGCACCTTTACGCAAGGAGTGCACTGCAACAATATCGCCACGACGGATATGTGCGAGTAGGGCGCCGATGGTGACTTGCTGTGGCGAGATCGCAATATCGATCATGCCACTCTCAACCAACTCGACATAACTTGGGCGGTTAATTAGAGACATGGTCTTACGAGCACCCAGACGTTTAGCCAGCATGGCAGATAAGATATTCGCTTCATCATCATTAGTTAGGGCACAGAAGATATCAACATTCTCGATATTCTCCTCCAACAAAATATCTTCATCGGCAGCATCACCTCGAAGGACAATAGTTTTATCCAAGATCTCAGAGAGGTAACGTGCACGATCAGGATCACGCTCGATTAATTTCACTCGATAATTTTGTTCTAAAATTTGTGCCAGCTGTAAACCAATATTGCCACCACCTGCTATCAGAATGCGTCGATTGGGCTTATCCACACCCTGCAATGCAGAAGTTACTTTATTAGCTTGCTGCGCCGCTGTTACAAAAAATAATTCGTCGCCGGTTTCAACACGTGTCTCATCGGTAAAGGCTACGGCCTCCCGCTTACGGTAGATCGCAACAATAGAAAAATCATAGGCGGCATATTCACGTGCAAGATCGGCCAAAGTTTTACCAGTGAAACGGCTATCCCGATTCACACGTGCCGCGACCAGCTGCACTTTACCATCGGCAAAATTAAGTACTTGTAACGCACCGGGATGATCAATCAAATTCTTAACGTACTCGGAGACCAATAGCTCTGGACTAATCAATAGGTCTACAGGCATCGCTTCTTGCACGAACAGGTCTGGGTAATTGAGATAGTCGCTTGCTCGTACACGCGCAATTTTAGTCGGCGTATGAAACAGGGTATAGGCTACTTGGCAGGCCACTATATTCGTTTCATCACTATTGGTTAGAGCGACAATCATGCTGGCATCATTGGCTCCAGCACGCTCTAACACGCTTGGGTGTGAGGCATGACCTTGCACCGTTTGCAGGTCGACTCGATCTTGAATCTCACGCAGAAGACTTGCATTCTGATCCACCAAGGTAATGTCATTTGATTCACTAGCCAGACTAAGCGCTAACGATCCACCAACCTGCCCAGCACCCAATATTATTATTTTCATTCTGCTTTTGATCCAATCATGATGGTTTAATCATCATCTTATTGTTTTGAGTTTATACCCAATGCACGAAGTTTACGGTAAAGATTTGTACGCTCCATGCCAACCACTTCAGCTAAACGTGTGACACTGCCATCTACTTTTTCTAGCTGACGCACTAAATAGTGTTTTTCAAATGCTTCACGCGCCTCGCGCAACGGAAGATTAAATAAACTATCTAAACCCCCACCTGCGTTAATCCCTGGCTCTTGTTGTGACTGTAATAACTGCTGCACTTCCTTTAATTCAATTTCCTGCTCACCACCAATGATCAACAACTGCTGCAGCACACCTTTTAGCTCGGTTAAGTTCCCCGGCCAGTGATGGTGTAAAAATGCATTTTGCGCAGCAATAGAACATTTACGATAGGGGTAATTCTCGTTAGAGCAGAAATAATCGATGAAATGATTTATTAGATCTGGGATGTCTTCTTTATGCTCACGCAGTGGTGGCAACTCTATGCGTAGCATGCCAAAACCTATTTGAAATAGGCTGAGTACTTTCTTTGATACTTCGCTGGTTATCCCTACCGTCAAGCGAACGTCAAAACGCTGGAATACGTCTGCATCTTGTAGCTGTTGCAATAGATCAACTAAGCGCTGTTGTATCGGCTCATTAATAGCGTTGAAGTTCTCCAGATATATCGCACCAGCCTGGTTTTTACGAATGTTTTCTATTAACTCGCTCTTAACCGCCGCCCATGCAATATCACTACCATCGAGCTCGTTAAACCGCTTATAGGAAACGATTAGCAAGGGCCGATTTGAACGCTCACTCAGCTGATGTATATAGTGCGCAAGGTTGCTTCGACCACTACCTTCCTCAGCCTGCAATAAAATGGATACGTTTTGCTTTGCACAGCGCTTGCAGTTAGCAATCAACTCTTCGACTACTGGACTGGAACCCACCGGGACTAACCAATCAGTGCCTTTATCTTCACGTGAAGATTCTTTATGTAGCTGAGCATCTAAGGCCTTGCGCGCCGTACTAATGAGCTTTGCCGTCGTCAGTGGCTTTTCTATAAAACCAAAAGCACCTAAACGAGTCGCTTCTACTGCCGTTTCAACTGTGCCATGGCCTGACATCATGATGATTGGACAATCAACTTTTTGAGTTTCCTTCCATTCCTTTAGCAAAGTAATGCCATCTTGATCAGGCATCCAGATGTCAAGCAGGACCAAGTTGTATTGCGTATTTGAGATTTGTTCACAGGCGCTCTTTGCATTCTCAGCGATACTGACCTTATAGCCCTCATCACTTAATATCTCGCTCACCAAAGAGCAGATATCAGGCTCATCATCGACCACTAAAATTCTTTCTGTTGCCATTATTCTTGACCTGCGCTGCGATCAGCAAATGCCGCTAAGGAATTATAGCTTGGCAATCGAATAAGTATCATCGCGCCACCACATGTTCGGTTATTCACTTGAATAATACCATTATGTTCTTCAATAATTTTTTTCACAATCGCAAGACCTAAGCCATTACCTCTTTGCTTCGTTGTCATATAAGGGTCGAAGGCCTGCCTTAACATTTCTGGTGAGAAACCTTGACCATTGTCGAGCAGTTCAATCGTGATATAAAGCTTATTTAAGTAGAGCTGCGCACCAGCACTGACTTGCACCTGACAGTGTGTGTCTACAGCTGTTGCTTCCATCGAGTTCTTGATTAAATTGTGTAGCACTTGACGCAGACGACCTGAGTCACCGCGTACAAATAAGGTCTCAGAATTTAAGTCTAAATCTAATCGTATTTTCTGTGCATTGCCTTTGTATAATTCTGCAACGTCACGGATCAAATCATTAATATCTAAAGGCTTGCTGTCGATCACCGGCATCCGCGCATAGGCAGAAAAATCATCGACCATCAGCCCCATTGATTCTACCTGTTGCACAATAGTATGCGTCGCTCTATCAACCAAGTCGGCCTGGTCTGGCTCCAACACTGGCATTAATTTTCGGCGCAGACGTTCAGCCGATAATTGAATTGGCGTCAATGGATTCTTAATCTCATGTGCTAAGCGTCTAGCAACCTCACCCCATGCGCTATCACGCTGAGCTTGCAGTAATGTTGTTATGTCATCAAAAACCAGCACATAGCCACGCTTAGACGCATCTTCACCTAGTAGCTTCACACTTTTACAGAGAATCGTCTTACGTCCCTCAGAGGTAAAGATTTCTAATTCTTTCTGCCACTCTTCTGATGTTTGTCGCAACTGGGTAACCACTGAGAGGGTGAAGGTCTTTAAGAAATCATGCTGAGTGCCCACATGCATCAATGGCTTATCAATGAAGTCTGCAATGTCGATCCCTAGAATCTGACTAGTGGTCGCATTTGCAGTTTTTATTTGTAGCGACTCATCTAGACTCAAAACACCTGAAGACAAATGCTCTAGAATTTTATGCAAATAAAGTCGTTGGTTATCAATGATGCGTTGACTAATCACCGTCGTATCTCGGGCCACAGATAGGCGCTCTGTCATACGGTTAAACGAAGCCACCAACATGCCTAGATCATCACTTTGTCGTACCGATATTTTTTTATGATACTGACCTGCAGCAACTGCTTTAGTACCCTCTACCAATTCTCGCACTGGAGAGACCAATACACGCGAAAAATAAAAGGCTGTAAATACTGCAAACAATATACCTAAGGCCAAGACCAAGGTCAGAATCAGAATAAAGTTTTGCTTTAATGGCCCACGCAAATAAATGAGCTCGTTATATTGGCCGAATGCTGTTTGCACATTGTTAGTCAGTTCGCTGATGCGATCAGAGATAGGGTAAATAAATTGTAAATACTGAAACTCTGTAGCATTCAGTTCTGGCGGCATCGGAAAGACCAAGCGGATTTGTAAGCCGCCATCACCAATGGACTCCATCGCAACATAATTTTCGCCACTGTTGAGCCGCTGAAAAATACTTTCATCTAATAGTGCAGGCACATCAGTATTTGGCTCTGAGCTTCCCGATGCGATAATGCGATTATTAGAATCAAATAAAACAATTTCATCGGCATTACTGGTGCTGAGTAATTCGTTAATAGTTAGTGTGGCATTAAAGGAATCATTACCCTCAAATTGCTTAGATAAGGGCTCCGTCTGTTGACTTAGGCTTCGGATATGCATATCCAAAGAAGAACGACTCAGACTCACTGCGTCTTGCAGCGCCTTTTCAACCTTCACATCAAACCAACTATCTACGCCTTCTTCGACCAACCAAATCGAGAAAGTGTAAACAATAAGCACCGGCATGCTGGCAATAACTACAAATGACCAGACTAGGCGTAGGGTCAGTCTAGAGCCAGGCTCCTTACGTTTTAACTGCCGCTTTAATTGATTCGCGTTATACCCAATCAGTGCAACAAACAACAGCAACAAGACAGAATTGATGGGTACTAACCAATTATGTAGGCGGCCAAAGTAACTGCCATTTTGAGTCGCATCTGCCATTAACAAGACAGCCGCCACCAAAGAAACAAAGAGGATACCCAGCCAAACCTTACCGCTACGCCCCATCTTTTATAACCTCGATAACTCTCCAGTTACTCACTGGCCGCCAGTCCTTCGTAAAATAACTTTGCACTCGTAACGGGAGTGGCAACTCGTCATTAAGTAGTCTTGCGCGCGCTTGCAAGTAATAGTCGCCGTCCTCGGTAATGGAAGATTGATAACCTAAAGATAATTTATCTGCCCTGCCCATAAAGGCTAGGGCAGCCCGTAGACTTACGAAGCTGCGTTCTGCTCGTAAATGAGATTCACGCACAATAAATTGTTTAAGCAAGGCATAGTATTTAATGTCAAAGTTATGGCTACTACTGATAATGACTTTATCAGGAAAAAAATTCCGCTTTCGCAATAACTCAAAAGTTGTTTGAAAATGCATAACAATCCCATTCTCCAGAGCCAGAATGATTTTCTCATCCAACTCATAATCAATCTGACAGCTCACCTGAATCTGACCAGATACGAAGCCAAAAAAGAAGCGACTGACTCGGAGTTGTTCGGCACCAACAGATTGGGCACTGAGCAGCAGTAACACGAGCAGTGGGCACCACTTAATAGATCTTAGAGGCTTACGCTCAAACATCACCTAAAGATTCACCTTGTAAGGAGCGCGAATGGGCAAATTGTGCAGCAGTCATTTGTTTTTTTCCTGCCGGCACTAATTCCAAGATACGCAAACACTGCTCACCTGTCTGCACCAGTATCCCCTCTGCACCTGCACCTAATATAGTACCCGCCGAGACCTCACTCTGCTGAGTTCTGACTGACGCGGCAACGGACACTTGAGTAAGACTCAAGCGCTGACTGCCTAGTACGGTGTAGCACCCCGGCCACGGATAATAAGCGCGCTGCCGACGTTCAATTTCACTCGCTGGCAAAGCCCAATCGACCAAACCATCTTCCTTTTTCATCTTACCGCAATAGACTGCATCGTCCTCACCCTGATCGATCGGTGTTGCGTCTAAGCCGGTGACTCGTTCAATCGCTTGCAGCAGTAAAGGGCCACAGAGAGGTAACAACTTATCGTGTAAGGTTTGGCTATTATCAGTAGATGTGATGGCACATGAGCCCATCGCCCAAACAGCACCAGCATCCATACGCTTAACCATTTGCATAATCGAGATACCCGTCTCGTGGTCATCTGCCAAGATAGCATGATGAATCGGAGAGGCACCACGCCAACGGGGTAACAGCGAGGCATGGATGTTGATACAGCCATGCCTTGGTAACGTTAACAGATCGTTGCTAAATAATTGGCCATAGGCAGCCACTACCATCAGATCAAGATCTAGCGCCTTCAGTTGTGCCAGACTCTCTTCACTATTGATATTAGATGGCTGCAAAACAGGTAAGCCTAAATCTAGGGCGGCTTGTTTAACCGGACTAAAGCCAAGTTTTTGGCCACGCCCAATGCGTCGATCAGGCTGACTAATAACGGCCAGTACTTGGTGGCCACTGGCCGCTAGGGCCTGTAGCGCAGGCACCGCAAATTCAGGGGTGCCCGCATAAGCGATACGCATTCCAGGCATGTCTTTAGGTTTTCTCGTTAAAGCAGCTAACTCGCACTGCTATGCGAATCGTCACTGGATGGCGATTTACTCGGTGGGTTTTTTTCTAACTTTTTCTTAATGCGCTGTCGCTTAAGTGGTGATAAATAATCCACGAACAACTTACCATCTAGATGGTCCATTTCATGCTGAATACAGACTGCGAGTAGCTCATCGGCCGCAATCTCTTGTTTTGTACCAGTTTCATCCAGTGCTTCGACCACAATCCGCTCTGCACGAGTCACATTCTCAAAATAGCCTGGCACGGAAAGACAGCCTTCTTGCATCTCTTCACTGCCTTTAAGCGTTCGAATAACGGGGTTAATCAAGCAGATCGGTTCATTTTTCTCGCTGGAGACATCAATAACAATAATTTGTTGCTGAATATCGACCTGTGTTGCCGCCAAACCAATACCAAGGGCGTCATACATGGTCTCAAACATATCACTGACAATCGTACGCACATCGTCATTCACCGTAACCACTGGCACCGCCTTCAGGCGCAGGCGTGGATCTGGAAAATGCAAAATATCGAGTAGGGCCATAGTCTTTATAGTCAATGAACGAAACCCCAGTTTAACCCACCTTGCGTAGTGATTCAGCCTCCTAATCTGCCTTTTACAGCGACTTTAACTCCCTTTAATGCGCACGCTTGCCCGCTGACCAATGTGCGTAAGCGCTATGCGAGCTCAGCATAGGCACGTTAAATAGACTTTATCTTCTCACCACCCCATGACCGCAGATGAACTTAATTGAAGATTGGCTTTCACTTTCTCATCATAAAGGGCTGAATCGGACCTTACTACGCCATATTGTCGAGCATTTCAGTGAATTAGATCGACTCAAAGAGATAAATGATGCACGGTGGCTAGCGACTGGCCTGAATACACAGGGAGTGAGGCGTATTAAACGCTCTCTTTGCATCGGACCAGACCAAAAACGGCTCAGCGCCGACCTCCATTGGTTAGAAAAAGACGCTACGCACCACCTGATCCCAATAAACAGCCGCCAATATCCTAACTTACTGGCTCAAATCGAGGATCCGCCCCTACTTATATATAGTGTCAGCGAAGACCTCGAAAAAAGCCTGCATGCACCCACCCTAGCTATCGTTGGTAGCCGTAATGCCAGTCCCTATGGCGCGGAGCTGGCAACTGAGTTTGCTTATCAATTGGCACAGCGCGGGATAAACAGCATCAGCGGTATGGCGTATGGCGTCGATGCAGCGGCCCATCGCGGTAGTTTATCTTCCAAGTACGCCACTACGACTGCTGTTTTTGGCTGTGGTGTAGACCATATCTACCCACGGCAACATACCGCTCTAGCGGCAGAAATCGCACAACAGGGGGCCTTAGTCAGCGAATATTGTTGTGGCACAACACCCCGAAGAGCGCATTTCCCACAGCGAAACCGGATTATCAGCGGCCTATCCTATGGCACTCTGGTGATTGAGGCCAGCGCTCGCAGTGGCTCCCTTATCACCGCCAAACTGGCTCTGGAACAGAGTCGAGAGCTATTTGCACTCCCTGGAAACCTACATAATCCATTGACTTGCGGTTGCCATCGCTTGATACAGCAGGGAGCCAAACTGGTCACCTGTATCGATGATATCGTCGACGAGATCGCCTGTTTTAACACGCTACAACTACCTCATATCACCCCACAGATGAGACCCAGTATTCAAGACAGCAAGCAACGAACGCTGTTAGCCTGGCTAAAATCATTACCCTTAACTATTGATGTCGTTGCCGAAAAAAGTGGATTGACCACAGAACAAGTTTGCTCCATGCTCTCGACATTAGAATTAAGCGGGCAAGTTACTCGCGACAGAAGTGGTCGTTATCACGCTGTAGCAACGGAAAAAATCCATGAAAGAAAACGTACTTGATGTTTTAACTTACATGTTTGAAAGCTACTTCTATGACGAAATTGACACCTTATTCAACCGTGAATCGATGTTAGAGGAGTTAGTTGAAGTTGGTTTTGATCACCACGATGTTAAACACGCCTTTGATTGGCTTGCTGATCTTCCTAGTTCCCATGAAGATCTCGCCCTAACTTCGCCTACTCATCAGACCACCCGCATCTTTGATGCCAGCGAGCACGAAAAGCTGGATAGTAAATGCCGCGGTTACCTGTTGAAGCTAGAGCAAATGGGCATATTTACACCAGCCAGCCGTGAACTTGTGATCGATCGAGTAATGGCCTTAGAGGCCGATGAAATTACTATTGAACAATTACGCTGGGTTAGTTTAATTGTGCTCTACAATTTAGCTAACTCTGACATTCCATATAGCTGGTTAGAAGATATCGTTATGGATTTATCCTCATCGCATATCCACTAACCGCGTTTTCGTCTACTTTTGCTATGACGAATTTACAGGCCCTGCGCTAAATCATCATGAGTAAAAATCTCGTTATTGTTGAGTCTCCCGCGAAAGCGAAGACTATTGAAAAATACCTAGGTAAAGATTTTCACGTATTAGCTTCCTATGGTCACGTACGTGACCTGGTGCCGAAAGAAGGTGCTGTGGATCCTGATAACGGCTTTGCCATGAAATACGAGCTCATTGAGCGCAATGAAAAACACGTCCAGAATATTACCAAGGCATTAAAAAAAGCAGACACTCTATTTCTCGCGACTGACCCGGATCGCGAGGGAGAAGCGATTTCTTGGCATCTATATGAACTACTCCGTGAAAAAGGCCTGCTGAAAGAAAAACAGATTCACCGTGTAGTCTTCTACGAGATCACCAAGACCGCTGTACAACAAGCGATTGCCTCACCACGTGAGCTTGCAACTGATCTTGTCAGTGCACAACAAGCTCGACGCGCGTTGGATTACTTAGTTGGCTTTAATCTATCGCCTTTACTTTGGAAGAAGATTAAACGCGGACTATCGGCAGGCCGCGTACAAAGTCCGGCACTACGTCTATTGTGTGAGCGCGAAGATGAAATCGAGAAATTCATCGCACAAGAGTATTGGACGATTGAAGCGGACTGCCAGAAAGAAACACAGCCCTTCGTTGCTAAACTAACCCATTATAATGAGAACAAACTCAGCCAGTTTGATATTAATAATGCAGAACAAGCCCAACTTGCACACAGCACACTAACAACAGCTGCTAATGGTGAGTTATTAGTCGATAAGGTTGATCGCAAAGAACGCCGTCGTAATCCATCAGCACCTTTTATTACCTCGACCATGCAGCAAGAAGCAATTCGAAAATTAGGCTTTTCGGCGCAACGTTGTATGCGTGTTGCCCAGCAATTGTATGAAGGCATTGATTTAGGTTCCGGTCCCGTCGGCCTGATCACTTATATGCGTACCGACTCAATTGCATTAGCTTCAGAGGCCGTCACTGAGATTCGCAGTCTGATCGCCCAACGCTATGGCAAAGAATCTGTGCCGGAGAAGCCTCCGGTCTACAAGACCAAATCAAAGAATGCACAGGAAGCGCACGAAGCGATTCGTCCAACATCGATACTGCATATTCCTCAAGAAATTAAGGCGCATCTGGACGACAGCCAGTACAAGCTATACAGACTGATCTGGAATCGAACAATTGCCAGCCAGATGATTCATGCAACTCTAAACATGGTTGCCATCGATCTAAAATGTGGTGATAAAAATACCTTCCGTGCAAATGGATCATCGATTAAGACAGCCGGCTTTATGGCCGTTTATCAGGAAGGCAAAGATGACAGCTCTGCCGAACCTAGTGATGAGCGACTACTACCGAACATGGAAGTTGGCGATAAAATTAAACTCGCTGAGATTCGTACTGAACAGCACTTCACTGAGCCACCACCAAGATTCACTGAGGCTAGTTTAGTTAAATCTTTGGAAGACCATGGTATCGGTCGACCATCGACCTATGCCTCTATCATCTCAACTATTCAAAACCGTGAATACGCAGAGATTGAGAGCCGTCGTTTCTTCCCAACCGATATCGGTCGCTTAGTTACCCGTTTCTTAACCAAGCATTTCACACAGTATGTAGATTATGATTTCACCGCACGTCTTGAAGACGAGCTGGACGAAATCTCACGAGGTGAAAAAAGTTTAGTGCCTGTGATGGAGGCCTTCTGGCATCCATTTGATGAACTGGTACGTGATAAAGAAGTATCGGTCACACGTGAAGAGGCCATAGAAGCCCGTGATCTAGGCATGCACCCAAAATTGAATAAACCGGTCAGTGTGCGTATGGGTCGGTATGGACCTTTCGTACAGGTAGGCACGAAGGATGATGAAGACAAGCCACTGTTTGCGGGCTTACGCCCTGGACAGAAAATGGATCAGATGGATCTAGAGCAGGCGCTGGAACTATTTAAATTGCCACGAGATTTAGGCGAAACAGCTGAAGGTGAAAAAGTCACCACCAGCATTGGCCGCTTTGGCCCTTATGTGAAGTACGGCAGCAAGTATGTCTCAATTCGTGGTGAAGACCCCTATGTGATTGAACTCGAAAAGGCGCTTGAATTTATTGCCAAGAAAAAAGAAGAAGACGCCAATAAACTCATCCAAGATTTTCCTGATGATGGCATCCAAGTATTGAATGGTCGCTATGGCCCTTATATTACTGATGGCTCGAAAAACGCAAAGATACCAAAAGACGTAGAACCTGCAAGCCTGACCCTAGAGCAGTGCAAAGAAATGATCGCCAGTGCACCAGTGCGCAAAGGACGAGGCGGCCCGAAGAAGAAAGCAGCCCCGAAGAAGAAAGCAGCTCCTAAGAAGAAGGCAGCCCCGAAGAAGAAGGCAGCCCCGAAGAAGAAGGCAGCCCCGAAGAAGAAAGCAGCTCCTAAGAAGAAGGCAGCCCCGAAGAAGGATACTGAGTAGCGGCTGATGTCCTCACTACGCATGGCTATCTCAGTGTTGCGCGCCGGCGGGATCATTGCGCACCATAGCGACACCGTGCTGGGCTTGGCCTGCTTACCACACGCTGCCAGTTTGGTGCGCTTATCACGCATTAAAATGCGGCCCCAAAACAAACCGTTCTTATTACTGGCAGATTCGCTCACGCAACTAGGTGACTTTGTTGCAGAGGATCCCACCTTAGAGTCTGCACTGACCGCACACCCAACACCGACCACCTGTTTAATTCAAGCCAGCGCTACTTGTCCAGCTGCCTTAATTGGTCCTAGCCAGCAGGTTGCAGTACGCTTAAGTCAGCACCCAAATATCACCACTTTGTCTCAGGCCGTTGGCGCATTGGCCTCAACCAGTGCTAATCTCAATGGACAGGATACGGCTTTGAATTTTGTCGAATTACGCAAACAGTTTGGCCCAGAGTTAGACTATCTTTACGACAGCGGCAACAGTGGCAGCGGCACGAGCAGCCGCATCGTTGATCTAAAAACACAACAAATTTTACGTGCATAGGTACGAGATATGGATTCCAGCCCCGACTTAACAACGATATTAAGCTACTTAGAAAAACTACAAGATTCGATTTGCAGCAGTATTAGTGCTATCGATGGCAAAGACTTTATTGAAGACCGTTGGGAACGAGAGGAAGGCGGCGGCGGTAGCAGTCGTGTGCTACGTGATGGCCATGTGTTTGAACAGGCCGGTGTTAATTTCTCACGTGTTTCTGGCGCTGAGCTACCAAGGGCAGCAACCACACAACGACCAGAGCTAGCTGGCTGTAGCTTTGAGGCCTGTGGTGTTTCCGTGGTGTTTCATCCACGCAACCCGTACGCACCAACCACACACTGTAATGTGCGATTTTTTATTGCACAGCCGGAGCAGGGCGAAGCCATCTGGTGGTTTGGTGGCGGCTATGATCTAACACCCTATTATGGTTTTGTTGAAGATGCCAAGACATGGCATCAGCAGGCACAACGCAGTTGTGAAGTCTTAGGTAGTAACTATTATGACGAGTATAAGGCATGGTGTGATCGTTACTTTTATTTGCCGCATCGAAAAGAGCCGCGCGGCATTGGTGGCATTTTTTATGATGATCTTAACGAACCTAGTTTTGATAAAAGCTTTGCCTTCACGCAGGCAGTAGGTGATGGTTTTATGCAAGCCTATGAGCCGATCATTCAACGCCGTAAAGATACGCCTTACAGCGAGCGCGAACGTGAATTCCAGCTCTACCGACGTGGACGTTATGTTGAATTTAATCTTTTACAAGATCGCGGCACCTTATTTGGTTTACAGTCCGGTGGTCGTACAGAATCCATATTAATGTCATTACCACCGCTAGTGCGCTGGGAGTATAACCATCAAACAGCGGCAGGCAGCGCTGAAGAGGCGTTGTATACTACCTATTTAAAGCCGCAAGATTGGATCAATTACCAAACGTAAAGAACGGAGTCACCAGGTGAGCATAAATATAAGCACTCGCATGCGCCGCATGCGCGCCTCCTCATTCAGCCGAGAGCTGATGCGGGAACATACGTTAACGGCCAGCGATTTAATTTTTCCTATTTTTATTCTAGAGGGTGAGCAACAGCGTCAGCCTATCGCTTCCATGCCTGGCGTTGAGCGCTTAAGCATCGATCTGCTAGTTGCCGAAGCCAAAGAACTGGTAGCACTAGGTATACCAGCGATCGCATTGTTTCCAGTGATTGATGAATCGCTTAAATCACTAGATGCGGCCGAGGCTTACAATCCACAGGGCTTGGTCCCTCGTGCGGTCAAGGCATTAAAAGCAGCAGCACCTGAGTTAGGTGTCATCACAGATATCGCACTAGATCCTTACACCTCACACGGCCAAGACGGATTAATTAACGAAGACGGCTATGTCTTAAATGATGAGACTGTCGCTGTACTTGTGAAACAAGCACTTTGCCATGCAGCGGCAGGTGTCGATGTCGTTGCACCATCAGACATGATGGATGGCCGCGTTGGTGAAATACGTGATGCCTTAGAGCAACAAAATTTCAGCAACACTTTAATTCTCGCCTATGCTGCAAAATATGCCTCTAATTTCTATGGCCCTTTCCGTGACGCAGTAGGCTCTAGCGGCAACCTAGGTGGCGGCAATAAACACACTTATCAGATGGATCCAGCTAACAGTGATGAAGCTATTCGTGAAGTTGCACTGGACCTTGAAGAAGGGGCTGACATGGTCATGGTTAAGCCAGGGCTACCTTATCTCGATGTTGTGCAGCGCGTGAAACAAGAATTGGCAGCACCCACTTTTGTCTATCATGTCAGTGGGGAATACGCGATGTTAAAGGCCGCTGCCAATAACGGTTGGCTGGATGAAAAAGCCTGTGTGATGGAAGCCATGCTCTGTTGTAAACGGGCGGGTGCCGACGGCATCCTGACTTACTTTGCAAAAGATATTGCGCGTTGGCTACAAGCATAAATAGGGCCTAAGCATGCAACGATTCGCGGTCATCGGTAATCCGATTGAACACAGTAAGTCACCTCAGATTCATGCCGCCTTTGCTGCACAAGAAGAGGTCATGATTGACTATCAGCGTGTATTAGCCGATAGCGATCACTTCATTAGCACGGTCAATCAACTACAAGAGCAGGGATTGGTTGGACTGAATGTCACCGTACCCTTCAAGGTTTTAGCACACGCCAACTGCGCTGAACTAAACTCCTATGCCAAGGCCGCTGGTGCGGTTAACACTCTCTCATTCAAACAGGGTGTCTGGCAGGGCGCGAATACCGATGGTATTGGTTTACTCCGTGATCTTGAAAAGAATCTAGGTCTAGCCTTATCGGGACAACGTGTATTGATCATCGGCGCTGGTGGCGCTACTCGCGGTATTGTCTTGCCTTTAATTGAAGCGGGTATCAGTGAACTGTGTATTGCTAATCGCAGCCTGCCACGAGCTGAAGCACTAGCCACACTGTTTTCTCATCACCCCCAGATCACTGCCTGCGTCTTAGATGACATCAAACAGGAAAGTTACGATCTAGTTATCAATGCCACTTCTGCCAGCCTCAATAATGAAGTGCCCGCAATTCCAGCGGCTGTAATTAGTAGCAACACATTCTGTTATGACCTAGCCTATGCCGATCATGACACAGCCTTTATGCGCTGGGCTAAAACCCTGCAGGCACAGGGTTGTTGTGATGGTCTAGGTATGTTGCTGGAACAAGCAGCAGAGTCCTATTTTATTTGGCGTGGCTTTCGTCCAAACACGGCCGCTTTATTTCCCCTGTTACGGCCAGCTTAATTATCTAATCAGGCATCTTCATGCATCTGCTTCACTTTGACGTAGTGTTCCGCAGAGTAGCTTAGATATTTCAATTCGCTATCAGTCAATTTACGCACAGGTTTTGCCGGTCGTCCCAACCATAAATAACCTCCTTCCAGTTCTTTACCACTAGGCACTAAAGAACCTGCACCAACCATCGCATTAGAGTGCACCACGGCATCATCAAGCACCACAGAGCCAATGCCAATAAGACAAGTGTCATGCAAGGTACAGGCATGCAGCACCACTGAATGACCCACAGTCACATCGTTACCAATACGTAGACAGGCCCCTTCACTGTATTCACCCTTATGGCTGACATGTAATACCGAGCCATCTTGAATATTGCTACGCTCACCAATTGTAATAGTATTAATGTCGCCACGGATCACCGTCATTGGCCAGACTGAGCTATCCTTAGCAATACTGACTTGCCCAATAACCAAGGCAGTCTCATCGACATAGGCGGTTTCGTCTATTTGTGGTTGATGTGTTTGAAAGGCCCTAATAGTCATAATGCATCCAGTGTTAATATTCTTGAAAGTCGGCAAGCTGAAATGTGAATGGTTCAGCATTTAAAAAATAATAGGCTAAAGTATAAGTGAAGAAACACTACCAGATAAAACTTAATCTCTACGCTGAATTAATCCGGCTAGATAAACCCATTGGCATTTATTTATTACTTTGGCCAACCTTATGGGCTTTATTTCTCGCAGCTGATGGCCTGCCGCCACTGGATATTAGTCTGGTCTTTATCATTGGTGTGGTTTTAATGCGCTCTGCAGGCTGTGCGATTAATGATTTTGCCGATCGCAAGATTGACCCACATATCGCACGCACTGCACAACGCCCCATTGCCAGTGGCCGCATCAGCGCAAGAGAAGCACTGGGTGTATTCGGCGCACTCAGCCTAGTGGCATTTGCCCTCGCCTTACTGGTCTTAAACGATTTAAGTATACAAATGGCTTGGGTGGCTTTGGCCTTAGCTGCCAGTTATCCATTCATGAAGCGTTATCATTTTCTACCGCAGGTTCATCTAGGTCTGGCCTTCGCCTGGGCGATTCCAATGGCGGTGGCTGCTATCAGTAATACTTTTCCAAGTAGCTGGGCCTGGCTTTTATTTCTTGCCACTGTCCTCTGGACCACCACTTATGACACGATCTACGCGATTATGGATCGTCAAGATGATATTAAGATTGGTGTGCGATCAACCGCGATCTTATTTGGCTCAGCCGATCGTCTAATCATCGCATTACTGCAGATACTGACACTACTCAGCCTAATCGCCGTGGGTCTGCAGCTTGATCTACGCTATTGGTACTTTGTTTCATTAACCCTTGTCGGTTGCTTGTTTTTTTATCAGCAGTTTTTAATCGCTGAATATGAGCCGCAGGCCTGCTTACGTGCCTTTCAGAATAATCATTATGTCGGCCTATGTGTCTTTCTTGGCATTCTTATGAGCGATTGGTTGCCAATCTAGTCCGCGCCAAAGACCAGACCCAGACCTGCTGCACGCCGGCGGCCTTCAAACAGCGACTAATCTCTTGTACGGTCGCGGCGCTGGTGACGACATCATCGAATAAATTCACTACCGGATAGTCACAGGGGTGATTGAGAACAAAGGCATCGTGCACATTGTGGCGACGTTCACTATGATTCAATGTCACCTGTTTTTGTGTATTCCGCTGGCGTCGGAGGAGCTTATAATCACAATGGATCGGATACCGCCGCGCCAATGCCCGTAAGTACTCATGATTGGGATTAAAACCTCGTTGGCGGATACGTGCGGCATGACAGGGCACCGGTATAAAAACGCTATTTTCATCTATCTCCGGCGAACAAGCTTCGAATAACCGCATTAATGTCGGTATATAGTGCAAATCAGCTGAGTACTTCAAGGCTGTTATAAGCTTACGAGGGATACCCTCATACCAATACGCTGCGAACAAACCATCAAAAGCTGGCGCATGCTGCAGACAACGACCACAACTAGCCGCTGTTTCCGTGCTGGTTAAAGGCAGACCACAACGCCTACAGCACTTATCACAACGCGGCATTACCCTGAGACAATCGGCACATAACTGAATACCACCGTAGGCCATACGGCTACAGGCCAAGCAACGTTGAGGAAAAAAGAAGTCCTGTAATGCTGCCAAGCCTGTGATCACTGATTTCTTCTGAGTTATTTTCCACATTAGAATTTGACAAGCACCGGGCGCACGCTAGACTCAATACCTCATGCGACTTGAATCGCAACGTGCCTGTTTTTCACCTAACGACCGTACCTCTATGACTGCAAAGAACACTTGGGATTTAACATCCGCTCTTGAAATTTACTCTCGCCCCTTCAATGATTTATTGTTCGAGGCCCAGAGCGTGCATCGCATTCACCATAATGCGAATACGATCCAAGCTAGCACGCTGCTCTCGATCAAGACAGGTGCCTGCCCTGAAGATTGTGCGTATTGCCCACAAAGCGCACGCTATGACACTGGATTAGAGCGTGAGAAATTACTGCCTATAGAAGAAGTAAGAGAGGCCGCAAAGGCGGCAAAAGAGTTAGGTGCTACGCGTTTTTGTATGGGTGCTGCTTGGCGCAACCCAACTGACAAGAATCTCGAAAGCGTGATCGAGATGATTAAGGTCGTACAAGAAGAAAAGTTAGAGACCTGCGTCACTCTAGGCATGTTGAGTGACGCACAGTCAAAACGACTGGCCAGCATTGGCTTGGATTATTACAATCACAATCTCGATACCTCGCCTGAATTTTATGGCGAGATCATTACCACACGTGACTACCAAGATCGCATCGACACCCTAGAGCATGTACGCCAAGCGGGTATCAATGTCTGTTCGGGTGGCATCTTAGGTTTAGGCGAGAGCCGTGAACAACGTGTCGGCTTATTGATACAACTCGCGAACATGAATCCAGTCCCAGAATCAGTGCCCATTAATCTCTTAGTACAAGTTGAAGGCACGCCTTTATTTGGAACCGACGAGCTAGACCCATTTGAATTCGTACGCACGATTGCCACCGCACGCATCATCATGCCAAGCACCTATGTTCGCTTGTCGGCGGGTCGTGAAGATATGGATGAATCGTTACAGGCACTCTGTTTCTTTGCCGGTGCCAACTCAATTTTCTATGGTGAGAAATTACTCACCACCTCAAACCCAAGCTATCAGCAAGACATGCGTTTACTTGAACGTTTAGGTATTAGCATAGAGGGCGCGGGCGGCCATTAAGCTGTCGGCATATGCCTTGTGAAGCTTGAGGAAATCCATGCTCAACTTAAGCAGTTAGGCGAAAGTCAGAGTCTACGCACGCGCCGAACTTTAAATGGCCCGCAGGGTGTGCAAGTCACTCTCGACGATAGTGACTATTTATCGTTTTGTAGTAATGACTATTTAGGGCTGGCCAATGACCCACGTGTAATCGCTGCTGCTACCGAGGCCTTACAACAGTATGGTGTTGGCAGTGGCGCTTCACAGATGATCAGTGGCTATAGCACACAACATGCCTCCTTTGAAAAAGAGCTAGCAAGCTTTCTAGGCGTTGAACGCGTACTACTATTTTCTTCTGGCTACCTAGCTAACCTTGGTGTTGTTAGCGCCTTGAGTACACGCCATAGCACTATCTTCAGTGATCGCCTAAACCATGCCTCACTGATCGATGCAGCCAAACTGAGTGGTGCGAAGCATCAGCGTTATCAACATCGCGATCATCAGGGCTTAAACCATCTACTGCAAAAAAACAATGGCACCAATAAGCTCATTTTGAGCGACGGTGTATTTAGTATGGAAGGCAGCATCGCACCACTAGCTGAATTGATCGCATTAAAAAAAGAACACCACGCCTTACTCCTTATTGATGATGCCCATGGTCTTGGTGTGCTGGGCGCAAAGGGAGTCGGTAGCACAGAACAGCTGCAGGTAGATCCAGAAGATATCGATGTTTTAATAGGGACTTTTGGTAAAGCCTTTGGCAGCAGTGGTGCCTTTGTTGCTGGCAAGCACGACTTGCTTGAGTACATCATGCAAAAAGCACGCAGCCTAATTTACACTACAGCGCCACCCGCAGCCTTAATTGCTGCCTGCGCAAAAAGCTTAAATATCATTCAAAATGAGCCAGCACGAAGAGCGCGCTTACAACATAATATCGCTTATTATCGAGAACAGATTAAACGCTTACAACAGCCTAGCTTAGACTCTATCAGTGCTATCCAATCTATAGTCCTAGGCGATAACGACAGCGTAATACGCCTTAGCCAGCAACTGGCAGCTGAAGGTATTTTAGTTTTACCAATCAGGCCACCAACTGTTCCAGCCAACAGTGCACGTCTACGCATTACTTTAAGCAGTGAACATTCTAAGGCCGATATCGACCGATTAATTAGCGCCTTACAGCAATATTTATAACCGCTGCTTTTCAAAGCAATCCATGCTCTGCCATAGAGTAGGTGTCTTCACCCACAATAATATGGTCTATCACCGCGACATCGATCAAGCCTAAGGCCTGTTGTAATCGTTTGGTAATCTGCTTATCGGCATTGCTTGGCCTGGTATCACCCGAAGGATGGTTATGGGCAAAGATAATGGATGAGGCATTCATTTTTAATACCAGCTTAACGACTTCTCGTGGATAGACATTAGTGCCACTCAGGCTGCCACGAAACAATTCCTCGTAGTGCAATAAATTCAAACGCACATCAAGCAAGATACAGGCAAATACTTCATGTTGTTTATGCCGCAGCTTTGTTGCCAAGTAACTCATTACAGAGCCCGGATTATCCAATAGTGGTTCTACGCTTATACGCTTTTCCATTGCGCGCTCAGCGATCACGGTGATGACCGCAAGCTGCGCATATTTCGCCACACCGATCCCGACAACCTGTTGCAGATCAGCCCAGTCAGCATGCAAAATCTTATGCAGACCCCCAAACTGATTAAGCAGTCGTTGAGCCAGCTCAACCGCCGAGCAATCACGTCGGCCATTACGCAGTATCACTGCCAGTAGCTCTGCATCGGAAAGACTCGCAGCACCACGCTGCAGTAATTTTTCACGTGGCCGTAGCTCTTGTGGGAAATCCTCGATTAACATGTCTTTAAATTACGCCCCAAATTAAATAATGCTTTTAAGCAAGAACAGGCTTTCAGGTATACTGCTGAACTATGACTTTACGAAATAAACAAATCGTCATTGCAGTCACCGGTGGGATTGCTGCCTATAAGACTGCCCAGCTCGTTCGCGAAGTACAAGCGGAAGGCGCACAGGTGCGCGTTGTGATGACCGCTAGTGCTACCAGTTTCGTCGCTGCAAAAACCTTTCAAGCACTTAGTGGCAATCCTGTAGCGATCACAGACAACGGTCTATTTGATCAAGCTGGCATGGATCATATTGCCTTGGCACGATGGGCTGATCTGATTGTCATTGCACCAGCCAGTGCAAACAGCATAGCCAAGCTCATCCATGGTGAAGCTGATGAGCTGCTATATTCCATGTGCTTAGCACATGAAGGCCAGGTCGCTATTGCGCCGGCAATGAATCAACAGATGTGGTCCAATGCCGCCACACAGGAAAACCTAACCCGCTTACGTAACAGGGGCTTTTTGATTTGGGGTCCAGCAGATGGTGCACAAGCCTGTGGTGAAGTAGGTCCTGGCCGCATGTTAGAAGTCGCCGAGCTATTACAGTTAGTGGTAAGCACATTTGAAAATACGGCCTTTGCTGATCAACATATTGTCATTACTGCTGGCCCGACACATGAAGCAATCGACCCCGTGCGTTATATCGGCAACCGCTCTTCAGGTAAAATGGGCTTTGCCTTAGCCGAAGCGGCTCTGGCTGCAGGTGCGCGCGTTACACTGGTCGCTGGGCCAACAGAACAAACATGCAGTCCACGGATTCATATTATTAATGTTGAGACTGCAGCTGAAATGCATCTAGCCGTTTTTCAACAGCTCGATGATTGCGATCTCTTTATCGCCTGCGCTGCGGTTGCTGATTATCGTATGGCTAATATTGCAGCTGAAAAAATTAAAAAGCGTAGTGAGCATTTAAGCTTAGAGTTAGAACCTACTGAAGATATTTTACGTGATGTTAAACAAGCGCAGCCAGAACTTTTCTGTGTCGGCTTTGCTGCTGAAACTGAGCATACGATTGAATATGCGCGTGATAAATTAACACGTAAAAAGCTGGATATGATTATTGCCAATCAAGTTGGCAGTAGTGAGCAAGGCTTTAGTAGTGACTATAATGCGGTTGAAATACTGACCGCGGATAATCAAGAAAGTATCGCGCGTATGCGTAAGACCGCCTTAGCTCCAAAAATATTAGACGCCATTCATCAACAGTTACTTAACCGCAAAGAAAACTCTAATGTCCGTTACCTCAAAAAGCCGCATTCAACTTAAAGTTTTAGATCCTCGTATTGGTTCAGAATACCCACTACCTAGTTACGCCACTGAAGGTTCGGCGGGCATGGATCTACGCGCCTGTTTGGATCAAGCCCTGTGTTTAAAACCAGGCGACTGTGAACTCATCCAGACGGGTATATCGATTTACATTCAAGACCCAACACTGGCTGCCGTACTACTCCCACGTTCTGGGCTGGGACATAAGCATGGCATCGTGCTTGGCAATCTTGTTGGCCTCATTGATTCTGACTATCAAGGCCCCCTAATGGTCTCCATGTGGAATCGGGGTCAGGAAGATTTCATTATTGAACCGGGCGATCGCATTGCACAGATGGTAATCCTTCCTGTGGTTCAGCCAGAGTTTGATTTAGTGGATGAGTTTGTTGCCAGCGAACGTGGTAGCGGTGGCTTTGGCCATAGCGGAAAGAAATAAATCATGTCCTCTAGCATAGATATAAATGCGAATATTTTTCGTGCCTATGATATTCGTGGTGTAGTCACAACAGACCTTAGGCCTGATATTGTTTTTTTAATTGGACGTGCATTAGCCACCTTATATCCAACATGTCAGCAAGTAGTTGTAGGTCGCGATGGTCGACTCAGTAGCCAAGACTTAGCCGACCAACTGATCGCTGGCTTACGCGCTGGTGGTACTGATGTGATTGATGTTGGCGAAGTGCCGACACCAGTACTCTATTATGCTACCCATGCATTGAAGACCGGCTCTGGCTTAATGGTCACTGGCAGCCACAATCCACCCGAGTACAACGGGATCAAAATGGTCATGGCAGAAAAGACCCTGTTTGGCGATTTGATCCAAGAGATTTTTAATTGTATTCAAGCTAACGATTTTTGTACCGGTAGCGGTGCCCTAGAAAAAATCGATGTACTTGATGATTATGTCTCTGTTATTAACCAAGACATCACGCTACAACGCCCGCTTAAGATTGCTATTGATTGTGGTAATGGAGTGGCAGGGCCAGCGGCTTTAAAGTTGTTTGCACAGCTGGGTTGTGAAGTAACCCCTCTGTATTGTGATATCGATGGGACCTTCCCGAATCATCATCCAAATCCCAGCGAACTAGATAATCTAAAAGACCTTATTAGCACCGTCGGTGAAAAACAACTTGATCTAGGTCTAGCCTTTGATGGTGATGGTGACCGTGTTGGTATTGTCGATGAAACTGGTGAAGTCTTGTATGCCGATCGTCAGATGATGTTATATGCCGAGGATGTCTTAAGCCGCAATCCAGGCGCTGAAATTATTTTTGATGTGAAATCATCTCGCAACCTAGCACGTCATATTGAACAAGCGGGAGGCAAGGCCACCATGTGGAAGACTGGGCACTCCTTTATCAAGAATAAGATGAAAGAGACCGGTGCCTTATTAGCTGGTGAAATGAGTGGTCATATCTTTTTCAAAGAACGCTGGTTTGGCTTTGACGATGGTCTCTATTCTGCAGCACGCATGTTGGAGATCCTTACCACTCAAGGCCTAACAGCTTCACAGCGTTTTGCACTATTACCGAACGACGTCAGCACCCCTGAGATCACCCTCAAGTTAGATGAGGATGGTGCACAACACCGCTTTGTTGAGAAATTTGTCGCCGAAGCTACTTTTGAAGGCGCACAACTCACCACAATTGATGGTGTACGTGCTGATTTTAATTATGGTTGGGGCCTGGTGCGGGCCTCTAATACGACGCCGGCAATTGTTATTCGCTTTGAAGCGGTAAATAGCGATAAACTAGCGCAATTACAGCGAGACTTTAAGAAACAATTACTCGCTACCGATCCCTCACTTACATTACCTTTTTAATTGTGGATTCAACTCAAGCTATCAATAGTGCCAAAGTCTTAAGCGAGGCCCTGCCTTATATCCAGCGCTTTGCTGGAAAAACGATTGTCATCAAGTATGGTGGCAACGCAATGACTGAAGAGCATCTCAAACAAAGTTTTGCGAACGATATCGTCTTGCTTAAGCAGGTCGGTATGCAGCCTGTTATCGTGCATGGTGGTGGCCCACAGATTGGCACCGTGTTACAGAAACTGGGTAAAGAATCTAAGTTTATTGATGGCATGCGTGTGACCGACCAAGAAACCATGGATGTGGTTGAAATGGTTTTGGGTGGGCAGGTAAACAAAGAAATTGTGCACCTGATCAATCAGCATGGTGGCCAAGCGGTTGGGCTTTCTGGCAAAGATGCTAATTTGATCTCTGCCGAACAACTCAAAGTGACTAGTGATACGCCGGAAGTAAATGCCTCAGAGATTATTGATCTGGGTCACGTAGGAAAAGTGACTGGCATTAATCCAAATGTCTTACATACCTTTTTGCGTAGCGACATCATTCCTGTCATTGCGCCTATTGGTGTTGGTCCTGAGGGTGAAACCTACAATATTAATGCCGACTCAGTCGCTGCCAGTATTGCCGCAGTGATGGAAAGTGAAAAGCTGATCTTGTTAACCAACACCGCTGGTGTGATGGATGGTGATTCCTTATTGACCGGTCTATCCCCAAGCGCGGTCGAAAACTTGATTACCGAAAAAGTCATTTATGGCGGTATGCTACCCAAGGTACGCTGCGCCTTAGATGCGCTTAATTCAGGGGTGCATAGCGCCCATATTATCGATGGCCGCACAGAGCATGCCGTATTGCTCGAGCTCTTAACTGCTGCCGGTATTGGCACACTGATCCAACGCTAAACATTCCGGCCCCATTTAGGCCGACACTCCAGTATTGCTTTCAGTTGTGCCCTAGACTTATTCCCTCTGCTGGCTATATTGTCTAACAAAGGCAATTAATTCCGTGGCAAAACACCTGCCCAGTGCCGTTTAAGCGATATTAAACCCCGTATTGATTACGGTATTCTGTTAATGCCTGCTGTTGTTCTGCCATGTTTGTCTGCACATAACTGAGAAGATCATTCAATCCAGCAATTGCCAATACTGGAATCTGAAACTGCTGTTCTATTTCTTGAATCGCACTGGCACCATTTGGACCTTTTTCCTGACGGTCTAAGGCGACGATTACAGCGACCACTTCGGCATCGGAATCCTTAATGATGTCAAAACTCTCACGGATAGCAGTGCCAGCTGTAATCACATCGTCGGTAATCACGATTTTACCAGCCAAGGGTGCACCAATTAAATGACCTGCCTCACCATGCGTCTTTGCCTCTTTGCGATTAAAGGCGACTGCTACAGAGCGCTGATACTGCTGATGTAGAGAAACTGAAATCGTAGTTGCTAGTGGTATCCCCTTATAAGCAGGACCAAATAACATGTCGAAGTCGATACCTGAATCAATCAAGCGTTGCGCATAAAATTCACCTAATACAGCTAGATGTTCACCTGTATTAAATTTACCTGCATTGAAGAAATAAGGACTGATGCGCCCTGACTTGAGGGTGAATTGTCCGAATTGTAATGCCTCGCTATGCATAGCGAATTCAACGAATTTTGAGGTTTCCATAGTGCCTATACTGTGATGATAGTTATTAGGGTGCATGCTAAAATAAGCACCTAGTTTAAACGAATTCCCTTACATTCTCCTACATAGAAGCTAGCGCCGTGCCTAAAAAAATAAAAATAATTTCACTTAATGCCAATGGCATTCGAGCTGCAGCAAGAAAAGGTTTTTTTCAATGGCTAGCAGCACAGGATGCCGATGTGGTGTGTATCCAAGAAACCAAGGCTCAATTTGATCAGCTGCGAGATAATCCTCAATATCAGCCTGAAGGCTATTATTGTTATTATGTCGATGCGGTCAAAAAAGGCTATAGCGGTGTTGCCGTATACAGCCGAGAAAAACCACTTAAGGTAATACCTAAATTGGGTGTGGAAGAGTTTGATAATGAAGGCCGCTATCTAGAACTACAGTTTGAGCACTTTGCTGTCGTCTCCCTATATGCGCCTTCAGGTTCATCCAGCGACGAACGCCAGGCGGCTAAGTTTCGTTTTATGGATATCTTTATGCCGCATCTCAAAAATTTAAAGCGACGTAAGAAGCCGTATATTATTTGTGGCGATTGGAATATTGCACACAAGGAGATAGACCTTAAGAACTGGCGTGGTAACCGGAAAAACTCTGGCTTTTTACCTGAAGAGCGGGCTTGGTTAGATGAGCTATTTGATCAGCAGGGTTACATCGATGTCTTCCGTGAGATTAATGATCAAGCCGATCAATATACTTGGTGGTCTAATCGTGGACAGTCGTGGGCTAATAACGTCGGCTGGCGTATTGACTACCATATCGCCTCAGCAGAACTCAGCGGCCTTGCCAGCGATGAAGAGATCTACAAAGACGAACGCTTTTCAGATCATGCACCGCTTATCATTAGCTATCAGTTAGGTAAGTAGGTGAACACATTGGTCGCCACCTTTAAGGTCTACTGGCAAAAACGCATCTTAGCTATGCTGGCGCTGGGCTTTTCTGCTGGCCTGCCACTATTACTAGTCTTTGGTACGCTGTCTTTTTGGTTACGCAAAGAAGGTATTGATCGCACGACGATCGGTTTTATTTCCTGGGTAGCTTTATTTTATGGCCTTAAATTCCTCTGGGCACCACTGGTCGACCATTTGAGATTACCCCTGCTGGCACGACTATTTGGTCAGCGCCGGAGTTGGTTATTACTGGCACAGTGTGGTGTTTTACTCAGCCTCTTTGCTATGGGCAGCGTCGATCCCCAGCAACACCTTGAGCAGTTAGTTCTACTGGCCTTGGTCGTCGCCTTTTCTTCTGCAACACAAGATATTGCTTTAGATGCCTGGCGTATTGAATCTGCTCCAACCGAAGAACAGGCCGCGATGGCCGCTAGTTATCAACTCGGTTATCGCCTGGGTATGATCTTGGCTGGTGGTGGTGCCTTTTCATTGGCCCATTTCTACGGCTGGTCTGTCGCCTATCAAGTCATGGCAGGCTTCATGTTGATTGGTGTAGTCACTAGTTTACTAGTGAGTGAGCCACAACGGGCCGCTGTCACCGATCATGCTAGTGCTGCTGTTGGGCGTATTCAGCGTTGTGTCCAGTGGTTACGTACTGCAGTAGCCCAACCCTTTGCTGATTTCTTTTATCGTAATGGTTGGTTTGGTCTAGTGCTGTTACTTTTCATTGGTTGTTTCCGCCTAAGCGATATCACCATGGGTGTGATGACAGGCCCCTTTTATGCCGATATGGGTTATACCGAATTACAGGTTGGCTTAGTCTCAAAAACTTTTGGTGTGGGGATGACTATCTTCGGCGCCTTACTCGGTGGCCTATTAGTCACGCGTTTCAAGATTTTACCTATGTTGATCGTTTCCAGCATATTGGTCGTTATCACTAATCTAGTATTTGCCGTACTAGCGACCAAGGCTCCCAGCACCTTATTGTTGGCCAGTGTAATTACTGCCGATAACATCAGTGGGGGTATTGCTGGCACCGTGTTCATCGCCTACTTGTCTGGATTAACCAACCGCCTATATACCGCTACACAATATGCATTGCTGAGTTCGGTGATGTTATTACCGGCTAAATTTATGGGTGGCTTTGCTGGTGAGGTAGTCGATGCACTGGGTTATTTAATGTTCTTTATTTATTCTGCAGGCCTTGGTCTACCTGCCATTTTGCTGGCCTTATGGCTAAGCAATCGTGAGCGGCAAACAAAAACAAATTAGGGCTTGATGGTAATTGGAGTGCCATCGGCAACCATTGACCAGATCTCTAGCATGTCTTGGTTTTCAACAGCTATGCAACCATCTGTCCAGTCAGACCGATCAAAGCCTAAATGAATACGCTCGACCCAACTACTGGGTTGGCCGTGGATCATAATTTCACCCCCCGGATTGATACCTGAAAGCTTTGCTGTACGCAGCTGTTCTGGGGTTGGATAAGAGACATGCAGTGAGCGGAAGAATCGACTGGCTGGATTTCGCCAGTCCAAGATATAGTTACCTTCCGGGGTTCTAGAGTCCCCTTCTTGTTGTTTCTGCCCAACTGGGTTTTTACCCAGTGCGATGCGATATTCTCGTAAGACATTAGGACCATTCATTAAAAATAGTTTGCGAGCTACCTTTTCTACGACGACATGTGTCACTTGGGATTTTTCGGCTTTTGACGTGGCTGGCATATATAATTTTGTTACTACCGGTTCTAATAAAAATGCGTCGCGATCATTAGCGAATGCTGCCTGCAGACACAACACTAAAACCAGCAGGGAATAGCCATACTTCATAAATTTCTCTTTTAATACACACTAAATAATAATGGCGCTTAAGCCTGACTACGCTTACTTTTCAGCCACTTCAAAATAGGCTGCCACTGCTCTCTATCAATTGCGCTTGCTGCTGGACCTAACTCAAAAACACCCAAACCACGATCAGCTGCACGGACATAATTTTGACTGTCTCGTAACGTCGTCAGAAACGGTATCTTTTGTTTACTTAGAAACCCTTCAAGTTCTGCACTGATATTAGTAATACTACGGCAACGATTAGCAACCAAGGCAACTTTAGCTTTTTTTTGTGCTACGGGTGCACAGCTTTTAATTTCTTTAATGAAGGTACTGGCCGCTCGCATATCAATCGGCGATGGCAGTACGGGTATCAGGATGGTCTCTGCTTTTCGTACCAAGGCAGTCAATTCCGCACCATGTACGGCGGCGGGCGCATCCAGTATGACGATATCGGTTTGACGCCTCACTCTACCTGCATTGCGTTGATAACCAGCAATGCCTGCTATTGGCGGGCGCGCAGAAGAACGTTCATCTAGCCAAGCCAGGCTGCTGGCCTGTGGGTCGTAGTCAACTAAGGTTACATTATTCTGCTGACTGGCGAAGTAGCTCGCTAAATTAGTTGCCAAGGTTGTTTTACCTGAACCGCCCTTAGCATTTAACACCATGATATGACGCATAACTAGAACCTCTCAATGTAAGCTTTCTTGATAGAACCATTATTAGTTTGAACTATGCCTTTAGTACAAACAAGATCCTACCCATTTAGACTTTTGAAAAAGTACTATATTTTGAACTCTGCAATCACCGGTGCATGGTCAGAAGGACGCTCCCATGCGCGAGGCGTCTTATCTATTCGACTAAAACTACAGACTGAGCTTAATGCTGCGCTGGCGAGTATCAAATCAATACGTAAGCCCTGGTTCCTAGGGAACCCACCGCTGCGGTAGTCCCACCAACTAAAACTGGCTTCTTCCTGCTCAAACTGACGAAAGGTATCGCTGAACCCAAGCGCACATAATTTCTCTAAGGCTGAACGCTCTAGCTGACTGCAGAGAATTACGTTTTCATTCCACTTCTCTGGATCATGCACATCACGCTCATCTGGAGCGATATTAAAGTCACCCAACACAACGACTTGTTCGTGCCGACTTTTTTCTTCTTCGATAAAGGCAATCACCTTTTCCAACCAATCTAATTTGTAGGCATATTTCTCGCTACCCACTTCAGAACCATTCACAACATAGAGATTAATGACGCGCACACCTGCAATCGTTGCAGCTAGTATGCGACGCTGGGGATCATCGAGTTGTGGAATGTCGGTGATAACATCTTCCGGCTTTTGTTTTGCCAAGATGGCAACGCCGTTATAGGTTTTCTGTCCAGAGAATACAACGCGATAACCCGCATCAAGAATTTCTTCTAATGGAAATCCCGGGTCTTGCGTTTTTGTTTCTTGTATTGCGAGCACATCTACTGGATTTTCTTCTAACCAGGTCAATACTTGGGGTAAGCGCACACGTAGTGAATTTACATTCCAGCTAGCTATTTGCATGATCTTATCGGCTCGTTTTTATCTCAAGCTGTTGGATAGCAGGGTTTTAACAACACCCTGCTTAAACGTCAATGTTGGTTGCAGTTAAGGCATTAGCCTCAATGAACTCACGTCTAGGTTCAACCTGGTCACCCATTAATGTCGAGAACACATCATCCGCAGCGACCACATCTTCAACCTTCACCTGAACCATTAAGCGCGTCTCTGGATCCATAGTGGTTTCCCACAGCTGACTAGGATTCATTTCACCTAGTCCCTTATAACGCTGAATACTTTGGCCCTTCTTTGCTTCTTCCATCAACCATTGCATCACTTCTGAAAATTGGCTGACTTCTTTTTTCTTCTCACCACGCTTAATGTAAGCGCCTGGCTCCATTAAGGCATTGGTATTTTGTGCAATCGCTTGCAGCAACTTGTAATCAGCACCATTAAAGAACGCTAAGCTATAGCTATCATCTGTAGCCAGACCATGTACTAATTTTTGGAAGCTTATCTTCGGCTCGCTGCCCGCCCATTCTAGATTAGCGGTATAGCGTGTTCCAGCTGGTTGCTGTTGATTCACCACCGCCAGTAAATCAGGTAGCCATGCCTCAAATAAATCTGCGCTGTCTGCAGTTACATTATCTGCGATCAATGGTTGTTTCAGCATCGCACTCAAGATGCCTACATCGTGCATCTGTGACAAGCGATTCACCACCGCCACTGCTGCCATATATTCTTTTGCTAAGCTTTCAAGCGCTGCCGCCTGAATCGGTGGCGTGTTGTCATTCACATGTAGCTCTGCATTTTCAATCGCAAGCTGTAGTAAATAGAGACTCAATTCTGTCTCATCTTTGACATAGGTTTCTTGTTTGCCTTTTTTAACTTTATATAAAGGTGGTTGACCTATGTAAATATAGCCTTTCTCAATTAACTCAGGCATCTGCCGATAGAAAAAGGTAAGCAGTAGCGTACGGATATGAGAGCCATCGACGTCCGCATCGGTCATGATGATTATGCGGTGGTAACGTAACTTCTCTATATTGAATTCGTCTTTACCGATACCACAGCCTAATGCAGTAATCAGTGTGCCCACTTCGGCCGATGACAACATCTTGTCAAAACGGGCTTTCTCAACGTTTAGGATCTTTCCTTTCAGCGGTAAGATGGCTTGGGTACGACGATCACGGCCTTGTTTAGCTGAGCCTCCAGCAGAGTCTCCCTCGACCAGGAATAGTTCAGACTCAGCGGGGTCTTTTTCCTGACAGTCAGCCAATTTACCCGGTAAACCAGCAATATCTAAGGCTCCCTTACGGCGTGTCATCTCACGGGCCTTGCGGGCCGCATCACGTGCTCTAGCGGAATCAATGATCTTATTAACAATAACCTTGGCTTCGCTCGGGTTCTCAATCAGAAATTCTTGCACTATTTCAGCAACAATGGCCTCTACAATCGGCTTTACTTCAGATGAAACCAACTTGTCTTTGGTCTGTGATGAGAATTTAGGGTCTGGCACCTTAACCGAGAGCACCGAAGTCAGGCCTTCACGGGTATCGTCACCGGTTAGCGCCATCTTGGCTTTCTTGTTATGCCCTTCTTTCTCTATAAATTGATTAAGACTGCGGGTTAAGGCACCGCGGAAGCCCGCCAGATGGGTGCCACCATCGCGTTGAGGAATATTGTTGGTAAAACAAAAGATACTTTCTTGGTAGGAGTCGTTCCATTGCATGGCCACTTCCACCTCCACCTCATCACGCGTCTTACGCACGTATAGCACTGACGGGTGTATTGGGGTCTTTTTACTGTTTAAGTGTGTTACAAACGCGCTAATGCCGCCCTCATAGACAAAAAGGTCCTTTTTACCACTGCGATGATCGACCAGTTCAATCGATACACCAGAATTCAAGAAGGACAGCTCACGTAGCCGTTTAGCTAAGATTTCGTAATGAAAGTTGGTATCACCGAAAATTTCTTTACTCGGCTTAAACTGAACTTTGGTACCTGTACGTTCTGTATCCCCTGTTACAGCTAAGGGCTGAACTGGCTCTCCCATACGGTATTCCTGCTCATGTACCTTACCCATACGCCAGACGGTTAACAGCAGTTGTTCTGACAGGGCGTTTACCACCGAAATACCGACACCGTGTAGGCCGCCTGATACTTTGTAGGAGTTATCGTCAAATTTACCGCCGGCATGTAATACCGTCATAATGACTTCGGCTGCTGATCGACCTTCTTCTTCGTGAAGATCGGTTGGGATACCGCGTCCATCATCAGAGACAGTAACCGAGTCATCGGTTTCTATTTCTACTTTAATCGCGGAGCAATGGCCGGCGAGCGCTTCGTCAATAGAGTTATCGACCACCTCAAATACCATATGATGCAAACCGGTACCGTCATCGGTATCACCGATATACATACCAGGGCGTTTGCGTACCGCCTCTAGACCTTTGAGGACTTGGATATTACTGGAATCGTAACTCATAATTATTCAGCTGCTCCTAAAGCATTATTATAGCACTGCTTTAACCTGTTGATGTTCCACGTGGAACCATTTAACGGCATCTAAACTAGGGTATTTAACGGATTCGGCGCTAACCGTAGTGATCAAGGTCTGGCTATCCAATTCTTGCAACATCGACAAGATCCGTTCACAACGAAGCGTGTCTAACTCGGCAGGCAATTCATCGACTAAATACAGTGTTGTGCGCTCTTGTGTCTCGTATAAATACAGTGATTGCGCCAATCGCATGGCGACAGCTAATATTTTTTGTTGTCCGCGAGAGCTACTTTTAGAGAATTTACGGCCTTGCCAATAAATTTGTAGTTCTGCGCGATGCGGTCCAACACCACTAAAGTTAGGCAATGGTTGTTGCTGTAATTCCAACTGTAGTTGTTCCGTTAAATTCTTACCTTCCTTCCAACCGCCCTGATACTGTAGATCAATCTCAGCACCCAAAGCTAATTCATCGCAGATGTAATTCACTAATGGGGTTAATTCCTCACAATAGTGGCGTCGATAGGCATCGATGCGTTCACCGCTCTCTGCCATCGGCTTATTCCAAGGGCTCGCATCCATCTGTTCTTTCAGGCATAGATTACGCTGTGCCAAGGCTTTACTATAAATCTGTAGGTGTTTTCGGTAGTCAGGTTCCACGTGGAACATACCCCAGTCCAAAAACTTACGACGTTCTACGGGGCCGCCCATCACTAATTGGAAAGATTCTGGATGAATCGCTAACACTGGTAATCGTTGCGCCAGCTCAGACCAGCGTTTTACCGCTTGGCTATTGCACTTAATCTGAGTGTCTTTTGAGTCACGCAGTACGCCTAATCGGTCGCTACTGCCATCATCCTGCTGTAATTGAGCGGTAACCATGACCTTTTGCTGCTCATGCTGCACCATGTCACTGAATTGTGCGCCGCGAAAACTTTTGCCACGACTGAGGAAGTCGATTGCTTCTAAGATACTGGTCTTACCGGCCCCGTTTTGACCATAAAAAACCGATATCCCAGGCTCTAGATCAAGAGTCAGGTCCTTAAAACAGCGCAGGTTTTGGAGTGTTATCTGACTAAGATGCATGTCTTAACTAAAGACGCATCGGCATAACAACAAACTGGGCTTGATCCGTAGTCGGTGCTTGGATCAGTAGAGAGTTGTTTGAATCCTGTAAGTAGAAGTGCACATCATTGGTATTCAGTATATTAAGCACATCCAATAGATAGCTAACATTGAAACCAATCTCAATTTCAGGGCCGCTATATTCGATCTCAATCTCGTCCTGAGCTTCTTCTTGCTCTGGATTGTGTGCTTGAATCATTAGGGTGTTGTTAGAAAAACTCAGTCGAATACCCCGATATTTTTCATTACTTAAGATCGATGCACGCATTAAAGACGCCTTCGCCACCTCTCGATCTACCACTGCGATATATTGGTGGTTCTGCGGCACTACACGTTGATAATCTGGAAACTTGCCGTCAATTAGCTTGGTTACGAAGCGAATGTCGCCGATTTTGGCTAATAAGTGATTTTCAGAAAGTGCAATATCAATACTGTCGTTATGCGCGTTTAAGATACGCATTAGTTCGCCTACCGCCTTCCGCGGAACAATAACCTGTCGCTCATTTCCTTCACTGGCAAGCTCGACTGAAGATAAGGCTAAGCGATGTCCGTCTGTCGCAACAGATCGCAAGATAGAGGCTTGAGTCTCAAACAAGAGACCATTCAGATAATAACGGACATCCTGCTGCGCCATCGCAAAGGAGGTTTGCTCCATCAATCGCAGTAAATCTTCTTTAGCGACCAATACCGAATCTTCAATCTCTAAGGCATCAACCAATGGAAAGTCATTGGCAGGCAATGTTGCTAAAGAAAAACGACTCTTACCTGCTCTTACTTCTGCTTTTTCCCCAGTACTGGAGAATTTAATCTCATTGTTTTCGCTTAGCGATTTACATATATCTAAAAACTTCCTACCAGGAACAGTAATATCGTCCCCTTCGACAGCTATAGCCAAAGAGGCTGATAACTCTAATTCTAAATCTGTCGCAGTGATGACTAAATTCCCATCGACATTGCGTAACAGCAAATTCGATAGAATAGGCATAGTCTGACGACGTTCAACAGCTCCAATAATCAGCTGTATTGGCTTGAGTAATTCTTCTCTGGAAGTCGAAAATTTCATATCTATAGTTATAGAGTATTAGTATTGTTATTATTATTAAGGCACCACAATTTTGTGGGTAACTCAATAATACCTTTTAAAATCAATGATTTAATAGTTATTCCCCTGTGTGTATCAGGGTATAATCTCAGCATAAATCAAGATTAGTCGGTGTAACTAAAAGCGAATATAAAGCTTACCCACTTCATCCCCAGTTTATCCACAGCTAGCTGCTAAGTATACGTAATAGATTAACGTAATCGTCGTTTATTTTCGCATCTCCATCACGTAGCTCAATAGTCTTTTTGCAGGCATGAAGAACGGTCGTGTGATCACGTCCACCAAAGGCATCTCCAATCTCTGGCAAGCTATGACTGGTTAATTCTTTTGATAATGCCATGGCCAGTTGTCGGGGGCGTGTGATCGAACGACTGCGTCTGGCCGATAATAAGTCTGCGATACGGATTTTGTAGTATTCCGCTACCGTCTTTTGAATATTTTCTATCGTAACCAGTTTTTCTTGCAGACTAATCAGGTCATGTAATGCCTCGCGTGCAAACTCTATTGAGATCGCCTTCCCGGTAAATTGTGAGTTGGCGATTAGTCGACGTAAAGCGCCTTCTAGCTCACGGATGTTTGAACGAATCTTTTTTGCGACGAAGAATGCGACATCACTGGGTAACTCTATGCCGGCGGCCTCTGCCTTACTTTGCATAATGGCTACACGGGTCTCTAATTCAGGCGGCTCAATGGCTTGGGTTAAACCCCAACCAAAACGAGACTTCAGCCGTTCTTCTAGCCCTTCAACCTCTTTAGGATAACGGTCACAGGTAATAATGATCTGTCGCTGATCTTCCAGTAAGGCGTTGAAGGTATGGAAAAACTCTTCTTGCGAACGCTCTTTGCCGGCAAAAAACTGAATATCATCGATTAGTAAGGCATCAACAGAGCGGTAGTGACGCTTAAAATTGTCGATTGCGTTGTGTTGTAGTGCCTTAACCATATCCTGCACAAAGCGCTCTGAATGGAGGTAAACCACGTGTGCAGTAGGTTTATGCTTAAGAATTTGATTGCCAACCGCGTGCATTAGATGCGTTTTTCCAAGGCCGACACCGCCATAGATGAGCAAAGGGTTGTATGCGGTACCAGAATTATCTGCCACCTGCATCGCAGCAGCCTTAGCCAGCTGATTGGATTTACCCTCAACAAAGCTGTCAAACGTCGACGTTGAATTCAGGTTGCTGGAAAAAACCTGACTGGTGGTCGTGCTAACGCTGATAGCTGGTGTTGCGGTGACAGTGACCGATGGCGCGTTACTAGCCACAGAGGTGCCGATGTTAATCAGCAGTTGTTTACTACCGATGGCGGTTGAATGCAGCTCTAAAACCTCTTGGATCCGCGGGAAATAATGGTCTTTGACCCGATCCAATACAAAACGATTGGGCGCAAATAGCTCTATTTGCTGCTCATCCTCCACTACTTGAAGTGGTCGAATCCAGGTGTTTAATAGCTGCTCAGTAAGGTCTAGTTCTAAGGCCTGTAGGCATTTTGGCCAAACGATGTTCGTCATAGGTTAGGGCGTCGTGTTCACAGTGCGTAGTGTTCGTTCTATTCGGTAATATTACAACATTTTTCACGCATTAAAGATTGACAAAATCGGGTAGTAGAATTAAGGTTTGCGGCCCTTTTGCGGGCTAATGATTAAGTTACCGGAAATATTCAGATGAAACAGACCTTTAATCCAAGTAATTTGCGTCGCGCACGTACCCATGGTTTTCGTGCACGCATGAAGACTCGTGGTGGTCGCGCAGTGATTCGCGCACGTCGTGCCAAGGGTAGAGCTCGTCTCTGTCCATAGCCATTGCTAGACAAAAATCGTTCTTTAGGCTTTTCCCGCCGTCTTCGTCTTAACGAATCGAGCGATTATCAGCGAGTATTCGCTGATCCTATTAAGCGTGCAGACTCCCTCTACACGCTTTTAGCAACACCCAATAAGCTTGGCCATCCGCGACTTGGCGTTATCGTCAGTAAGAAGAATGTCGCTAAAGCCAGCCAACGTAATCGCATTAAACGTCAGGTTCGTGAAAGTTTTCGCTTACACCAACATGATTTGCCAGCCATTGATATTGCCGTAATATGCAAACGCAGTTGTGGTGCTACACTCAATCCGCAGCTCAGTATTAGCTTGAAAAAGCTTTGGGATAAACTTAGCCAGCATGCTAGAAAAAGTAGCGATTAAGATTATTCGTGGATATCAATTAGCAATTAGTCCCTTATTAGGGCCTAGTTGTCGTTTTTCCCCTACCTGTTCTGAATATGCTATTGACGCAATGCGGCAACATGGTTTCATAAAGGGTATAGTCCTGACCGTAATAAGACTCTCAAAATGCCATCCATTTCACGCGGGTGGTTTTGACCCAGTTCCAGACAATAAGACAAAGCAGAAATAATGGAAAATCAACGCTTCTTACTCTATACCGCTCTCGCCTTAGTGCTCTATTTAATATGGACCAGTTGGCAGCAAGAGAATGAGATAACGCAATCCTCCGGTATTACTGAAACAGCACAAGTAAATAATTCAGCGGGCGGACAGTCTGAGCTCTATCAAAACTTTGGGGTTCCAGCACCTATAGAGCAGGGTCAAGCCGAGGCCTATGTGCCGGCCAAGTCGATAGCAAAATCAGTCGCTGCCACGCCACGCGTGATGGTGCAGACAGACGTCTATCAGATGGAAATCGACCTGCGCGGTGCTGATATTCATCACCTAGAATTATTGGATTATCCGATGAGCCTGGATGAAGGCAGTCAGTCCATGGTCTTATTAGATGACCGCAAGAAGACCTACATCCCACAATCATTCTTCGTTCATGCAAAGCGCGCAAATGGTGATGTTTCAAGATTAGCACCGAGCCCGATGGCCGTGTTTCAAGCGACCAAGCTGAAGTATGAAATGGCCGATGGCGTTGATGAAATGGTCATTCCATTTACTTGGCGCAGTGAAAACAATGTTGTCGTCACAAAGAATTATCGTTTTACCCGCGGCAGTTATCTGATCAATGTGGATTACACGATTAAGAACCAAGGTAATAGCGTGTGGTCAGCGGTACAGTATCGCCAAATTCGTCATAGCTATGCGAATCAAGATATGGGCTTTTTCAAGCTACCAACCTACACCGGTGCTGCCTATTTTGATGAAAAATATCAAAAGCTATCTTTCGATGACATGCAGGAAGAGACCTTAGGCAAGACCGTTAATGGTGGTTGGATTGCGATGTTGCAACACTACTTCTTTAGCGCCTGGTTGGCAGAAGATTTAGAGAGCAATGTGGTTTACTCACAGATCGCGAAAAAAGAAGTGGGTACCGATTTTATTATTGGCGCACGCTCTGAGTTCATCCAGGTCGCCCCTGGCCAAGCCCGCGAAATAAAAAATCGACTCTATGTTGGCCCTAAGCTACAAAAAGTAATTGAAGATATTCATCCTGGGCTAGAACTAACTACCGACTACGGTATGTTCACGCCAATCTCTAAGCCTTTATTCTGGCTTCTAGACTTCATTAATAACCTGGTTCATAACTGGGGGCTTTCGATTATCCTGGTTACGCTTCTAATCAAGATTTTATTCTATCGTTTATCGGCGACTAGTTATAAGTCGATGGCGAAGATGCGCAAAGTACAGCCTCGCTTCCAAGCATTACGCGAGCGTTATGCCGACGATAAGCAGAAGATGAATCAAGCGGTAATGGAGCTGTATAAGAACGAGAAGATCAACCCACTCGGTGGTTGTTTGCCGATCTTGATTCAAATGCCAGTCTTCCTATCATTGTATTGGGTGTTGATTGAGAGTGTTGAATTGCGCCAAGCACCATTTATGTTTTGGATCCAAGATCTATCGATTAAAGATCCGACTTACATCCTGCCGTTGTTGATGGGTGTGTCGATGTTTATCCAATTCAAGCTGAACCCTAAGCCACCTGATCCGATGCAGGAAAAGATCTTTATGATCATGCCGGTATTTATGACCGTCTTTATGGCGACATTCCCGGCCGGCTTAGTGCTCTACTGGTTTGTTAACAACCTGCTCTCAATTTTACAGCAGTGGATGATTACACGTCAGTATGAGAAAGCATCATAAGCAACCGTTAAGCTTACGGACACAACCGTGTTAAGTAGTGAAACTATAGCCGCCGTTGCCACAGCCAGTGGTAGCGGAGGTGTTGCTGTTGTCCGACTCTCAGGGCCGGATGCAGCGACCATTGCGGCACAGATCTGTGCTCGTGAACAACTGACCCCACGTTATGCGCACTATGTGCAGTTCTACAAGATTGATCCCCAGACTGAAGTAACGACTGGCCTTGTTATTGATATGGGCTTGGCTTTGTACTTTAAGGCACCGAGTTCTTTTACTGGCGAAGATGTGGTCGAATTACATGCCCATGGTAATGCCATCGTCTGTGAACAAATCATTGCGAGTGCCTGTGTCTTGGGTGCGCGTCGTGCGCGTGCTGGTGAGTTCAGTGAACGTGCATTTCTCAATGGCAAATTACAACTCAACCAACTCGAAGCGATTGCCGATCTGATCAGTAGTAATTCAGAACAGGCCGCGCGCTCGGCAGTGTTGTCGATGCAAGGGGTGTTTTCTGATGAAGTAAATGCCTTGCTACAAAAATTGATTTATGTGCGTACTTTATTAGAGGCCGCCTTGGATTTCTCTGATGAAGATATTGAATTTGCCGATCACGATCGGATTGAAAAAGAACTACGCTACACCTTAGACAGACTCGCTGAAATTTATAAAGTAGCAGCCGAAGGCGCACGCATGCAGCGCGGTGTCACCGTGGTATTAAGTGGTGCACCCAACGTCGGTAAGTCTTCCCTACTCAACGCACTCTGTGCCAAACAACGTGCCATCGTGACACCGATTGCAGGCACTACGCGTGATTTGATTTCGGTAGACCTCAACATCAATGGTGTGTCGGTGACCTTGGTCGACACCGCCGGCATTCGCAGCGACGCCGGTGAGATTGAACGTGAAGGCATTGCCAGGGCCGAGACTGCACGCGCGCAGGCCGATCTGATTTTGCAGGTGCTTGAGAGCAACCCGACAGACGCAGACCATTTGTCAGAGTCAGGCAGCATTATCGTTGTGAACAAGGCTGACTTATTAGATGAACAGACCCCGCAGTTAGCAGGAGTGGTCTATGTTTCAGCGACCGAACGTACCGGCCTAGATCAGCTACGTGCAGAGATCGCCAAGCGTTTAGACATCAGCAGTGACGAACAGCAAACCCCCTTTGCCGCCCGACAACGACACTTGGATGCACTACAACAGGCGCAGACTGCAATCGAGCGGGCGATGGTGCAACTGGCCCAAGCCGAGCTACCCGAACTTATCGCCGAGGAGCTACGCTTGGCACAACAGAGTTTGGGTGAGATCACCGGTGAATTTACCCCCGATGATCTACTCGACTACATTTTCCGTGAATTTTGTATCGGTAAGTAAGACCGGCAAAATCAATTTTTAGGTTTCCCCTGCGTCATGGGATATATTGCAAGCCATCTAGAGCAGGATTAGAGTGCGCGCCATGCAACAGCAATTTGACGTCATAGTGGTCGGTGGTGGCCATGCTGGAACCGAAGCAGCCTTAGCGGCGGCGCGTACCGGTGCGCGCACCCTATTACTGACACAAAATATTGAGACCATCGGCCAGATGAGCTGTAACCCAGCGATTGGCGGTATTGGTAAAAGTCATTTAGTACGTGAGATCGATGCCATGGGTGGTGCGATGGCCTTGGCCGCCGATGAGGCCGGCATCCAGTTTCGCGTGCTTAATCGCCGCAAAGGCCCCGCGGTACGCGCAACACGCGCACAAACCGATCGTAGTCTGTATCGACAGGCGATTCGTCGGATAGTTGAAAACCAAGAGAACTTGAGTCTGTTCCAACAAGAAGTGGAAGACCTGATTGTCGAGCAGGGCCGTGTCTGTGGTGTGCGCACCCGGATGGATCTGAGTTTTAGGGCCTCGGCCGTGATCCTCACGGTGGGTACCTTCTTGGCCGGCCGTATTCATGTCGGCGCCGAAAACTATTCTGCCGGTCGCGCCGGTGATGCACCGTCTAATCCTCTAGCCGCACGCCTGCGTGAATTACCGTTCGAGGTGGATCGTCTAAAAACAGGTACGCCACCGCGTATCGATGGTAAGACAATCGATTATCAGCGTTTACAAGCGCAGCCCGGCGATCAGCCCCTACCTGTGTTCTCTTTCATGGGTAGCGTCAGCGATCATCCGCAGCAGGTAAATTGTCATATCACCTACACTAATAATGAGACGCATGATTTTATTCGCGCCTCTCTACACCAGTCGCCAATGTATTCGGGTGCTATTAAAGGTATCGGGCCACGCTACTGTCCTTCGATTGAAGATAAGGTCATACGCTTTGCCGACCGGGAGCGTCACCAGGTCTTTTTAGAGCCAGAAGGTTTAGGCAGTCACGAGGTGTATCCAAATGGCATCTCCACCAGCCTGCCCTATGCTGCCCAGTTACAGATGGTGCATTCGATTGAAGGCTTGGAAAACTGTCATATCACGCGACCGGGCTATGCCATCGAGTACGATTACTTTGCGCCTACCGGCTTGTATGCCAGCTTGGAAACCAAGTCGTTGGCCGGTCTTTATTTTGCTGGACAAATCAATGGTACGACCGGATATGAAGAAGCGGCGGCCCAGGGTCTAATAGCTGGATTGAATGCGGCCCGTGGGTCGCGTGGTGAAGAGCCCTTGGTACTGCGCCGTGATCAAGCTTATATAGGCGTTATGATCGACGACCTCGTGACGCAGGGTACGCGTGAACCCTATCGTATGTTCACTAGCCGTGCCGAATACCGTCTACAACTGCGTGAAGACAATGCCGATTTACGATTGACCGAGTTGGCGCGTGAGCAGGGTCTGGTGGATGATGCACGCTGGCAGCGTTTTTGCTGGAAGCGTGAAGCCTTGGCGCAGGAACAAAAGCGCTTAGAAACGACCTTTATTCAAGCTGGCCAATACAGTGATGAGCAATGTATCGCGTTATTTGGCAGCGTGCTGGAACGAGAATATAGCGTGGCGTCATTACTCAAGCGACCGGCAACGGCATATAACGACTTACGTGTTCTCAGCGAATTGGCCCCTTTTCAAGAGGATGCCGAGTTGATTGAGCAAATCGATATACAGGCGAAATACTCGGGCTATCTCAATCGGCAACAGGCCGAAATTGATAAATCGATCCGCCTGGCTGAAATGAGCATCCCAGAAGGCTTTGATTACCAACAAGTGCTTGGCTTCTCAAACGAAGTAAAGCAGAAACTAAGCGAACTAAAGCCACAAACGGTGAGTCAGGCCGCACGTATCCCAGGTGTGACGCCAGCTGCTGTTTCCTTGCTCTTAGTGCATTTGAAAGCCCGCAGCGCATTGCGCAATAGCGCCTGATTGGCTGGACTATAAACGTATGTCACAGCCATTAGATGTGCTGCTTTCGGCAGCCACCGCACTCGATCTGTCGTTAACCACAGAACAGGCCCAGAGACTATTGGCCTATCAACAGATGATTCAGAAGTGGAATGGCGCCTATAATCTGGTCGGTACCTCAAACAGTGCCGAGTTATTGCAAAAACACCTGCTTGATAGCCTATCGGTGATGTCAGATATCCAGCATTCACCGGTGTTGGATGTTGGCAGTGGTGCGGGTATTCCGGGTATTCCACTCGCAATTTGTAAGCCAGAGCTAGCGATCACCCTGCTGGACTCTAACGGTAAAAAGACCCGGTTTATGCGCCAAGTGGTTATCGAGCTCGGCCTAAGCAATGTGCAAGTCGAACAAACACGTATTGAGCAGTATCAACCAAAGCAAGCGCCACAGACCGTGGTTTGTCGGGCTTTTGCACCGACCGAAAAGGCGCTTAAGCTATTACAGCCGGTGGTTGCCCAAGGCGGTGTCATCGTATTGATGTTGGGTCAGGCCCCAAAACAATTACCCACAAGCCCCGCTTTTTCTGAGATTATATCGAAGCAGGTGATCGTCCCAGGCTTGGCCTCTGAACGGAATCTACTGCTGGCCTATAAATAAGGGGACTATGAGCAAAATAATCGCGATTACTAACCAGAAAGGTGGCGTCGGTAAAACGACAACCACGGTTAATCTGGCAGCGACCTTGGCGGCGACTAAGCGCCGGGTGTTGCTTGTGGATATGGATCCACAGGGTAATGCGACTATGGGCTCGGCGTTGGATAAACGCCTGATTGAACACTCTATCGGTGATGTCTTGCTTGGAGATATTGATATACGAGAGGGCATGTTGACCAGCGAACGGGTTGGTTATCATGTGCTGCCGTCGAATGGCAATTTGACCACCGCTGAGGTGGGTCTACTACAGATGTCGGAACGTGAATATCGCCTGCAGCAAGCATTACAGCAAGTGAGTGACGATTTTGACTATATTTTGATCGACTGCCCGCCCTCTTTGAATATGTTGACGGTTAATTCCTTGGTTGCCGCGGGTAGCGTCTTGATTCCAACCCAGTGTGAGTATTATGCGCTGGAAGGTCTATCGGCCCTATTAGGCACGATTGAGCGTATACGTGAAGGTACCAACCCTAATTTGCAGGTGGAAGGCGTCTTACGGACCATGTTTGATCCCAGAAATAATCTTTCAAACGACGTTTCAGCGCAGTTAATAGCGCATTTTGGCGATACTGTTTATCGTACGATTATCCCTAGAAATGTGACCCTAGCTGAGGCCCCTAGTCATGGTTTGCCGGTCATTCATTATGATAAAACTTCACGCGGTGCCCGTGCTTATTTAGCGCTGGCAGGTGAAATGCTTCAACGTGAGGCCGCACTCACCGAAGCAGTTACGGAATAAATTATGGCCGCTAATAAGAAGCGTAAAGGATTAGGCAGTTTGGGCATCGATATCTTGTTATCGAGTCCAGCCAAGGTTGCCAGCAAGTCAGAAGAGCCGCCTCAGTCGACGCCAGCTAGTATGGTCGATCAGCTCAGTATCGCGATTGATTTAGTCGACCGCAGCCCGTTTCAGCCACGCCAGACGATGACCGATGAAGGCTTGCAGGAATTAGCCGACTCGATTCGTAGTCAAGGCCTGATTCAGCCGATTGTGGTGCGTAAAATAGCCGATCGCTACGAATTAATTGCTGGCGAGCGTCGCTGGCGCGCCGCACAAATAGCCGGGCTGCAAGATATCCCTGCAGTGATTAAACAAGCGGATGATCAAGCCGCTGCGGCAATGGCCCTGATCGAGAATCTACAGCGTGAAAACCTAAACCCGGTAGAAGAAGCGGTCGCTATTGCTAATCTCATCGCACAATTTAATTGGACGCATCAAGAAGTCGCCGAGGTGTTAGGAAAGGCCCGAGCCACGGTGAGTAATAGTTTGCGTCTGCTGGAACTGGCCGATAGCGCGCGACAGTTGGTGAATGATCGCCTTTTAAGTATGGGTCATGCCCGCGCATTGCTATCATTGCCACTAGAGCAGCAGAACACGATAGCGAAAGAAATAGTCGCAAAGCAGCTTTCGGTACGACAAACTGAGCAATTAGTGAAGAAACTGTTGGCGCAGAGCGGTAAAAAGACTAAACCCAGCGCCCTGGAAAAAGATCCAAATATCCAAGCACTGGAAAATCGATTGGCAGATCGGCTTGGTGCCGCGGTCGGAATACGCAGTAATGAAAAAACGGGCAAAGGTAAAATAGAGATCCCGTTTAACAGCCTAGATGAGCTAGACGGTATCCTAAATAAACTGAACAACGGCTAAAGGCTAATTTATTTACGTCATTTTAAGTCATCAGTCTTGCCTCAGTGGTTGAGAATTTCATATCTACCCTTTATACTTCGCGCCGCACACGAACTCGAATATCGAGTATCGAAAGCGATTTGGCGAAAAAATAGTCTCTTTGTAGCGCAGATTAAACATGAGCGGTTTAAGATTCGGAAATTCGTCAAACATCGGAACCTTATTACTGGTTCAGATAGCATTAGTCGGAATAAGCTCCGTAGTAGTGTTAACGCTAGGTTCGGTGCAGGCTTTATCGTGGTTTATAGGCGGAACAATTAGTATTGTTTCGAATAGTTATTTAGCGTTTAAGTTGATAAGTCGACGTAGCGCAGATCCGAATCGAGTGCTGGGCATGATGTATGCCGGCGAGATTGGAAAAATTGTTATAACAGCAACCCTGTTTGCGATTATTTTCGCGACACAGGCGTGGGTTCAGCCCCTGGCATTATTTTTGGGCTATACCGCGGCGCTTTTAGCGCATTGGCTATCAGCCATAGTTGCTGGCAACAGGAATTAAGTAAACTAGGATTCATTAAATGGCAGGCGACGTACTAACCGCTTCTGGTTACATTAAACACCACCTTCAGAATCTGACGTATGGTCAGAAGGCGAATGGTGAGTGGGGTTTTGCACATTCAAGTCAGGAAGCCACTGAAATGGGTTTCTGGGCAATCCACGTAGATACCATGATTTGGTCTTTCGTGGTCGGCACCCTGTTTTTATTCTTTTTTATCCGCGCTGCAAACAAGGCAACAGCAGGGATCCCTAGTGGTTTGCTGAACTTTGTAGAGATGATCGTCGAATTTGTTGATGACAACGTCAAGAGTACCTTCCACGGCAAAACGCCTATTGTCGCGCCGCTGGCCCTGACGGTATTTGTCTGGGTGTTGGGTATGAACTTGATGGATTTAGTGCCGGTAGATTGGATCCCACACTTGGCTGCGATGGCCGGTATCGAATATATGAAGGTGGTTCCAACCACCGATGTGAACGCAACCATGGGTATGTCCCTGACTGTGTTCATCTTAGTTTTGTTCTACAGCGTGAAAGTGAAAGGTCCTGGCGGTTTTGCTGCCGAGTTGACCATGCAGCCTTTCAGTGCCAAGTTTCCAATGAACATCGTTTTATTACCGATCAACTTTTTCCTTGAGACAGTTGGTATGGTCGCAAAGCCGGTATCACTCGGTTTGCGATTATTTGGTAACTTATACGCAGGTGAAATGATTTTCATTTTGATCGCTCTGATGTATACCGGCGGAATTGCGCTAGGTACATTTGGCGGTGCGTTACAACTCGTATGGGCAATTTTCCATATTTTGGTAGTCGTTCTTCAGGCCTTTATCTTTATGGTACTGACGATCGTTTATCTGAATATGGCACATGAACATCACTAATAAACTTTTCCACAATTTAACAAGAGAAAGCGGAGTCGTTATGGAATTATCACAAGCAATTGTTTACTTAGCCGGCGGTTTACTAATGGGTATGGGTGCTATCGGTGCTGCATTAGGTATTGGTAACTTAGGCGGTAAGTACATGGAAGGTATTGCACGTCAGCCTGAGCTTATCCCTGTATTACGTACACAAATGTTCATCGTCCTAGGTTTGGTTGATGCTGTACCTATGATCGCAGTTGGTATTGCGTTCTACATGATCTTTGCAGCGTAATCGACAAACTGAGTTTTAGAGAGGTAATGCGGTGAATATAAATGCCACCCTCATAGGACAGTCGATTTCCTTTTTGGTCTTTGTCTGGTTTTGTATGAAATTTGTTTGGCCTCCAATTACGGCGGCACTAAGCGAACGTAAAGACAAAATTGCACAGGGTCTTGAAGCGGCTGAGCGAGGCATGCAATCACAGGCTGAAGCAGAATCATTGGTTCAAGCGCAGCTCGGTGAAGCAAAGCAACATGCTTCTGAGATTATTAACCAAGCACAGAAACGAGCGAATGAGATCGTGGAAGAGGCTAAGACGACAGCTAATGTTGAAGGCGAGCGTATTAAAACCGCCGCTCATGCAGAAGTTGATCGTGAAGTTAATAAGGCGAAAGAGCAACTTCGTGGCCAAGTCTCAGTACTAGCAATTGCTGGTGCAGAAGCGGTTCTTCATAAAGAAGTCAACGCTGAAACCCATCGTGGTGTTTTAGACGAGTTGGCTGCTCAGCTGTAGGGAATCTACGTGTCAGAATTAATTACAGCAGCACGACCTTATGCGCGAGCAGCGTTTCAGGTCGCTAATGAAACCAATGCACTTGTGCAGTGGGATGAAATGCTAGGTTTATGTGCAGCGGTAGCGGCGGATCAATCCGTTAGCGCCCTGTTACACAACCCAAGCCTTAGCTGGCAACAAGAAGCAGAGATTGTTGAGCACATTTGTGCCGAACATTTAGATGAGCGCGGAGTTAATTTCATTCGCCTACTCGCCGAAAGTGATCGTCTATCTTTGTTATCGGATATTGCTGGACTATTTCATCAGTATCGTATCGAGGCTGACGCCAGTATCGATGCCGAATTAATTTCTGCACATGATACGGATCAAGCAGCGGTTGATAAAATTGCTGATTCATTAAGTAAACGCTTAGGTAAGAAAGTCAGCCTGAGCACTAGCACCGATGCAGCCTTAATTGGCGGCGCAATTATCCGTGCTGGTGATATCGTAATTGATGGATCTATCCGTGGCCGTTTAGAGAAACTCGCCACAGACATGGCTAACTAAATTTTTAGAATTCAAGAGGAATTCATATGCAACTTAACCCAACTGAAATAACGAACTTAATCAAGCAACGCATTGATAAGTTTGAATCATCAGCAGAGGCCCGTACAGAGGGCACTGTTGTTGGAGTTACCGACGGTATCGTTCGCGTACATGGTCTTTCAGACGTTATGTCTGGTGAGATGTTGGATTTCGGCGATAACATCTTTGGTATGGCGCTAAACCTTGAGCGAGACTCGGTGGGTGCGGTTGTACTAGGTGACTATAAGACGATATCTGAAGGCAACAAGGTTAAGTGCACCGGTCGAATTCTAGAAGTGCCAGTAGGCACAGGTCTATTAGGTCGTGTAGTTGATTCACTAGGTAATCCAATTGATGGAAAAGGACCTATCGAAAACGATGGTACCTCACCGATTGAAAAGATTGCGCCAGGTGTAATGGAACGTCAATCAGTTGATCAGCCAGTACAAACCGGTCTGAAATCAATTGACGCTATGGTGCCAATTGGTCGTGGTCAACGCGAACTAATTATTGGTGACCGCCAAACAGGTAAAACAGCTGTTGCACTTGATGCGATCATTAACCAGAAAAACACTGGTGTTAAATGTATCTACGTAGCGATTGGTCAAAAGAACTCATCGGTTGCAAACGTTGTACGTAAATTAGAAGAGCATGATGCGATGGGTCATACGACTATCGTTTCTGCCAGTGCTTCAGAATCAGCTGCGATGCAATACATCGCACCTTACTCTGGTTGCACAATGGGTGAGTACTACCGCGATCGCGGCGAAGACGCCCTAATTATTTATGATGATTTGAGTAAGCAGGCGGTAGCTTATCGCCAAGTTTCACTCTTATTGCGTCGTCCACCGGGTCGTGAAGCGTACCCTGGTGACGTGTTCTACTTACACTCAAGATTACTAGAGCGTGCTGCTCGAGTTAATGCGGATTACGTAGAAGCTTTCACCAATGGTGAAGTTAAAGGTAAAACCGGTTCATTAACTGCGCTACCTATCATTGAAACCCAAGCGGGTGACGTATCGGCCTTCGTACCGACTAACGTAATTTCAATTACTGATGGCCAGATTTTCTTGGAGTCTGATTTATTCAACTCCGGTTTCCGTCCAGCCATTAACGCGGGTCTTTCAGTTTCTCGTGTAGGTGGTGCTGCGCAAACTAAGATTATTAAGAAATTAGGTGGTGGTGTTCGTTTAGCCCTAGCGCAATATCGTGAATTAGCAGCGTTCTCACAGTTCGCATCTGATCTTGATGAGCAGACCCGTAAGCAGTTGGAGCGTGGTCAGCGTGTGATGGAGCTAACTAAGCAGAACCAGTACTCGCCGTTATCAGTTGGTGAGATGGCGTTCTCGTTGTATGCCGTTGATAAAGGTTACGTTGATGATGTCGAAGTAACCAAAGTAGTTGCATTTGAAGCAGCGCTACACGATTACCTGCGTAGTAGTCAGAAAGAACTTTTGGGTCGTATTGATTCAACAGGTGACTACGACAGTGAAATCGAAGCGGCTATTAAAGCAGCTATAGAAGATTTTAAAGCCAACAACGTCTGGTAGGTCCACATGTCTGGCGCAAAACAAATACGAACACAGATCGCGAGTATTAAAAATACTCAGAAGATCACCAAAGCGATGGAAATGGTTGCCGCGAGTAAGATGCGCAAGGCTAAAGAGCGAATGAGTGCAACTCGCCCTTATGCTAGTAAAATCAAAAGCGTAATCAATCACCTAGCTTCAGCGAGTTCAGAGTACAAGCACCCGTTTATGGTGGCTCGTCCTGAAGTAAAGCGCGTTGGCATGATCATTGTGACTTCAGACCGCGGACTTTGTGGTGGCTTAAACGCTAATCTGTTTAAGGCAGCACTAAAAAAGATCAGCGCGTTACAAGAGCAAAATATTGAAATTGATCTAAGCGTGATTGGCTCTAAAGGTATGGCATTCTTTCGCCGTATCAGTGGAGTGAATGTGGTCTCGCATGTGAGTCATCTTGGTGACACCGTTCATGTGGCCGACCTCATTGGTAGCATCAAGGTCATGCTGGATAATTACACAGCAGGCACTATTGATGAGCTTTATTTAGCTGAGAATGAGTTCGTAAACTCAATGACACAAGCGGCATCGGTGACTCCTGTACTGCCATTACCAGCGGAAGCTAGTGAAGAGCGTGCCCATCATTGGGATTACATCTACGAACCAACGGCAGAAGAAGTACTGGATGCCCTATTGGTGCGTTACATAGAATCAATGGTATACAGCGCGGTTGTAGAAAACGTGGCATGTGAAATGTCAGCACGAATGATTGCGATGAAGAGCGCATCAGACAATGCAGGTGGCTTAATTGATGATTTACAACTGGCGTACAACAAGGCGCGTCAGGCTTCAATTACACAAGAGCTATCGGAAATTGTCGGTGGTGCAGCAGCGGTTTAACGAATAAACAAGCTTAGAATTAAGTAACGAGGATTAAGAATGAGTACTGGTCAAATTGTTGAAGTTATTGGTGCGGTAGTCGACGTAGAATTTCCGTCCGATCAAGTACCTAGCATTTATGATGCGCTTTTAGTGGATGCGAAAGGCCTCACTTTAGAAGTGCAGCAGCAACTAGGTGACGGCATTGTTCGTGCCATTGCGATGGGTGCAACTGAAGGTTTGCAACGCGGACTTGTTGTCAGCAACACGGGCGAAGCGATTAAAGTGCCAGTTGGTCCAGCGACACTTGGTCGCGTTATGAATGTATTAGGCGATCCAATTGATAATGCCGGTGATGTGAAGAACGAAAGTTCAATGCCAATTCATCGCGCACCGCCATCATTTGAAGATCAAGCCGGTGGTAACGAACTGTTAACCACAGGTATTAAGGTTATTGACCTACTATGTCCGTTTGCCAAGGGTGGTAAAGTTGGCCTCTTCGGTGGTGCTGGTGTAGGTAAAACTGTAACCATGATGGAATTGATTAACAACATCGCGAAGGCACACGCAGGCTTGTCTGTATTCGCAGGTGTTGGTGAGCGTACTCGTGAAGGCAACGACTTCTACTACGAGATGCAAGAAGCAGGTGTTCTAGATAAGGTAGCAATGGTTTACGGCCAGATGAATGAGCCTCCAGGCAACCGTCTACGTGTAGCGCTAACTGGTTTGACCATGGCGGAATACTTCCGTGATGAAGGTAAAGATGTATTGATGTTTATTGATAACATCTACCGTTACACACTAGCGGGTACTGAAGTATCAGCATTGCTAGGTCGTATGCCTTCAGCGGTAGGTTATCAGCCAACATTGGCCGAAGAGATGGGTGTACTACAAGAGCGTATTACCTCAACTAACAGCGGTTCAATTACTTCGATTCAAGCAGTATACGTACCAGCGGATGACTTGACTGACCCGTCACCTGCAACCACCTTCGCTCACTTAGATGCGACTGTTGTACTTTCACGACAAGTGGCCGAGCTAGGTATTTACCCAGCGGTGGATCCATTGGATTCAACCAGTCGTCAGCTTGACCCACAAGTGATTGGTCAAGAGCATTACGACACAGCACGTGACGTACAGAACACGCTACAGGGCTACAAAGAATTGAAGGATATTATTGCGATTCTAGGTATGGATGAGCTATCTGAAGAAGATAGATTAACTGTATCTCGTGCACGTAAGATCCAGCGTTTCTTGTCACAACCATTCGCTGTGGCAGAAGTGTTCACGGGTACTCCTGGTGAGTTAGTACCACTAGCAGATACTATTACAAGTTTCCGCGCAATCGTAGATGGTGAGTATGATCACCTACCTGAGCAAGCCTTCTACATGGTTGGTGATATCAACCAAGTGTTGAAGAAAGCGGAAGAGATGTCTTAAGGCATCTGTTAGGGATTTAACCCATGACTATACAATTAGAAATCGTTAGTGCTGAGTCTGAAATTTTTTCAGGCGCGGTCAATGCCGTCATCGCTCCAGCTATCATGGGCGATGTGGGTATTTACCCTAAGCACACCCCGTTGGTTACTCAGCTTAAGCCAGGCGAAGTAAAGATCGAAATAGATGGTGAAGAAGATCAGTACATCTTCGTTTCAGGCGGACTATTAGAAGTTCAGCCCGATGTGGTAACTGTGCTGTCTGATACCGCTATTCGTGCTGAAGATCTTGATGAAAACCTTGCCCTAGAAGCACAATCGAAGGCGAAAGAAGCGCTTTCTGAGAAAGCAGGCGAAATCGATAGTGCGCGTGCCTTAGCGGAACTGGCCGAGGCTACTGCACGACTTCGTTTGATTGAAAAAATGCGTAAGGCGTAGTAACACAGCAAAATTCGATTCAAAGCGAATAGATTGCTACGATAGGCGGCCTTAGGGTCGCCTTTTTTGTGCCTGCAATTTATTTATCTGACGCCAAATCTTTGAATCTGGCTGATAGCATAGGATTTACATAGTGTTATGGCTTTGAACGTCATTATTCTTGCCGCTGGTAAAGGCACGCGCATGCGCAGCGCGACCCCCAAAGTGTTGCATACGGTAGCGGGCCAAAGTCTGATCGAGCACGTTTTAAAAACCGCCTATGCACTTAATCCAACGCAGGTCTTGGTAGTGCATGGCAATGATGCTAGAGAGATAAAAGAACAGTGCGCAGCATATCCGATAGAGTGGGTGTTACAGACCGAGCAATGCGGCACTGGCCATGCCGTGCAACAGGCCTTGCCGAAAATCAAAGCCGCGGATAATAGCCAGGTTCTGATTCTTTATGCAGATGTCCCTTTACTGAGCACAAACACGCTACACGGCTTATACGAGCAATTGGCCGAGGCCGATCTTGCTTTGCTTACGATGCACGTCGATGACCCTACAGGTTATGGTCGCATCGTCAGAGACACCGATCTATCCGTTCAAGCAATCATTGAAGAACGCGATGCCGATAGTGCGATTCAACAAATCAAAGAAGTGAATAGCGGCATTATGGCTGCGCGCCTAGGTATGCTGCGTGAGGGCTTAGCCTTATTAAACAACGATAATGCGCAGGCTGAATTCTATCTGACAGATTGTGTTGCGCTAGCAAAACAGCAGGCTAAAAAAATCACTGCTATATCCTGCCCCGTAGAAGAAGCGCAGGGTGTGAATAGCCGTGCTCAACTGGCGATGGTTGAAGCGCACTATCAAGCGCATCGGCGGCAACAATTATTAGACAGTGGTATCAGTATGAGTGATCCTGCAACGGTTTACTTGCAGGGTGAAATTAATATAGAGGCCGATGTCAGCATAGGCCCCTGCGTAGAATTAATAGGCCCCTTATCGATCGCTGCAGGAACCTGTATTGCTAGTCATGCCGTTATTAGTAAAAGCACGATAGGGCAGAACACAAAGATTCATTCATTTTGTCATATCGAAGACGCCACTATAGGTGATCGCTGCGAGCTGGGTCCCTATGCACGTATCCGTCCTCAAACTGAATTAGCCAGCGATGTAAAGATTGGTAATTTTGTTGAAACCAAGAAGGCGCGTATCGGCGATGGCACTAAAGTTAATCACTTGAGTTATGTTGGTGATGCACAAATTGGTGTGAATACAAATATTGGCGCGGGCACCATTTGTTGTAACTATGATGGTGCAAATAAACATCAGACAATTATTGGCGATAATGTCTTTATAGGGTCTGACACGCAATTAGTTGCACCGGTTGAAATAGAAGATGGTGCGACCATCGCTGCAGGGTCAACTATCACTAAGAAAGTGCCAGCAGATAGTTTGGCTTTGTCTCGTGCAAAGCAGACGATCATTAAAGCTTGGCAGCGACCAAAGAAAAGCAAATAAATCATGTGTGGCATTATCGCGGCAGTCGCTAAACAAAACGTAGCTGAGTTTTTACTGGAAGGTTTACAGCGTCTAGAATACCGTGGCTATGATTCAGCAGGCATGGCTTTATTGAGCAATCAGCAATTACAGCTGCAGAAATGCAGCGGTAAGTGTAGTGAATTAAAAGCCGCGCAAGAAAAAAATAAAATAGATGGCAGTATCGGTATAGCCCATACCCGTTGGGCCACGCATGGTGCTGCTACTGTAGCCAATGCCCATCCACACTTAAGTCATGAGCGTATTGCCATTGTGCATAATGGCATCATAGAAAATCACCAAGCACTCAGAGATGAACTGATAGCGAAGCAGTATTCGTTTACATCTGATACTGATAGTGAAGTCATTGCGCATCTCATACATTATTATTTGCAGGCAGAGACTTCATTACGACAAGTAGTGCAGCATGTCATTACTCGCTTGCAAGGTAGTTATGCTTTTGCAGTGATTGATTGCCAGCAAGACAACCACTTAATCGCGGTGCGCCAAGGTAGTCCTTTGTTATTAGGTTTGGCGAGTAACGGCCATTATCTAGCATCTGATGCACAGGCATTCAATGTAGCCTGTCAGGATGTCATCTATTTAGAGAATGGGGATCTTGCGGAAATCAGTGCAGACCAATACAGCATCTATCAACAAGACAATGTAGTGATACGGAAATCACAAAAATTACAAAGTGTAGCGAATGCCGATGACAAAGCAGGGCATCCGCACTACATGATTAAAGAGATCTACGAGCAAGCAGAGGCAGTGCGTAGTACCCTGCGTGCAAATCTTAAAGATGGCTCGATTAATGAGCAGGCCTTGGCTAGCCAGGCTGGAAAAATTCTAGATCAAATTGAATTTGTTCAAATCATTGCCTGTGGTAGTAGTTACCATGCTGGCAAGGTTGCGCAATATTGGTTTGAGGAAATAGCAGGTATTTATTGTCAAATAGATATCGCGAGTGAATTTAGATACCGCAAACATGTTGTACGCCCGGGCACATTACTCGTCACAATTTCTCAGTCCGGTGAGACTGCAGATACCTTGGCTGCCTTAGAATTGGCCAAGACACTGGGCTATGTGTCTACACTGACCATCTGTAATGTGGCAGAAAGCTCCTTAGTCCGTGTGTCAGATCTGGTTTTATTAACTAAGGCTGGGATAGAAATAGGTGTGGCCTCAAGTAAGGCATTTACAACGCAATTAGTCGCGCTGATGTTATTGCTCATCATGCTCGGGCGTCGGCATCAATTAACAGATAAAAAAGAACAAGAACTGTTAAATCAATTACTCGATCTACCAGAACGCATCAATGCCACCCTAGCCCTGGATGCAGAGATAAAAGAATTGGCCAAAGCCTTTGCGAATAAACAGCATGCCTTATTTTTGGGTAGAGGCTCACATTATCCGATAGCGATGGAAGGTGCCTTAAAGCTTAAGGAGATTTCTTACATTCATGCTGAAGCGTACCCTGCAGGTGAACTCAAGCATGGCCCGCTGGCATTGATTGATGCTGATATGCCTGTTGTTACAGTTGCACCAAACAACCAACTACTAACCAAGTTGAAATCAAATATGGAGGAGGTGCGCGCACGCGGTGGCCAGCTCTATGTCTTAGCTGATCGAGGCTGTGGTTTTTTAGAGGTAGATGGTATTCGTCTGATTGAAATCGACGCACCAGAAAATGCTGTGGCACCTATCTTATTTACAGTGCCATTACAGTTGCTGGCTTATCATGTCGCCCTATTGAAAGGCACCGATGTTGATCAGCCGCGTAATCTAGCTAAGTCGGTTACAGTAGAATAGCCTGAAAGGCGATTAACTCTCAGCCATCGAAAGTTGACCATTGTTAAAGAAGCATTTATTTGGCGATTAAGAAATATATACCGCTAGGATTATGCTTTTCGCAATTGAATAATAATATTAACACTGTCGAACAGGGTGTCAGGTGGCCGTTCGGGTAGGTTGCTGATCTCAATCTGATTGGCAGGAATGTCCTCGAGTATGCCGGCATCTGCATGGTAGAAATGGTGGTGCTTACTTGGGTTGGTGTCATAAAAGATCTTGCTAGGATCAACAACGATTTGATGCAATAAACCTTTTTCTACAAATAGGCTCAGGGTATTGTATACGGTTGCCTGTGACACGCGATCGCCGCTACAGTTAACCTGATCAAACACTTGGTCTGCGGATAAGTGCTGTAACTTAGAAAATAAGAACCGTCCGCTATCATAATAATAAGTCTAATAAGTTTAAGTGGATGGTGTGTGTCTTTGCCTTAGTAGCGTCACTTTTGGTTAGCCAGCCACTCTGTACAATGTTTATCATGATTGTTGTCTGTTGGAGATGATCTTTGTATAGCTACTACACAGGATCAATAAGACGGTCGCTGATCTGAGTTAATCAATCAGAATTTAAATAAAGCTGCAGCTGATCAGCGATCCGTGCGGCACTCGACCCTGCCATCGTTATGCCATAACGATGGTGGCCAGTATTTACAAATAAACCAGAGATATCAGCTAGCGCTCCTATGATCGGTTGCCCACTCGTGCTCGCTGGCCGCAAGCCGCTCCATTGACGTAATATCTGCCTGTTTTTAAGCTCAGGTAATATGGCAATCGACCGCTGTAATAAGGTATCTTTTGCGGTGGGTGTAATGTCATTGTTATAGCCAACTTCTTCTAAGGTGCTGCCGGCTAGGATGGTGCCGTCTTGGCGTGGAATTAAATAGTGGCCTTGATGAATGACAATGTGTTCAAGATTAATGCCAGTGGCATCGAAGGCAATCGCCTGGCCGCGCACAGGCCGCACGGGTGGTGCTGCAACTTGCTTGCTTAACAAAGTCAATTCTGGCGCCCAAGCGCCGGTAGTCCATAACACGGCCTCGGCATTAATGTCTCCATGACTGCAGCGTAGGCCGGTAACCTGCCCCTGTTGCTGGAGTAAGCTTTCAACCTGTGTGTGTCTATATAATTGCACTCCTGCGTCTAGCAGTAACTGGCAGAGGCCTTCAACAACTCGTGTGGGGTTAAGTTGACTTACCGCTGGCAGTAACAATGCATTTTCATATAAACCGCTGGCGATATCTGTATTTGAGTGGACTGCTGGCTGGCAGATAATGTGATGATCATTACACCAAGTGTTATGAGTATCAGGATGATCATCAGCTAAGACCAATAGGCCGCTATTTTGATACTCAATATTGATTCCTGCTTCAGTTGCTAAGCGCCGACCTAATTCTTCATACAGCGGTTTAGCCTGATGACATAAATCGTTCACATCCTGCGAGTAATCCCACGGTAATAGTGGGGATAAGATGCCACCAGCAGCAGCCGTACATTGTTTACCAAAGTCGTCACGATCGATGAGACAAACCTGTAGGCCACGCGCACAAAGTTCATAGGCGCTAAAAAGCCCAACGATTCCACCGCCAACAATGCAAATATCTGTCTTCATAGGGTTATTCTACCCAGGTCCATGAGAAAAAGTTAGTCGAACCTTATTACAGCGGTACCAATAGTTGAGATTATCAATTAACTTTATACTTCTTAATTTTTAAAGTATTTCTGGTAAACAAAGTATGAGTGGTCCATTGAGTATAGAGCGCCTTATGAACAAGCATGTAGCACTTAGTAGTCGTGCTGATGAATTACTAGAGCTAGTGATCTTATCGCGTCAGTGCTCTCATATTATGAATCAACAGCTAGTTGAAAGTGGGTTAAATTTTAATCACTGGCAGCTATTATTTTTGCTATCAAAAAAAGTTATTTCGACCCCGATGCAGATAGCAAACTATCTGCATATCGAACCGGCAACAGTAAGTCGACATTTAGAGCGTCTGGAAGCCTTGAAGTTACTTAAGCGAGTGTATAATCAGCCAGATCGTAGGAATACAGCGATTGTATTGCTGCCTGCGGCTAAGTCATATATTACGCGGGGCCTTGAAGGTCTGGTAGATATCTCTAATCAGCCCAGATAGGCCTCAAGTACTATTTACGGACTAAGGGCTTACTAAGCCATTGTAAATGAGACTTTCTACCACTAGGCCTAGCTTCTAGCCCTAAGTGTCGACTACAATTCAGTATGGAAATCATCCTCAACGGCGCCGCGAAGCAAGTGCCTCAGCAGTCTTCGATCAAAGACCTATTAGTAGAAACTGGAGTGCTGGGTGAGCGTGTCGCTATCGAATTGAATCAAGAAGTGGTCCCAAAGAGCGAATATGCTAGCCGACAATTACAGGCAGCTGATCAGATTGAGATTATTCAAGCAGTAGGTGGCGGCTAAGCTGTCCATAGAGAGTAAGTAATGAGCAAAGTTCCAGAAGATGATGTGTTGCGTATCGGTCAGCACAGCTTTCAGTCACGACTATTAGTAGGTACTGGTAAATATGCTGACTTTGAGCAAACGCGGGCAGCGATTATTGCTAGCGAGGCTGAAATCGTCACGGTTGCACTGCGCCGTACTAATTTGGGTCAAGAAAAGAATCAAGCTAACCTACTGGATTATCTACCTGAGGGTATAACACTCCTACCGAATACGGCTGGCTGTTATACCTGTGACGATGCAGTGCGGGTTTGTCGTTTAGCACGTGACTTATTATCCGGCCACAGCCTTGTAAAGCTCGAGGTCTTAGGCGATCCAACCACCCTATATCCTGACGTCGTTGCGACCCTTAAGGCGGCAGAAATTTTAGTGGCAGAAGATTTTGAAGTCATGGTCTATACCAATGATGACCCTATTGTGGCTAAACAATTAGAACAGATTGGCTGCGTTTCAGTGATGCCTCTGGCGGCACCTATTGGCTCAGGGCTAGGTGTGTGTAACCCACATAATATCGTCACCATTCTTGAGAATGCGAAAGTACCTATCTTGGTGGATGCCGGTGTAGGTACGGCATCAGATGCAGCCATAGCTATGGAGCTGGGATGTGAGGGTGTGCTGATGAATACGGCAATAGCTGAAGCGGATGACCCTATTTTAATGGCAAGTGCAATGAAATATGGCATTCTTGCCGGACGTCAAGCCTATCTTGCTGGACGCATGCCAAAGCGAAAGAATGCATCAGCTTCCTCTCCTATCGAAAATACAATTGCTGCACGCCGTGACCGAAACTGAGATTGAAACCGCATACGGACGCTCTAATCGAAGTTTTGTTATTCGAGAAGGTCGCTTTACACCAGCGCAGAGAAAGGCGTTTGAACAGTATTGGCCAGCCTATGGCATAGACACAGATGAGCTACAGGCATTAGATTTGCAGCAATACTTCAGCGTACAGCAACCACTGGTACTGGATATTGGGTTTGGTGCAGGTGACTCTTTGCTGTCGCTGGCAAAACAACGCCCAGATTTGAATTTTGTTGGTGTTGAAGTCTATCGCCCAGGTATTGGTGCGGTGATGCAACGGCTGCATCAGCAGGAAATAAATAATGTGCGCTTAATTAACGCGGATGTCGTGCCGTTACTAGAGAATTGTATTGCTAGTGCGTCTATTACTGGCGTGTTGGTTTGGTTTCCTGATCCATGGCCAAAAAAACGACACCATAAAAGACGATTGATACGGCCGAATTTTCTTGATCAGGTGCAGCGAATTTTACAGCCTGAAGGCGTGCTACATTTGGCCAGTGATTGGCAGCCCTATGTGGTTGATATGCAGGAGCAATTAGCGGCATACCCTGAATTAAAGCCGTTTACCTCCGCACCCCATCCCTTGGCAATAAGTCGACCAGACACTCGTTTTCAACAACGCGGCCTGCGTTTAGGACATGAGCTTAGCGATCTTATCTATTTGCGCTAATCATCTATCGAAGTAGTGCCCTAGCAAGCCATACGCTGCTAGAGCACTCGGTAACTTATTCTAGCTTGAGGCGCCGCTTTTATTGAGAGGGCAACAATCTTTATTATGATTTTCCAATCGGTCCCAAGCAAAATTAATCGCCTCTTGCTCATTTCGATGGAAGTGGTCTAGCCATTCATTACCGGCAAAGCCAGTGCGTCGAAAGACATCCATGACCTGCTTTTTGGTGCGGCAAAAGAGGAGATCTATACCAAGACCATTCAAGCGAACCGCCAGTTGATGCAGCATTTCTTCACCGGTGGCATCAATTTCGTTAATGCCTTCGGCGTCAATAATGATGAACTTAAGCCCTGGCTTAATGGCAACACGTTCCAATACCTTCTCTTCGAAATAACCAGTATTTGCAAAAAATAATGGTCCGTCAAAACGGATCATGGAGATGTTTGGGCAGGTCTCAAGATCATTGACTTCGGCATCACCAAAGTTACCATCAGCACGCATGGACAGGATCGCAATGCGAGGGCGCATAGTGCGATACATGTATAAGCCCATGGCTAAGATGACCCCGACTAGAATACTTTTCTCAAGATGAGGGGCCCATAGCAGAGTCAGCAAGAAAGTAATCATGGCGACTACTGCATCATGTTTCTGTACCAACCAAGCGTATTTAATTGGTTTGAATTTAATCAGATTAAACACCGCTAAGATAATGATCGCAGCCAGTGTCGGTTGCGGTAAGTGGTAGAGCAGTGGTGTTAGGAACAGTAAGGTCAGCATCACGATCAAGCCACTGAAGATAGCTGCAAAACCGGTGCGAGCACCTTGGCTTAGGTTAATCGCTGAGCGCGAGAATGAGCCAGATACTGCGTAGCCTGAAAATAGGCTGGAAGTAATATTGGCCAGACCCTGGCCGACTAAGCCTTGGTTTGCATCTAAGCGTTGGCGTGTCTGTGCAGCAATCGCCTTGGCGACAGATATTGCTTCAGTAAAGCCAATCAGGCCAATGGCAATCGCGCTGGTCAATAGTTGTAGCGCAATACTCATATCGAAATTAGGTAGGCTAAAACTAGGTAAACCTTGTGGTACGGTGCCGACAACCTTGCCGCCATTGGCCTCGAAGCCAAATTGCCATGACAGGTAAGTGGTAATCGCTACCGCTGCTAAAACGCCCGGTATCTTTGGTGCAAACCTTTTCAATAAGACCATGATGGCAATAGCGCCTAGGCCATAAAAGACGGTCAAGGTATGAGTATGGTAGTAAGCGGCCTCTAGTACACGCCAGACAGTCTCATAATGATGTTCAGCACTCTCGACTGAGACACCAAACATCTTGCTGAGCTGTGAGGTGGCAATAATAATTGCAGCGCCATTGGTAAAGCCAACGACTACAGGGTGCGATAAAAAGTCGACAAAAAAGCCCATACGTAAGAGGCCTAATGACAACTGGAATACACCAACCATCAGCGCCAACATGACGGCATAGGCAGCATATTGAGTCGGGTCAGCACTGGCAAACGGGGCTAATGCGGAAGCGGTAAGTAAGGACACCACTGCAACGGGGCCAGTATGCACTTGGCGTGAAGAGCCAAATAATGATGCCACCATGACCGGCAGGAAAGAGGCATATAGGCCATAATAGGCTGGTAGTCCGGCTAATTGCGCATAGGCCATCGACTGCGGGACTAGGACCAATGCTACGGAAACACCGGCAATCAGGTCTGCACGAAGGATGCTTGGATCTTTGAGTTCAAAGATCCACTCTCTAAACGGTGTAAAGCGTCTAAACAAACCGTTGAGCATGGCATTAACTAAGTTCAAGATAAGTCCTTATATAGTAGGGGGCAGCCAGGAATAATAAAGTAGCTCTATACGACAGGAAAAGCGTCGCGCAGCGCCCGTTTTATGGGCGGCTATAATACCACAGAGGTTCTGCCGTGGCGTATCCAGATGTCACTAGGTTGTTGAAAAAATGAAGGTTTTTAGGAAGGGAGTTAGCGATGCAGTATAAAACCTTAGGTCATACTGATATTAAAATCAGTCTTATTTGCTTAGGTACCATGACTTTTGGCGAGCAGAATACGGAACAAGAGGCTCACCAGCAGCTGGATTACGCCCTGGATCAAGGGGTTAATTTTATTGATGTCGCGGAGATGTACCCAGTACCACCAAGAGAAGAAACCCAAGGCCTGACAGAAAAATACGTTGGCACATGGTTGGCCAAGCATAAGCAGCGCGACCAGGTGGTAGTTGCAAGCAAGGTCGCGGGCCCAGGCATGATGCCGTATTTGCGTGATGGCTCTGATCTCAGTGCGGACCATATTCGGCGTGCAGTGGATGACAGTCTCAAGCGTTTACAAACAGACTATATCGACCTTTACCAAATACACTGGCCTTCACGGGGTACTAACTTCTTTGGCCAATTAGGCTATCAGCAGTCGTCACATAGTGGTGTGCCTATTATGGAGACCTTAAGCACGCTAGCCGATTTAGTCAGCAGTGGCAAAGTGCGACATATTGGCATTTCAAATGAGACGCCTTGGGGGCTGGCAGAATACCTCAAGCTGGCAGAGCGCCATCAACTACCCCGCATTGTGTCTATTCAAAATCCATATGGTTTACTTAATCGCAGTTTTGAAGTGGGGTTGGCTGAAATGGCCGAGCGCGAACAGGTTGGCTTGCTGGCGTATTCGCCTTTAGGCTTCGGTATGTTGAGTGGGAAATATGAAAACGGTGCACGTCCAAAAGGTGCCAGACTCAGCCTCTTTGATCGCTTTGACCGTTATAGCAATTCGCAAGCAGAGCAAGCCTGTGATGCTTATGTGAAACTAGCAAGGGCGCATGGACTAAGCCCTGCTCAGATGGCGTTGGCCTATGTTAATTCGCGATCGTTCGTTAGTAGCAATATTATCGGGGCGACTACTTTGCAGCAATTAAAAGAAAATATTGCCAGTATCGAAGTCAGTTTAAGTGAAACGGTGTGTGCGGAGATCGAGGCGATTCAGCAGCGTATTCCAAACCCTAGCCCTTAGGTTTTGGAATCAGATAAAGCCAAAGAGTTAGTTGCTGTTTTCTGCTGCGGCTTGCTGATCGGCTAGGGTCTGACGAGCTTGGGTCAGCCATTGTGCGTATTCATCACGTAACTCTTCTGCGCTTTTACCTTCACTGCTGATGCAGTCACCAATGATTACGCGCACGGTTCCGGCCTGCTTTAGAAACCCCTTGCTTGGCCATAAGCGTCCAGCATCATGCGCGACTGGTAGTACCGGTACGCCCGCCTTAGTCGCCAGTAAAAAGCCACCAGCCTTGAGTTTGCCAGGCTTCTCAAAGGGCATTCGAGTGCCCTCTGGAAAAAGTAATACAAAACGGCCTAGTGCCAGTTTCTTACGGCCATCTTTAACCAATTCAATTAATGCCCGTTTGCCTGCTTTACGATCTAAGGCAATTGGTTGTGTGCCACCAATACCCCAGCCAAAAAAGGGTAGCGCCAGTAATTCTTTTTTTATCACCCAAGTCAGTGTTGGGAAGATGCCAGGAAAGGCTAAGGTCTCCCAAGTTGATTGATGATTGGACATGATGACGCAGGATTGCTCAGGGATCTTTTCTAAGCCCTGGATCTCATAACGGACACCACAGACTAAACGTGCCCAAAAGGTATTGAAGGCACACCAACTGGAAATAAATCTAAAGCAAAGGCGATAAGGCAATAGACGCGCTATAACGCAAGGCAGGGAATATAAAATCGTCGCTATGATCATGCCGAGTAATAATAAACTAGAGCGTATGACAGTTAGCATGGCTTACTCTTGAAGTATGTGGGCGACAGCAGCAGCAAGGTCATCAAAGACCTTAACATTGCTGGGTATTTCGGCCTTAGTTAAAGTCTCTAAGCCGTTACCGGTGCGTACCAGCATAGGCATTGCCCCAGCACGTTCTGCCGCCTGAAGGTCTTTCAGGCTATCACCGATGAATGGTGTCTCTGCCAGCTTCGCGCCGGTACGAGAGGCGATATCCAAGAGCATCCCTGGATTCGGTTTACGACAAGGTCCCTGCATTACTGGGCTGAAAAAAAAGCCATCGACACCCCCGCCTAAGGCCTCTAGTTCATGTAGCATCTTGCGATGGATACGGTGTAGGTCGGAATGATCGAATAGACCACGGGCAATGGCCGCTTGGTTACTGGCGATAAACACTTTAAATTTGGCTTGAGAAAGACGTGCGATTGCTTCCAAACTACCATCAATGGCCTGCCACTCTGAGGCCTGTTTTACGTAGTCAGATCGATTGTGATTGATAACACCATCGCGATCTATGATTACCGCACGCATCTTGTTCTAAACCTGTAATACCGCAATATCCGCAACTGCGGTAAAGAGTCTATGTACGCGTGCAACTAAGGCGATACGGTTGGCTCGAATGGCGAGATCTTCATGCATCACCATCACCTCTTCAAAGAAGTTATCGACGTCCTCTTTTAGTTGTGCCAGCGTATGTAAGGCTTCTGTATATTGCCGCTGCTGTACCATTGCCTCAACGCTGGTTTCAATTTGATCCAAGCTGGCACAGAGCTTTTGTTCGATAGTGCTGGTTAATGCCGCAGCATCTAATGCAACGACTTCACTGCTATCGATTTTTTTCAAAATATTTCCGATACGCTTATTGGATGCAGTCAAGCTAGCAGCCTCTGGCATAGAGCGGAAACCGGATACAGCTAGACTGCGTTGATAGCAATCAAATAGGCTGAGTGATGCAGCAGATCCTGTCAGGGTTTCACGACTTGCGAGTACTGCTTCAAAGCAATCTTTATTGAGTCCCTGTTCAACCAGATAGCCACGCATGCGATCGAGGATAAAGGCCTCGACGTCGCTTACTAGCTCATTGTTCTGTAGCGTCTTAGGCAACAGTGCAGCGGCTTGTTGTAATAAATGATTAAGATCAAATTCAAGCTCACTTTCGATGGTGATACGCACCAGACTTAAAGCTGCCCTGCGTAGTGCATAGGGATCTTTCACGCCAGATGGTTTTTTGCCGCTAGCAAAAATACCCAACAAGCTATCTATTCGATCTGCTAATGCAACCACCAGGCCTAGCTGACTACTAGGGATTATCGCCCCTGACTTTAACGGCCAATAATGTTCTTCAATAGCGACTACAAGCGATTCATCTTCGCCATCATGCTGTGCATAATAACGGCCCATGATGCCCTGTAGTTTTGGAAACTCAGTGACCATGTCAGTCATAAGATCACACTTACATAGCATGCAAGCACGCTGTGCTAACTTGGCGTCGATACCAAATTTTGTTGCGAGTATGGTTGCAATCTCAGCGCTGCGTTTGCCCTTGTCGGCAATGCTGCCTAATTTCTTCTCGAATAATATGCCACTTAGCTTATCGACCCGACTTTCTAAGCTTTGTGTTTTATCACGCTGCCAGAAAAATTCAGCATCCTCAAAACGTGGTCGGATGACGCGCTCATTACCCTGCTGAATCACTTCAGGGCGTGTGCTCTTAATATTCGCGATGGTGATGAACTGAGGCAACAAACGCTGGTCATCTTTGCGGTAGAGTGGGAAATAACGCTGCGACTCTTGCATGGTGACAACTAAGACTTCTTGTGGGATGTCGAGGAACTTAGCATCAAACTGACCAATGATTGCATTCGGGTATTCGACCAGATTGCAGACCTCTTCAAGCAGGCTGTCTTCATAATCTAAAACAGCATCTAAATCATCGCTGATAGTCTTCAGCTGATCTAGAATTGATTGTTTGCGCTGTTCAAAACTGGCAATGACTTGAGCCGCGGATAGAGCAGATTCATAGTCGGCCGGACTCTTGAGTTTGATCGCTGCTGGCGCATGGAAGCGATGACCATAGGTGACGCAGCCGGCATCTATACCTTTAATCGTACAAGTAAGGCTGCGTTCGCCGTATAGCAAGGTCAGCCAGTGCAGTGGGCGAATAAACTCATGCTCGCCTATCCCCCAACGCATCGGTCTTGGGATAGGTAAAGCGGCCAGACTTTTCTCAATAATATCTTGGATTAAATCATCAAGGGCTAAGCCTTTGCGTAGGCTTTTTGCATACAGCCAAGTTCCTTTATCCGTTTCAATCTCTTGCAGGTCTTCAACCGTTAGGCCGCTGGACTTGCAAAATCCCAGTAATGCTTTACTTGGATTACCCTCGTCATTAAAGGCAACTTTTAGCGCGGGACCTCGGCGCTCAATCATTTGATCTTCTTGACGCGCGGCTAACTGATGGACGATCACCGCTAAACGGCGCGGTGTATAGAAAGAAGTAATTTGCGTAAAGGCCAGACCCTGTTGCTTGAACTGCTCGGTTAATGCCGCTTGCCAGGCCTGGCTGAGTTGGGTCAGTGTGGCGGGCGGCAGTTCCTCAGAGCCTAGCTCAATCAGTAAATCTTGTGGCTCAAGAGCTTTTGATTCACTCATGGCTGTTCCTTAAGTAAAGGAAAGCCTAAGCGCTCGCGGCTAGCAAGGAAACTCTGGGCTACTTCTCGTGCCAACGTGCGAATGCGTAAAATATATTGTTGTCGTTCAGTAACTGAAATGACCTGGCGAGCATCTAACAAGTTGAATAGATGTGAGGCACTTAGGATGCGCTCATAGGCTGGATACGATAATTCTTTTTCCAGCAAACGCAGGCATTCACTTTCATTGGCATCAAAGGCGCTAAATAATTGCTCAGTATTGGCCTCTTCAAAATTATATTTGGACTGCTCGATCTCACTTTGTAAGAAGACATCTGCATAGCTTACCGGATGCGTGTCGCTATCATTCCAACGCAGATCGTAAATGCTTTCTTTCCCCTGTAGGTACATCGCCAGACGTTCTAGCCCATAAGTAATCTCGCCACTGATCGGCTTACAACTCAAGCCGCCAACCTGTTGAAAATAAGTGAACTGTGAAACTTCCATGCCGTTTAGCCAAACTTCCCAGCCAATACCCCAGGCACCTAAGGTTGGTGATTCCCAGTTGTCTTCAACAAAGCGAATGTCATGCTCAAGAGGATTAATTCCCAGCTCACGTAGTGAGTCTAGATACAGCTCTTGGATGTTTTCAGGCGAAGGCTTGAGAATGACTTGGAATTGATAGTAGTGCTGCAAGCGATTTGGGTTTTCACCATAGCGTCCGTCAGTAGGTCTTCTGCAGGGTTGTGGGTACGCCGCACGCCACGGCTCAGGGCCGATGGCTCTGAGGAAGGTGCCACTATGAAACGTCCCCGCCCCCATTTCTTGATCATGGGGTTGAAGCAGGCTGCAGCCCTGTCGGGCCCAGTACTGCTGCAGAGTCAGAATGAGTTGTTGAAAGCTGGTAGTTGCGCTCACGGAATTAAAACTAGCTATAAAGCGTAAGATTGTAAGCTATCTGCTGCGTAGGTGTGAACTTTTCTGATTTTAGGTCGAAAACTTAGTGCGGATTGTGGTCGTTAGAGGCTCTGGTCGGAACTCTGTCAATCGACATCCTTGTCGAGACAGCCCCAATCCATGGGGAGACCTTCCTATGTATTATTAAAGGATCTTCCTAATCCTGTGCAAGCACGCTATAGATAGCGACTGCACTAAAACACTAATAACACGATGTCGGCTTTGTGCTTCTTTTGTTACGTCAAAACTGACAATGTCATTATTGTTAAATCTTGAATAGAAAGCTAGTTTTAGTCCTGTACAAGATCATGCTGCAGTAGAGCGGTCAGATTGGGTGGTGGTCTTAGAGCCAAGTGTTGTAGCGTTTAGAAGAAGGTGGCTAAAACTGATTGCACTATAATAAGGCGCTAACCGACGAGCAGGCACTTTTTTGGTGCAGTCGGCCCAGCAATTTAGTCTAGAGGCTTCCAAAAATGGCTACAGTAAGCTACCTTCTGCTATGGCACGTATTGTGCTTAAGGTTTAATAGAATAAAAACAGGATGGCGTGCGTATCGCAGCCATGGGCCTGTGGATTTGAATTTAATTTATTTAGGAGTGACTCGATGTCCGCCAGTGACGTTTTAAAAATGATTAGTGATAACGACGTTCGATACGTCGATTTCCGTTTCACCGATACGAAAGGTAAGGAACAACACGTAACTGTGCCAGCGAGTACAGTTGATGAAGCGGTATTTGAAAACGGTAAAATGTTTGATGGTTCTTCTATCGAAGGTTGGAAAGGTATTAATGAGTCTGACATGGTATTAATGCCAGAGCCTGATACTGCCGTGATGGATCCCTTTTTTGCAGATCCTACGCTAATTATTCGCTGTGACATTCTTGAGCCAACCACGATGGAAGGTTATGAGCGTGATCCACGCTCGGTAGCTAAACGTGCAGAAGCTTACTTGAAGAGCACCGGAATTGGTGACACAGCCTATTTTGGTCCAGAGCCAGAATTCTTTGTATTTGATGATGTTCGTTGGAGTAATACTATAGGTGGCGCTTCATTTGCTATCGATTCAGACGAAGCCTCTTGGAATACTAATAAAGCTTATGAAGACGGCAACATTGGCCATCGCCCAGGTGTGAAAGGCGGTTACTTCCCAGTGCCTCCAGTTGATTCACTACAAGACGTACGTGGCGCTATGTGTCAGGTATTGGAAGAGATGGGTGTTGAAGTCGAAGTGCATCACCACGAAGTGGGAACTGCAGGCCAGTGTGAAATTGGTACTCGATTTAACACATTGACTGTTCGTGCTGATCAAAACCAAATCCTAAAGTATGCAGTCTTAAATGTTGCCCATAACTACGGTAAGACAGCGACCTTTATGCCGAAGCCACTAGTTGGTGATAACGGTAGTGGTATGCACGTACACCAATCGTTATTTAAAGATGGTGAAAACCTATTTGCTGGTGACGGCTACGGTAATCTTTCGCAGACTGCTTTGTACTACATTGGTGGTATCTTGAAGCATGCTAAAGCAATTAATGCCTTCGCTAACGGTTCGACTAATAGTTACAAGCGTTTGGTTCCAGGCTTTGAGGCACCAGTTATGCTGGCTTACTCAGCACGTAACCGATCGGCTTCAATTCGTATCCCTTATGAGGCAAATGCTAAGGCACGTCGTATTGAAGTTCGTTTTGGTGATGCTGCGGCAAACCCATACTTAACGTTTGCAGCGATGATGATGGCAGGCCTTGATGGTATCCAAAATCAAATCGATCCAGGTCCGGCGCAAGATAAAGACTTGTATGACTTACCACCAGAAGAAGATGCGGCTATTCCGAAAGTAGCGGCCTCATTGGATGAAGCCTTAGCTGCACTTAATGAAGATCGTGCGTTCTTGACTACAGGTGGTGTGTTTACCGATGACATGATCGATGCGTACATCGACTTGAAGATGGAAGAAGTGACTGCGCTACGTCAGGCAGCACATCCTATTGAGTTTGAGATGTACTACAGCTGTTAAGATTCTCTAACGAGAATATTGCTGGTCCTCTGTCTAACGCAGGGGACTAATAAAAAAGCGCTCCATTTGGAGCGTTTTTTTTGCCCAGCGGAAAGTCATATGGTAGTTATCGCACCAAAATGGTGCATACTGTCGGTAATGGCTGTGAAAGAGAAAGGGAAACAGACGGGTTAGTGGGGTCTGGTTGGGTAGGTCTAGCGTTAAATCATGCCTTTCATACTCGAATAGCCTTGTTTTAAACCGCTTTCGTAAGGGTTTTCATATAAATCTACCAATAGAAATATTTTGGTTCGGAAATTGCATATATAACGATATGTCTGATCATTTACACACCACCATTGTTGAGCACCAATCTGCGGCCCTCGTTTTGATCAATTCAGAACAACGCATCGAGTTTATGAACTTGGCTGCTGAGACTATGTTTAACATCAGCTTGAATCGAGTAAAAAATGAGATGTTTTCATCGTTACTGGCTAAAGGTGAGCATACGTTGCTGGAATTGATCGCTGAATCATTTCAGTCTGAATCAGCTTGGTCAGAACGTGAACTTGCATTAAGCCTATCTAATAATAATGAGATCACAGTGGCGTGCGCCATTAATCCACTGTGTGAAGATGGCGAAAATATGGCTTTAGTCGAGCTCAGTTCGCTAGATAGACATCTGAAAATCAGCAAAGACAGTTCCTTAATTCATGAGCATAAGGCAGCACATAATATTGTTCGTGGTTTGGCGCATGAGATTAAGAATCCACTGGGCGGCCTGCGGGGTGCTGCGCAGTTATTAGAGAATGAATTGAATGATCCTGAGTTGGTGGAATACACCAAGATTATTATCAAAGAAGCTGATCGTCTGCATAAGTTAGTCGACCAAATGCTTGGGCCGAATATGGTGCCGAATAAGCAGTACCATAATATTCATGAGGTCCTGCAACATGTCCTAGGGCTAACCGCAATTGAAAATGCACAGTCTATTACTCTGCGCTTTGACTATGACCCCAGTATCCCAGAAATAAAGTTTGATCGAGACCTACTAGTACAAGCAGTTTTAAATATCACACGTAATGCCATTCGAGCCTTGGCTGGGAACGGCATGGTTATGTTTAAGACGCGCGTCTTGCGACGCCACACAATCGCTAGCAAATTATATAAATTAGTTGCCTGTATCAGCATTATCGATAACGGTCCTGGTGTGCCTGACGAAATAAGAGATCAAATATTTTTCCCGATGGTATCGGGTCAATCTAATGGTAGTGGTTTAGGGTTGGCGATTTCACAAATGTTGATCAACCGACATAACGGTCTCATTGAATTTGATTCAGAGCCTGGACACACAGAATTTAGAATCCTACTGCCAATCGATGCGCACTAGGACAATAGAGGAATAAATGAAATGAAAAATGATGTTTGGGTTATCGATGACGATCAATCAATTCGCTGGGTGCTAGATCGAGCACTATCTAAAGCTGATTTTGAGGTCACCACATTTGAGATGGCAGAGAGTGCCATGCAGGCATTATCTACCAGTACACCAAAGGTTATTGTGACTGATATTCGTATGCCAGGAATGGACGGATTAGACTTTCTAAAAAAGGTGCAAACACAAAATCCAGAAATGCCTATTATTGTTATGACAGCACACTCTGATTTGGATAATGCAGTCACTGCATACCAAAATGGTGCCTTTGAATATTTACCTAAACCGTTCGACGTGAATGAGGTGGTTGAGCTTGCTAAGCGTGCCTGTGTTGATGATAGCGATACATTAATCTCTGATGCAGTGATAGAAGAAATGCCTGAGATCATTGGTGAATCACAGGCGATGCAAAATGTTTTTCGTGCCATTGGTAGGCTTTCCCTTTCCAGTATTACGGTGCTTATTAATGGTGAAACAGGTACCGGTAAAGAGTTAGTGGCGAAGGCGTTACATACCCATTCAGTACGCAAACAAAAACCATTTATTGCCTTAAATATGGCGGCGATACCAAAAGATTTACTTGAGTCTGAATTGTTTGGCCATGAGAAGGGCGCCTTTACGGGTGCGCAAACCCTACGTCGCGGGCGTTTTGAACAGGCCGATGGCGGCACCCTATTTTTAGATGAGATCGGTGACATGCCTGCCGATTTGCAAACGCGTCTGTTGCGCGTGCTATCGGATGGTCAGTTCTATCGAGTGGGTGGTCATGAGCCTATTCATGTCGATGCGCGTATTATTGCTGCAACACATCAGGATCTAGCTGCTCTGGTAGAGAACGGACAGTTCCGTGAAGATTTAATGCATCGATTGAATGTTATCCGTATCCAAGTGCCAGCATTGCGTGAGCGACGTGAAGATATTCCAGTTTTGTTAAAGCATTTCCTACACGCAGCCGCTAATGAATTGAGTGTTGAAGGTAAGCAATTAGAACCAGAAGTAACTCGCTATCTGAGTAATTTAGATTGGACGGGTAATGTGCGGCAGTTGGAGAACGTCGCGCGCTGGTTGACGGTGATGGCATCCGGAAAGAGCATTCACATGGAAGACCTGCCTACTGAATTGCGAGAAAATACGATTCACATTGAGACTAATGGTGACTGGAAAAAACAACTTACCTTATGGGCTGAGCATAAACTAGATAGTGGCGAGATAGATATCTTAAGTGATGCTGTTGCTCAGTTTGAAAGTACCTTGATTGAAGCTGCGATGAGAAAATCAGGGGGCAAGAGACAGCGAGCAGCTAAACTATTGGGTTGGGGTCGAAATACACTCACGCGTAAAATCCAAGAACTTCAGATGTATGAATACAGCGGTGGAGTAACACCATAGTTGGGTTGGTCGGTCTAGCCTAAGCGTTTAGGCTCAAGCTACCTACCAGCTCAGTGACCGATGATAGATTGTGCTGTTGCAGATAATCGCTAATGGTTTTATTGATGGCTTTACAGCAGAGTGGATCATAGTACAGCCCCGTACCAATGCCGACGGCACTAGCACCTGCAATAATAAATTCTAAGGCATCCTCACCTGAACTAATCCCACCCTGGCCTAGAATTGGGATGTTATGCGCTTGACACACCTGGTAGACCTGATGCACTTTCAATAGCGCAATTGGCTTGATTGCAGGTCCGGATAAGCCGCCCTGATTATTGCCAATGATAGGTCGGCGGCTATCGATATCAATGGCCATACCCATCAAAGTATTAATCACGGCAAAGGCGTCACTACCGGCTTCAATACAGCCACGCGCATTGGCGGCAATATCGGTCTGATTGGGAGATAGCTTGGTGATCAAGGGTTTATTAGTCACCTTGCGGCAAGCTGCAACTACACGGGCAGACATGTCAGGGTCATTGCCAAAGGCGACCCCGCCTTCTTTTACATTGGGGCAGGAGATGTTGATCTCGATAGCATCAATATCTGAGTCATCAAAGATACGTGTGACTTCGGTATATTCCTCTAATGTTGATCCAGAGACATTAGCGATATAACGTGTTTCATTGAAATCGAGTTTACTCAGATAATCACGCACTACGACATGTGCACCTGGGTTTTGTAAGCCAATGGCATTGAGCATGCCAGCTGGCGTTTCGGCGACACGGTGTGCAGGGTTGCCCAAGCGAGGCTCTAGAGTCGTGCCTTTTAAACAGATGGCGCCAATGTCATTATTGGAATAACCTGCCACACGCGTAAATTCTTGGCCAAAGCCAACGCAACCGGATAACAAGACTAGCGGTGTCTGCAAATGCATACCGCAAAAGTCGCTACTGAGTATAGTTTGATCTACAGAAGTCATGATTCACATAATTTTATATGAACCGGAGATTCCACCCAACACAGGTAACATTATGCGCCTGTGTGCGAATACCGGTTGTAAGCTACATTTGATCCAACCCTTGGGCTTTGAGCTTGATGACAAGCGCATGCGTAGGGCAGGCCTGGATTATCTTGATTGGAATACGGTCGAGCAGTACTCCAGTCTGCAATTATGCCTCAGCCAGCTCGATTATGCGCGCCTGTACGCATTATCTACCAAAGGCAGCACGGCACATACAGCCGCTAAGTTTGCTCCAGGTGATGCCTTATTGTTTGGCCCAGAGACGCGTGGCCTACCGGGCAGTGTTCTGGATAGCTTAGAGAATGATCAGATCTTGCGTATACCAATGTTGGCAGAAAGTCGCAGTATGAACTTATCAAACAGTGTTGCGGTTTGTTTATACGAGGCGTGGCGCCAGTTTGATTTTGAAGGCTCGATTTAATCTAGCAGGCTTTAATCGCACTCATCACGTGATGAACGTGCCAGCAGGGTCTCTACCGCCTGGCTAGGGGCTAGGCCTTCAAATAAGACGGCATAGACGGCTGAACTGATCGGTAGCTCTAAGTGATCGCGCTGGGCCAATTGATGAATCACTTTGGCGGCATGTTTACCTTCCAATACCTGGCCTATCTCGGCCTCTATCAAGGCTAGGGTCTGACCTTGACCTAGGCCAAGCCCCAAACGTCGGTTGCGTGATTGATCATCCGAGCAGGATAAAATGATGTCACCGATACCAGATAATCCAACCAAGGCCTCTAAATTCACGTCTTGTGCCCGTCCAAATCGAATCATTTCGGCGACACCACGAGCAATTAAAGCGGCACGTGCGTTGGCCCCAAACTGCAGGCCATCAACAATACCGGCGGCAATCGCAAGAATGTTTTTAAACGTGCCACCAATCTCAACGGCTGTTAATTCGGTGCTGGAATAGGCGCGAAAGGCACCATGGTGGAATAGTTTGGCGCAGTCACGACTAAAGTCAGCATCTGCACTGGCAATGGTCACAGCGGTTGGCAGGCCAAGAGCGACCTCTTTAGCAAAAGAAGGGCCTGATAACAGTGCAATCGGTAGTTGTGCATCAAGTTCTTCGGCCGCGACCTGATGGAAAAACTTGCCGGTTTCTTGTTCTAGGCCTTTGCTGGCCCAAATAACACCACGTAGCTGATCGCCTGCATGTTTGTGAATCGCTTGCAGCGTCGTACGCATGGCAGTACTTGGGATGGTGACCACAATATAGTTGGCCTGTGCTACGCAGTAGATAAGGTCACTGGAGGGCTTTAACTGGCCGGGCAGACTAATGTTGGGGAGATAACGCTGATTGGCACGTGCTGCTGCCATTTGCTGCATGTTGTTGTCGTCACGGCCGTATAACAATACATCACCATGGTCCGCGATTTGTGCCAGATGAATCGCTAGAGCGGTACCCCAAGCACCGGCACCGAGAACCACAATTGTTGGGTTAGTAGCCATCTGTAGCTAGCGTTATTAACGACTAATGCTTGGTAGAAGCATTTGAGCTGCCTTCTGCATCCTGGGCTAATTTTTGTGCATAGAGAGCATCAAAATTAACCGGTGCTAACACTAATGGCGGAAAACCACCTTTAGTTACAGACTCTGAAATTACTTCTCGTGCGAATGGGAATAGAGTGTTTGGACAATAACTATTCAGCAATTGATCATGTTGCTCTTGTGCAAAACCTTTGATTAAGAAGATACCCGATTGCACCACCTCGATAAGAAAAGAGACCTTATCGTTTTGTTTCGCAGTGATGTGTATCTTAAGGTCGATTAGGTAGTGATCATCACCTAGTTCATCGAATCGACTGCTGAGATTGACGTCCGTGCTGGGTTGCCATTGTTCGGTAAAAATGACGGGTGCCTGAGGCGACTCGAAAGACAGGTCACGCACAAATAATTTTTGAATCTCAAATTGTTCTTTTTGTTTGCTCACGGCTATACCTCAAGAAATAAGCAGTAAATATATAGCTAATGCCGACTTAAGACGCTAACAATTCGTCTAATCTACCTTCACGATGGCATTCAGCTAGATCGTCATAGCCACCAACATGAACATCGCCAATAAAGATTTGTGGTACAGATTGGCGTCCACTACGTTGTTCCATTTCAGCGCGTACGCTATCGTCGGCATCGATCATGATCTCTTTGAAAGCCACACCTTTTTTCTCAAGCAATCGTTTTGCAGCGTTGCAATAAGTACAAAGCCGTCCGCTATAAATTACTACCTTTGCCTTGTTATCTGTCATTTTTTTACCACCGGAAGGTTGTCAGTTCGCCAGGCTTCTAGGCCACCGCGTAGAGACATAATGTTGTTAAAGTTGTTTTTCTTTAGAATTTCACAGGCCGTCATTGATCGATTGCCGGTGCGACAATATGCGATCACAGGCTTCTCACTATGGGCCTTGAGCTCGTCTACGCGTTGTTTCAGAACACTGAGCGAGAAGTGTTTAGCACCACGAATGAAACCTTGAGCAAGCTCATTGTCTTCACGCACGTCAATTAGGATTGCTTCTTCCTTATTAATTAACATGACCGCTTCTTTTGGTGTAACACTTTTAAAGCCACGTAGCGCGCGCTTAATTTCCATACGTAAGATCAGCGCTAGAACAATGCCAAGAGCTGCAAATAAAATAAAATTAGTACTGATGAATTCAGAATAGGGCGTCGTCACGGCGCGATGTTCCTTTGCTGGTTACTGCCTCGAAGTGAGGCTGTGTGATTTAATGTGGTGCAGAGCAGAAAACGTTCTGCATCATCTCGATGAGCTGAAGTGTGCCTTCATCACCGACTTTATAAAATACTCGGTTGGCATCTTTACGTGATTTCAAAATGCCTTTATCCCGGAGGATAGCCAAGTGTTGTGAGATGTTACTTTGTGAAGTACCAACACATTCAACAATGTGTTGTACGCTTTGTTCTTGATTTCCGAGCACGCATAGAATTTTAAGACGTAACGGATGAGACATGGCTTTTAGCGAGCGAGATGCCTGTTCTATATCTTCTTCTCTAGCCATGAGGTCCTCTTGGCTGAGAGTTACAAAACTATTGTCTGACACTATGATTTTTCCGTTAAAATCAAAAGAAAGTGTATTATAAACTATTAATACACTAATGATAGTTAACACCAGTCTGGGATTACTGATAGTGATTAAACAAGGGCCCTTAGCCCATGATTAAGCTCGGCCTAAAGCGGATTCGGCTGTTATTAGTGCTGCTGCTCATGAGTGCTTGTTTTTGTCTCTCAGCGACAGCGACAGAGACCTTGAAGCAAGCCCAAGATGAACTTTCACATATTGCTCAGGTGATCAAAGAGTTACAAATACGCTTGAAAAAAAGTAGTGCTGATCAGCATCAACTGGAACAGGAAATGCTCTCTCTGGATCAAGAGCTAGGTAAACTACATAAAAATATGCGTGCTGTTGCGGCACAGAGGATTGAACTGGAAAACAGTTTATTGCGTTTAGGAAATCAAGATGAGCGTATTCAGCAAGATATTCAGCAACAGTATCAAAGCCTAAAACAGCAATTGCGTCTGTATTATTTAGATAATCAACTGAGTGAATGGAAGATGGCTTTAGCGCAAATCAATCCGGCCTACTCGGGGCGGGATAGAATGTTTTATCGCTATATTCAAGACGCGCGTAATCAAGAATTAAAACAGTTGGCAGTTCTTTCAAAAAAAATTGCAGCACAGATCCTAGTGGTTAATGAGCAACGCGCTACCCTGCAAGTGGTTCTGGGCGATCAGCAACGGCAGACTAAAATTTTAGAGCAAGCACGGACGCAAAAAATTGATGCTCAAGCCGTTTTGATGCGTTATATAGAAAATGATCAACGGCAGTTAAAGGCACAGACAAAAGCACGGCATGCCTTAGAAAAGTTATTGAAAAAGCTACGCCAAGAATCATTGCCAGATCAGCAGTTTGCAAAACAACGTGGCAAATTGTCCTGGCCGGTGAAGGGACGTCTACAAAATCGTTTTGGTCAGACACGGCAGCAACAATCGAATCAATTAAAATGGGAAGGCGTCACCATCCGTTCAGAGCGAGGTAAACAAATTCATGCCGTCTATGCTGGCAAGGTGGTCTTTTCTGATTGGTTTAAAGGCTATGGTTGGCTCATGATCATTGATCATGGGGATGGCTATATGAGTTTATATGCGCATGCTGAGGGCCTATATAAAGAAGTTGGCGAAATGGTCGAACGAAACGAGGTGATCGCTATGGTTGGTGATTCAGGCGGTAGTCGAGAAGCCAAAACATATTTTGAGATTCGCCAGAAAGGTCAGCCATTAAATCCCGAGAAATGGTGTAGCTAAGCCATTTTATGGCCATAAATGATTAACGACTACCTATCCTGTGCGTGGTATAGGCGCATCTGTTTCGTTAATCGATAGATGTCGTTACACTGAGAAGCATAGAATTTAGTTTGCTCAAGCATTCTCTTGGGCCGAGCTTTTGGAGCATTAAGGATGAAAGATTTTAAGAATATGACGATGGCTATGGTCTTAGGCCTTAGTCTCGGTGTGACCTTGACCCTAAGCCATCAAGTGCTGGCAAAACCAGAAGCTGAAGAGCCCTTGCCGCTAGCCGATATCCGCCTCTTTACTGATGTCTATGCACGCGTCAAACGTGATTATGTTGAGGCAGTGGATGACCAGAAGCTGATTGAAGGTGCCATTCGCGGCATGATCGCTAGCTTGGATCCGCATTCTAGTTTTTTAGGTGAAGATGAGTTTAGTGAGCTTCAAATTGGCACCTCGGGAGAATTTGGCGGCCTCGGTATAGAGGTTGGTCTCGAGGGGGGATTCATTCGAGTCATTGCCCCAATTGATGACACACCAGCGTATCGTGCTGGTGTTAAAGCGGGCGACTTAATTATCCAGTTAGGTGATAAATCAGTAAAAGGGATGAGTTTAAGTCAGGCGGTTAAATTAATGCGCGGCGCAGCCGGCACCACCTTGGTGTTAAAAGTTGTACGTGAAAGTGAGGCTGCACCTATTGATATTCCAGTGATGCGCGACGTCATTCGAATTAAGAGTGTGCGCAATAGATTGCTGGATGATGACATCGGCTATATTCGCGTTACTAGCTTCCAGTCTAAGACAACACGGAATGTATTTGCAGCAGTTGATTCATTGGTAGCGAAGGCAGGTAATGATTTGCGCGGTGTGGTGCTTGATCTACGTAATAACCCTGGCGGTGTGCTGACGGGTGCTGTTGGTGTCTCTGATATCTTCCTCAATGATGGTGAGCTGATTGTATATACCGAAGGCCGTGCAGCCGATGCAGCATTAAAATATAGTGCAGGCACTCCAGATAAGCTACAGGGTCTACCTGTTGTTGTCTTAATTAATGAGGGCTCGGCCTCGGCTTCAGAAATTGTTGCCGGTGCCTTGCAAGATCATAAGCGTGCAACCTTAGTCGGCTCAAAATCATTTGGTAAAGGATCTGTGCAGACGGTATTACCGTTACAAAAAAATGCAGCGCTTAAACTAACAACAGCGCGTTACTTCACACCATTAGGCCGTTCTATTCAGAACTCTGGGATTGTCCCTGATATAACCATTGAGGTGACTAACAAGGTGAGTGGCGAAGTTAAAAAAGCAAATGAATTTGTGCGAGAAGTTGATCTAGAGGGGCATCTCGAAAACAATGAAGAAGTGAGTCAGGGCACTGCAGGTAAAGTGATCTCAGTGCGTGCTGAAAAAGATAAAGACGTGGTCTTGGATGTCGCTATTGGCATCATGAAAAAGATGATAAAAACCTCAGCCGCAGCTAGTCAGAAAAACGAAGGATAAAGCATAAAAAAATTGTGGTCATCAGTGCAACACTGATGACCAGTCTGTGGCGCTACTGGGCCGTATTATTCTTAGTTCATATCGCGCACATAGTTCAGCTAGTAATAGTCACTGAGCAGAAGCGCACAAGCTTCGGCGACAATACACCCTCCTGCAAGTTAAGCTTGTTACTCCTTCAAGTGGTAAGCCCTTAAGGTCAAGGAGTGCAAATAATGTCGGCAGCTTATTCGCTGTTAGAGTTAATTCTTAGCATGGCTATTCTTTTCATTCTTATCGGTGCGGCTACGTTCTCACCAAGCACGATAGTGCTTGAGTATCGCTTAGATCATTATGCGCAGGGCCTGATTACTAGCTTGCGCTTGGCGCGATCCAAGGCCTTGCATCAAGTTGAAACCGTGAGTCTCTGTCCAAGTAAAGATGGCATCGTCTGCACCAAGGAACAGTATGAATTGGGTTGGATTCTATTTCATGACCACCAGTTACCTCGTGGCCAACGAGAGCCAACTAGGGAAGCCTTGATATGGCGGCAGTCAGCATTAGCTAGCGGCTATAGCTTACGCGCCAATGGTAATGCGACCGATGCCGTGAGCTTTTATGCCTCGGGTCGAAATAGTGCAGGTGTTGGCGCTAGCTTCTACCTTTGCTTTAGTGACAATGTGCGCCAAGCACAGGTGCTGAGTCTTAATAGTCGTGGTCGTTTACGTCTGTTAGAACGTGATCCGCAAGGTATCCCACGTAAGAGCAACAAAAAACCAATAACTAACTGTTTATTGGAATGAAAAATTTACTGCATCTTGATTTTCAATCTGGTTTTAGCCTTATAGAATTAAGCATCAGTTTGCTGTTGTTGAGTTTTTCTTCTGCCTTATTACTGCGCTCACAAATAGGTAATCAACAGCTGATGACACGCTTAGCCTATCGCCAGAATGCTATTTTATACAGTGCCTCCATATTCGAAACGATGCAGCAAAATAAAAATCAAATCGCGATCAATAGCTATCGCTATAACTCGCGTGATGAAAAGCCAGAGGTAGATTGCTCACAATCGGATAAACCACAGGGGTCAGCTGTAGATTGTAATGTCAGCTATTGGCGTTGTTTACTTAAGTCGACACTGGAAGACTGCCTATCAAATCATACAAGCGATCCATCGACTGTAAAAACGGCGACAGCTTATTTACCAAATGCTGAATTAGAAATCACATATACAGCTGATGATGGCATCAATATGACGCAACTCGATTTGCATTGGTTTGGTAACGGTTCACAACAGCAGCAGCTAAAGCTGGTGCGTCAATGGTAGCGAGTGAGTGGATTGTAATAGGCCAAGGGTAAGAATACAGGCTTATGGCTTGATCGAGCTATTGCTTGTTACGGCTGCAGCCAGTCTTTTATTTGTCTTGCTGATACAACTTTTTCTGCAATTGAGTCAGACTACTTTTCGCTTAGAGCAACAGGCGGTGCGCAACGAGGTGGTGTATTTCGCCTTGACCGAAATGAAGCGTGATATCCGTATGGCGCGGTATCTCCCCTGCGGCCAAACGGCTACAAAAACGTCGATATTAAATATGAATGACAATAACTGGTGGCAAAACCCATTCGATAATCAGCTGCGTGGTTATGATTCCAAGCGGCTGCCACAGGCCATAGTAAAAGATGCGATTAAAGATCATGAGGCATTAATGATTTTACGGGCGGGGGAAAACCGTATACCTATTAAATCTTACGAGGCCAATCGATTTGTATTGGGCGGTAAAGCTAGTCTAGCTTGGTTACGCAAGGGTGCCTTATTGATTGCCTGTGATCCAAACCATACCGTGCTATTCCAAGCAGGTGTAATTAACCGTAAGCATCGAACGATTGAGGTGGGTTTAGATAGCACGCAGATTCCGGGCAATTGCAGTCAAGCCATTGGCCCTCCCATAGTGGACTCTGGCCTACCAGGACAGTGTCAGCAGCAAGCATATGATTTTCAAACCTTGAGTTATATCACCGACTATTATGCTGCCATCTATTATCTCTCTATGTCTGTTTCTGGTAAGAGTCCAGCGATTTATCGTGAGGCGCTTACACTGAGTAGTAAGCAGGGTCGAGTCTCTAGTCGGCGAGAGGAGCTGAGTTCAGGCATTGCGCAAATGAGTTTTCGCTATGACCTCGATGTCGACCAAGATGGCTATGCAGAGGCGCGGCGGACAGCAGCTGAAATCAGGCAGCAGGGTTTGGCTTGGCCTAGTGTTAGCGCCGTTGAGATGCTGCTTCAGTATGACTCTAGCGAGCAGAGCATATTGCCAGCTGTCATTAGGAGTACACAGTCTGATCGCATTCATGTGGCTATTCGA